>Ga0307515_10019104_pt1 | contig 12363 bp, 1 predicted proteins | sample 17_EM_MG_FD_194513 | JGI IMG/M metagenome (GOLD analysis project Ga0307515, IMG submission 194513) | Populus trichocarpa ectomycorrhiza microbial communities from riparian zone in the Pacific Northwest, United States - 17_EM | ecosystem: Host-associated > Plants > Roots > Unclassified | place...
TTTTACTTCCTAATTAATATAGTTATTAATAACTGCTTCTTACTGTCTTCCTACACTCCTACTAATTGCCGAGCAAGCTGTAAAGACGGCCATAAGCAATTTTAAATTAACCTCCGCAATATATTATTTAAACGCTTAATTTATAAGCAAAAGGCACCTATATATAAACATCTTCCTCAACGTTCTACGGATGATATTATATAGGTTCCTACAGCGCAGCATAAGCTAATTAAGCTGTTTACTAAGGATATCAATTGCTTAGCTTACATAGAGGGTGGTAGACATACTTAGGTAAAGCGTATAGGTGGTAGGAAGTCTCTATTAGAGCTTTCACCAAATACTATAAGGAAACCTCGCGATAATAAGGAATAGGAGAGGCATAGGCGTACTCTAAGGACTTATTTTAGCTGCAGTATCTACAAAATACCGTTCTATAGAAATAATAACTGCTAGAGGCCTTATATTAAGCAACTTAACTCCAAAGATTAAGCTTATATATTAATATACTATGAAATTAAAAGCTTTATATTTCTAAGTACGGGTATTAGATTTAGCTAATCTAATTAGCTAGCCCTTATCAATAACCTATAGACCCGAATTAACGTGCTAAGGGATAGCTCCCGGATATCTAAGTTTATACTATAATATTAGAAACCAGTCTTTAGGGTAGGCTAAGTATTATAGCTTATAAGGCAGCTCTATATTTTAACCCTTAAAACAATCCGGGTATTAGAGCTTATAGCGCAGTATTAGGTCTTAGCCCTTAAAGTAATCTAGATATTAAAGCTTATAGTATAAGGGCGCGAAGAGACTTTGGGGAAGATTTGAAGGAATAATATAAATTCTATCTAAATCTAAGGGTATATAGCTCTCGCTAAAAACAAGACGTTGCGTAAAGAAGAGAAAGGAATAATGAGAGAATTATATAATTAAATAGTTAGGGGCTTGGTGGTCGATGCGTGCGTATATACGCACGCGGTCTTTAACGGACTTTGGTAAAATTTAATGGACAAAGTGTTAGAATTTATCTGTTAAGTGTTTTACCGAGACATTCCTACTGTAACTAGGCTATTCCCGTTATAGTACCCCCCCTTTTAGCTAAAGGTTTAAAATAATTAAATTTAGTTAAGACTTATTACTTATCGCGTTTATATAGTTACGTTAGGTAGCAGTATAGAGTTTTGCCAATTCTATTATTAAATAGGCCAATTAGGATTTTCTATCCCTAGGATAGAAAATTACTATTAGCTTAGTTAAGGCAGTATATAATGGGACCTTGTAGCAAGTACTATGGTGGGTCCTATTAATGGGCTAGGTGTATAGGTATTGCAAGTAAGTTAACAACGTAATAATAACTAGTAGAGTAGTTGCCTAATAGATTAACTTTAATTATATTCTAAGAATTACTATAAGGAAGGAACTATCTAGGTAGGGACTAAGGGTCCTTAAATATACAACCGTACTCCTATAAAATCCTTCTTATACGTAATATATGTATTATATATATTATACGTACGTTCCTCTTATATACTTTATATACTGCGTATAATATTATATAACTTGCTTATTATTCTTTATTATATAGTTCTACCGGCTCCATCCTGGACTGTACTTATATTAACTAACTAGCTTCTTCTAACTCTTCTCTAAGTAGTTATAACATCGTACTTAAAGCGTCCGTAATACTATCTCCCTCCTCTTTATCTTTATTTTTAAAGATCTTAAAGATCTCTAAGTTATTTACTAGAGGTGTAATGTCCGTCTAATTAATTTAGTTAATATTATTGCTTATTATACCTAAAGCTTCTTCTTCCTCGCAAGCGTAATATTATGCTCGCACTATTGCTGCCATATTATTACTTAGTGAGATTATACCGTCTCCGTGTTCTTGTTGTGCGAAAGAGGGGTTAGTTTATATTATATTGGCAAGTCCTTCCTCCTAGTAACCCTCTTTGTGTTTGGAGTGCACTAAAGCGAATATTTACTCTTCTTATAACGTTTATTCGTCCTCTAACGCTAAATATACGCGTTTTATAACTCTTAATAGTTACTAAGTTCTCTGGTTAATTTGTCTTAAGGTCTTATATTTAATCTACTACTGCGCGTCTAGATAGTAATCTAGCGTAAGCCCTTGCTAAGCTTAAGCGTTCTTATAATGCGGAACAGAAGGCCCTAAATACTTGTATTACGGCGTTTACCTATCTTCTTTGTCTTAAGAAGGTGCGTAAAAAGGTCTATTTTAAGGAGTAGAAACTTATAGAATAAGGTCTATAGAAACTAGGTAATAAGAGAACTAACTCTCCTCTATTAGTAAAGGGAATAACTCTAAGTAATTTAGTAGTCGCTCTTTCTGGGTCCCCCTTAGGTGACTTATTCTTTAATAATCCTTCTTTATTAATATTGCCTAACCTATTTTCTTCTAATACTCCTATACCTTTCCTATAGCGTTCTTTAAAATTTCTAGTGGCTCCTAGGTAGTCTTAGTGTAGCCTATCCACTTTACCTTATACTATGTTTTATTGTCGATATCCTTATAACTAACGATTTTTAAAACTTGCTATTTATCTTCTTCTTATCCTCTATACGTGTCTGCTTTGTAGACTAGTGGTTTAATATCTCCGTATGCTAACTCTAGTATTACGATATGCTATATAGGGTAGATTTTTATTTTGGCTGGTAGGTCTAGCTTAAATATAACCGGTAAAATTCTTTATATAATTTTAAAAGGTCCTAGTCTAATGTAGTCTAACTTCTTGCTTAGTTGTTAACTCTTAAAATTTTTGTATAGTAGCTATACTTTATCTCCCTTCTTAAGATCTAGTCCCTTGGATCTCTTAGCGTTATAATATATTTTTTATTCTCTGCTGTACTACCTTAGCTATTTCTATAAGGTCTCTATTCTTTCTCCAGCTGTGCTACTCGTTTTCTTTACTTAGCGTAGTAATAACGATGTTCTTGGCTTATATCCGTAATTCGCCTTAAATGGTAACGTACCCATTTCTTCTTATAGTGTTATATTGTATATAAACTGTGTAATTGGTAATAGCGATACCTAATTATTCTGTGCGTAATTAATATAATGCCTTAGATACTGCTCTAGTATCTAATTTAATCTTTCTATTTAACCGTCTGTCTGTAAATAATATATAGTGGAAGTTACTGCTCTAACTCCTTGCTCCGCTAAGAATACTTTCTAAAATGCTGCTATAAATCTTAGATCTCTATCCGATATAATTTTACTTAGTGCTCTATACCTTGCGAATACTTCTTTAACGTAGATTTTAGCAACATCTTCCGCTGAGATTTCTTCTGTATAGGCTATAAAGTATCCCTACTTTATAAGCTTATCTACTATTACTAAGATTACGTCGTAATCTTATCCTATAATAGGGTCTTTTAATTTTAGCAACTTAATAATATACTCCTCTTAGAGTCTTAATACTAAGCCCATAGCTCCGTTGTGTCCTTAAGTTATTCCCTTATAGAAATCTTCTATAAAATGCTCTACTATGCTTTTTGGGATGTACTTTGCTTCTTGGTTTTTATATATATCTATTTATAGATCTTCTAGCTATGCTTTTAGAATTCTTTATGCCTAAAAGCTTTTTAGTGTCTTATAGACTCTTTCTAACTTATCTTCTTAAGTTACTGCGATCTTTAGATAATTATATCTAATTAATCCGTCTATATCTTTTTGTAGTAAAGCCCCTAATGGCTTTTCATCGTTCTATAATTTAGCCTTTTTACTTAGGGCATCTGCTCGTGCATTATTTGTACCCTTAGTATACTAAATCTCGAAATAGTAGTCTATAAGTATTTTTGCCTATCTAACTTGTCTTTAGCTAAGTTTCTTTATCATTAGGAATCCCGTTAAGTTCTTATAATCCATCTTAACTATAAATGGTTTTTCTGTGCCTTATAAAAATGCTCTCTATTCTTTAAGTGCTATAACTATACCTAATAACTCCTTATTGTAGATATTATAGTTTAACTCTAGTGGTGTTATCTTCCTACTATAGTATGCTACTAGGTGCCAACTATCTTTATATTTCTATATAAAGTATGCCCCTAGTGTAAAGTCTAATACATTTATCTTAACCACTATCTTTAACTTTAGTTGGTAAATCTTAAGGATTAGTTCCTAGGTAAATAACTTCTTAAGTTCTTTAAATAGTTTCTTCTACTCCTCTTTCTATACCTATGGTTCCTCTTTCTTCGTTAATTAAGTAAATGGCTTAATATTCTTTAACTATTATGCTATAAACCTTCTGTAGTAATTGCAAACCCCTAAAAACAATCTTAACTATATAACGTTCTCTAGTTCTTACTAATTTACTATAGCTTCAATTTTCTTTAGGTCTATACTTAGCTTGCCTAGTTTAATAATAAATTTAATAAAATTGGTCTTCCTTGTAAAGAACTCGCATTTTTTAATTACTACTGGCATTTGTTCTTCTTGTAGTCTCTTTAAAACCTATTTAACGTATTCTCTATACTCGTCCTTAGTTATTAAGTAGATAATAATATTGTTAAGATATATTATAATAAATTTATCTAAGTGTTCTCTTAATATATTATTAATTTACTTCTAGAACGTTGCTAGTACGTTTATAAGCCTAAATTGTATAACTAATGGTTTATATAGTCCTTCCTTTAACCTAAAGGCTGCTTTTTATTTGTTGCCTTCCTTAATCCTAATCTAATAGTACGCCTATCTTAGATCTATCTTTATAAAGATTTGCGTATTACCTATCCTATCTTAGATTTCGCTAATTAAGGGTAAAGGATACCTATCCTTTCTTATAATACTGTTTAACTATTTATAGTTAATATATAACCTAAGTTTTCTATTTTTCTTTAGTACGAATAGTACTAGATAACCTGCTAATAACTACAATGGTCTAATATATCCCTTACGTAAGTTCTCTTAGATAAACTCCTTTAGTGCTCTACCTTCTTCTTTAATAAGCTTATATATTAGAAAGAACCTTAAACTTATTCCTAGTTCTAACTCTATCTTATAGTCCTATACTACATACTTTAACAGCTTTTTACTTTCTAGTAACTATAGTTTTTTACTATATTTGTGGTATCTCCCTAGTACGTAACTTAATCCTTAATTAATCTCTTTATATGTTGCTCTAACTTAGTACTATATTAACTTAGTCTATTATTACATTTTATAGTATTAAGTATCCCTAATATTAACCTAACCTATAACCTAATTAATTTTTAGATTATATTTCTATAACTAAGGCATTCCTAGTACTGCCTTATTATTTCCTAATAGTAATATATTAAAAGACATCTTAACTTATCTCCCTTTAATGGTTAACTAAATAGGTCTTATTTTAAGATTAATAATGCCTCCTCTATAGGCTATTAGATCTTTTAAAATTATTACTAATAGATACGGGTGCTCCTTCTGTCTGTATAGTAGCCCTATCCTTTTAACTGCTGCTAGTAATATATAGTTCCTTATTACTCTACTATCTACTAATACTTTAAACTATTAATCTTACTACTTAACTTATAAATTTAGGTGTTGTTCTTAAATTCCTTTAAGGGTTTAAGGCTCTATTACTGGTTTCCTCTAGTTTTATAGGCCTCTACTTTTCCTAATTATTGGCTACTAGATCCTATTTATACTTAGTTCACTTTTAGCTAATACTTAGTTTGCTTTTTATCTTTAATATACCATAGATAGGTATTTTCTAGATATTTCTACCATTGTTGTCTATTTAGGCATTCTTCCGTAAGGAATTTTTTTAGTTAAAGTATTAAGTCCCTTAGTCCTTAAACTTCTATAGGGTGCTAACTATATATATACTTAGCGTTTTAATACTTTACTTTATCCGGTGCCTAATATATTCTTACTAGGTACTTCTAATATTTATCTTTAGGTGTCCTATATATATTATATATATCGTTTACACATGCGATCTACGCCAATATGTAATGCGCCTGGTGTTTTGGGTTAACTCTTAGTTTGTTTTTATCTTTAAGTTTAAACCTCTCTTATATTAATCTAAGCGTCGCGGCTTTATTTATAGGTACTAAGATTTACCTTTTACTTCTCTAGTCCTCTAATTACTCCTCTAAATCTTTTAATATTATAATTAAGGCTCCTTTAATGTGTGTTATAGCCTTTTTTGTAATCGGGTGGTCTTAGACAACTTTTTTATTTAGCTATATATAGAAATCTTCCTACTTATTATTGTGTCGTTGTCTATACTACTTTTGGTATAACCCTTTAAGTGTATATAGCTTGTCCGTAAGAAAGTATCTCCTTATTACTATATTATAATAGCCTTTTATATATTATTTCTTAAACCTAGTTAGAATCCCTAGATCCTCTTCTTATTCCAGTTTAGTAAGCCACTTAGCTTTTAGTATGCCTATCTTAGGTCTATTAGTAACTCTTTATATGGGTACTCTATCCCTTATACGGCCTGGTATACTAGATCTCTTATCTAGTTTCTATTCTTGCTATGCAGTAATTCTTGCTCTAAATTCTGCTATAGTTTCTTTCTTTCTGCGCCTTATAAGCAGATCCTTAAAGTCTTTATGCTTCTTAATTCCTTTATTAATAGTCTTTATTTAAGTGTTAAAGTCTTAGTTTTATAGAATTCTTAATCCTAAGCTTGCTTCTAACTTAAGCTTAGCTCCCGCCTTAGTCTAATTAGGCGTCCATAGTGTTCTTATCTCGTTTTAAGAGTTTTAAATCTTACTTATCTTATCTTAAGAATCTTATACCGTTGGGAATTCTTATCCTAAGCTTATTTATATATTCTTAAACTGAGCTACTGCTCTACTCTATTGGTTTTCGTCCGTTATGGGTCCTTAAGCTATCCTTACCCTTTTTTTAGGATCTTGGATCTCTTTTATCTTATCTTAAGAATCTTAAGCCTTTGGCCTTTTACCTTTATCAAGTGGTGAATTAGCACTAGTATTTGTCTGCTTGCTTAATCTCTATAAGATACTCTTCCTTCTGTTTTATAAAGTAATGGATGCTGTATCTAATGGTGTTATAATACCCGTTACTAAACCTTGCTTTATGGCGGTCTTAGTTTATACTTCTATTGCGTTATTAAGGTTTAGATACCCCTAGTTAGTTCCTTTTTCGTCCTCGTTATGGTTAATTAATAAGTACTCTAACTCCATTGTTATTGTTACTAATTTTTATCCGCATATTACTGTAATATCTTAATCTAGCTTATAGAGTCGATCTTATTCTTTATCTAACTCTTTAGTTCCTTTAAGTCCTCTTAACTCTGGCTCTTGTGGCTAATAGCTTACGCTATACTTAGCGTCTTTATAAATTTAGTATGCGTTATTGTAATAAAACGCGAAACTTTTAATTGAACATTCTTTTGTTTCTTATAGTATACTATTATCCCTTTATACGTGTGTGTTTTCTACTACTTTAGTCCCCTTTATTATATAGTAACTCTAACTATCTTTATAATCTCTAGCAAAGTAACCCTGTTTTCCGTAATTTATATAAGCTCCGTTTTTAAACCATTGATTTTGCTATAGAGTTCGCTTAAACGTCTTCTACTGCTAAGGTCCCTGATTTGGCCTATACTTTTTAGTCCTATAATTACTTAATCCTTAACCTCTAGGTTTCTATAGTTTCTTACTTTATCTCTTATAGGTTTCTTTAGTACCGCTTAGGTTTATTAGCTTTGCGTTATACTATAGTTTTTAACTTAGCTTTAGTTATTACGTACTCTGCGCCTTATATAACTGTAGGACTCTGTCCTAGCCTCTCTTAGCCTATTCTCTTTGGTAGATCCAATTGTTGATCTTAATTGCTTAATCTATTAACTCCCTTAGAGTATCCGCATCTTCTATTAGGATAATTACGTCCTAGACTTTAGCCTTAAGTCCCTATTTATACTATGCTATAAGCGCCTTATTATTCCACTTAACTTATATAGCTATTGTTTAGAACTGTATTATGTACTTAATTGCTAAGGTTTGTTGCGTAATGTTTTAGAGTTTTCTTTCCGCTGTGGTTACCGCCTCCAGGTCTCTAAATATTTGTATAAGTTGCTCTATAAACCCTTCCTAACTTAAGAACATATACCGTACGTCCTAATTAGTGGTTATCATTCCATTCGCCTATATTTCTATAAGGTAAGGCTTAAACTACTTAAGTGCCCTTCCTAATAGGAATAGCCTTGTATACGCTATTCGATCTATAGGTATTAGTAGTTTTACTCCTTCTTGCGTAATCTTAAAGTGTATTTGCGTAAGGAATCCTTTAAGCTTTAATCTCTTTCCTAAGAATCTCTTAATTAAAGGTAACTTAATCTTTGTTACCCTTATCCTGTTAATCCTTTATTTAAGTATTATATTGTTCTTTATTAACTGGTTAACTATCTCTTATAGCTGTTTAACCGTTATAGGTTGTTGCAAGTTAGTATCTGCTATATTGGTGTTACCTCCTAACTTTAAAGTAGTTGCCGCCGTCGATGGCGTTGTAGTGGCTGCTTTTGGTGGTATATTGTTCGACTTATTAAAACTATAACTAGGTAGTAATTATGTAACGGGACCTTATATTAAGTACTACGGTGGGTCCTGTTAATGGGCTAGGTGTGTAGGTATTATAAGTAAGTTAATAACGTAATAATAACTGGTGGAGTAGTTGCCTAATAGATTAACTTTAATTATATTCTGAGAATTACTATAAGAAAGGAACTATCTAGGTAGGGACTAAGGGTCCTTAAATACACAACCGTACTCCTATGAAATCCTTCTTATACGTAATGTACGTGTTATATATATTATACGTACGTTCCTCTCGTACACTTCGTACACTGCGTATAATATTATATGACTCGCTTACTATTCTTTGTTATATAGTTTTACCGGCTCTATCCTAGACCGTGCTTGTATTAACTAACTAGCTTCTTCCGACTCATCTCTAAGTAGTTATAACATTGTACTTAAAGCGTCTATAACACAGTAAGCAGAACTAATATCTTTATAGTAGGTCTTAGTAAGACAGATCTAACTAATTAAATAACTTTAACTGGTAGTTAAAGTTCCTTAATATCTTATATATTATATAATCGTATTATAAATATTTTAATATATTTTAAGTTCTTCTCAATCTTAAGCTTTCTGCTATTATGTTTTATATATTTATATTAGGTAATAGTTATTTACTTTTATATTATATCTATCTAGCTAAAGTAGGCCGTAAAGGATAGTCTTTATAGAATTCTTTTACTAGGGAAGGCGCGTTGGCCTTAGTCTAGTTATAGGTTTCCTAAGTTTATATTTTATATCCTTCCTACTTAATGAGTTTAAATTATTTAGATTATGTTTTCTATTATATATTATTAATTAAGTTAATAAAGTAAGAACCGTTACCGTTATTAACAATTATAGGAGGTAGCGGCGGCACTTTATAAGTTATAGGTTTACCCTTTAAAGGTTATAGTAAGCTTATATAAAATATTAGATATATTTTTATCTTAATTAGTAGTTTAAGCTTATAAGTATATAGGCTTAGTCTCTTTTTAATTTAGTATAGGCCTATAAACTTCCAATTAAGTTTCTTTAAGGGTTATTAAGTCTTTAGGTTTTATATATTTAGGTAAACTATATTACTTTCCTTAAAGTCCTATATAGGAGCTTATCCTTTATTTATATGCCATTTTTATACTATTTAAGTATACGCTAATTTACTTTATTAAAAAAGAAAATAAAGATCTGACTGCCGGTTTTGGAGGGTTCTATTGCCGTTTTTAGAGGTCGCGTTGCCAAAACTCCCCGCCGCCCTAAGCCTCTTACTTGCTAGTCTAACATTAAGCCTCTCACTTACCGCCCTATACCCTTGCTTTTTAATAGGTAGACTATAATCCTTCCACGCGCCTGGCGCTAAAGCTATATATACTCTATGGCTCCTACCTCTAATCCGTTTAATCTAGGCCCCATTTCTCTTATTTTCTACCCTCCTATCTCCTTAACCCTATATTGCTCTTTAGATCCTTCCCGCCGTTATTACCCCCTAGGTTCCTTCTGCTGTTACTACCCTAAGTTCTCTTTTAGGTCCCTAAAATACGGCGCGCTTAATTATTAGATCGCAGCTTATTATCTAGCGTTACTAATAATAAGTATATGGATATAGATAGCGACGGTAACAGCTACGGGACAGAACCGACCGTCTTTAATAGTAATGCCAATAGTAATGCTAATAGTAACGCCGACTATAACGCCGACAGTAGTATTAACTGTAACGCTAATAGTATTGCTAAATCTAACGATGCTTGCGAAGCGCCCGCTTAAGTATAGCTTTATAAGGATTAAGACTATCTACTAGAATACTACCTTAAATAGTTAAAAGAGTTTAAGGAATCCGATTTTACAACGCAGGACTACGCCAATAGTAGTACGAATCTCCTTAACCGCATTAAAGATTAATAGTATTAGTAAGTAATAACCTGTTCTACGGCTTTCTCTTAAGCTTAACCTAGAGCTAACGATTTCTAGATACTGCACCTATATAAGGAAAGACCCTAAGAAAACATACCAAGTCCTCTCACTTTGGCTGCTTTATAGCTTTTTTAACTAGCTCCTAAATTAGAAATAAGGGAAAGGGGGTAGGAAACGGTGCGGGACAAAGCTTTTTAGCTTACTTAGTGTATACTAGAAGTACTATTGCTTTATATATAAGAGAGCAACTGGTAGGAAAATTGTTAGTAAATTAACCTACTAGATGTATAAGGTAATTACATTCCTAGTTAACCCTTTAGCCTAGTAAAGTAAGGAGGAGCTAAAATATCTTTTCTAGGTACTTTGGAAACTAGTAAAGAAATATAGCTTAAGTAATAAGAAGCAAGAAAAGCCCATTATAGACGCAGAGGATCTCGCCCTAGTTCTTAAAACCAACTTAGTTACAATAAGAAAGAGATATATAGTTAGGCGATATTAGATGTAAGTCTATTTCTTGTTATAGCTAGGCCTTTATACTGTAAGCTAACCTAAAGCTCTTCTTAACCTATGCTACCGACATATAATAATTACACTTATTCGCGACCTAGAAGGCGGGCCTTATAAGATCGTGCCTAAGTTTATATTTAAATTTACTAAGGAATATCTTAGTATAAAAGAAGCGTATGTTCCCTTTCTACCCTATTCCTTTCTTTATACTTACGGAGAACTAGTAATACTTTCCTAATTCCTAAGATTATCTTCGACCCTTTACTTATTCTTAGCCCTTATGTTTTTCTTCTAGGCCTTTTTTTGTGGATAAAGCTTTTACGGCCCCTAATCTAACGTCTGTAGAGCAGCTTAGTAAGCTATATATTGAGCCTAGGCGTAACAAGTTGCCGCTACCACTCTATTTAGACCTAGATAATATCCCCGTATTTTGGCAATTAATTAAAAACCCTTACGGCCACAAGGTCTTACTTAACCAGCCTTTACTATACTTAACTCTTTTGCCCTAGATTAAGGACCTTGGCGCAATTATGGGATTTTAGCAGGTTACGCGCCTATATAGTCTCCGTTACGGCGCAGGTAAGGCATTTAATAAGAATAGTAAGTTCTATTGTATAGAGCTAGTTCTACTAAAACCTTTCTAACGCCTATACTACCTAGGTAACGTAAATAACGCCCTCCAGAACCTAATAATATAGTATACCGACGCTCGAACATTTCTAAAGCACTACCTTCCGCGGCGTGTTGGCGTAGATATATAGGCAATTGTTTAAGGCTTAGAGCCTTAAGAAAAGTTAATAAAAGTAGTATGCTAAATGAGCCAATTAATTAACCTGTGGTGGTTATAGCACCTAATAATAGAACAATTCTTATTGGTAAACGAGAACCCGCGTATTTGTTCCTTAATTAAAGTTTAAAATAAGCTAAAGCTTAGCCTTAAGCGTAAAACCGTAGAAAGTATAGAATACTAAAAGCTTAGCCAAGAAATTATAAATAAAAGGCAACGTTAGAGAAATACGCTATTAGAAAATATTAAGAAGAATTAAAACAATAAATAAGCTATAATTAATATTAAGCGGTAACTTTCCGGGGTTATATTTAGTAAGGATATTAAAGCAACCTTAAAATCTAGCGATAATAGATCGGTCGAATATAAACGCCTTATTAAAGTGATTATAACGCTACCTAGCACGTCACTAGAAGATAAGATACGTAGACGCAATAATGCTATTAATGCGGTCGTAGATTACTATAATATTAAGAAAGGTAGAGCGTATTGGCTAAGTTATCGCCAGAGATAGTTTAGGATAGGTGTCGCCCTTAGCCAAGTTAAGATTAAAGAAGATGCTGAGATTTCAGAAGCGGCTAAAGCGCTAGAGAGGGTAAAGTCATCCTTATATAAGGAGA
>Ga0307515_10019105_pt1 | contig 12361 bp, 14 predicted proteins | sample 17_EM_MG_FD_194513 | JGI IMG/M metagenome (GOLD analysis project Ga0307515, IMG submission 194513) | Populus trichocarpa ectomycorrhiza microbial communities from riparian zone in the Pacific Northwest, United States - 17_EM | ecosystem: Host-associated > Plants > Roots > Unclassified | place...
CATGATCTTACACACCCTTCCATCCTTCCATATCGTAACAACCACGCCATATCATCCGACGTCGCAACACCTCAGACCACTTCTTTATCTTACTAAATTATACCGCCACCCTCTCGCCGCTACCTCCGCGTCTTCCAATGTCTCCGCCTTTCCGTAACACAATTCCTTCGACACCACCAGAAATCACCCTCCGTTATCCCTAACTATTCTCATACCTATCTGCGCCGTGACAGTTTGCTCAATAGGCTGCTCTGGTCTTCAGCATGGATTTTAGCTGCATCACCACACAACAGATAGTGTACTTAGCAGTGCATGTTCCATTATCAGTCAGCATATCTGGATCAAAATCTGTATTGTGCTGGCTATCCTGTGCAGAAGCATCATGACTGAAAAATTGAGCAATGGGAAGAGCCGTATGTGAATATGAATATCCGGCGGTCTATTTGACGATATGGGTTCTTGTTCTTCCTGAGTGTAACTGGTTACGGAGAGTGGGGTGCCAGGCAGAGACAATGTTGGCTGCAGAGTCGGCTGTCTGAGTCAGTCTGGTGGAGGTGCACCTGTTCCTTGGCGTCTCCAGGGTGTCTGCAGAGTCTATTCTGTGCGATTTTGGCACGGAAGGCAGCCTGATGTGGGTTTCAACAAAGCATAGCTGGGTGTCGTTCGATTGCAGCCTTCGACAGTCGATGCGATCGAAACTCATCACCCCACATCTGCACTTCTCAGACCACAGCGCGAGGCATCTGAATCAGATACTTTGTTACCTCCAGTGCGGCACATGAACAGTCTTCTTTGGCCATTGTACCCAGAATCAAGGCCTGGCACATGTCAGACGGTTCCTGCTGTAACCATACTCATTGTAATGCCATCGTAGCCGACATGTTGAAATCGTACAAGAAATCAGTAGCTGGTTCCAACAATCAGATTCGTCTATTACTTCTACCATATACGCTTCCATAGCCTCCTCCAAGGTGATACAAGTCTGTTTTGTCCACTCACTGGAATGCTTATCAGGAGGTTCATCCAGCGAAATCCCAGCACTGATGACATCATGATGTTCCATTTTGTGGACTGTACTGACAAATGCCTTTGTTGACCAAGCAGGTTTCCCATTATAGGCAGCAACAAAATAGTTACTTTGCTCTCTACGGATACCCACTGTAGGTTATATGGTTATTTGACAGCCGTTTACATCGATATGGATATGCTTTCATCCAACACCATTCTACTTCTACTGATTGCTGCTTCCAGTCTTAAGGAGGATTTTTAAATGTACATCTTGGGTTATATCCTTCGTGGCTGCATTGGGCTTGTCGTGGTGAACTAACTGGTGTCTATGCTCTCACTGTGCGCCAAGGATTCCCGTATTCATTGTAGCGCCCGCCAATCGGCTGGATTTTGTTCCGCTCTCACCTGGCAGCAATAGTTGTGTATTGGTGCTTTACTTGAGTCGAATAGCAGAGAAAGATTGTAACCAAAAGACGTGGCAAGCTCTGAGGACTGTGAAGTTAGCTTCAGGTGAGAATTGAATACGTATCAGCCCACATGATTGTTATGTTCAAGATGGATCATGCTAAGTATGGCTGAAAGTTAGAGGGGATTCCCACGACCCCACAATTTGCGATAACATGGTCTGCTGTCAGGTGTATGGTAGCAGGGATAAATTACGATCCATGACAGCCGAAATCACATGATTGTCACATCCTGATAGCATATTGTGGGATGGAAAAGAGGTCTGCGGATGATTGTCTCAAATAATCTCCAGGATATCACATGAAACTGATGATAACAATCAAGTTATGATGTCCTGTTAGCTTATATATTCCTCATTTATTAATGGTTAAAGGGGAGATTTTGCTTTCTTCAAGTTGAGTAAATGTACCAACCGTGACATAAAAGATGCTGCTTGCCTCCGGATTGTCCATTACTTCCAACAGCCAACATCCCGCCCAACGACATGGTCAACGCAAACTTAGTGTTAACAACGGGTCCAGATTGCGGGGCCTGTGGCGGGTCCGGTTCCACCCGAAACTGGCCCGTCGCAACTGGGCGTACCCCAAGAAAAACCCGGACTATTGGACATGAGCCTGTTGTACCACCCAATACCTGGCATTTCTAGTTGACAATATTGGCTCCAATTAAGTATTTGAGTTCTGATTGTATCACCACACGAATAGTTTTGGCAACGGTTCCAAGCCACTAGAACGGATCTGGATTAGGGTTTGGCCCGGAACCGTACTGTTGCAACGGTTTTTACCAGACCAAAACCAGGACCGTTGCAATTGGGCCGGTTTTACCACCAAAAACCCGGCATTTCAACCTCACAACTTTGGCCACAATTACGTACTTGAGTTGTTGTCGTATTGTTACATGATCAGTACATAGATTGTGCAGTTTGATGAGCTCTTTCACCTCCCGCTTTCAGATATGCGATCTGACCAATATTCATTGAGTCGCGATTAAAAACCCGCGAATGTTGCTTAGAATTGACCCTTTTTTCACCGCCACTCAATGAATATCAGTCGGATCGCAAATCTGAATGCTGGAGGTGGAAGTGCTCATGATTCTGCATAATCTACATAGTGATCATGTCGCAGTACGATCAGAACTTTCATGCTCAATTGGATCCAAAGCTGTCGGAACTGTAAATTTGGAACTGTAGTTTGATTCCAACCTGGCCAAATACCCACGGTTCTATGTCTGGGCCAGGTAACAACCCGCCAAGACAAATGCGGTTCGGATTCATGGCCGGTTTGGGAACAGAACTGAACCGAACTGCATGTCGAAACCCAGAATGCTGCGGGGTTGCCCGGACTCATTGCTAACACTATACATGATCAATATGTAGATTGTGCAGTGTTGGTCAATCTTTCACCTCCTGCATTCAGATTGGTGAACTGATATGTATTCTTTCAGTCGCGATAGAAACCCGCCAATGTCTCTTAGAATCTGCCATTATTTCACAACCACCCAACGATTATCAGTCAGATTGTAAATATGAATGTAAAAGGTGAAAATGCGGCAACAGCTAAACAATTTAAATATTCACCGTGTTATGATACAATCAAAACTGAAATACTCAACTGGAGCCATGGCAGTATGAACTGTATAGTGCAAACGGCTGTCCAGTTCCAACGTGGTCAAATACCCACCGTTCAAAATGTTCTGCGGGTCACAAACCCAGCCAGACAAAGCGGGGCGGGTCTTTGCACTGGTCCGGAACCGAACTTAACTGAACCGCTGTTCAACACCACAAACGCTGGCAAGTTACTTGGACATGTTGTGAAGACTATGCTAACTACGATGTTTAGTCGTGTGGTGCCAAAGACCATTTTGCCACTTCCGGCATGCAAATATTGCAATTCACACCTGTGCTCCACCTGACGACATCATAAAGGGAATGAAGGCAAGTGCGGCTTGGAGTCAGAACGAGTCTGAGCCATAGGCGCATTGGCCAGCTTCCGATCCAAGATGAAGCTTGGGTCAGAGATGTAATGAGAAACGTACTTCCTAAGCCATAATGAGAAAGAGAAGTTGATTGAGCATTATGTTGAGAGAGAGACCGCTTGGGCAAGAAAGTGAGTGGAAGATGCTGAGGCAGCAATTAGGCACGGCCAGGAAGATCCAGAGGCAGCTGAACACGAGGAATTGACGACTTGAAAGCCCAAAACGGCATTTCATGCGATAATTGTTGCTATCAGAGACAGTCTGAGTGGTGTCGCATATTCTGACCATGGGGAGGATGGGGAAGATGAGGATGGTGAGGAGACAGAGCAGGGCCAGCTGAGCGAAGATGATGAACTTGTCAGGGTGATAGGCACAATCACCAAAACAGTGCAGCAGCGCATGGAGAGGTTTCGGCACAAGCAAATGAAACTCGAACAATTGACACAACCGGGAGGAGAGGACACCGCTGACTACTTGCGTCGAAGGAACAAGATGTAGGACACATCCAACGGGAGGGTTCCGACCGTCGTTCAACTGGAAACAGATGATGATGCTGAGACACCTGCACCGTCAACTTTTGGAGAGCTTATGGGGTTTCTGGACATTGTCCCCAGAATGTCGTAAATGCCCCAAGTGACATGTTGACCAGGGAGTGATCATATGGGGCTAGGTTCTGGGAAGCTGCAGTCGAACACCAGTAAACCTGGTCTTGCACGCGCCACTCAACCCAATTCAACACTGAATCTGAATCTGAATCCTCTCAAACTTGTAAGCTTTTACCGCTGCATATAGCCTCCCCAGGGAATCACTGTATGGATATCAGATTTGGACAAATACATGTTGACGGCTCCTGCATCATGAGGAAATAAGAGACAGAATTGTATTTTTGGCAACATATTGCTGTGAAAAACAAGTTGTGTACCAATTTTGCTCTGTGTCAGCTTTTTCTTGACTTCAGCGACACGATTGTGAGACATCAGAATTTGTTTGTGGATGTGCAAGGGACAAACACACCATGTGAACGGTCCCGATTCCAGATAAGGCAGCAAGTAAAATGTTCGGAATGGTGCCGGACCATCACTTCTGGTTTGGGTCCGGGTCCAAACTGAACATTGGCCAACTTGGCAGTCCTCGTTTTCAGTAATTGGGAACCGCCAGATTGGGTACGGTTCGATAGTACACACCACACACGTCTGAAATGGGCGGGTTGTCGGTGGGTCACCCAGTAGGTGCATCTTTAGATGCATATATGGGTTGTGTTTTTGCAGTTTGTTAATAGTATCTTATCAAAATCGTGTTTTCAACATCCAACAGTACATTTTTGCATGATTTGCGGCATACAATATCGATCAATTTGGAATTGGTGTTTTACATTTGATCTATTGTATGATTCCGTATCATGGCGGTTGATGAGTCCGTGATGAACGTGAAGATCTGCGCGATGCCTTGATGACCAATTAATCAACAACTCAAACTATTGACGCTCCATTGTCGCTCATTTTGTGGATGCAGCAGGGAGCATTTTGTTATTGTTTTTGACAGTAAAGGGTGCCAATATTGGAAAAATGGATGTCTGCAACCAATCGGAACATAAATTTCCTATGATACGAAGCTCACAATCGTTGATGGTTCGTTGACGCTCATTTCCAGGAAGCGGCAGGGAGCACATCGCTGTCATTTATGCCTGTAAAGGTTGCAAATCGCTGATACATGGATGTCTGCAACCAATCCAATCATAAATTACCCAAGTCATACAGCTAAAAATTGTTGACACTCATTCTCAGAATGGGGAAGTGACAGCGTGCCTGTCTCTTTTGCCTATATAATCTGCCAATATATCAGTAATGCATACCAGTGACCAAATCACTGTTCAATGACCATACTTACAAAACCACACATTCTTGACATTCCGTTCACACTCATTTTGATGTATTGTCCATTCAACATCTGCTGCCATCAATAATAGTTTTCATCATGATTTGAACGTATTTGTAGTCTTTCTGGCTGATTGAGATTTAACCCATCCGCAAAGTTAAGTGCAGTAACATTCTTGCACTGTTCGCTCCCACACAACTAAAATCTATGTATCTTGCCAAAATCCTCATCGCGCCTGCGATAAATCTGTCCATCAACCGATATTCACATACTCCTGCTCACCTTTTGTCCATAATATATCTCCAACTAAAACTGTCAGTCGAGATGATGCAAGAAGCTGGTGAAACATTGACGCATTCGGTCCTACTTTTTCTTCACTCCCTTATTCCTACTTGTTTTCATTGCATTGACTGTCATCAACAACTTTTCAGCGTGTCTGTTAGATTTCCGTGTAGGTCAAATCAATCAGGAAATATTTGGCGCAACACTCACATACCGCTGCAATATACATTCCAGATCGTTGATGAAGTTGCCATACCCAATGTCAGATTCACAGTGTGCTGCCCAATTGTCTTCGGTGTTATTTGCATTGTCCAAGTCCCGATTCCAGTTAAGCCAATTATTCATTGTCGAAATGTTTTCAGGTGCGCTGTCCTTAGGATGACTGTTGATTCTTCGGATTCGGCGAACATTTCATATTTGAGTTGGTCCTCCAGAGCGGTCTTGTGCAGACAATCCTGGTGGCCAAGGAGATCCTTCTGACAATTGAAATGCAGCCACACTGTCAGGTTGAAACGGTGACCAGGATGGTTTGATGATCTCTTCCCTGTCCGAATTATATCCCTCGGTGGTCATCTGCTTATTTTGAGTGCCAGATTCCATTCGGGTAGCACATGGGCTAAAGCTGCCCTGCGACCTCTCCAGAAAGTCGTGAACCTTAGCCATTCTCTGCAATTTCCATTCCTCCAGCGCTTTCTTCATTTCTGAGTCATTTTCTCCGTTCATAGTATGCAATGGTGGGTCAGCACTTGCCAAAATCCCATTATTGCCTGGAGCAAACTCCCTTACAACAATATTCTCGCGGAGGGTCTCAGCTGTGGTTTTTGACTGCCTCCAGCGGATAACATCTCGGCAAACAGAAAATCTGGCCTCCGCTTCGACACCATGTGGTATGATAGAACCTATGTAGCTCGCAACATTGCCCGGCGTTAGATATTCTTCATTATTGCAGGACAAATCATATGGAACACAGTATGATTGACCGGATGATGTAGCCTTTGCGGCAGGGATGGGATTGCTACTCAGACTGCTTTCTGCTTTACTGACCGGCACCTATCAATATTTTGCACAGTTTTCATTTTCAACCTAATTCAGAATGGCCTCAGGGTATTGGGTAGTATGGGATATCTCGTCCTCAGGATGAATATCCATTCCCCTGTGCCACGTCCTAAATGAACGCAACTTCCGGAAAAGATCGAGGATATGTGGCCACATGAGACGCATACCCGTGGATGGAGTCTCTTCAGCATGGTCCGTGGATAGCTTCTGTCGAGCTAACTTAGCGGCGAAGAACAAGTCTTCCGTCCACTGAGTCTTCTTCTTGGCCAAAGGTCGCTTTACGCTGTGCATCTGATGAAACATGTCGTTGTATACTGTAATCATGTGACGCAATGTGACTGTATGCCTCTTCGACATCAGCAGTGTTCAATGTTAGATTTGCGTCAACACTTCCATGACATACTTTTCAATGGTCCATTCGTCCTGAGTTGTAAAGAGTGGCTGGTATTCACTGTGTATAAGATTGTGAAGCCACTCATTGGTGAATTCCGGTAATTGGTCGGCCCGCTTGAGCAACTCCAGTGTCGAGTTCTCATGTTTCTTCATATCCATGATGGGTAGTACAGTTATGCGGACTTTCGCTCTGTGACAGTCAATGAACTCGTTTCGATGACCAGATGTTCGCATAATCAATATAGCAAGCATTTGCCACTGTATGATGGTCACTATCACCACTATCACAATATCTTGAAGTAGGTACTTTTGTACATATCTTTGCCAGATCCGGTCTCATGGCCGACGCCTTATCGGTTCTAATGTTGCCCACTTTTCGAAGTCTCTGACTGTTCGGATTATCTATACATTCATTCTCCACAAATTGCTGATCGCGCTCATGGGCTTCCCAAGACCTGGTCCAGCCTAGTAGACCCAGACTCCTCATGAATGCACCTAAAGCCTGCTGTATTACATTCGCCATGCATGGTATGTGGTTTCTCAATGCAGGCCATTCGTTTCCGGAGTGCACAAATGTTGATTCCAGCTCATGTGTCATCGAGTAATTTGATAAACCATCATCAGGCGGAATTCCACAAAAACAGCCATCTGTAAGCTCGAATCAATCAACAACGTCCTTCCAATGCCCGGCTAGTCATGCTCCAGCATCTTGGCCGTTGGCCAATCATCCTGAATCAGCTGTCGACACAGGGAACGAACAGGCTATCAACCTTGTTGAAGTCAACTTGTATTCCTCACAATCCCAATTTCGATCGATGGAGTAAGCAATGACTGATGTTATAGCCAGGTCGTTAGTTGATTTCCATCCATCCAAAGCAAAACTCACTTTATTTCATGACGGCAATTGCTTCTTAATTGCATCCAAGGTCAGTGCATATTCACTCCCGCAAACGTCACTAAGATTGTAGCCGACGCCAGCACAAGCTCGCATGGCAATTCTTTATATCAATATCATGACTCGAGATGTGATATAACAGTCCGGGGAATATGAGCCGCAACACATCCTACCATCCGGAAACGATGACATCTGTTATGGTGACAATTGGATGTTTCAAAGTCCTTAGCTGCCAGTTTTGGAAGTTTTCCCAGCAATTTCAATCGATATGGATTATGCGGGATGAGAAGTTAGAATTTCCTCCGCAAACTTACAATTGTAATTCCTCGACTTCCTTGCCCCTTCATGATTGCCAAAGAGGTTTCATCAACCATTGAACTTGTCAATTCAGAAACTACTGAGACTGTTAACTCGTTTAACTTTGCGATGTGGGTTTTGCCAACAAGTGTTTTCCCATTGAGCTGGTCCCATGTTCTGATGGATGGGGAAGAACTTGAGGACAAATGATGAATATCATTCCAGGGCTGCCAGCCTCCTCCATTCCGCAGTGTAAATGAAATCGCGATGAAGACTCGTATCTAGAGTTATTCCAAGCAATAGGATGTTTCGAGGCTACATCCAGTGGAGCCCACCAACTATCGGAGACTATTTTTAAGGTAAAGTTGCTCAAATCATAAACAAAGACATGTGCATTTTTGGAACAGATCATGACCTCTTGCAATGAGGTATTTGATGTTTTTGGATCCGAAATAGCGGTAGGAATATGAGCCTAGGGATTACGAAACGAGACACTGCCGAAACTAACAGTATATTAATGTGCAATGCGGGTTCTTCAATATTCGCCTTTGATCTTCAACCAAAAAACCAGATCTGTGAGACTTTGGATACATATTTGTGAAGTTGTAAACAAGGACAGATTGCGAAGACTGACCATGTAAAATTCCATTTAGAAACATCATAATACACTTCCTTGCTGTCTAGCTTGCTGAGCATCATCCGCAAAGAATATTGCTGTCCGGGCAGAATGGCTCCGTCGGAGTGGACGCGCTCCGTCACAGCCGTCAGAGACACCCTGGTGGCGGATTCCTCCGCGCCTGGCGTCAATTCAACGTGTCACATTCCATATCGCTCTCTAATCGCTGTTTCACCGTTTCTTCTCGTTCTGTCGGTCTGCTATTCTATACGATCACTCCGGCGTTGTGGCCAACTGTGACCATACGTCGGAATGGGTTCATTGGGTACGCGCTTGCATCGGTATTGCAATGCTATGGGTGACACTGCGAAAATCTCTCCTCACGTTCCTTCTACCTGCGTGCAAAATGCAATTCTCTCTTTACTCATTATACACATCATTCCAAGTCGCCAGATCCATGTGGCTATTTACAATCCATTGTTCGTTCTGTCCATCTCCTGTCTTACTACTAGTAGCTAACTCTGGAATGACGTACGCGCAGCCGACAATATTTCCCACGCTGAAAACCTGCAATGCAACGGCTGCCAGTGCTTCTTTCACTGGTACAAATTTCGAGACCAGATCCAAGTTACCCGAGTTTTCAGGTATTGTGGTGAGCAGCAGGGCTAACCAGTACTCAACAAAAGCTCCATCCTCGTGTAGTAGTTTGATTTTGAATAGTCGTTGCAGTTGCCACGGGAGACGCCCATTCAGCGCGCCATAACACCTCCCCGGGCATTGCTTTTCTCATACCCAGTCGTTCCGTCGGTCCCCTCCGCGCCAGCTCTGGCTTCCTGTGCATCGACACATCTGACATATGCGTTCACCATATAAACCCTCAACTTGGACCTTGATACCATGGTAAATACAGAGCTCAATTGCATGCAGTTGATCATCCGACATATACGTCTTGTTGCGACTCTTATGCGTGATAAACTCCCGCGTGCCGCTGTATATCGCGACCCGGTGCGTTGCGTCTTGTGTATTGTCGAGTAATGCTCTGAAATCTTTGATCATAGCGTCAGGATGCTTTCCATCACGGCGGTTTTGGGGCCCCATGAATTCGGGCTTCGCATATGACTGGGAGCCCAGGGGGCAGCCAGATCAGCACCAGAAGGGAGGACGTTGCAGGCAGCAGCGCTGTTCTCCTGACGATGAGCGAGGGCTTGGAGATTGAGCTCTCTGATTTCGAAGCAGAGAATGCCACGCTGAAAGGTGATTACTTGCGGCAGGTAGTTGAGATTGTGATTGGAGGCGTTCCAACCGTCCTTGAGGTTCGTTTTATGTGCTTGTTCATGTCTCTCGGCAGAATACTGTTGCAAGGCTCTGTAACGACAAATCTGTTCGACCCAATGAGACATCAAGTGGCTCTTCGGAAAGTTGAAGTCGGCATCCAACTCCTTGGAAACATCTATCTCGTGGCTGATATGATCGCGCCAGGCATTCATTTCGCGCCGCTTCTTGGGCGCCGTCCAAGTTTCAGCATTTGTTTCCTTGTCTACCTTTCGCTTCTTCACGAGTTCCATTCTCAGGGCACTGGCTTTGGCCTTCGCCTTTTTGCTGGCTCGCCCGAGTGAGAAATCATCTTTGAAGGTGTGAAAACGATGCAAGGCGTCCTCCATGTAGCTCAAAGTTGCATCATCATGAGATTTATATCGAGCATACATATAGAATTCTAACAATGCCTGTGTGCACTCAATTGCGCGATTGAATATGGGACGCTGAGCGGGGCTTCCACCTCGTAGAGACTGGGTTACAACTCCTAGCAGGTACCGGCTCATTTCTTTCATCTGTTTCCCATTCCATTGAGAAACTTCCTCATATGACTTATTTTTTGGTGTGAGGTCGTGGTAAGCAGGCACGGATGACCATATTGCATTGTACTTGTCAAGCCGTTTGTGCGTCTTCATGAAGTGGAAAATCCACTTCTGGAGGTGGTCAAGTATGCCGATCTGTATTGAATGAAGGAGGTCGGGCTTCGGGAGGGCGCTCACGATAAAGGGAATATGTCGGAACATGTTGAATTCTCGGTGGACATGGCGCGACCAGTGTTCGGCATCGGCTGCCTGGGTGTTGGCATCGCTGAGCGTTCTATATTGGTAGTGATCCCGCCCGGGGTGTTGCTTGTCAGAAAGGACATAATCTCCAAGTTCGTTCTTTGGACACTCGCACCTAAAACAGACATGCCGCTCGGGATGATGTAGGTCGCTATACTCAGGGCAATCTGCAATCCATGCTGCTAAATCCGGTTTGCAATGCCTGAAGTTGCCATCTGCACAGAGAACATTGTAATACCCGCTCTCGGCGTTGGGATTTTGTTTAAAGGTGAGATGCTGGAGCACCCGCCGGAGTACTTCGTTCAGCACCTCTCAGTTTGTTTGCCGCTGCTCATCCAGCCGCTTCTCAGGAATATTGCGGTTCATGATCGGAATCGGCAGGAGAGCGACCATTACGCCGGTGTGCGCTGAGGGCATCTGGCGGATGTTCGAAGATAGATTGCCACTTGTCATATATACAGGCCACTCTTTCTTGTCGCCAGCAAAATCCGAGAGATGTGTACTGTCGGGCATGAAGATCAAGGGAACCAGTGAATCCCCCAGTCTGAGCGTTGCCTTAACCTCGATTAGCATGTTATTATCCTGCAGTATTTCCGCTTGCCTGTGTCTCCCACCACCAGTCCGCAGTGTGCATTTCACTATAGAGGCGTTTCGGTGGCGTATCGCTGCTAAAGCAACGCTGAGGGGCGTAAATGAGATGCTCAGCGTAGGCTGGCTGCCGCATCAACCATCTCATGCTTTTGATGATGTCTCGACTCCAGTATTTGATAGGCCGTTGGTGATTGTCATTCCATCTCATATCATCGAGAGTGTGTAGTTCCCACTCCCCGAGAGCCTGAACATCTGGCATGCTAATCCCACGGTTTATCTACATCAAATTTTATCATCGGGCGAATAACCGCGGTAAGTATGGTGATGGATTATATAATTCCATGATTAACGACAAGGACGGTCATATACCCTCGCCACTGATCATGTTTACATGCACCGCGTTGCGCCATGGTCTCCTGGAGTGGCAAAAGAACAAAGGTGTTCATCCAAAAGCTTCCAAGTCAAAGCTGAAAGCGAACAGACCTGATCGCTCGAACTACTTCAACCACAAGAATGATGGTGGTAAGATCACATCCTGCTGCGCTGTAACAGCTCGCAAGTTGTTAACCTCGCCTGGCATTGCAGACACGTATACGTTCTTGATGAATACCTGGAACACACTACAGGAGAGCTATCAACAGAGGGTGTATAACAACACTCTTGCTACAGTCAAGCGTCAGATCCAACAGGCGGAGAACCCAACGCCTGCCGTGGTGATCAGCGTGGAAGCAGAGCGGGTTGACAATGCTATTCTTCTTGATTATTTGGCCTCCGAAGTGGCGCTTGAGGAGCCTGAGATCGGAAGCACTGACC
>Ga0307515_10019106_pt1 | contig 12360 bp, 8 predicted proteins | sample 17_EM_MG_FD_194513 | JGI IMG/M metagenome (GOLD analysis project Ga0307515, IMG submission 194513) | Populus trichocarpa ectomycorrhiza microbial communities from riparian zone in the Pacific Northwest, United States - 17_EM | ecosystem: Host-associated > Plants > Roots > Unclassified | place...
CAGAAAATAGAGCAACATATACAGATATTCAAGAGATTAACTAATCGTACTCATCATATAATTAATATATATATATATATATATATATATATATATTATCACACTCACCCGAAAAATATAAAACTAAAAGGAATGTCAGATGAAAGACTCGAAAATCCTATTGAAGATCATTAGGAGAACCTAAACAATATACAAAATATACTAAAAAACAACCCAAAAAAACACAAATAAAATATCACAATGCATAAAATAAAACCAGGTTCAGTGTCTTAAGTTTAGGGACTAAAACGATAATTTTCCAAAACAGGGACCAAAACGTAATTTTACCAAATTTGAAGGATCAAATTGTAAATACATAACCATACTGAAATTTCACCTATAAAACATCATCAATTATGTCTAGAACGAACCAGGGATCGAACTATAATTTTCATAAAGTTTATGGACTAAAATGTAAATTCCCAAAATTAAGGGACCAAACTGAAAATATTCCAAATCAATTATCAGACTGAGATTCATCATCCTTAACCTCATAATAACACTGTACAGAATCTCAAAACACATTTAGTGGTCAAACTAAGTTTTCCAAAGTTTAGGGATTAAACTGTAATTTTCATAAATCAAGGACCAAAAAAAAATTTGATCATCTTCAACCTGAAGACCATTCTGTTCAGATTTTCCAGCAAGGATGAAATGAAATTCTTTACCCATAAAAAAAAATCAATTTAAACAAATCAACTCACAAATCTTTATTTCTAACAACATACTAATCAATCACCTAACATTAAACCATTAATAATCATAAATCAATCTTAACAACAAAAGCTTCAAATCCTTATCAACCGCAATCTCTTCTTTAATCATTTCATAAACAAGCTATAATCGAAAGTAATATGAAAGAGAACCACTTACTTGTTACTTCCACATTTCTTGAACCAAAAACTCAAGATAAAAATATAAAATCTTTGGTTTGATGAGGAGAGGGTCACGACGGCCACAAGAATTAGAAGAGAGAAAAGTAATTCTCTTGAAACTTTTTCTTATATACCTAGGTTAACTTAGGTTGGGTTTGGGCTGACTTGGGCTTAGGTTTAGGCCAAAAGTTTGGGTCTTACGGGTTTAATGTTAAGTGATTGATTTTAAGTATATTGTTAGCAATAAGGATTTGTGAGTTGATTTGGTTAGATTGATTTTTATGAGTTAAGAAATTCATTTCAACCTTGCTGGAAAATCTGGACAGAATGGTCTTGAGGTTGAAGATAACAAAATTTTATTTTGGTCCTTGATGTATGAGAAATTACAGTTTAGTCCCTAACTTTAGAAAAATTATTATTTGATCCCTAATTATATTTTGGGATTCTTGGCAGTGTTATCATTAGGTTGAGGATGATGAATCTCAGTTTGATAATTGATTTGGAATATTTTTAGTTTGGTCCTTCAATTTTGGGAATTTACATTTTAGTTCCCAAACTTTAAAAAAACTATAGTTTGGCCCCTGGTTCATTCTGGATAGAATTGAGGATGGTTTATGGGTGAAATTTCAGTATGGTTATGTATTTAAAGTTTGGTCCAGTTTTGGTAAATTTGCGTTTTGGTCCCTGTTTTGGAAAATTGTCGTTTTAGTCGCTAAACCTTGTTTTCTTTTATGCATTAAAATATTTTATTTGTGTTGTTTTGAGAATATATTTTGTATATTTATTGTTAGTTCTCTTAACGATCCTCAATAGGTTTTTCGGATCTTTCATCTGATATTCCTTTTAATCTATATTTTTCTAGGTGAGTGAAATAATCTTTAATATGCATATAATATAAATAAATATGTATGTTGATTATATTATAAGTACAACTTGTTAATTTCTTGAATATTTATATATGTTGCTTTATTTTTCGAGTGCTCATTTATTCTTAAATTTGCACTTGCATTCTGTTGAACTAAATTCTATTTGATATGATATACATTTCTTTGATGATTCTGTGTATATCTATTATGTCTTGATATAGGGCTTGTCAGTAACTCCATGCTAACGGAGAGTAGTTAGCCTATGTGCACATAATATTCTATATACCTAGCTGGTGAGAGAGGCACAGCCTGTGGCGACTGATCATCCCACAATGGTCACCTTTAGGTGTCACCTGGTCACTTTTAAGTGTCATCTGGTCACCTTCGGGTGTCATCTGATCTCTGACATGTATTCCACTACTTTATGATAATATGTTTAGTATGTATATGTATATGTATATCAAGATAAATCAACTTGCAAACTATTAATATGTAAAATATCTAAAATGTATATTAAATGTTATTTCCTTAATGAGTTGGTTGAACTCACCCCTCATTCTTAATATTATTTCAAGTTCTTAGTTTCTGATAGCAGGTGGACTTTGTAGAGTGTTCATGCTTCTTCAGTTTTGGTCGGTATGCCTTACTTGTTTTGCGAGGCTTTCCTTTTAGTTTTGATTCGATGTCTTAGACACTCCAGTGTTACCTCATTTTAATTAAGTTTGGATTTTGACAATGTAATGAGTATTATGGATTATTTTTTTTGTTTTAATTACTGATGAGAAGTTTTGAACTATCATCTAGTTTCATTAGTTTTGAATAAAATAATATTTCTGAAGATTATGAAATGCTGCGTATTTTTAAATAACTTGTTCTTTAGATATGTCCGTTTTGAGGATTAGCGTAGGTGGGGTGTCTTTCTGACGCCACTCCTACGTTACCGGTCATGGATTCGGGATTCGGGTCGTAACACAAGATTCAATAAAAAAGAGAAGAAAGAAAAAGACTTATGAATCACACCGAAACTCTGATGATGACACCATCGGTACCGTTGGAAAGATCTCGACAAGCCAAATCCAACGATACCAAAAAAGGTCACCAATGGTGATCATAATGGACCACATGAATGGGCCAAAGGCAAGGGAGCTCTGACTGTCATGACCTGATTCTCAGATCCATGACCGACATATAGAAAAAGGTCCCCCTTTAAGTTCTTTACCTATAAAATCTAAACATTCAGACATACCTTTTCCTTTTAACTCAATCAAAGCTCTACGCAGCATTAGATATCATAATAATTCCATAATATAAATTAATATCTTAATACAATCCTTAATACAAATTCATTAAATGTGGAGTACTAACTAAATATAAGGAATATCATTAATTATAATAAAAAAAGTAGGTTCTAGAAGTCCAATAAAAATGACTTGCTAACAAAGCTACATGCCTGAAAATGATAAATAATGAGAGGGTAAGTTCAAAAATTTAGTGAGTAAATAACATTCAATATACACCTACAAGGTAATACAATAAAGAAGAATATATATAAGTTTGGCTTTATGCTTTTACAGGAGAATTTCACAAGTCATAATAAGAAATATCATCAGGTAAGGCTCATTAGAAAATCAAAATGCAGTGAGCATGACGCTCCAAACTGTGAAATGATCAGTCACTATAGGTTAGTGACTCCCTCGACCATCTAGGATTCAGAACTACAATGTGCACAAAGACTAACACTACCCCTGTTAGCATGAGTATTCTGATTTGCATACCATATGGTCATAATCAAACAAATAGAATCATTATTATAGGCTCAACTCATGCAATTAATCAAATAAGGAGCTATCAATTCAGATATACATAATATCTCATATCAAGAAATCAGTCTCAATGAATGATTATGCTTTATCATAAACAAGAGATAATAAGCAATATATACAACCATAAAGCATAATCCATTTCATATTAACAATTCAAACATCTATATTATTCCTGTTGCATATGGAATATTACTCACTCATCTGACTTAAAAGTAGAATGAACATAGAAACAAATATCAATGGAATCCTACAAATGCCTATTAAGTGAAATATCTAGAGTATACGAATATAAAAGAAGATATACTCAAAACGATTTGAAGTAGATAACATAAGAGATTACAACTCTAAGATTAAAGACCAAAACATAACTATAAAAACAAAATGAATTCCACTCGATCGTTCCCAAATATATCTCAAACTAATAAAACCTAAAAAAGTCGTTCAACCTTCATTGTTAGGTCAACCGATCGACTGAAACTTACCAAATGGTTGACCAAAACTTACCAACCGGTTGACCAAAACTAACCCACTGGTCGATCAAAACTAGTCAAGCCAACTGGTCAACTAGTTGAACGAGATTTTAGAATCCCGATCCACCAGTGTCTCAAAAAATGGCAGATCTCTAATTCAACTAACACCTCAAAACCCTATAACAATTAACCCTTAGCACTTTAATTAACCCATCAATTAAACTAAAAAACATAAACTTTAAAATCCTAAATCTTAATTAATTCAAAACCATAGCTAATAACAACAATTATACATATCAAGATATAAATCTTACCTTAAACACTTATTTTCTCTAACCTCCTTCTCTTTCCTTTATCTTTCCCTCTCCTTTCTTCTTTTTCTTTCCCTCTCTCAGTTCTCTCTTCAATTTCTGATTTCTCTCAATCTTCTTTTGTTTATCTCTTTCTATTTATATTTATCAACAATTATGCAATTACCAAATTACCCCTTACCCATTTATACCTGTTGTCTATTCCTCCAAGGGCATTGTTGCCATTTCCTATTAAAACCTTTCTTTTCTTTCAAAATATTACACTAACAACTTTAGATGGATGGTGTGGCTCACTCCGTTCACCATTGTGTTTATTTATTTTTTATCTCTCTCTCTCTCTCTTATCTCTTCACAAATTACAAGGAGGAGAGGAGAGAGAAAAAAAACAAAGAAAGAAAAAGAAAAAAATAACCCTGAAGGCACACCGAAACTCCGATGATGACATCACCAGTATTGTTGAAAAGATCTCGATAAGATAAATCTAATGACACTAAAGAAGGTTATAAACGATGAATAGAGTGGGCCACACGAGCTGTTCAAAGGTGTTGAGACTCACTTGCCTTTGGGCTGCTCACGTGACCCACTCCGATCAACGTTGATGACCTTCATTAGTATTATTGGATTCGTCTTGTCAAGATCTTTGCAACAGTACCAGTGATGTCGTCATTGAAGTTTTGGTATGCTTTCGAGGTTTTTTTTTCCTTTCATTTTTCTCTCTTCTCTCTCTTTATTGAATTGTATCCAACAATTTTGCAATTTGAGACAGTTGCAAATGGAACTCGCGACTCGCGACTCATAACTCATAAATTTCATATGTGACTCTCTAAACTTTGTTATTTCTCTAAATATTTTTTTGCACTGAATTATTTTATCAATTTGTTTTACTATGCTAGAATCCCAGAAAACTCCCGAGTTCCTAGTGCTCACACTTTCTCATTTCAATTTTCAAGCAAGTCTTCAGAAAAGATTTCCATAGAAAAATGAATCGGCTTCTTCTTAGTCTCCTGTTTTTCTTCTGTATACCTCCATGTTTTGATGCCCAATAAAGTTATTCAGGAAACAGTCATGGATTGCGATAACTGTGATGCAACTTTCGCATTTTCAGCTTTCCTTTACACTGGAAATGGTAAGAATCAATCCTGCCAAGCCTTTCTCATCTACAAATTTCATCCTCCTTATAACACAATCTCTAGCATTTCAAACCTCCTATCTTCAGACCCGCCTGAGCTTGCTCGCATCAACAATTTCTCAAGTTCCGCTGGTAAGAGGTAATAGTTCCTGCTCAGGGCAATACTATCGGGCCAACACCTCCTACACAATTCCAAGTATCTATAATACATATTTTACAATTGCAAACTACACTTTCGAGGGTCTAGCCACTTTGAACTCTCTTATACGTGAAAACAATTGCAGCGGATTTAGTTTGGATGTCGGTATGAAACCGCGGGTGCTACTCTGATGTGCTTGACCTACAAGCAATCAAACCAAAAATAGCACCATTTAATCATGAAAGATAGCTAAACTGGTCAGGTTTTGGGTTTGGTTCTTAATGGTTACAAGTTCGAGTCCTCTCAAGGCTATTGAAAGCTTACATGGTCATTAACTTCAGGGCCCGTGGACATCCACGTTAATAAAAAAAAAATAAAAATTGCACCATCTATTAAGTTACTTGGTCAGTTGGGTTGATGAAGTTCATAATGTCAGTGAGAGATTCAATGCGAGCATAGAGAGTGTAATCTATGCAAAATAGGTTCACTAAGATGATCCAACTGTTTTTCCTTCTACCACAATTCTCATTCCAATTTCAAATGAACATTCACTATCCACTACCACCCAATTCTTCTCCTTTCACTCCATTTCATCGGACTCAAGTAAAGGATTTCAAAGAACGATTATAATTGGAATTTCCTTGCTAGTCCTCTCCTCTGTTTTCCCTATGGTATTGTTGCTTTACAGGAAGAAAATTTTTGGAGTTAGAAAGGAGAAAAGAAATTCACTTTGCCTGAAGAATTCCTACATGACGTTGCTGAGGGTACATTAGGGGTTGAAAATCTGCAAATTTAAGGAAGTAACGGTGGCTACCAAAGATTTCAACACCCAAAGTAGGTTTCAGTTGTAGACTCCGGGTTATCGGTGGACAAGTAGTAGCGATAAAAAAGATGAGCAAAGATGCGTCTGATAAGGTGACTTTGCTGAGAAAGATCAACCACTTCAATTTGATAAGGCCCTATACTGCATTCAGAGTTGGAATTTTAGGATTCAGATTTGCCTTGGATGTTACTAAGGGGCTTCACTACTTCACTGATCCTACATGCGTGCACAAGCGCATCTGTAGCAATGTTCTGCTCAACAGACATTTAAAGGGTAAAATTGGCAACTTCAGCCTTGCACATTCATTAAAGGAAGAAGAATATATGAGTTCTTCAATGAGGTTGGCTTTGGGGGGAAAAGCTTACACGGCACCTGAGTATATAGAATATGGCTTGGTGACTCCTGAGATTTATGTATATGCTTTTTGGGTTGTTCTGCTGGAATTGGTCACCAGAAAGGAAGCGGTTTTTCCATACAGGATGGAAAAGAAATGCAATTATCAGAAGCAATAGTTTCAATTATGGAGGAAGATGATGGAGAAATTGAACTTGGCAGACTTATAGAACCTTGTCTGATGGCAAAGCACAGTATGAAACTTTTCGTGCGAATGGTGAAGTTGAATCTAGCCTGCTTGGAACAAGAACCAGAAAGCAGACCAAGTATGGCTGAAAAAGTCTCCTCACCGCTGAAGGTTCAAGTCAATGTCTGGTATAAATGTGGACCTATCCAGCGTTCGGTTGACAGATGCTGTAGCATGTATATGTTCCAGAAAAGATGTATTTTACTGTCTATTATGTTGTTTATTGAAAATAAGCTAGAATATAAACTCATTAGGAGGTCAGGTATTTCTTTTATCCGCACAATAAAACAATCCATAACCAAAACTGAAAAAGGGCTAATGTACAAGGATTTTTAAAGCATGAAATATTAGTAGGAAAAGTTCTACATGGACTTGTCTGTCCTGTTACTTCCATGCTAAATCAACGAGCTGTGACAGGGCTGACGAGCCGAGTAAAATCTTCCGTTTCCACCTCAGAAGTCCACCTTTCTAATGTCTCTGGAGATGACTGGGTGAGAACTGTGAGGTTAAAGACAATCTCTGCCATGCTTGGCCTTTCTGAAGACTTTTCCAGTGTGCACAACCTAGCCAAGGTTGCCAAGCTCATGGCACTATCAATGGGATAAAATCTCTCCAAGTTGGGATCCATCCACTTTCTTAACCTCTCCTCTCTTTTCTCTTCCATTTCCAAGACATCTTTTATTTCCCTGCACAACAGAACAATCTCGCCTTTTTCTTTGGTTACCATGGCCTTCTTTCCAGAAAGCAACTCTAACAAAACAACTCCAAAATCAAATACATCATCTTTAGGCATCATCGAGTCTGTGGCAGCTCTAGCCATTGAGAAATTTGCTATCTTTGCCCGAAATGTGGAATCGAGAAGAATATTACTCGTTCGAATATCCTTGTGAACGGTTCTTGGTTGAGTATGTTCATGCAAGTATTGCAGGCCGTTGGCCACATCTAGTGCTACTTGCATCCTTTGCTTCCAAGTGAGGAAACCCACGGAGCTTGAGGAAGATTCAGACTTGGGATGCAACCACTTGTCCAGTGACCCGTTTTCTGCATATTCATAGACCAAGAAGCGATTGCCTTCTCTATCAGATTCAGATGACATCCCCATTAGTTTCACCAGATTTGCATGACTGACTTTCTGCAAAATCTTTAGCTCTTCCGTGACATCATCCTTGGTTTTCTTCACTGCTAAGACACAGCCATTGATGTTGGCCCTATATACTGATCCTCCTATCTTGTAGTGTTCGTGTAGATCCATGGTTCCCTCCATAATTGCTTTAACCTCATAAATGATTGACTTGTCCAGACAACCTAAAACCCCTGGAAGCAGCTTATCCGGCTTGATCTTTGCCTCAAAACTCTCAAATTTCACAGGTTCCTTCGTTTGAATGACATCGCTGGTCTCCAAACAGGAACCAGTACGATCCAAAGCTTTGGTTGCCTTATATGAACAACGCTTGTGGATCAGAAAAGCAACCAAAGGACAGGTAAAAAAAGTGCTTGCTATGCTTGCAGCAACAATGACAATCCAAAGATGCTTAGATCCTCTTCTTTCAGGAGTGAGGTATGGTTGAGAGAGAACTGGTAACTTGGACACAGGGATCACTATCGGGTTATAGACTGCAGCATTAAAGTTATCATAGTTGTTTTCAATCACAATATTACGTTCAGATGCATTAAGCATAGCAGCTACTTTCTTGAGATCATCACCAGGTTGCCACACATAAGTAATGAGATGTTCAATCCCATTCTCCAAATGAGTCCTTGAAGGGCACTTACAGAACAGAGGAAATATAACCTCGTCACCAGCATGCAAGAGGGTTGGAGTCAGACTGCGGTTCAAAGCTTCCACCTCTTGCCAACGGGTGAGGTTCTCAAATGAAATAGTTGAAACCGAGTAGATGCTATCACCTTGCTGGATTTGGTAGGTGATATTGACAAAAGATTGGCTACCAGTGCAACCACAACGTATAGGTACAAGCAAGAGTTGATTTGGAAATAATGGGGTGTCCTCAGACACCAGGTTACTGGCACTTGCTATTAGCGTACGACTGATCCCAAATAGATGAGAAATCTTTCCGAGGTCCAAAAAATCTGGTGGCTGGGCAAGGTAACTAATATAAGTAGGACATGAGGTCGGTGAATCAACAGGGCATGAAAAATTTGTGCCGGGTGGAGCTTGTGCTGTGACATAGGTGGAGAAAAATACAAGAACCAAGAAAAATAGAGCTTGAGTGAAAAAGGAAGAGAGCAAAGAAATTGCCATGGCCATAAGCTTGAATGATTAGACTCTGAAAGAATTTGTCATATGAACTAGATAAAAACATCATTTTGCCAACTCTCGCTTAAGGTTGATGGAAAAGCTAAACAGCATTGTTAGCTTGGAGTTTTTGTTCCAAGTAAGTCAGATTTTATTGTAATGAATATACAAGAGGCCTTGTCTTTAGCTTTGATTTGAATGATTCTCTTGGTTACTTCTCCTTGATGTAGAAATCATATAAAAAATTGTGCCTGGAGTACATATTATATGATGGGCTGACATGTTAATACACCTAAAGGAAGAATCATGACAAAAGCTCCTATAATTATCTAATTTTTTTAGTTTAATTCCGTTTTCTGCTTAGAAATCAGAAGCCTTGTTAGTCACCCTACTATTTTAACACAGAGCCCACAGGGACGGCAATGAGTTGCATTTATTACTAATTCTATAAAGTCAGTGGGCCAATGCTTTAGTGAACAACTAATTTGATGGCTCCTCCAGGACTGTCTATACAGAGATTTCCCAACTACTGCAGCATCAGAATCTGATAAAAATAATCTTTGTATAGAGTTAACTCGGTCCAAAAGTATGCCTACACGCTGCCTTAGTTGTAAGAAATATCCAATCAAGTTAGTTTACATTTGTTGCAAAACAATCAGAACAGCCAACACACGAAAGACAAATACACATATGAAAGGATTTTCCAGTTTAATGATTTGCGACCAAAACAAAGGATCAAATATCTCTTTCACATTGTGTCCTCGAGTGGCTTGACAGAGGAGGTAATTATCCCCGTCCTAAACTATCGTTACTCTAAGAATACATGGAAGAATATAAATTCCATTTTCTTTTTCTCAATATAGAAGGCTGTTACTAGTAATAAGCAAAGAAAAGCAGTGTAGAGAAAACTCACATGTAGCTCATTAGTTTTCTGCTGGGAAGGAACGATGTTACTCAATAAGAGACTGAATTGCACATGTTCGCAGCCAGTCACTGCTGTTCAAAGAGGTTCTCTGCATATATATATAATATATAGAATATAAATTCCATTTTCTTTTTCTCAATATATAAGGCTGTTAGTAGTAATAAGCAAAGAAAAGCAGTGTAGAGAAAACTCACATGTAGCTCATTAGTTTTCTGCCGGGAAGGAACGATGGTACGCAATAAGAGACTGTGAATTGCACATGTTCGCACCCAGTCACTGCTGTTCAAAGAGGTTCTCTGCATATATATATGTGTGTGTGTGTGTGAGTGCAACACCTTATACGGCATGGTAACAATGTTCAAAAACATGTATCAGGATCAAGATTTATTTAATAGCGTTCGAATTGATGCAGTGGACCACATGGTGAACCCCAGGAAGTAATGACCTCTTAGGGTCGTTTTTGTTCTTTTAGCAGAAAACCATCTTTACATAATTTATCTGAGAAAATAGTTAGAGCTTAATTGTTTTTGCAGCCACAAAGGGCAGGATGAAACACATAAACTCAAGTCCAGATGAAGAGTCAAAGGAAGAAGTCATTTTTCTATAATGTTATGATGCAATGCAAACATATGGTTTTTTAAGAGATCACTGCATATTTTCCTAATCAATAGCAAACTCTAGCTGGTGCTCAGCTTAAAACAGTTAGAATAAAGATTATAAACTCTTGCGAGATCTTCAGAGTTCACTGTCCACTTATGACCATGCTGTTTATGAGAACAGACTGAATTTATTTTATCACAGCTTTCTTCTACAATGGAAGCCTCTCCTTCCTTCCAAAGACTCTTCACAAGCAAATCTTTTGTTGCAGCATCAGGTATAAAATTTGAGTTCTTCATGTCTTCAAGAATCCTCCACGCAACTACGCAGGAGCAGCGCTCTCACATTTACAATAAACTTGGATCAATACTTTGTACATGTAAGCATCTGGTTCCACACCATCTAACAGTTTCTGCACGGTTTTAATATCTCCTTGTGATGCAAAGTGATACATCAATCCAGAAAATGTCCGAGTATCTGGGAATATCCCACACAAAATCATCTCTTCAAGCACATCAATGGCATCAGAATCTCTCTTGCACTCGATCAATGTTTGTAAGAGAGATGAATACCAAAACATTAGATTATATTTATTTTATTTTGTTACGGGACCACAGAGTGCTCTGTCCTCTCAGAAGACCTTTAGAGCAGAATCAGCATTCTTTGAAATACCACAGAAGTCAATAATCAATCTATGGTGGTAAAAGGAAACCTTATTACCTTACTTCTTATCTTGGTTATAAGTTGATAAACCAATTCAACCTTTCCATATTTCGCTAAAATTGTCATCATCCTTCGTACTGTATAAATCCCGGCTAATAAGCAACCCAACACAAGTTAACACAGATCGATTTTAATCTTTTCTTGGTTCTTTTTATTTATTTATTTAATTTTAATATTTAATGTTTAATTCTTTTAAATTGATTTTCATGTTTTTTTTCACTTTCGTTTCACATTTAATTTTTTATGAAATCAAATATTTTAATTTCAGTAATCTATTGATCAAAGATTAATATATTTATTAGATTAATATATTTATTAGATTCATGTATAAGAATTTTGATTTATAATTGGATTTTTTTTATATGTAAGGAGTTGGAAAAATCTGTATATTCATTTTTTTCTAAAAAATTTCCTGACTTGTGAAGAATAGTAGGACACCTAGCTAGTTATTCAAAAATCTAAATGATGTCGCTAAAACACAATCCACACAAGCATTGTTCACATTCTTATATTTTACTTTGAACTTACTGTTTAATTTGTTTTTTAGTCCTCACATTTTTTTTTTTGCACGATTGCATTTTTTTGGATCAAATTAAAGGATAATTGAATCAAATTTATTAACCAAGGATAAAATTAAAACAAGAAAGACCAAAGTGGAAAAGGCACCACAAATGGATAATGCTTTCAGATTTATCACATAAAATTTATTTTAGTCCTTAAACTTTACAAATTATGTCTATTCGATCCCTCAATAGTTTTCCAATTCAATTTTGGTACAAATTTTTTTATTTTTGTTAGTTTTTAGT
>Ga0307515_10019107_pt1 | contig 12360 bp, 5 predicted proteins | sample 17_EM_MG_FD_194513 | JGI IMG/M metagenome (GOLD analysis project Ga0307515, IMG submission 194513) | Populus trichocarpa ectomycorrhiza microbial communities from riparian zone in the Pacific Northwest, United States - 17_EM | ecosystem: Host-associated > Plants > Roots > Unclassified | place...
TTCTTAGAAAACTTTTTATCATGCTATTTCATTTATATGAATTCTAGGTGATTTAAAAAAACCTTTAGCCCAAATGGGTCATTGTCTAGTGGTAGAGGCTCTAGGCCAAATGATGTCGAATAAGGTAGAGAATGAATTTTTTCATAGTAGGGGTAAGGTCCCTCGAAAACAACCATTAAGGCAAGAACCCTTAAGCCAGTTAAATGACTCACACTTAAGTACCGCCACAAGATATTATATTGTTAGTGTAAATACTAAGTTAAGGACGAGGTACTCAACAAGACTTCCTTTCTCTTATGAGAGAATTAACACAAACTAAGGTTATCATCAATGGTTAGTTAGATATATTTTTTCCCTCTATCTATTTAAATATGAGTATAAAATACCCTTTGATGATTTTACCCCTGATATATTTTTACTTATAGCTTGTGTTTGAGTGAATTACATATGAGTGGTTGGATATTCCTTTTCATATTTGAAACAAAATCATAAAACACCTTGGAAAGGATTTATCCCTTGATGTATTTAAATATTACTATAAGTTAGCGAGATGTGCTAAGGGATCTTGAAAAATAACGTGGTTTTATACCTTCTAAATGTGGATCGATAGTCCTTTAAAGGGAATTTGCCAAGGAAAATTAGATTTTGTGAAGACATGAAAAGGAGAGTGTGTTATTATTGTTAAATACATAGAGTCATTTCCCTTTCTAGTCAATATAAGGCATACGACAGTTCTACATCTTGGCGAGTCCTTCAATGTTCGTACAATGTTGTACCATTCCTGACTAATATTAAGAGGCTATCATTTGATTAACTATGATGAAGCCTTAATCATTATAATATTATATTTTTGGATGAGGGATATTCCTTGGAGGATAGTGAATGGTGTATGCAAATTACTTTGTTTTGTTTTATGTTTACTTTCCATTGTTATACTTATTTCTAATACCTTTTGTGTTATGATCACAAATGATCTTGGTTTTGTTAGAAGAGTGAGGAAACTCTTCCATCATTCAAGAAACACTAACATAAAAAAAAAATTTAAACAGAGATAAAAAAATAGATATTAAAAAAAGAAGAAAATTGAGGGAAAAAGGAGTTTGAAGAAATGGACAGAGATATGGGCAATGTTGGTGCTAGGTTGGCTGCATGTAAAAAGAAACTCGTGCTTTGTGTCATACCCTAATTTTTACACCCCTCAAGATTTTCAAGTAAAATGTCTTCAAAACCATTTTAAAAAAAGCAGTTTTAAAGCGAAAAAATATTTTCAGAAAAAAAATCATTTTAAAAAAATTCTTCAAAGAAAAAGGTTTAAAAATTAAAATATAGTTTAGATGGCAATCAAACAAGAATTAATTTATAGTTGGTCAGAAAATAAGATGAGCATGTAAATTGGGGTTTAATTGTGGAAAATTAGAAAAAGAGGGTTGAAATTGGTTATAATTGAAGTAATTAGAAGACCAGGGATCAAAATGAAAAAGATGGCAAAATTTGTAAGTCCAATTCATTTAATTAATGGTCTAATTGAGGAGAAAAATTGGAATTGAAGGCAAAATTGGCTAAGTTTGCAAGCCAAAGACCAAAATAGAAAAGATGACAAAGTTTAAAAATCCAATTAATTCAATTAGGGGCCCAAATAGGTATGAGGTTGGTGAACTACCAGACCTAACGCTCTTGGGCCTAGCTGCGTGCTAGGCCCAACAAGACACAAATATAACAAGGTGTCAGACCTAACACCATTGGACTCAACTATATGCCGAGCCTAAACAAGAATGGGTCTGGCAAGCTACCAGACCCATTACCCTTAGGCTTGGAACCGTGCAGGGTCTAAGTGGATATGGGTCTAGTGAGTTGTCAGACCGAGCATTTTTGGGCTTGACTGCGCACCAAGCTCAATTGGAAATTGCTCTAGCAAATAACCAAACTCATTGACCTTGGGCTTGGATCTATGCCAAGCCAAATTAGACATGGGTTTGAGTATGTGTTTGTGAGGAAGAGGTCTTTTTAGGGGGAAAATTTTAGACAAAGAAGGTCTGAAGAGAGATTAGTGAGAGAAATAGGCTACCGGAGCCATAACTCCACCATTCATCGTTGGCTTCGACTGATATTATAGTATGTTATGCACCTAGTGATGATCTATAAAATGACTGTTAGGACTTTGTTATCTATTATTGTTTGAGAGATATTGCCACCGTACTATTTCTAGAAAAATGAGTTTAGGATAGCCATAGCCTCCAGCTTGGTTCTCTTTTATTCACCGTTAGATCTACTTTAAGTTTCTCATAGGGGTTCGCCTAGATGTCCTCTTTGTTCTAAAAAAGGTGGAGATCAGATTTAAGCAACCATGAACCTTTGTGTTCCCCTCAGACCATTTTCTATTAGTTTCGGAGATGGACAATAGTTATCTAGAAATCAATCGACTAATTCAGCAAACCTAGAAACTAGTTGATTGGTATAACAAAATACCGTCACCACCACAACTATAAAAAAGACCTGCAACACCTTCAACCCCTATAACACCAACACCTCAAACATCTTTTAGCCTCCTCAAAACACCAAAACTACCTCTAAATGAAAATCACTTATAAAAAAACGTTTTGCCACCCACATTACCACCATGGCACTAAAGAACACCAACACCACAACCTCCACCCTTAGCACCTCATGGGCTGATAGAGTGAAAGTGTCAAACTCAACAGCCCAAGCTAAGATAACCTTTTTTCCATGATAAGAGATTGATACTATTTTGAAAATCCTGGATAATGTCATTGATGAGAGTTTTTAAAAATGTAACTGATGCTTGTTAGGATTCTTCCCTGGTTATAGAATAATTGTGGCCTTGAGAGTCTCATGACGACACAAAAAGGTTTCTTGATTTTCCATTTCAAGACAGAGGATGATGACCACTCAGTTATGGAAAAAGGGTCCTGGATGTTTAGGAAAAATACCATTATCCTCTAATTATGACAACCTCATTTTGTTCTCGACAAGAATAAAATCTCAAAAGTGGCTGCATAGGTTCGTACCTAAGGGTTACCTTTTCTTTTTTGGAATGAAATGGGCATAGAAATTACCATTAGCATGGTTGGATGACCTTTGGGTTACGATGAACAAATACTTAATGTCATCAGGCTTGACTACACCCGAGTCTGTATTGAATTGGATGCTTTGTTACCCATGGTTCATAGTTTCCAACTGAAATGCAGGTTATCTTTAGACCCTATCACAATTATGGTTCCCGTCACACTTACAAACTATTTAGGCACTCTTGAAAGGCTTCGGTTAAGGCCCTAAATCTTTAACTTGAGAATTTGTTGAAGATCCAAAATAGAGGTGATGCTTTGTATGCTTGTAGCTCCCTAGTTATTATTGCCGATTATGTTGCATCCCATTTAAATGCAGTTGCCATAGTAAAACCAACATCCTAGACTAGTAGTTCTGTAAAAATCAATCGACTAATTCAAACATCCTAAGAATCAGATGACTGGTTGGACAAGATAAAAGCTTTGAGAGCTACTATCTAGGAAACCATTCGACTGGTTAAATTTTTTTAAAAACCAATCGATTGGTTCAATGCTGTTGAACCTTCCACTCAGACTACTAGAGAGGATGCTTTGGATTATGATGTTGGGTCATATCAAATCTCATAAAGGGACTATTCTTAACTTAAAGAGAACCAAGTTGGTTTTCTTAAAGCTGCTAAGTGTATAGAGAGTAAAACTCTAAACTTGGCAAGCAATAGTAAGACTATGGATACTTTAGGCACTACTACGACTTCAGGTATGAACACAATGGCTAAACATAAGCTTCAACTAGAACATTCAAACCCACATTCTAAAACTACTATTAAGAAGAAAAAGATGAAAGGTTCTAAGGACCGTTGATTTTGATCTCACTGTCTCTCCACTTTTTATTATATATGTTAGGTTGTTGGAATATTTTGGGTCTAAATGACATGCAAAAACATAAAGGAGTAAATGATTTGATTAATAAGTATAAACTCAATATTATGGATCTCCTTAAGACCAAGATTACTTCTAGCAAGATAAGGAGAGTGGAAACAACTATTAACTCTTCATTATGACAATTTCTCTTTAATGTCTCAGATATAATTAATTGGTGTATTCTTATTGGTTGGGACACAATGGTATATAATGTCTTTTTAATGCACTTTTCTCTTCAATGGATCACTCGTAAGGTCTTCAGTTTAGTTGAAGGGTGCTTCTTTGTTGTCACTTTTGTTTATGGCCTCAATACATTTACGGGGCGTCAGACCTTATAGGATTATTTTTTAGGACAAGATATCGCATTTCACTTTAGACTGTGGCTTATTCTGAGTGACTTTAATGCTATTGTAAATCTCATAAATATAAGGGTAATCCTACCTAGCATGGACACATGAATGACTTTGGCAATTATGTTCAAGCAACATAACTGGTTAAAGTTCCTTACTCAGGATTGAGATACACGTGGCATAATGGTCAACATGGTCGGGGGTACTAATATTGAGAAAATAGATTGGACATTTGGTAACTCATATTGGTTCTCCACTTAGACAACTACTTGTTCTAAGTTTTTACCTAGGGACTTTTCAGATTGATAGCCAACTGACCCAAACTCTACTAATGCTATGGTTGTCCAATTTGATTGTCCTATTCTAAAAGTAAAAACAACTTTTAAGTTATTGAATCTAGGCTAACAAGGATGATTTATTAGGTTTAGTTGCAGATATTTGGCAGATTCTAGTGGATGGTAATCCTATGTACAAACTTACCCACAAGTTAGGAATATAATCTGTTGGTTGACTGATGAGACAGGATCTCGGGTTCAGGACTAGTAGAGTTTGGGTAAGTTAACTATCTGTTACTTCTAGGGGCTACTTTCTACACACATGGCCACTACTTTAGAGGATGTTTCCCGATACTTTACTAGGATTGCTCCTGATATTATGCCTACTTTGGATTCATATATTACAGATGATGAGATCAAGAAAACCTTATTCTCTATCCCGCATAAGGCTTTTGGTTTGGATGGTTATATTTCCTTGTTCTTCAAAAGAAGTTGGGACATTATTAGCAAGGATTTCATTGTTACTATGAGGTACTTCTTTGATTTTTCTACTCTTCCTAGATGTGTTAATGCTACTAGAATTTCTTTGATTTATAAGATTGAGACTCTTATGATTATGAATAACTTTAGACGTATCTCATGTTCTAATGTGATTTACAAATGCATATCTAAAGTCATTGTGAGTGGATTGAAAGGGATGTTTTTGGATGTTATTGGTCCTTCTTAGACTACCTTTGTTCCAGATAGGCAAATATCGGATGTCATCTTGTTGACTCAAGAGCTTATACATAACTATCACTTAGCTAATCTTATGCCTAGATGTGCTTAAAAAATAGACATTAGGAAAGCTTTTGATACAATTAGTTAGGGGTTTATCCTAATCGGGTTAACAAATATTGGAGTACCTGACACCATGGCTAGATGGATTGAGATATGCATATCTACAGCTCATTTCTTAGTGGTCATGAATTGGGAAAATCACGGCTTCTTCCCATCTTTTAAGGGCCTTTGACAAGGTGACCTTTTATCCCTTTATTTGTTCATTTTGGCCATGAAAGGTTTAGGAGGCATACTTAGAAAAGCTTTGCGGAACCCGAGCTTTTGATATCATTGACGATGTTAACAGACTACCATTACTTGCTTATGTTTTACAAATGACCTTATAATTTTATGTCGGCCAAATATGGACTCAGTCAGTATTGTGAGGAAAGACTTTGATGATTTTGTTAGGTTATTTAGGCTTATTACAAATCCAAAGAAAAACCATGTTTCTTGTTAAAAGTCAATGATGAGATTCAGACCTCTTTGTAGACTCTTTTGGGTTTTAGGTTGGGTTCCCTGCTAGTCAGGTATCTAAAAGTCCTATTAATCTCTACCAGACCAACACACAATGATTATATGCCTTTGGTGGATCGAATTCTCTCTAGAATTAAGTTGTGGAGTTTAGCTTCTCTTATTTATGTTGAATGCCTTCAATTGATGAAATCCATTCTCATTTTTATCCAGGTATACTAGTGTCCCATGTTTATTCTTCCCTGCTTTGTTATCAGGAGGACTAAGACTAATCTAACTGCCTTTCTCTAAAATGACTATTCTCTTTCTTATTTAGGAGCTAAGGTAGCTTGAGCTTCAATTTCTTACCCTCTTAAGGAGGATGGTTTTGAGATAAAGAGAATTGGGACATGGAATATAATAGTTATTCTCAAGCATGTTTGGAGATTTTTTTCGGAGAGATCATTAATTTGGTTGGGATGGGTTCATAGTGTTTTACTTAGGGGTAGATCTTTCTAGCATGTTTGGCCTCCTTTAGTTTCCTCTTAGTCTTGGAGGAAGATCCTATTTCGTAAAGATTGGTGTAGAGGGAGATTTGTTTCATGCATTGGTGATGAGACTGCTACTTCTCTATGGTTAGACTATTGGTTGCTATATGGTCAACAATTATATGACCTTTTGCTTTTCAAGGTACTGTCCTCGACTGAGCTTTCATGAGATGCCAAAGTCTCAAACATCATTGAGGAAGGCACTTGGTCTTTTCCCTCAGGTAATCAGGAGTTATAATCTATTTAGTACTCAGTTAATTTCCATCACATGAATACACTGCCAGATCATTATTCTGGAAGAGTCATCCATCAAGGATATTTTCTAATGTCTCGACATGAGAGGTTCTTAGAGACACGAGACTTGTATATTCTATGCATCACCTCCTCTGGTTTCTAGGTCATATCCTAAGAAAATCTTTTATCATATGGCTTGCTTTTATGGGTCACATACACACCATGAACAGACTCCATGCTTATCAGATCATCAGCTTCTTGGTATGTGACTTGCATGTCAAAACACACAATCATCTTTCTTTCAGTGTCCTTTCTCTGCTTCATTGTGGAGAGATACCACTAGCAAAATGAGTTGTTCTTCTATGACATGACGACCTTTGCTTCAGTGGACATACACACTATAGAAAAAAGGAGGAGTTACTTGTGTGGTTAGTACTCTTAGCCATGATTTACTTCATCTGGTATGAGAGGAATAATCAAGTTTTTCACCAGGCTTATCATCCTTATCATATTGTTAGTAAATAAATCTTTAAGCTTATCAGGTCAAGGTATGTTGAGCTAGAACCAAAATATCATATCCCAACTACTCTTAGGTCTATATGGCATCTTCTAGAGTCATGAGATACGTCTATTTTTTTGTCCTTGGAGTTCCACTTAGCATTTCTACTATTTTTGCAAACCGGTCAACCGGTTCTGAGTTTTCCACAAATCAATCTACTGGTTTGCCAATTGATGTCTAGGAAGTCTTGTTTTCAGTTTTATTTTGAGTTTTTTTTAGCTTTTGTTTTTTTTCCTGTTGCTTAAGGTTAGTTTGATCTGGGTTACGATATGATATACATCTCAGGGTATGCCCTTCGTATTATTGTACAACTTTTCCCTTTAATACAATTACATTTATTATTAAAAAAAAGTGTTGCCAGACCCGGCGCCCTCGGGCTCTGGTACGTGCGAAGCTCAAGTAGGCATGGGCTTGGCTCGCTGCAATACCCATTGATCATGGGCTTGATGGTGTCCCAAACACAAAGGGCTAAAGACTTAGGGATCATTATAGGCCCCGTGTTGGGCCATAAGGCTCCATTTACTTATTCTTATGACTTTTAACATAAAATATTAATGTTAGGGATATTAGTCTCTTATCTCCTATTAATGTTAATATTGTGGATATTCGTCTCCCATCCCTCATTAATATTAATGTCATGGATATCTCATCCTATATTAATGTTAATATTAAGGATATTAATCCATATTGAGTGCTATAAAGGTAGAAAAACCTCCTAAACCTTTAAGAAGTATTTTTTCTACAAGGTTCAAGGAGTGTAAATAACCCTACAATCACACATGTAAATAGTTCACAATCTTTATTCTCAATAAAAATATGTTTTTAATTTCAAAGCATTTATCATATTAAAACTAAAAACAAACATTTTTATTCTTAAGAATCAATGCTCATTCTCTCATTTATTATAACCATTTGTTTAAAGGTCATTAGTTTTGTCATCTGAAGGTCCTTAAATCTCACCAAGAGGGACTGTTTTGCAAATTATAGGCTTTCTACACAAGCGACAAATTTCATAAACAATGAAGAATAGACTATCTTACGAGAACCTATGATTAAAACATAATCCAACTGCTAATAACCTATTTCTAAGCACTTTGGACAACAGAACATCATCAATAAACCCGTATTCCCACAATTATGATGCATATATGACTTTTGCCATATTTTAGTTTTGACCCAATCATGACAAATATTTTTTAACGGAATGCCTTACTTTGACTTGGATAATGCCGATCAAAATTCAATTTACAAAAGGAATATTTTTTGTTGTTGAAAGTGTATAATATCATTCTATACTTACATATTCTAAAAAAATTAGGGTTTTTTAATTATACTTTACTGTTCATATAAACAATATAACATCTTAATATATGTTTTTAATCATTTGATAACAATTCCATGCTATAACTCAGTTGGTAACATGCGAGAAGAGCCACAAGGTCGAGGGTTTGAGTCCCGCTGATGGCATTGTTTTCAAACAGATAATATATCATCTGTTTTTTTTTAAATAAAAGGTAGATGACTTTAATAGAAAAATAAAATAAAACAAGGCCGGGTGCGTGGGCCTAACCTGGTACTATGGGTTATGAGGTGAGCCTAGCCCTTTTTTTTTCTTTTTTCTTTTTTCTTTTTGACTTTCTAATTTTTTTTTTTTGGTTAGATTCACTTACTCTTCAGATTTGATATTTTAATATTTATGATAAAGTTTTATTTAAATTTTAATATTTTTTTAATCATGATGTATTTGATATAAAAATAATAGTACTAATAATAAATTGTTCATAAAAATTCAATTCAATTTTTTATTCATAATATTTTAAATAGATTTTTAACATGATTTTAGCACATTTATGATGTCTTTAACTTTCAATCACACATAAATATAGGCATGCTATTTTGATATTTTTTTTAAATTGTTTTAACAATAAAGTAAATAATTTTGGCTAAATTTATAATATCAAGGAATTAAAACCACCTAAAAAATTTAGTTTTTAAGTTGAACATTATAAATTCTTTAATGATGGTTTTTGTGAATTATGAAATGCAGCCAAATCTTTTTACCAGTAATAATTTAACCAAATTAGTTTGAAACAACATTATTAATCTTGGTTGATATTGCGCTTCTTGAAACTTTTGTCAAATATATTTCTTTTATAATATATTTATTGAATATATTAGATAAATTATTGATTTTTAATTTTTTTATTGTGATTTTTTTATTTAATTTTCTCAATTTCTTTTGTTCTTAAGTTTCTTTGTATAGATATGTAAAAATGATTGATTAATAATTTTTTAATTTTTAATTGAAAATTACTTTCACAATTATAATAAGTTTTTGCTTATAAAATAATTCTTCTCATAAGAAAAATATATGTATATATAAAAAAATGAATGAATAAGAAGATTAAGTTTTGGATTAAAAACATATGTTTTTTCCTTTTCAATTCAAATCATTATAGTTTTGGTGATTTTTTTTTCTGATTGTGTTTTTTTAATCAATGAACTATGATGCTAATAAAATAATTGTTTTGTTGTAAAAACAAATTATATTAATAAAAAAAAACAGGTTTGATGAAGAAAATAATATTTATCCTTTGTAACTTTATTTGTTGTCTTTTATGTAAAAGTATGTTTTTTTTTTTATTGTATAATTAAATAAAAAACTAATTTCAAGTAGAAAAGTTATTAAACTTGGTAAGGTCACATTGACCTGGGTCAATCTAAATGACTCGTACCAACTACACGCTAATTAGAACACTCCTAGATATTGTTTAAAAACCCAGACCCACCTGATATGACGACTTAGGACCCAGACTGGTTCGGGTTGAAGAGAAAATATAATAAAAAAATACTTGTATAATTCAATTAAAACTCAAGTTAATTTAATGGCCTGCTTGATTCAAGTTTCATCTTATCAAAACCCGATCTTCAACTTGTTAACTCTATATTTTTTTGATTTTTTTTTTAAATCCTCTCTACTTGTAATTCAGGCAGGCCTTACCCAATTCGATATTTTAAAACTACGCTCCTAATCTTCATTACCCCTTTTCTTCTTCTAGCTTGACCCACTCCTCCCCCATCTTTACATTATTTGTTTGTTCTATCTTTTGACCTTAAACAACTCATTCAATCCAAACCGTTCTTGAATTTTTTAAACTTTTCCAGCTCAATCCTTGATGTCTTAAGCTCAGCTGTTTGTTTATTTTCCTCTAAAAACTCTTTATATATATATATATATATATAAAGGATGTTAAAATTTGGGTTATAACAACCACTATACCAACAACATAAAAGTTGCAGCAATGTTAGCTGAACAATCTAACTTTCATGATCTACGTGGTCTTATATTAATCTTAAACATTTTGATTATTAAATCTCTTATATTAATTTTAAACATTTTGGTTATTAAATCACACTACACATTGATTCTTTCATTTTTATTTATCTGGAATTATACTTGTTATTCAACATTATCATTAATACTACTTTTATACATAGAAATTAAAAAAAAAAACATTTTGCATTACTTGTTATATTTTTTACCATCACCAAACTTTGCCATTTGTATTTAGTAATTAATTAATTTTTTATTAATTGTAAAGCTTGCCTAGACTTGTGGAAAGTAATGATTTTTTGTTTGATTAACCATTTCCACTTCAAGGTCTAATATTGTATGCTTATAATTTTTTTGGTATATTCTAGTCTTGATTGATCTTTAAAAAAAATAAAAAATTGACTTTATTTTTGAACTAGATTTTACTTATAAGAATTGTTGTAATCTTAATTGCATCTCTAAGCTAATAATGCATGTATTTGCATGGTGATCACCTAATGTGAAACCTTAATTCTACATCTACCAAAAATACAGTCACAAGTGATGCTCTTATAACCATTCAGGAGCAATTAGAACTTATTCAAACCTAAATGATCAACATTTCTAAAAGATTTAAGTCCATAGAGATTTCATAAACAAGGAGACCTAATAATAGCAAGAATTCTGACAAAAATCATCATAAACATGTTCACCATAGACACCACCAATATAACCATAATCAAAATGATCACAACAATGATGATTTTAATGAGTAAGTCATGGGACATATCAAAGTAGAGCCCTTACTTTTAACGGTTGTCTTTAACATGTCAAATTTTATTAGATGAAGCTTAGTGGTACCACTTAGCTTCATTGGAAGAGTGTTAAGTACTATTTAAAGAGAAAAGGGTGAACCTTTTATCACTAAATAGGTATGGAGTAAGGATGAAACAAAAATTATTGGAGAAGTACTTACCTTGATTATAGAGAGGCAATCTTTTAAACAAATAGAATAATTTTAGGCAAGGGAATAAGTACATGAGTGAGTATATGGCATAATTTGATGAGTATAAGATGAGATGTGATGTGCGACAAGATGAGACCATGATCGTGAATAAGTTTTGTAGGGGCTTGAATGATGATATTAGAAAAAAGGTTATGATTTGAGGTGCTTCCACTCTTAACTAAGTCTATAACTTAATGTAAGATTATGAGTTGGTTACATAGTGGATGAGACATTAGGAAACCTATAACACCCTTGCTAGGTCTTATTTTGGGAATAATGGTTCCTTGTTAGGTATTCCGCCCTACAAACCTAACTCTAGTGATGCCTAACCTTCTACGAAAGTCAAAGGAAAAAGAGTTCTCAATAAAGAGTCTAAAATGAGTTCAAGGGTTTATTATTTTAAATGTCAAGGTTTTGATCACAATGCAACCAACTATATCAATAAGACCCTATTCATTAAGGAAAAAGAGGACATAATTGAAGAGAAAGACTAGTGATTAAGTGTATGAAACTAATCATAAGAATTTTCATGACATAGACAAGGAGGGTGAGAATGATCATAATTTACTAGGTCGTATTTGATCTATATCCAATCAAGTTAAGTAGCACATCATAGAGTTTGGGATAACTAAGTTAGGTGTAGTCATATATGCTTTGACACAACTAAAAAGAACTGAAGATTACAAAAAGACTACTATTTTTCATATCTATAATAAGTATAGGTATAAAAGTTATAAGAGCATCATTGATATTGAGAGTTATATCAATGCAAGATCATCTAATATTATATCTCATATAGGCTTAAAGTATGTTCCATAGATAATGTGTCATTGGTTGATAACACCTCATAGCAATCAAT
>Ga0307515_10019108_pt1 | contig 12360 bp, 18 predicted proteins | sample 17_EM_MG_FD_194513 | JGI IMG/M metagenome (GOLD analysis project Ga0307515, IMG submission 194513) | Populus trichocarpa ectomycorrhiza microbial communities from riparian zone in the Pacific Northwest, United States - 17_EM | ecosystem: Host-associated > Plants > Roots > Unclassified | place...
CCGCTGTATTCATAGCAAACATCGTCCTCGTGGCATACATCTTCGTCTCGGTCCAGGAGGAAAACAAGGCGAGAGTCGCCACGACGACCACAGCTGAGGAAACGAAGAAAACGCAGTGACGAGCTTCGGATTCGTCAAGAGTTTTGCTTGTAAACAGTTTGATTTTATTCCGAGAGCTCCTAACAGAGCAGATAATTACTGGTTCTACAACGGGCCATCATGTAACTAAACGAATATAGATAACACACATGCATAGGTTTGGTAGTAGACAGCGCGACGGATACATAGTAAAAGCGAGAGCGGAGGTATAAGGAAATAGGAGTACATGCTCAGAAGTCTTCATCAACAGTGCTGGGAGAACAGTCAGTCGTTGTAACAAGAACTCTTAGGTAAATGTAACTCACAAAGTCTTGGTGTTTTGGGGCTGTTCAGTAGCAGGCGTCGAAGAAGGGGTGTGGTTGACGCCAGCCTTGGAGTAATCCGACACGCGCTTTTCGAAGAAGTTGGTCTTGCCTTGAAGCGAAATCATGTCCATGAAATCGAAGGGGTTGGTGGCATTGTAGATCTTCTCATTGCCAAGAGCAACGAGGAGACGGTCGGCAACAAACTCGATGTACTGACACATGAGCTTGGCGTTCATGCCGATGAGGGAGACGGGAAGAGCATCAGTCAAGAACTCCTGTTCAATGACGACGGCCTCCTTGATGATCTTCTCCAAGAGCTTGGGGTGGGGCCGCCTCCTGAGATGGCTGAATAAGAGGCAGGCAAAGTCTGTGTGCATACCCTCATCACGGCTGATCAACTCGTTGGAGAAGGTGAGACCGGGCATGAGTCCGCGTTTCTTCAACCAGAAGATGGAAGCGAAAGACCCAGAGAAGAAGATACCCTCGACGGCGGCGAACGCAACAAGACGTTCACCGAAGGAGGCGCGATCGTCGTTAATGTAGCGAAGAGCCCAATCAGCCTTCCTCTTGATGCAGGGGATGGTGTCGATGGCACCGAAGAGGTAGTCACGACGAGCGGGGTCCTTGATGTACATGTCGATGAGAAGGGAGTATGTCTCTGAGTGAATGTTTTCCATCATGATCTGGAAGCCGTAGAAGCAACGGGCCTCGGCGGCTTGGACTTCGTTGGAGAAACGCTCGACAAGGTTTTCGTTGACAATGCCGTCGGATGCGGCGAAGAAAGCAAGAACGTGGGAGATAAAGTGTTGCTCGTTGGCATTCAACCGGTTGTTCCAGTCGTGAAGGTCTTTTGAGAGGTCCATCTCTTCCGCTGTCCAGAAGGAGGCCTCGGCTTTCTTGTACATCTGCCAAATCTGCGAAGAGGCGTCAGAGCGGGGAGACGCGACGCGCTTCGCGATGTATGCACCTCAGGGTACTGGATAGGGAACGGTACGAAGCGACGCTTGCTCTCAATCAGAAGGGGCTCTTGGTCTAAGTGGAACATGTGTCAGAGGCGCGTCGCAACGTTGACAGACGTAGACGCGAACCTTCGGTGATGTCAACATCGCCAACGAACTGCTTCCTGAGCTCCTCGAGCTCAGCTTCTTCAGGGCTGAGCTCATCCTCGTTAGCGTCAGAATCGAGGGTGTCCGGGGACTCCTCGCGAAGGATGAACTCGAGTTTCTCGACCATCTTCGCGTCCTTGGTAGGAGTCTTCAAGGCGAGTTCCTTGATAGCAGCGGCAGCCTAAGGTAATTAACGCGACGCGTCGATGTCAAAAAACGCGTTCCACGCGTGGCATGGCACCGGTAACTCGACGAACCTTCTTAGAAGGAGTCGAGTGGGGAGAAGTAGCGGGGATAGAGGTGAAGACGGCAGAAGACATGGTGATATATTTCAGGGAATGAGGGGAGGGAAACCTGAATTGTTGTGGTGCTAACGAGAGGAGAGAGAGCAGTTGAACAACGCGCTTAAGTAACCGACCATTGTTTGGTCTCGCCTGTTTGGTCCCCCCAACATCATGTGATGCACGATGATGACCCAGAAAGCACGGTTCGCGTTTCCACAGAACTCTGTTGCAAACGGCTCAAAACACGCCCAACACACGGACGCAACGCACCAAGGCCCGCTGTCCGTAGATTTTTGGCCATAGCATACGGTAAGCGGAGGGCACGCGTCCACGTGACCTCATTAGGGCTACACGATCGTGTCCTCCATTCTAATTGGTGCGCAGCAGCAAAGCCTACAAAAACTAGCGCGCGCCTATTTCCCCACCCGCCAAGGTCAACGATCACCGGCACAATATCACTCTACAGTCAAATGACTCCCTCCTCGGGTCCGGTTTGTAGTAAAGCATGCCGGCCCGGACCCACCCCCGATCCAGCATCAGCTGGTGTCCATATAACAGTTCACCGGTGAGAGATCCCGCAATTACGGCGACGAATTTCGCAGGTCAAAGAAGCAGCGATAAGACCGAGATCACGAAGGTTTGTTATGTGGCCACTGAAGGGCGAACAGTACTACAGTTTTACTCGGTCTCGTCGCTTGCAGCAGTAGTTCCTAATATGCGTGAGGATACCAGTGCCACCTTATCGGACCACGGGCCGGTGTATCAAGTTCCATGGCGCGCCGCTCTGACGAACGCCAAGCTCAGGGGTGGGATGCCGGTCAAGCGAACCGTGAACCCCGTCGGTTACACAACTCATAGATCCAGCGTCAGATAAAAGTACAAGTGAACAACACAACAACTTCCGCGACAACTATGACCGTCCCGCGACCCCGATTCTCCCACCTTTAGCCCTACTCTTGTAGACGATAAACCAGACGCTTCGCGAGGTCGATGCCAAGCGAATGGGCGAGTATAGAGAGTGTCTCTCTTACTCCGGCTTCGTCCGACCATTCGTAATCCTGAACTCCCCAAAGTGAGCCCTATGTATGCAGGCCCTGAAAACGACAAAGACGTACAGAGAGAGAGCCGACACCTGGCCTCCCGTCGTCCTGATCTACGATAACCCGGAAGGAGTCGAAGACCGCCCGCGGGACCTCCGGTATCACAGCTGAAGACCCACGTGAGGGTAAAAGGCCGCGCCATGAGCGGCGACGCTGACCTTTTTGCTGGGCGGGTGTCTGTGATGAGTGTTCTGGGTGGGCAAAACATGCATAACGGGCTCTATCCAGCTCCTTCTTGCATTCCTCCAGCGGGTGCCAGGTATATTCCTCCTACTTCCCGTCAACAAAGAAAAAAGTTGGAGATGTGAGACGTACTGGATCCAGGAGGTATGAAGGGGAGTAATCGCCTTTGTATTTCATCTTTTGGCAGGTGTGGACGTAGTAACCTATTGAACCCATTAGCGCCGACGACCCGGGCCCCAGAGGACGGTAACAACGAACCAAGGTATAGGTACTGGTGACCGTCAACGCCTGCATCACGAATCTCCCTCGCCAAGGAAACCTCCCTGAATGCGCTCAGCTGTAATAACAGTAAGATCGCAAGGGAGAGCAATAGAACAGGTCACAAACCTTCCCAAGTGAGTGCTTCTCGAAGGAAGGGTCATACATGAGGTAAACACTGGATACACACTATGATCTACGCGTCAGGTAGTCCGGCCGACACTCACGAAAACTTGCCATACCGATGGTAGGATGTCCAAGACAGCCATTGCGATTAGTTTACCGTCCAGCCGGTACAACTGATGGTAAGAACCGTATACTCTTGGAAGGTGCTCGGGCGGGGTGGACCTGTAGGGTATCGGACTTGTCTTCTGCAACTGTCAGTCGTAGATTATCGAAGAAGTAGGAGGCCTACCCTCAGGGGAGATTCCACCAGGAATCGTGTGAAGCCATAAGGGGTAGTGTTGTCTTGATGAACAAAGTTTTGATAAGTGTTGAAGAGGTCGTATTTTTCATCGGTAAAACTAGAGGGTTCGAGCGTCACCTGCAATGAGCTGATAAGGTTTACCATTCATAGACGGCGTTATCAAGACCGACTTCAAACGTATGGGCAGATTGTTGGTCTCCCAGAACACGTTTCTCAGACGCATGTACCGATTCGACAAGCGAGTACTCTGGGGCACCTTTCTTCGCGTCCCCCGGTGTTGCACCTTGTTTATTACTGCCGTAAGTGAGTACCTGTCAATTTAATCGGCGAAGGGGGGGTTTCACCTCCCGCTCTGTGCATTGCCTGGTGAATCTCCGTGTATCACGAACCGATTCCATCTGGATTCTAAATATTGGCTAGGGACGTTGAGGAAACCCTCGCTGAACGAACCTATTAAGAAGTTTACGCTGGCTCGCAGATGGTCGGAATTCTAAAGCATCTAACCTGAGGGAGTAGTCAGACACACGAATGCATCAGGGGAAGCGGAGGGCCTGCCTACTTGATTGTGTATTGTGGGCAACAGGTCCTCTTCATGTCCGGCTTGTAACAGTATGTCCCGGAGCGTCTCCACCCTCGGTCAATCATCGCTTGATATCCCTACCAATACGGGGAGGTAAATTTCGAGAAGTACGTTCGAGATCTTAGCGTTTGACCTCGCAGTCCAAAAAAGAGGCCACCAAATGAGCATCGTGGAAGCTGGATGCTTGTGCGCTCCTCTGGCCAGCCGGCGAGCAGTAACCACACGAAGATCCGCTCTCGTCTTGGCTGATGGTATAGATGACTCCTAGAAGGCTCATGGTTTACCTGAATCTGAAGTTCAGGCGAGGTGAGGCGCTTGAAGGTGTATTAGGGTCGACGGCATTTGCCGAAGCAACATCTTCCGTCATCCCGATCCAGAGTCCGCTGGCTGGTCGTCCTTGACAGTGACTGCCGATATGTCGAGCTCAACGTAATCTCCGACTCTTCTGTACCCGTCGGGTGGTCTGACTCTTGCGAATTTACAGGATGTCGCTGTATCTCGACCCACAGATCCGTGACTGGGTACTGTTCCCAATTACAGTGGTCATGGTATGCACGTGCCCGCCTCTCTTGTGCAGAAGCTCAGCTGATTTTCGCGCTCAGATTCTTGTCGGCGTACTAAGACATTACATTGTCACCCTCCTTCAAACACCCCCTAAGAAACTCACGAGAGCAGCGATCCGCGAACAGTGAGCACAAGACCACCTCCAGCCGCTCCCGATCACGCTAACGTGGAAGTCATCTTCTAGACGCGCTGTCTTCCGTGCCCAAGTACTCCGTGCAACCGCCACCAAGTCTCCTATCCCACCTCACATCTACCGCGCGATTTCGCTGCATCTCGACGATGCCTTTGCCGCCGGGAAGTACCTGAAGGATGGACCCCCGAAGGAGGGTGAAGCACCCCCAGCAGCCCCAAATATTCTGTCAGATCCCGGCGCAATGGATGGGATGATGGCAGGAATGAAGACCCAGATGGTCATGATGGTCCCCCAAATGCTCATTATGGGCTGGATCAACTTTTTCTTCCAAGGCTTCGTGCTCAGTGAGTGTCCCCGGTGTCTAAATTAAATCCCTCTACGCGACCGAAACATCCGCCACCGCTCGTCCCGGAATGCCGTGCAACAAAAACTTCGACGAATGCGTTTTCTCCCCTTTCTGATATCAGAATCCTATACTTCAGCTTGGGCTTCTGCGAATAAGGATGTACACGTGAACTGACCGAACTTCGTTCCACATAGTCAAGCTTCCGTTCCCTCTGACATTAGGATTCAAGTCGATGCTGCAGCGAGGGATCGAGACCCCAGATATGGACGTGCGATGGGTCTCATCACTCTCGTGGTATTTCCTCAACTTTTTTGGTCTCAACGGATTGTACCGGCTTATCCTCGGAAGCGATAACTGTATGTTCCGTTCCGCCGCACCTTTTACATTTGGGATCCGTGATCGCTCATGCACTTTTTTTTACTTCATTGTGAATCGCCACCCAAATATGCTCACGCCTCCGCTCCAAATCCACTTACGAACACCCGATCTTTCCAACCGGCACCTTCTGACCGGGGGGATTTTCTGATCGCGACTTCTTTGCTTTGATGTGCTGTGCAATTCTACGCTCGGTCCAATCAACAATGATCAGCGGCGTCCCAATCCTCGCAGGAGATGGCAAGTCCGTTTGCCGGGGCGATGCAACAAGTCCAGCCGGGGCAGCCGATGGACTATCACAAGATCTTTTCAGCTGAGAGGGACAACCTCAGATTTGCCGAAGGGTTGTATAATTGGCTTGGCGATGATGTTGAGACTCGGATTTTGAGGAAATATGGAAAAGTTCCACCCGTATCGCCAGGGCCATTATAGATGTTGGTGGCTGTGGCGGATAGTGGGTTTCAGAGTCTAGCCGAGAGCGAGGGGTATCATATGTACGTTGTCTGGATTATCTGCCGTACGTGCGCCAAGTACAACAATACTTTCTACTTAGCAAGAGGCCCTGTACATGTTCATGGAACTAGATATGAGGACTGGGTGTGGGTTCGATTGGTAAATACAAGAGAAAGAACAATCACAGCGCAGGGAGGAAGAAAACGTCCGGTTCCACCTGGACAAACCACTGAACAATCAAATGACAAGCGACTCGCAACCGAGTAGGCTACGGAATTGTCTGTGACAGACGCCAAGGTGTTACACGAGACCGTCGTATAAGGACAAGGCCTAGGAAACATATGGTCAGGGGATGGAGATGCTGTGTGAGGTGCGATTGACAGTCCGTACCTGTACGATCGTGGGATCCTGTTTGCTTCCCTCAACAAACTCGTCGAACGTGAGCTTGGCGTCCTTGTCACGGTCCATGTTACTGAAAATTTTGTCCACCCGCTATTCGCCGATGATTAGAGGGGGGTGGGATGGAGAAAGGATAGGAGACATACCTTCTCGGGGGTGTCTTCATCCAGTGGAAGTTTAACCATCGATCCAGTCATCTTGTAAATCGACTGAACGATTTGGAGCATCTCATCATAGGTGATGGTACCATCCCCGTCAATATCGTACAGCTGGAACGCCCCTGATAACAGAAGAGAGTCAATTGGAAAGCCCAAGGAGGCTAATCGCGACCGTACATTTGAGCTTCTCGTCCAATCTGCCACGAGAAGTGACGCTCAAAGCACAAATAAACTCTTTGAAGTCGATTGTGCCGTTCTTGTTCTCGTCGAAGACGTTGAATACATAGTCGGCGAATTCGCCGGGGTCACCAAACGGGAAAAACTGTTTATATATCCGGCTGAACTCGTCCTTGTCGAGTTGGCCGGAGGGACAGTCCTTGAGGAAGCCCTTGTACCTGCGAGAGAATGATTGTGAGAGGAAGGGGATGGATCTCGGAGGATCGGTTTACCACTGCTGAAGCTCGCGTTTATCAACTGGGGTGGAGGTGAGATGATGGGAGAAGGAAGAGCAGGTTTGTTGGTATCACTCACAGTAGGTGTGCTTCTGAAGGTCAGAGAGCTGTTCTGGAGAGAGTTTGCTCTGGGATTTTCCCATTTCTCTGGTAGTGGTGGATGTCGAGTACAGAAGCCATTTGATAGCACAGCCCAAAAGCAATATACACCCGCCCGTCACGCTTCACGCTGTGACGCCCCTGTAGGGCGTGACAAGGGGGGTGAGGCAGGCCTGCCGCATGGTTGGCAGCAGCGATGGAAAACAATGGATAACCGATTCTCTAAGCCAGCCGTGACCGCTATCGGCGACGACGACGACCGATGCGAGGTAGACAACAATAGCAAGAGGCGACGACCAGAAAGTCACTCACGCCAGTCATCACTTCATTACGAATTGATACCCCCCCATTACAGTATTTCCGTCTCTTCTTCATCATCCACCACCAACATGTGTTATGTCCACGGGAGCATCGTCCAGGTCACCTCCGTCTGCCCAATGTGCAAGGTCTTCAAGCCCTCCGGAGCAAGGTATTCTCCCGTCCCTCACCAGCGTCCGGCCGGTCCAGCATCACTCACCACCGGCCTTCGCCCCAGGTGTCCCCACGTAAAGGACATCTGCAGGAACAGGTCCGTCCACCCCCGGATCGACGTCGCCTACTTGAAGAATGCAGAGGGTGAGCTTAACCTATTTATCGACCATCGGCCGTCCACCTGATTCCTGTATCAGTACAAACCTTCAATGGATGCGGCTACTGCAAGGTTCGACACAGATCATCGGTCCCGCCTCAATAACCTCGTGTTCTGACCTTTACGGTTTTCGGTTTAGGCCGCCAAGCACTCCATTCCTCAGCGTCACCCAGGCCAGCAAAATGGTCAACAGGGGTGGCCTGGATGCTGCAGACCGCCTAATCCGGCAGAGGTCAAATATATACCTGCTGCTGACTGGCCGGCGGTCTGCATTGTCCATCACGTCTCAATGCCTCCCGAGATCAAGGCTATCCTCGATTCTATCGTTGGCCCCACCCCCCTCAAGAGCCCCGGCCAATCTTCGCCACAGTCTCCCCCCTTGTTAAGCGCTACCGTGGGCAGGAGCGCCGGCCTCCAAATGTCCGGATCCCCCTCCGTGGGTCGACGTGTTGGCGCCAACGCCACGACATTTGTCAAGCCAGACGGAAAATCCGGACGATCAGGCTACAGCCCGCCGCAGACGGCTTCCTCTCTCTCCAGAGCGACAGGCCGGACCTCCCTCGATGCCGAGCGTAACCGGGAAAGTTCCCCCGGCAAAAAGCAGTTCGATTCAGAATCGCCTCATCGTAACTCCGGAAGAAGACATTCGGTTTCTCCCCTCCTTCCCCCAAAGTCGTCTAAGGATGACTACCTTCCGGAGAGAGAGAAGAGGCGCACTTTGAACGCCATCAACACGAACACAACCACGCCTACCCAACGTTCTTCCCCCTCCAACTCGATTCGTTCCAAGACTCTCGAAGCAGGTCTAGCGGACTTATCGATCGCGAGTCCGTCCAGCGCGAGTAGCAGCAGCGGAAGTTCTGCCGGTTCGGATATCACCGTCGACGGGGGATTCACTGATTACCTGTCAGATGAGTCTGAGGCCGAGCTGCAGCGCCAGGCTGAAATCCGTGCTGCCATGATTGCTCAGACCAAGACGGAGGAGCAAGAGTTTAGGGCTGCGCGTCAGCAGCTCGCTACGGTCGACCTCCGCCCTCCCAAGTCTTGGAACACGAATATGGCTCGCTCTCAGACCGCTCCGCGACCTGCCCCATCCTGCGTTTCTGCTGGAGCCGGGTATTAAACGTTGGACGTGTATGCATGACATGGATTCCTATGGAGGTGGAACTGGATTTAATGCAACGGATATGACGCCCCTCATCCCAACTAATCGCATTTGTAAATCTTGATTCACATTCTCAATGCTCTGATGATCATCTCCTCGCTTTTCCCATCTTCTCCTACCATCCCCCTTGTTGTATTATCTGTCTTTTTGGGATCACATTGTCTTACTGCTCACAGTTGTATGTTATGCCATATGCCATCATTGTCGCGTGCAGCCCGGTTGTGGTCGGGGAGGAGCTGTGATCGGCGCCTACAGTTGTGCGAATTACGTCTATTGGCACCGCAGTAAAGACCTCCCGTAACGGCGTGGCTAGTGAAGCTCTCGCCACAACCTCTCTCAACTTGGTAACACCACCATAGGATCCACCCTGGTCGCTCGTCGCCCGTCCGACTGCGGGATCCTATATTTCATATGAATTTGGCTCGACATTCCATATCGTCGACCAGCCCAATCCAAATCCTAGACGCACGGTTCGATCCTGACTGTCGCATCTTCACTTCAGCTACCCCTGCAGGCTTTGCGGTTTATCAGACATGGCCACTCAAGCTATTGCGCAAGCGAGGTAGGCCTGTTCGAGTTAATTCTTTCAACTCTTAGCTCCGGGCTGATGTACGCGGGTTGTAATCATCCATAGAGCTCCCAGGAGGCACCCTGTCGGCCGTCATTCCCCTCCACACATCTTCCATACTCTTCCTCGTCGGAGGAGGACGGAGTCCGCTGTATCCGCCTAACAAGGTCGTGCTATGGGACGATACGCTGGGAAAGGAAGTGGCGGAGTTGGAGTTCCGGGAGAGGGTTCGAGGCCTGGCTTGCAGACGCGGCTGGTTCGCAGTCGCCCTCCGCAGGAGAGTCGTCGTGTTTAAGCTGGGCGAATCGGTAAGCCGATTCGGAGAGTGGGATACGTGTGATAACCCTCGTGGTTTGCAAACGATCCTTTACTTGACACCTGGCAGTATGAACTGACATCCTTTGTCTTTTTCTTTCGTCCTCTGTTTATTCAGGCCTGTTAGCGATGGCTACCGGTGCCTACTCGACGCTGTTGGCTATCCCAGGGAGGAAGATCGGTCATGTGCAGCTTGTACATCTCCCCGAGTGTATACCACCAGAACCTTTGGGACCTCCGACGGGCGCACCTCCACAACCACCGCCCGCTCCGACGAAGCACCCAGTATCCATGATCGTCGCCCATGAGACAGCACTCTCAACGCTTTCCGTACCCTCTTCGGGAAAGTTTATAGCCACGACCTCTGCCAGGGGTACCCTGGTCCGGGTTTGGGACACGGTCACGGGGAGTAGACTTAGGGAACTACGGCGAGGATCGGACCAGGCTGAGATCTACGGCGTTGCGTTTAGGCCAGACGAGCAAGAGCTGTGTGTGTGGAGTGATAAGGGTACCGTTCACGTTTTCTCCTTGGTATCAGGATCCGGCGCATCGTACGTTCTTCCCTGTTTCCATTCTTGGCACCCGTTTGAACTTGTGTTCCCCTTAGAAACCGACACTCCAAGCTTTCACCCCTCACACCGTTCTTGCCACTTCCGTTCAAGATATTCGGTTCGGAGTGGTCGTATGCGACATACAGCATCCCATCACAGCAGTCCCACATCGCCTTATCGTCCACCTCGATTCGATCGCAGTCCAAGGGCATCGCAGAGGAAGATAAATGTGTTGTGGGCTGGATACAGGCCCCAGTGGACGAGAACGACCCAACTCATTTGGAACACCAGCTCGTAGCGTTGACATATACCGGTGGATGGTACAGATTGAGGCTCCCAGGAGACAGTGGGTCACATACATCTTCTCCAGGAGAGCCTGGGAGCCTCCAAGGAAGTCCGAAGATGGGCCCTAGCTCGTTGCCGATATCTCCCCCGGCCATTAAGGGCGGTGTTGTAAACAAGGGCAATCTACCCCGTCACAGGACCTCTAGCGTGTCTTCCATGAAGACTGACAAGGGAAAGGAGAGGGAGAAGGGTGATGTAGAGGCGAAGCCGAGCAGGAAATGCACATTGGAGGAGTATCGGAAGTTCGGGAGGTGGGATGGCTGGTAATGCACGCTCCATGACTGATGATTCGACGAAACCTACTGTCTTCACGGACGCATTTTCTGTTTCTCATTCCTCATTCTTCATTAATTCTTCATCAAGGATTTCACATCTCTTACCATCAGCCCTTGTATCAGCATCCCAGATATTTTTTTATCATCGTCAGCTTGGTGTAATTTGTTCTGTAATTGCTGCACACAACTGTTCGTCTGCCCTCTTGTCATTACATGTCTACCGGTACCCCTAGATCTTTTTGGACTCGACCAGAGATTACGTAGTGGCTCCGAGGTGTCGTATGGAATTCGTGAACTGGACACAAGCGAGACTGCTGTTTGTTGTAGGGCCGAAATCGGTACAGCCGTATGACTGGTCTATTCCATTGCAGGAACAAAACGTTCACCGGGACCGAAAACCCTTGAGATTCCCAGATGGGGCACAAAGGTTTTAAGTGTCGCAGTGCCTCCCGATGGCCACAACAAATTGTCAGAAGAGGTGTAATGTTCCGCAAGGAGTTAAAGCCACGGAAGAGGTGGATTGGCGAGTGACCGGTAACTCCGCACGTTCGAGATGTGCCGGCATGAGGTTCGGACTTCGGTGTTGTACGTACTGTACCCCGACGAGGACCATCCCGCGCCACTAGTGCGAGAACAGCAGTAGTAAAGGGCGCTCTTGCATAGTACACACACGTAGCCCGGAGATGGTCGGACACTCGGTCATATTGTAAGTAGAACGGATCTCACGGACTGAAAGCCTAGATGTGATCTTGCGCGGTTCCGAGCAAGAGTCAATCTCACTGCACGTGACCACGCGTTCTGCGTTTGTACAAAAACCTGGCTTTCAGGCTGAGCAATCCCCGCAGATCTGGGGATGGACTTTGCAGCCCATATCGAGTTACTGACCGGCGTGTCGTCAGCCGGGTCGAGCAAAGAAGAACAAATCCTGCGAGCTTGGTCAAGGTTCGGCTTCATTTGATCGATTTCCGTCAGTTGTCTGTTGATCACCGTAAATACCAGCCGAAAGGGACCAGGACATGGTACGCGATTGTTACCACGACTCAAGGTTTTGTTACTCACCCTGTTGGCCTAGACGATCACTACGATGATGATGACGATTACCAGGAGGTGAACGCTGTGCCGCCAGAATCCGTTCTTGATGTTTACCGCCACACTACAACCTTTGGCGACACTGGTTCTCGAGGACTGAATG
>Ga0307515_10019109_pt1 | contig 12357 bp, 12 predicted proteins | sample 17_EM_MG_FD_194513 | JGI IMG/M metagenome (GOLD analysis project Ga0307515, IMG submission 194513) | Populus trichocarpa ectomycorrhiza microbial communities from riparian zone in the Pacific Northwest, United States - 17_EM | ecosystem: Host-associated > Plants > Roots > Unclassified | place...
GCTCGGTGGCCAGCCCGCGCACGAGGTCGTGGAAGTCGTGGCGGGCCGCCGGGTCGAAGCCCGCGGTCGGCTCGTCGAGGAAGAGCACCTCGGGGCGGCCCACGATGCCGATGGCCACGTCGAGGCGCCGGCGCTGGCCGCCGGAGAGCGTACGGATCTTCTGCTTCGCCTGTCCGGCCAGGCCGACCGCGGCGACCAGGTCGTTCGGATCCCAGGGCGTCGTGTACCCGGTGTAGTACGCGCCGATCTGCGCCAGCAGCTCGCGGACCCGCCACTTGCCGTGGTCGCGCCACGACTGCAGGACCACGCCGACCCGGGCCCGCCAGTCCTCACCGGCCCGCGCCGGGTCGGTGCCCAGCACCTCGACGTGCCCCGCCGACCGGGTGCGGAAGCCCTCCAGGATCTCGATCGTGGTGGTCTTGCCGGCCCCGTTCGGCCCGAGCAGCGCCAGCACCTCGCCGCGCCGGGCCTGGAACGTGACGTCGTGCAGCACGTCGGCCGTCCCGTACCGCATCCGCAGGCCGGCCACGTCGATCACAACGGCGTCGTCAGCGGTCATCGCCGCCCCCGGCGATCTCGCGGCGTACGTCCTCGGCGAGGCCGGCCCGGTCCACCCCCGCAAGCTCGAGCGCCCGCGGCACCGTGCCGACCGGGGCGAGCAGGACGCCGAGCAGCACGTGCCCGGGCCGGCAGTCACGCTTGCGCTGCACCAGCGCGAAGCCCCGTTCGAGCGCCGCCTTTGCCGTCGCACCCAGCTGCGGCGACCCATCCGAAAGCGGGGTCGCCCGCGGAACCCCGCCGTCGACGCGCACCCCCGCGGCGGCCAGGCTCCGCGCGAACTCTCGGTCCAGCGCGGCAGCCACCGCCGCGTGATCGAGCCCGGCCGCCGTCAGCGAGGGCGACCCGTCCCCGGCGATCGCGAGCAGCACGTGGTGAGCCTCGGTCGCGGCCGAGCCCTCGGCGCGCGCCTCCGCCGCGGCCGCGATGAGGATCCTTTGCAGGTAGTGGTCGAAACTGCTCATCCCAAGCGCCTCCTCAGCGCGACACCGGCGGCGATGAGCCGCTTGGCGTGCTTCTTGTAGACCGCCTGACGGGTCACGCCCAGCGCCTCGGCGACCTGCGGCCAGCCCCAGCCGGACCGCATGGCCTCCTCGACGGCGGCGTCCTCGAGCCGGTCGGCCAGCCGCCGCAGCGCGCCGACGGCCGCGAGCCGGTCGGCAACCTCTCCAGAGGCGGAAATCTCCACGGACATGCAAGCAACCGTAGTTGCTTATTTCAGATAGTCAACCCCGGTTGCTTATCGACCGGAGCCTGGGATGACCAAGCCGCGGATCTCGTCGGCCTCCGGCATGCCGAGGTCGGCGTAGAGCGTCAGGGCGTGCTGGTAGTGCTCATGCGCGAGGGCTGGGTCGCCGAGATGGTGGTAGGCGTGGCCGAGCCCGGCGTGCGCACGGGCCTGCTGGTGGCGTTCGCCGACGTCGGCGGCGATGCTCAGGGCGGCGGCGTGCTGGGTGCGGGCTTCGGCGGGACGACCGGCAGCCTGGGCGGCTTCACCGAGGCCGTTGAGCGCCCACGCTTCGCCGTCCCGGTAGCCGGTGTCGCGGAGGATCGTCCGGGCCTGCCGGTGGTGTTCGGTGGCCTGGTCGGGCTGACCGAGGCGGGTGTGGAGGATGCCGATCCCGTCCAGCACGCTGGCTTCGCCGGTGTGGTTGCCGAGTTGGCGGAACAGAGTCAGGGCTTGCTGGAGGTGGTCGCCGGCGGGCCCGTAGCGACCGGATCGCACCTCCACGTTGCCGAGGCTGTTCAGGGTATGGGCTGCGCCGTCCCGGTCGCCGGCCCGCCGGTACAGAGCCAGGGCCTGCGCGAAGTGATCGGCGGCCGGCCGGTATCGGCCGAGCCGCCCCTCGAGGGTGCCGAGGTTGGCCAGCGCGCGGGCTTCACCGGTCCGATCGTCGGTCTGCTGGTACAGGGTCAGGGCCTGCGCGAAGCGATCGGCGGCCTGCCGGTAGGAGCCCGACAGCTGCTCGGCGTTGCCGAGATTGTTCAGGGCGCGGGCTTGGCCGGCCGCGTCGCCGGCCTGCCGGAACAGCTCCAGGGCCTGCCGATAGTGCTCGATGGCCGGACCGGGCCGGCCCAGCCCGCGGTGGGCGACGCCGAGGTCGGTCAGGGCATGGGCCTGCCCGGTCGGGTCGCCGCTGTGCCGGGCAGCCTGGTGGGCGTGACCGTGCACGGCTACCGCGTCGGTGTTGTGGCCGTTGTTGAGATAGCGGAACAGGGTGCGGGCGAGCCGGGTGGTGTGGGCCGGCCAGCCGTGGGCAGCGGTATGGGCGGCGACGGCGACCAGGGTGGTTCGTTCGGTGTCCAACCAGCCGAGAGCCGTTTCCGGGTCGCTCAGGTCCGGGCTCGGGGTGCCGCACGGGGAGACCACGGGTCGAAGGTGGGCTTCGGCGGGGTGCAGGGTATTCGCAGCCGCGGCGGCCGTGGCCAGGTAGTAGTCGAACAGGCGGGTCAAGGCAGCGCGGCGTTCGGATGCGCGGTCCTGGTCGTGGGCGCGGATGGTGGCGTACGCGCGCAGCAGGTCATGCATGCCGTACCGGTCCGGTCCGGCCGGTGTGATGACGTGTGCCCGGGTCAGCGTTCCTAGCAGTCCCCGGGTGGCCTCAAGGCTGCCGTCGATCAATGCCGCGGCGGCGTAGGCGTCGATGTCGGGACCCGGGTGCAGGCCGAGGAGACGAAACAGGTAGGCCGCGTCGGGGGTGAGCTGCCGGTAGGACCAGGAGAACACGGCCGTCACGGCGGCCCGGGGGTCGCCGCCGGCGTCAAGCAGGTGCAGCCGTCGCTGTTCATCGGCCAGTTCGGTGACCAACGTGCTGAGAGGGCTACTCGGCCGGGCGGCGGCGAGCTCAGCGGCCACCCGCAGCGCCAGCGGCAGGCGCACGCACTGATCGACCAGGCTGGCCGCCGCGGCGGCCTCGGCGTCGACCCGGGCGCCGATCAGCCGCCGCAGCAGCGTGATCGCGTCGTCGCGGGGCAGCAGGTCGAGCTCCAGGCGGTGTGCGCCGTGCAGGGCGACCAGCCCGGCCAGCGAGTCGCGGCTGGTCACCACCACTGTTGCGGTGGCGGTGCCGGGCAGCAGCGGACGGACCTGCTCCACGGTGCCGGCGTTGTCCAGCACAATGAGGATGCGGCGGCCGGCGAGTTCGGTGCGGTACCGGGCGGCGCGCTCGTCGAGGTCCGCGGGGATGTCGTTGGCGGCGACGCCGAGCGCACGCAGAAACCGGGCCAGCGCGTCGCCCGGATCCAGGGGCTGGTCAGGGTCGTAGCCACGCAGGTTCACATACAGCTGCCCATCGGGAAACCGGGCAACCGCTCGGTGCGCCCAGTGCAGCGCCAGGGCGGTTTTGCCGACCCCGGCGGTGCCGGACAATGCCGAGATCACGACCGCCGTGGGCGCCCCGGCGGACTGTTCGTCGGCGGTGCCGGCCCGGCGCTGGTCGAGTTTTGCCAGCTCCGCGGCCCGGCCGGTGAAGGCGACGACGGCGCCCGGAAGCTGCGCGGGCACCGCGCTTCCGCCATCCGATCCGGCTGGGAGACGGCCGGCCCAGTAGTCGCCCCGGGCCATGGTCAGGAAGCCGTCCAGCTCGGCCGGGTCTAGTCCGAGTGCTTGACCGAGCAGTCGCACTGTTTCCGGCCGCGGGTAACGGACCCGTCCCCGTTCCAGCTGGCTGACCGAACGCGCGGCGAGCCCGGCCCGGGCGGCCAGCTGTTCCTGAGTCAATCGCGCCGCGATCCGATGCCGGCGCAGCGATGCGGCGAAGGCCAACTCGGCCCGGTGCTCGCCGGATGCGTCGTTCGCCCGCGTCACATCGACGACCATCCCACAAGCGATGCCCCAGCGATGTCCCCTCCTGAGCCAGGCCGGCCCGGGAAACATCAAGGCGATCGTCATACCGCAGGTCATGGGCCTGGGCTCGCCGGCCGGACACGCTGATTGTCAGATCAACGCCAGGGTGCGACGGCAAGAACCCATGTCTAGCTCGGAAACCGCCCTGGCGCCCGGCAATCCTCAACTAGCGAAGGGAACGAAATGAACTGGACGAGGCGGGCGCTACTCGGCGCCCTCACGACCTTGGCCATGGTGGCAGTGGTGTTCGCGGGCGGTTCCCCGGCGCAGGCCGGCCCGTACGACCACGTCGGGACGGCTAAGGTCTCCGGCGGCTTCTTCTACTTGACGAACGACGAGACCGGATTGTGCATGGAAGTCGCCAACGGCAGCTCGATCCACGGCACCGTCGTACGACAGAATTACTGTGCGGTCAGCTGGGCCCAGCAGTTCTTGCTCGTTTCCATCGGTACCGTCAACGGAGTCCAGGCGTGGCGTCTCAAGCCGCGCTTCGCCCAGCCGCAGTGCCTCGATGTCCGGGACGGCGTCACCGTGTCGGGTCAGCAGCTGCAGATCTGGGACTGCTCCAACGGGTGGCAGCAGATGTTCGAGATGGTCGACCTTCCGAACGGTCCGACCTACCACAAATATCAGCTGCGGCCGGTCTACAACCACTGGTGCGTCAACGTCCACGACCTCGGCCCGCTCGCCAACCTGGTCGAGCAGCCCTGCGGACATGGCACCGGCCACCAGGACCTCTGGGTGCTCTCCTACTGATCTCCCGCCGGCCCGGCCGAGTGTCGACTGCGGAGGCGGCGCCCGGCCGGGCCGGAATGTTCGCGGTGCCGGCGGCGTTCCAGAACACGCGCCGGCGATCCGGTTCGGCGCGGAGAGGTCCCATCGTGAAGGTCCGCAATTCGCTCAGGTCGCTGAAGAGCAAGCCTGGGTCCGTCGTCACCCGCCGGCGTGGCCGGCTCGTCGTGATCAACCGCAAGAACCCGCGCTGGAACGGCCGCCAGGGCTAAACCGACGCTCAAGCTCCGTGGGCGTAGAGGGCCAGCCGGACCCGGTTCGGGCTGTCGGTCTTCGTCATCAGGCTGGTGATGTGGGTCTTCACCGTGGTCACCCCGATGTGCAGGCGGTCCGCGATCTCCGTATTGGACAGTCCCGCGGCGACCAGGTCGAGGACGTCGCGTTCGCGGGCGGTCAGGCCCTCGACCGGGCGCGGCACGTCCACCCGGGCGTGCACCGCGCGGGCCACCAGCCGGCGCAGCACCTCCTGACTGAACGGGCTCTCCCCGGCCGCGGCCCGGCGGATACCCTCCAGCAGCTCGGTGGGCGGGGCGTCCTTGAGCAGGAAACCGCAGGCCCCGGCGGTGAGCGCCGGGTAGAGGTGGTCGTCGTCGCCGAAGGTGGTCAGCACGAGGATCCGGCTGGCCGGGCGTTCGGCCAGGATCCGCCGGGTCGCGGTGATCCCGTCGACGCCCGGCATCCGCAGGTCCATGACGGTGACATCGGGGCTCAGCCGGGCCGCGAGCGGCACGGCGTCGCGGCCGTTCTCCGCCTCGCCGACGACGGTCAGGTCGGGCTCGGCGTCGCAGAGCATCCGCAGGCCGGCCCGGATCAACGGCTGGTCGTCGACGAGCAGCACCCGGATCATGCGGCACCCGGCCCGGCGGCCGCGGGGACATCCTCGACGGAGCGCGTACCCCCGGCCGGCAGCGTCGTGGCGACCCGCCAGCCTCCGTCGCCGGTCGGTTCGGCGGACAGGCTGCCGCCGAGCACTTCGACCCGTTCGCGCATGCCGGTGAGGCCGTGGCCGCCACCGGACGGGACGGCCGACCGGCCCGCTCGACTCGCGCCGCCGTCGTCCACCACCTCCCACTGCAGGTCACCGTCGGGTACGGCCACCCGCAGCCGAGCCTGGGCGGCCGGTCCCGCGTGCTTCGCGACGTTGGTGAGCGCCTCCTGGGTCAGGCGCAACAGGGCCAGGCCCCGGGCCGCGTCCAGCGTGACGACCGCCGGGTCGATGTCGACGTCCACCGCGATTCCCGCGCGCTCGGCGTTGGCCACGGCCGCCGAGAGCGCGGCGGGCAGCGAGGCCGGCTCGATCGCGGTGAGTGCGGCGTCACCGCGTACGGAATCGGGGTTTCTCAGCAGCGCGACCAGCCCGCGCAGATCCGCCAAGGCCGCGCTCCCGGTGCCGTGCACGTCGTCGAAGACCTCCGCGACGCGGGGGTCGAGATCGGGCAGCACGTGCCGGGCCACGCCGACCCGCAGCACCATCGACGCCACGTGGTGGGCGACTACGTCGTGCAGTTCGCGGGCGATCATGGTGCGCTCGTCGGCGCGGGCCGCCCGGTTGTCCGACTCGCGCCGGCGCTGCTCCTCGGCCGCCTTCGCCTCGGCCTGCCGGCCCAGCTCGCGGGTGGTGCGGATGACCAGGCCGACCAGCAGCGGCCCGGCGATCGCCGTGGTGATTCCGAAGGTCGCGGACCGGATCTCGTTCCAGGGATCGCCGATCGAGTCGGTGGCGTAGGCGGCCGCGACCACGGCCGCGCACCACCAGATCGTGCGCGGGCGGCGCGCCCACATGGCCAACTCGAGCAGCATCCAGGCGGTGCCGACCTCGCTGATGGTCGGGTCGTCAAGGAAAGCGAACGACGCCGCGAGCAGGGCCGCCTGGATCAGCAGGCTGACCAGCGGGTGTCGATGGAAGATCAACGCGCTGGCGAACGCCAGCACCGCCAGGATCCATTGCAGGGTGGTCGGTGGGTTGCCGTCCTGGGTGCCGAAGATCAGGTAGCCGACGCCGCTGAGGTCGAGCAGCAGCATCCGGACGAGCGTGTCCCGCCAGCCGAACAACCGGTTCACCCACCCCATGCCGGTCAGCCTAGGCGTTGCCGGCGGGTGCGGGCTGCGGCCAGCGGGCCCGCGCGAGCAGGTAGACCAGCAGGCCCAGCGGGCCGAACAGGATCGTCAGCAGCAGGATCGGGGACATCGCCAGGGCCGGGATCCGCCGGGTGCGGCTGTCCAGCCAGGCCCACCGGCCGACGAACAGGTCGAAGGCGATCATGTGCGCCCAGCCGGCCGCCGCCCCGTCCGCGGTGCCGAGCAGGTCACGGATGCCGGCCAGGGTCGGCGACGCCACGGCGGGGAACACGGTCGCGAGATTCGGCAGCACCAGCGCGGCGTAGATCAGCACGACCGGCAGGACGATCAGCGGCGACGACACGATCCGCGCGCTCCACGACCAGCGCGGCAGCACGATCATCAGCACCCAGAACGGCGCCGCCACCGCGAACGTCAGGCTGAACAGCAGTCCGGTCATGAGGCAAGCGCCAGTTCGGGGCGGCGGCCGCGGGCGACGACCAGGGCGGCGGCCAGCACGGTCGCGATCGCCAGCGCCGCCCAGCCGGCCAGCGTGAGGACGTCCGGCCGCAGCAGCGGTTGCGCGCGCAAGGCCTGCAAGGTCAACGACACCGTGAGCATCGCGTACGCCGCCCCGGCCACCAGGAGCAGCCGCGCCCTGGTCGGCACGCTCAGCCGGCCGGCGAGGAAACGGTTCAGCAGGATCGCCAGCAGCGGCAGCGCCTGCAGAGCGTGCAGCCCGACGAAGTGCCCGATCCGCAGGTCGCCGCCGACCGTGCTCCAGCCGACCAGCGGCAGCCCCGGCCCGCCGTCGGCCAGTCCGACCGTGTGCGCCCCGCTGATGCCCTCGATGCCGGGCGCGGCGGACGGCAGCACCATCGGCACCGCCGCCAGCATGCCGAGCAGGGACAACCCCAGACCGAGCCGGACGGCGTACGCGGCAGTGCGATCGGCGAGCGGCTGGCGTGCGACGGCCACGGCGATCACGAAGTGCGCCACGAAGACCACCAGGATGGCGGTGCCCATGCTCTCGAAGAGAACCGAGTTCAGGGCGCTCGTCTCGTTGTAGTGGCTGGTCGTGCCGCGGATGACCTGGCCGACGATGATCAGCATCTCGATGGTCAGCATCGCGATGACCACGGTGGCCGCCCGCTCCGCGACCCGGCTGCGGCGCGGCAGTAGGGAGAGCATCCACGCGAGCGTAACGGCGTACACGCCGATCGAGATCGCGAACTTGAACGGCTTGAGCCAGATCGGGACCCCGGTGAGGATCCGCGAGTCGAGGAAGATGCCGCCGAGAGCGACGACGGCGGTCACGGCCATGACCGCGGCGAAGAACGTCAGCGGCCGGTACCAGTGCGCGGGAGCTTTCGCGACGGCAGTAGTCATGCCCTGATGCTCGGCGCGCGCGGAGATCGAATCGTCCGCCCGCAGGCCCGCCTGGCGGCCGCAGGTCCGACCGCTCCTCCTCCCTAGGTAGGAGGTCTCGTGGAGCTCAGCGGTGCGATCAGCTCGACCAGGTCGTCGCGGCTGGGTCGCTCGGGCACTGTCGGGCGCCAGCCTCCGGCGTAGATCTCGCGGGCCCGCGGCTCGAGCGCGACCAGCGTCGCCGGCAGCGTGTTCATCTGCAGGTATTCGCCGATCACGGCCCGCAGCGCCGGGTCGGCCTCGCCGGCCGCGACGAGGTGCCCCGAGCTGAGCGGCCGGGTCAGGTCGACGTCCTCGCCGGCCAACTGGCGCACCTGGTCGGCGTCCCAGGCCAGGTGGTCGGCGAACCACGGCCGGATCCGCTCCGTACACCAGGCATCGAAACCCGCCGTGACCGCCGCGAAGTCGCCGGATTCGTCGAGCAGCGCGACCAGCCGCCGGACCTGCATCAGCGAGGTGGCGATGCCCCGGCCCGCGGTCGGGTTGGTGGTGCAGACGACGTCGCCGACGTGGATCAGCCCGGGCAGCGCCGGGTCGCCCTCGCCGGCCGCGTCGAGTTGCCCCCGGTACGTGTTGCGCAGATGGCCGCCCGGCAGCACGCCGGTGAGCGGGCGGCTGCGTTCGGGGCTGGTCCACGCGTCCAGCCCCGGGATGATCCGGGCCACCGCGTCGAACGCCGCCTCGTGCCGCAGGTCGGCGAGCGCCCGATCGGTGCTCACCCGGGCGATCAGCACGCACACGGTGCGGTTGTCCTGCAGGAACACCCCGCTCAGAAAGCCGGGGAACCGGATCATCAGGCCGAGCGGGTTGTTCACCGGGCCGGGCTCGGCGCCGGGCAGCAGCTCGTAGTGCCGCGAGACGTACGCCAGCCCGCAGTCGGCGCCCGCCTCGGGCACCCGCAGGTCGTCGCCGAACCGCCCGTTGCGCCCGGACGCGTTGAGCACGAGATCGGCCGGCAATTCGTGGCCGTCGACCCGCAGCCCCGCCGCGCGGCCCCGGACACGCAGCACGTCGTCGGCGTGACCCGGCAGCATGGTTACGCCGGCCTGGGCGACGGCCGCCGTGCGGAGCACTCGCTCGAAGGTCGAGCGCCGGCACTGCATCCCGAGCACGAGCCGGGGCCGGTCACCCTCGGCGGGCAGCACCGTCCGTTCGGCGCCCGCGGCCAGCAGCGCGCCGGTCACCCCGGGCGCCTCGTCGTCGAGGCAGTCGGTGACCTGCGGCCGCAGCCCGTGCGGGTGATGGAATTGCATGACACCCTTGCGTGCCCACCGGCCGTCGGGCGCCGGCCCGGGGTCACGATCGACGATCGTCACCCGGTGCCCGCGCCGGGCGAGCGCGATGGCACTGAACAGGCCGGTCGGCCCCGCCCCGACGATGGCTACCCGCATCCCTGCAGCGTAGGGCTCATGACCTGGGCGTACGGGCGGCTCAGTCGGGTTCTCGTCAGTAGGGTCCCTCGACGGATACGCTCCGTCAATGCAGATCGCCGGGCTGGTCCTCGCCGCGGGCGCCGGCCGGCGCTACGGGATGCCGAAGGCTCTGGTCGCGTACCGGGGAAGTCTGCTCGTGCAACGCGCGGCGGCAACCCTGACGGAGGCCGGCTGCGCTCCCGTCCTGGTGGTGATCGGCGCCGAGGCGGCTCGGGTCCGTGCGGCGGCCGCCGGCCTCGAGTTCGTCGACAACCCCGACTGGGCGAGCGGCATGGCCTCGTCGTTGCGCGCCGGCCTGGCCGCGCTGCGGCACGGCCCAGCCGACGCCGCGGTGGTCCTGCTGGTCGACATGCCCGGCGTCACCCCGGCTGCGGTACGCAGGATTGCCGCCGCCGGTTCCTCGGGCGCCGACCTGGCGACGGGCGGCTACGGCGAGCGGCGCGGGCATCCGGTGCTGCTCGGCCGCGACCATTGGGACGGGGTGGCCGCGGCGGCGACCGGAGACCGGGGTGCCCGCGACTATCTGCGCGCCCAGCACAATCTGCTGCGCGTCGTCCCGGTGGACGACGTCGCCGACGACTTCGACCTCGACACCCCGGAACAGGCGGCCCAGCATGCGTGATGTCCTCGACGACTTGCTGCGCTGGTGGACGGCCGGCGAGCGGGCCGGCCTGGCCACGGTCACGGCAACGTGGTCCAGCGCGCCGCGGCAGCCCGGCGCGGCCATGCTGGTCGGCCCGGACGAGACGGCGGTCGGCAGCGTCTCGGGCGGCTGCGTCGAGGGCGCGGTCTACGAGCTGTGCCGGGAGGTCGCCGAGTCCGGCGTGCCACAAACGGTCCGGTACGGCGTGACCGACGACGACGCGTACGACGTCGGGCTGCCCTGCGGCGGCACAATCGAGCTGTTCGTCGAGCCGGCGGGCTTCCCCGAGTTGCCGATGCTCGCCGGCGAGGTCCACTCGGGCCGCCCGGTCGCGTTGCTGACCTGCGTCGAGGGCCCGGCGGAGCGGCTCGGCCGGCACGTCGTGCTCATCCCGTCCGGCCGGCACGGCTCGCTCGGCGGCGACCGCCTCGACGACGCCGCGGCGGACGACGGCCGCGGACTGCTCGCGGCGGGCCGGACCGGACTGCTGCACTACGGCCCGGCGGGCGAGCGCCGCGGCACGGGCACGACCGTGCTGGTCACATCGTTCGCCCCGGCCGCCCGCATGATCGTCTGCGGGGCGACCGACCACGCGGCGGCGGTGGCCAGGATCGGCGCGTTCCTGGGCTACCGGGTCACGGTCTGCGACGCGCGGCCGGTGTTCGCGACCAAGCGCCGCTTCCCCGAGGCCGACGAGGTGATCGTCGACTGGCCACACCGCTACCTGGCGGCCGAGGCGGAGGCTGGTCGCCTGGACGAGCGAACCGCGATCTGCGTGCTGACCCACGACCCGAAGTTCGACGTACCGGTGCTGGCGGTGGCCCTGGCCCTACCACTCGGCTACGTCGGGGCGATGGGCTCCCGGCGCACCCACGACGACCGCCTCAAACGCCTGCGGGAGCACGGGGTGCCGGAGGAGTCGCTGGCCCGCCTCGCCTCCCCGATCGGCCTGGACCTGGCGGCCCGCACCCCGGAGGAAACGGCGGTCAGCGTGGCGGCCGAGATCGTCGCACTGCGCTGGGGCGGCACAGGCGCCCGCCTAAGCGAAACCGCCGGCCCCGTCCACCGGTAGCCCAGCCCAAGCAAGGCGATTCGGTACGACGCATCCGCCGGTCCGACATCCACACGGTCCACAGGGGACTCAGCCCGCCCAGCTATGCGGAAGGCTCAGCTCGCGTAGCGACGTGATTCGGTGCGGTTCGTGCGGCGGGCCGGCGTTCAGGCGGTCCAGGTGGACGGCCTGTAGTCCGGCGGCGCGGGCTGCGAGCACGTCGAGGTCGTGCCGGTCGCCGACGCTGAGCACTCCGGCCGGCGGTAAGCCCCAGCGCTCGCAGGCGCCCAGGAAGGCCCCGGCGTGCGGCTTGGCCACGCCCAGATCCTCGACCGTGTAGACCGGGCCGACCCGGCCGGCCAGCCCGACCCGGGCCAGCTTGTCGTTCTGTTGCTCGCGAGTCCCGTTGGTCAACACCGCCGTCGCGAGCCCGGCCGCGGCGATCCGGGCGAGCGCATCGTCGACGTCGTCGAAGATCCGCCAGGAGTCCTCGTACGCATGCAGGTAGCCGTCGAAGATCTCGTCGAGCTCATCGTCCACATAGGAGATCCCAAAGGCCGGCAGGAAGTCGCGTAGCCGGCGGCGACGCTGCTCGGCGAAGGAGATCGTGCGCTCCCGCCAGGCAACCAGGTGCCGCTCCTGAACAACCTGCCAGAGCTCGACGGCCGCAGCGGTGGGCTCGACACCGAGCACCGGCAGCCAGGACCGCAGCGCGGCGACGACCGCCCCCTCCTGGTCGACCAGCGTGCCGTCAAGGTCGAGCAGGACACCGCGCAGCTTCACCCCGCGAGGGTACGCTCCAGCCGTGCCGCCCCACCCGATCTCCCTCGGCAGTTGGCCCACCCCGCTCGAGCCCGCTCCCCGGCTCGCCGCCGCGCTCGGCCTGTCCGAGCTGTGGCTGAAGCGCGACGACCTGTGCGGGCTGGGCGGCGGCGGAAACAAGGTGCGCAAGCTGCAGTACACGCTCGCCGAGGCACTGGCCGCGGGCGCCACGACCGTGGTGACGACGGGCGCCGCACAAAGCAACCACGCTCGCCTCACCGCCGCC
>Ga0307515_10019110_pt1 | contig 12356 bp, 12 predicted proteins | sample 17_EM_MG_FD_194513 | JGI IMG/M metagenome (GOLD analysis project Ga0307515, IMG submission 194513) | Populus trichocarpa ectomycorrhiza microbial communities from riparian zone in the Pacific Northwest, United States - 17_EM | ecosystem: Host-associated > Plants > Roots > Unclassified | place...
ACCTGGCTCAAAGTAGATTAATTTCATTTGTTTTGGTTTATACTGAATACTATGGCTGGTAAAGTTGTCCAATGTAAGAGCAATTCGACGGTTTTCAAGCTGCAATTCAATATCCCATGATATTATATCCAAATCTTACTTATTGCGGCCGATCAAGGCCGATCAGGTTGGCTTATTTCCAATCCTCATAATGCAAAATCACGCCATAAGGCTTTGCATTATGCATTATGCAAAAATGGTTGATTTAGATAGGAACCAACTCCGTCGACGCCAAAAGTTTTGCATTATGGGAATTTTGCATTATTAGCATTTGCATTATTAGCATTTCAACTGTATATATTTTTTACTCAGCCCCTCCACGAAAAGATGAAGTGCCCACTTTGTTATCCAGCCTCAATCGATATGATTCCCAACTGGCAACCGGACCTGGCAACCGGACCTGTCCATCTGCCATCCCCAACCCGTTTCACATTGGGTCATTTGCTTCAAGCTAGTGGCTGGCAAGCGCGGACTGTCAGCCTTTGACCTGGACGACAACGATGAATCCAGAAACATCCCCAAATCAAGTCCTACTCGCTGAATCCCAACGTTTGGAACCGTTTGTGGACTTTTGGCGAAAACGGTATGCGCCCCCAAATTTGTAACATAGATTCTCCCTAACTACTGGCATAGAGTTGAGATCGAGAAGGCATAGTAAGTAGTACCTCATGTTCCTCTACGCACCTATCATCGTTCTGGGTAGCCTCGATAATCTCAGTGGACTCCGGATTGCCGACCCACCTGGTAATGGCCAGCTGCAAGGGTTGGCCCAGAAGATACGCGAACTCCTGCTTGATGGTAACAGCAACCTCTTGAGATACCTTCAATATTCTCAATACCCTTTGTAGAACTAGAAGAACGAAGGCGGGGATTCGCAAAATTGAACGCAGCGTACAAGGCTCTAACGGACGAAATCTGGACGGAAGAGGGTCCCAGTCATTTTGAAAGGTGGGGTGTGGTGATGAAACAGCCACTACTGCGAATGGACTCCCAAGTGGCGGAGGTCGCAACTGCCGAATCCCTCGCCGAAAGGTTGGCTGCTGAAGCACGGGAGAAAAAGGTAAGCCACCGGTATTGTAATGTGTAGAGCTTGTGTACTACTTCCATTTTAGAATCCCTCCATGCCCTCATCATCGAAGAAAGAAAACAAGCCCCGTTCGAACCTTCTATCTCGTTTCCTGGACAAACCTAAAAATGAGAAGCCTTATGATACTCCGAGTTTCAGTAGTGCAGGTAAACAACATAATAATTTCATCAATCATTGGCTCACCCCGTTCAGATTCCACGTACCGGCAGAAAGTTCAAAAATTCAATGACGAGACATATAATATTCGAAATGAAGTTGCACAGCAGACCGTGGTTAGTCGACTGGGTCTATATCCAATAGTCACTAACCATGATACGTCATAGGGCTGTGTAGAACACAGTAAAAAATGCATTGTGGCTCTAAAGCACATTGTATCCGTCTTCTCTGCTATGCACAGGTACTCAACCCCATACCCTCCCTCATAGCTGCCCCCTGACGACCATTATTTCCCGCAACGCTCTGTCAGTGACCTTGCCCAGGTTCTGAATGTGACATCATCACAGCTCTCCATTGTATCATCCTCCGTGGACGCATCGATGGAATCTGCGTCCTTGGCTGAAAGGCTGGACGAATGTTTTACTTCCTTGATACGACCATACAGGTACACGAGCTATGAAATCTCTTCCTCCTTGCGACCAACCACCATGCTTTTTGGCTTTCCTCTTCCTGATGACCTTGATGGTGCCAGCATTGGACAACGTGCTGTCTCTCAGGCATTTGGGACGATATTGAGTTCAGCCGCTAAGATGCATCCCGATTCCTTGTATCAAGCGATATGCGATGCATGTAAACAACAAGGCAGTGTTATCAAGCTAGTAAGTGCCTGATCATGTATTTGCATGCAGTGTTCGCTCATGTCACCGTTGCATAGTCAGCACTCCAACTGGAATTCTTATGGGACCCGTCACGGTCAGATGGTGGTGTGGGAGCTCTTGATTACCTGACCAAAGCACCCACGGCTAGTCTTCTAGTAGTAAGTTTACACCCTTGTTTGCTATGGGGAACCACTAACGAAATGATAGTATTTTTTGACCCGTCTTCCTGAGCCCTTCCTGCCACTTCAAGATTCCGTTATCAAATATCTTGATAGCTCAAATGGTAGGAGCGTCCCTGAAGTATTGCGTGTCTTTGCCGAGGTTGGCAACAAGATGGGTACAGCAAGGCGTTGCAACCTTGCCAAACTTTTCCTCACGCTCCGGAGCCGTCAACGTGGGGTGGTCGAATTGGTGAAGTCCAATCCTGAAGGGATCCAAATTCTCATTCGAGTGAGTAATTCTGTTCTATTTCATTAATATTCCCCTCACCCACCTAAATTCCCCTACCAAGACACCAGACTTGCTCCCTGGTTCTGTCATAACGAGGAGGATTGGCTATTCCATTAGTGACCTTAGGGGAGATTCGTGGGTGCTGCCATCTGCCTTTATCGAAGAGTTGAGGGTTGCTGGACTTTACCAGTAAGATATAATGGCTTTATGTGTCTCTGCAGAGGTTAGTGTGTGTGTGCTGTATTGTGAGAGCGTCATGCTATATTGACTAGCTAGTCATTCGGCCTTGTCGTGAGAGTGGTGCAGAGGATTTTGAAGCTTCCTGTTTCATTCATAACCGTACTCATGTCCATGATTCGCCTGCAAATCCCTAGCTAGGGGTCGAGCTTGTATACATCAACGTCTGATAACGATAATTCGTTGCATTGCAGTGCGCGTAGCATGTGTAGGTTGTGCCACTTCGCCTCCGGCAACTGGACATAACCACCGGACATATATAGTAAATATCGGCCTATTCGGTGTATCAGGGCCATTTTCTTAGACATGCCGTTCCCGGACATGGAACGAGTGCACTGTGGTGGCCAACGTAGTCGCCGGATGCAAGTCAGATGTGGTCGGGTCTAACAAGCATGTAAATAATCAACTAGTAGCGAGGACATACAGCAGTACACCAAATGGGAAAACACAAATTCCGACAGAAATTGTTCCGCCTGCTTGGGAGAAACGTGGGGGTGGACACCGTTTGAAGAGTTTGTCAATCAAGAATAAACTGGCGATGCGGCAATCACTTTAAAACATTGACTCCAGAATTCAACGTACATGGTACCCATTGCGAGTGTGATATAGACAAATTTTCACGTGGACCTTGTCCTGACTCTTCAACCCTCCTTAAAAGGCCACCTGATCCACTATGGACCCATCCAGAATGCCGTGAGCCTCGCTACTCTCGCTTTGAAACTGGTCGTTGGTGCCCCCCAGCATGACCGACAAGACCGTCGCTGCATATATATGACGAAGCAACGGGCGAGGGACCTAGAGCGACATAAAACCCAAATGTTCTGTATTCATGGACGCTGAAAATGCTGGCGTCTAGTACGTACCAAGCATCGCGGATTCAAAGAACTACATCAAGAGTAAGTCCCATGGTTGACTTGGACCATTTCTAACATGTCCTCCAGCGAGTACGACTCGGTCAAGCCGCTATCCGAGAACCGTGCAATGCGCTCGGGGAGACTTTCAGTACGCTAGCACGCTTGACGGCCAAAATGATGGCCGGAGCCTTTATCCTCTAACAAGAAAGTTCTGAGATTTACTCAGGAGTACTCAAGCGTAGTTTCACGCCACCCAAGAACACCGACCTTGTTAAGTCTCTGCGGGAGATGCTGTCTGATGTCCAATGAACACCATCCCAAAGTCATCCAGACTCGATTGAAGGATTTTCATGGCCATCGCATGTTCATATGCCCCTGAGAACAGATTCAGCAGAGATTAAGGATTTCATTCAACCCACTCACGTACCAGGGAAGGCTTCAAGGTCCTTACTCTCCTCTCTATCTTGTGTTTCCAATTGATACAGACCACATGTTACCGCCACCAGGCGCGCACTTATTGGTTCGTCGCACAAGGTTGATCAAGTTTAGGTGGCATCTCCTTCTCCCCAATCTATCATGCTCTTCAATTCAAAGTTCCATGGCCAGCGCACTTCACCCACCTGAAAACCTAGGAAGTCCTCGCAAAATCCACGACAGGCAGCCTCAGCGCCTGCCAACCGTGTTTCGTCTTCTGCCCAAATCGCGGCCCATCGTGCACTCGCGGTGCGTTCGGTAGCACGCTCTACAGCACAGGCATGAGCCCGGACTGTACCTTCTTGCCCTTCCTCTCCCACAGAATATATGCGATTCCAATCCTCGATGGAACCACTCCGAGCTTTGAGTTCAAGCTGCTCGCGAGTGTTCCTTTGCTCTTTCCACGAGGGCATGTGTAAGGCGTATTCTAGAACTTTGGTTGCTTGGGCCATCTTCTGCTCGTATTGCTGAGGTGGGAGGTGGGCATTCACGAAGGTCGAATAAGAATCGCCGGTCGCGGTGTAGCCTATTGGAAGATGAGGAACCGCACCTACCGCAGGATATACTAAAGGAAGACCGATATGGGTCTGGCGCATACGTTCCAGGAACATCGCGTCTACTCTTGCAACAAGTTCCTTTCCCACTTTTCACTCGTGCCACGAGTTCCATATTTCGTGGCTCCGTATTGTGGAAGCGATTAAAAAAATATGGGGTTGTAAGCCCACAGTCTTTGGGATGTGGGCCGAACCAACTTCCGAATACTTTTACGCATACGCTCATCTCTCCATATATCCCTCACTTCTTCGGAGAGATCTTCACGTGAGTTCAGGTCGATGAGTGTCTCAATTTGCAGTTTGAGAATCGGAATTGCTGATGGTGTTCATGTCAATTCGGATATTCGCCGTTCAACGACTACATGGACTCACAGAGATAGTCGCTCCTTGCATGATATGTGCAAGAGCTCCAGCAACGATCCAGCTCCGTCTTAGTGTTCAGGTTGAGTGGTGTAATTCTGTGCCGCAGTGATGGTAACCATACGTCTATATATGAGTCAGATTGATAGTGGGACTCCGATATGCGCCTAATACACATATCACTTGCTGGTACTGCGGCTGCGCTGATCGCGCGTCTGCCGCTATTTCTCGACCATTTTCCATCTGTAGCGCCAGCCTGATATACACCACATGGTGACTAAGATTGAAGGGTTCGTTCGCAACCGACTCTAACGCTTTCAATAATTCGTCCTCCATCGCTGTCATGTTCAAGGCGCAATCAACAAACAGCATGACTTCTGGGTTTAAAGCTGTGCATGGGAGCAAATAGAATTGGGGTAGGAGTAGTAATCTCTGCCATCAAAAGACACCGCACACAGGCGGTCTTCGCTAGAGATTACGACAGCCTTGCTTTCAAAAAGTACAAAATATTGGGGAAGTACCAAAGAAATTTGTATTAGTAGGTTTGGAGTAACAAGGACGTAGATAGGAGGTAGGAGGAATCCCCACTTCCTTCGGTTCTGGAACCAATAGCGATTTGGAACGGACAATTAGGGGCGGTCTGTTGGCATAAGTGTTGACTCCCAACTTCTGGTGTTCGCGTTAAGGTAGATATTCTATAGTCCGTAAAGAGGCGCCGGGCGAACCAACGTACTCCTATTGTGGTGCTGTCGTAATTGTGCTTCTATTTGCGTTCACTGCTGAGTGAAGGCCCGCGATCGGCATCATTCCCAATCGTACCATTTCTGCGGCCAGTGCTGGGGAGGTTATAGAGTCAGTGCCCACGAAGGATATCGGACGCAGCGGGGACTTTGGGCTCGCGTCGTCGAACTCGAATCCTCCAATACCGAGCGTACCACCGGGCGTGGCACCTCCATTGCTCATACCCATTCCAAGTAACCAAAGCGGCCCATGCCGTCGTAACCGCCAAATCCTCCATAGGCAGCACCCCCGCGGTATCATGGGCGAGGGGCAAGACGTCATGACTGCCGCCTCCGTCCCCCGTATCCACATCTGTACGGGGCAGAGCGGGCAGAAAGTTCTGGAGTCTACCACCGTAGGGCCCAGGAGCTGGTCCTCGAGGACAGAGGACGGCCCGGCTCCGATTCCAGCAGCCCCATATGCAGCGCGATTCATTCCCATACCGCCTCCGTAGCCCTGCACAGGTCGCCCACCGTATCCACCACCACCATAGTAGCCATATCCGTCGCCTCGGCCGAACTCACGGGATTGCAGGGGGCGGGTATATCCCGCCGTGTCTATACGCCCCTCCTTCGTTGTGGAAATACTTCTAGGGCCTTGGAATAAGGTGTCCCGTGGGCGTTGGGTGGTGGCGGGGGAGGACACCCAGATGGATGGATGGGCCGCATCTGACGAACTGCTCCTCATTTGGGAATGGTATCCAAAAGGTGTTCAATGATGTGGTTGGCTTGGTCATTGGTCAAGAGTCTTCAGGGGCTGGAGTTGCGATACTGGGTGGCTAGCGGTTCCCGGAAGGTCCGCGATTAGGGTTTGAGACGACTGCAAGGTTGCGGGCACAGTCGGGGGGGCGGGGTCTGGGTCGGCAGAGAAACGATATAGAGATGGTCAAGTCGCGGTCAGGTAAACAGAGGTTTCAGCAGGAGTAAAGATACGCACTGCGGCCTCAGCTCAGGCGGACCTTACCGCCTCCAATCGAATAGTGGCTAAGTGCCTCAATAGTGCGCTCTGCGTCGGCCTTACGGACGAATTGGACGATCCCGTACGATTTCCGGGACGGACGTTGACCTAGGGAGACGCATGTATTAGGGACAATAGACAACGCACAAGAGATGAGATGAACATACGTAGTGAATTGGATCAAATGGCGTGAAGAAGGTTCTCAGGGTGTCCTCGGGGAAAGACCTAGCTAAACGTCCATGAAAGTTGCAGCTGCCGGTGGGTTAATACATACCGTTGTAATTGAGAGGGTCCGAAGGTGCGCACAGGTGTGGAGCCCCACCGAGCAAGTGCTCAAGCGCAGTACGAATGTGGGGATTTGACCGGTGGGCCCACTGTAGAATCTGAGCGGAAGTCAACCCAGGGGGAGGCAAGGTACCCTGGTTATTTGGATAAGGGCGTTGTGGACGGTACTGACCATGCTAGGCCATGACGTTGGACAGCTGTGTGATGCGGGCGACGAGACTCGGGTGCAACTCGTTGCGGTAGTTGTTGTTTGAGAACTGAGAATGAACGACTTGTGCTCGTGACGCTACGAAGGCGTTGGATCGTCGTGGGGCGATCAACGGGGACGATAACGGGGACGACAACGAGGATATTGCTGGCATTTCTGACTGTGACGCCACTCTATCAATCTTAACACGAACACTACAAGTTGGGCGTCAATAGTTATTCCATCCAAGTTTATGTCGGTTCCGAAGTGGTGGTGCTTTGTCTTTTCTCTCAACTCCGGTCTGTGCATCTTCAACACGTCTGTTCTTCGATTCCCGCTCGCCTCCTCTGCCCTATTCGTTACGTGTGTCCATGTTGAGTACCAAAGGCCGACCACTGGTCTCTGCCAAACTCATCGCCAACTCCGACCGGCATCCTCTTAAAGGTCTCGTCAACAGATAGGAGAGACCTTGTCTCAAGAATTGATGATCAAGGTAACTATTAATTAGAGACATCTGAAACATATATCCGCGTGTTGGAGATATTAGGTGCGCCGTACACCGAGCTGTGCACTGTTACGTTGCATTCTTGTTTCTTGCGTTGTCGTATCGCCGACGCGGTTTTCACGTGCTGTGCAATCTAGCATATAAACCTCACACCGTCGATCGACTTTCAAACTCAGTTTGCTGTCCCGCACTGGCTGAGTCTGACGGCCTTATAGTATTCGACACTAAGGGTCTGTATGGCATCTCATAAGAGGATGGAAAGGCTTTGAGATGGTTTCTCTCCTTGCCCTAAACTCAGTCCTGTACCCGTCCATCGCGTCTTTCTGTTCCGTATCTTGCTCAAAACCCGCCAGCTGAGGTCAGCCTATCTCAGCCAACCACCCACTCAATATATCACCCTCCAGTGAATAAGAAGCCCACTTTGAAGGGTTTTTCCCCCTTCGTAGAAAACAAATCGAAACCTTTGAAATCCTTGTTCTTTAAATAGGTGATCCCGACTAAGCCTACGGCCTGACCATAGCTGCCTCCACCCAATCATTCATCGAGTAGAACGGCGATATCCCTAGTATGTCCAAAGACAGCCGGCGAGCAGAACTCTTCATGGCCGGTGGTCTTTTGGTAAGAGGTTTGATATGTATAGCATACATGTGAACACGGGTGAACCTCACAGTTCTCACCTCGTGTGCCAGGCTTGACAATGACGACGCGACGGACCATGCAGAGGCAGGCCGGCAAGCACGTGTCATCCTTTGACCCGGACGACAACGATGGATCCAGCCACATACCCACATCACGTCCTATTCGCTGAATCCCAACGTTTGGAACCGTTTGTGGACTTTTGGCGACGACGGTATGTGCCTCCCAAATTCGTAACATAAAGTCTCCCTAACTACTGTCATAGAGTTGAGATCGAGGAGGCATAGTAAGTATCACCTCATGTGCCTCTACCCACCTATCATCGTTCTGGGTAGCCTTGATGGTCTCAGTGGACTCCGAATTTCCGACCCACCTGGTAATGGCCAGCTGCAAGGGTTGGCCCAGAAGACACGCGAACTCCTGCTTGATGGTAACAGCAACCTCTTGAGATACATTCGGTATTCTCAATACCCCTTGTAGAGCTAGAAGAACGAAGACGGGGATTCGCAAGATTGAACGCAGCGTACAAGGCTCTAACGGACGAATTCTGGACGGAAGAGGGTCCCAGTCATTTTGAAACGTGGGGTGTGGTAATCAAACAGCGAATGGACTCCCCAGCTGCCGAGGTCGCGACTGCCGAGTCCCTTGCCGAAAGGTTGGCTGTTGAAGCACGGGAGAAGGAGGTAAGCCCCTGATATTGTAATGCGTAGAGCTTAGGTACTATTTCCATTTTAGAATCCCTCCATGCCCTCATCATCGAAAAAAGAAAACAAGCCTAGCTCGAACCTTCTATCTCGTTTCCTGGACAAACCGAGAAATGAGAAGCCTCATGATACTCCAAGTTTCCTCAGTGCAGGTAAACAACATAAAAATTTCATCAATCATTGGCTCACCCCGTTCAGATTCCACGTACCGGCAGAAAGTTCAACAATTAAATGACGAGAAATATAAAATTCAAAATGAAGCTGCACAGTACACTGAGGTTAGTACACTAGGTCAATATCCAATAGTCACTAACCATGATACATCATAGGGCTATGCAGAGCACGGTAGGAAATGCGTTGCTGCCCTAAAGCGCATTGTATCCGCCTTCTCTGCTATGCACAGGTACACAATCCCATACCCTCACTCATAGCTGCCCCCTGACCATTATTCTCTGCGACGCTCTGTCAGCGACCTTGCGCAGGTTCTGAATGTGACATCTTCGCAACTCTCCATTGTATCATCTTCCATGGACGCATCGATGGAAGCTGCGTCCTTGGCTGAAAGGCTAGACGAAAGTTTTACTTCCTTGATACGACCATACCGGTACACGAGCTATGAAATCTCTTCCTCCTTGCGACCAACCACCATGCTTTTCGGCTGTCCTCTTCCTGACGACCTTGATGGTGCCAGCATTGGACAACGTGCTGTCTCTAATGCATTTGAGACGATATTGAGTTTGGCCGCTAAAATGCATCCCGATTCCTTGTATCAAGCAATATGCGATGCATGTAAACAACAAGGCGATGATATTAAGCTAGTAAGTACCTGATCATGTATTTGCATGCAGTGTTCGCTCATGTCACCGTTGCATAGTCAGCACTCCAACTGGAATTCTTATGGGACCCGTCACGGTCAGATGGTGGTGTGGGAGCTGTTGATTACTTGACCAGAACACCCACTGCTAGTCTTCTAGTAGTAAATTTATACCCTTGTTTGCTATGGGGAACCACTAATCATATGATAGTATTTTTTGACCCGGCTTCCTGAGCCCTTTCTGCCACTTCAAGATTCAGTTATCAAAATTCTTCATAGACCGAGTGGTGGGATTTACTACGATGATGTGTTGCGTGTCTTTTCCGAGGTTGGCAACAAGATGGGTACAGCAAGGCGTTGCAACCTTGCCAAACTTTTCCTCACGCTCCGGAGCCGTCAACGTGGGGTGTTCAAATTGGTGTGGTCCAATCCTGAAGGGGTCCAAATTCTCATTCGGGTGAGTAATTCTCTACTATTTCATTAATATTCCCCTCACCCACCTAAATTCACCCACCAAGACATCAGACTTGCTCCCTGGTTCTCACATAGCGAGGAGGATTGGCTATTCCATTCGTGACCTTGGGGGAGCTTCGTGGGTGCTGCCATCTGCCTTTATCGAAGAGTTGAGGGTTGCTGGACGTTACCAGTAAGATATAATAGCTTTATGTGTCTCTGCAGAGGTTAGTGTGTGTGTTCTGTATTTTGAGAGCCGTCATGCTATATTGACGAGCTAGTCATTCGGCCTTGTCGTGAGAGTGGTGCAGAGGGTTTTGAAGCTTCCTGTTTCGTTCATAACCATACTCATGTCCATAACTCGCCTGCAAATCCCTAGCCAGGGGTCGAGCTTGTATACATCAGCGTCTGATAACGATAGTTCGTTGCATTGCAGTGCGCGTAGCATGTGCAGATTGTGCCACTTCGCCTCCGACAACTGGACATAACCACCGGACATAGTAAATATCAGCCTATTCGGTGTATCAGAGCCATTTTCTTAGACATGCCGTTCCCGGATAGTACAGTGATGGCCAACGTAATCGCCGGATGCATGTCAAATGTGGTCGGATCTAACAGGCATGTAGAAAGTCAACTGATAGTGAGTCCATAACAGCAGTAAACAAAATGGGAAAACACAAATACTGACACATTTGGGTACGCACGGCACGGCAGACGTACAGAACCTCAACGGAAACTCCCGATATTGAACAATAAACGTGCCTGCGCGCGATCTCCTGCTCAAGCTAAAAGAAAATAAAAAGGCCAGTAGCTTCTTGTGCTTAAAGGAGCCGCTCGTTCTCTTGAATACTCAGTCCCAGTAATACAGGTTCCATAGAAGGATGCGTGATAACTTGTTCCGTGAGAGATTGTTCCGCCTGCTTGGGAGAGACGTGGGGGTGGACATCATTTAATTGGAGAGTTTGAACTGGCGATGCGGCAATCACTTTAAAACATTGACCCCAGAATTCAACACGGTACCCATTGCGAGTGTGATATAGACAAAATTTCACGTGGAACCTCGATGGCCTTGCCAGCACATATGCGCGCCAAGCCAGGTAGCTAGACACCCGCCTTATCTCGACTCTTCGACAATCCCTACAAAGTTATCTGATCCACTATGGACCCATTCAGTATGTCTACCGGTGTGGTGAGCCTTGTTACTCTCGCTTTGAAATGGTCGTGGGTGCCCTCGCCATGTCGACAAGACCGTCGCTGCATATGACGAAGCAGCGGGCGAGGGACCTAGAGTAACATTAAACCTAAATGCTCCGTATTCATGGGACGCTGAAAGTGCTGGCGTCTGGTACCAAGGATTGCGGATTCAAAAACTGCTTCAAGAGTAAGCTTTATGGTTGACTTGGACCACTTCTAGCATGTCCTCTAGCGAGTACGACTCGGTCAAGCCGCTGTCCGAGAACTGTGCAATGCGCCCGGGGAGACTTTCAGTACGCTAACACAGAGAGAATTCAGACGATTTGCGGCCGGCGCCTTTACCCTCTAACAAAAAATCTCTGGAATTTACTCAAGCAGTACTCAACCATAGTTTCACGCCATCCAAGAACACCGACCTTGTTAAGTCTTTGCGGGAGATGCCTTCTGATGACGAATGACCACCAGCCCAAAGTCATCCAGACTCGATTGAAGGACACTCATAGCCATCGAATGTTCATATGCCCCTGAGAACAGATTCAGCAGAGACTAAGGATTTCATCCAGCCCACTCACCAGGCAAGGCTTCAAGGTCCTTACTTTCCTCTCCCTCGTGCGTTTCCAATTGACGAGGATATGCAGACCACATGTTACCGCCACCAGGCTCGCACTTAGCACAAGGTTGATCAAGTTTAGGCGGCGTCTCCTTCTCCCCAATCTATCAAGCTCTTCAGTTCAAAGTTCCATGGACAGCGCACTTCACCCGCCTGAAAACCTAGGAAGTCCTCGCAAAATCCACGAAAGGCAGCCTCAGCGCCTGCCAACCGTGTTTCGTCTTCTGCCCAAATCATGGCCCATCGTTCACTCGCAGCGCATTCGACAGCACCCTAGTACAGCACAGGCATGAACCCGTACCGTACCTTCTTGCCCTTCCTCTCCCACAGAATATATGCGATTCCAATCCTCGATGGAACC
>Ga0307515_10019112_pt1 | contig 12356 bp, 9 predicted proteins | sample 17_EM_MG_FD_194513 | JGI IMG/M metagenome (GOLD analysis project Ga0307515, IMG submission 194513) | Populus trichocarpa ectomycorrhiza microbial communities from riparian zone in the Pacific Northwest, United States - 17_EM | ecosystem: Host-associated > Plants > Roots > Unclassified | place...
ACCTAGGGTTTTGCTTTGTACTTAGGATTAACGAACCTGTTTACTCCACTAATTGAAGTACTTGTTAATTACACATGTTTCTGTTCTCTTTTGTACTCTTGTGTCACCAACTCTTTGGCACTCAAGAGAAAAGAATCCTCTTTCTCTGCGATTATGTTATTAAAAGCTTTCAATACATCTAATTTAACTATCAATAACATAGTAATTAAACTCTATTATATATATATATATATATATATATATATATATGTCATAATGATATGGTTTTTTTTTTAAAAAAAAATAAACTAAACGGGCAGGTTAATTTTGAGAAATTTCCTTAATTTTTTTGTAAAAGTCAGCCCATATTAAATCTCAAAATATCCCGTCAGAATAATTATGTTAAAAAAATATCATTTTAAATTATTTAGGGTCATTAGACGTGAGTTGTCCAACTATGTATATTTATAGCTTAGTTGATGAATAAAAATTGGAACATCGGGGTAAAATGTTTCGAACTAGCTTTTGGATACTGAGATTAAGTTTTTAATAATTGAGAATTAATAAGTTATTGATTAATGCTCTAATTGATACATACATAAGAGATTAATTTCATAATTTTTTTATGTGAAAGGAAAATTTAAGAATGTTGAATTCACTTTACAACCATTTTAAGAAAGTCTAATGTAGATAATATAAATATAATTAAGCAATTAACATGCTGCAATGGGCTGGACTCTCCAAAACAAACCAATTTAAGGGCTCTGAAAAAAATTTAAACTAGCCCAAATACCAAGGTGTCAATAAAGCTTGCTTTCCTCTCCTGCTCCTTACAGAGCTGGATTACTTGTTGGGCCCTTCAAGTTGGGGTTAGGCCCTCTTGGGTTATTTCCTGTAATTTTACTATTTTAGTTTGTAATTTGGGATGATCTTTTTACATCCTCGTCGGTTAAGTAACTAATAATGAGTAATTAGTTTTGAAATTATAGTATTGATTAGTTTTTTAAATTATTTTTTTGTTTAGAAATATATAAAAATAATGTTTTTTTTAATTTTTTTTAAAATTATTTTTAACATTAACTCATAAAACAATGTAAAAATATAAAAAAATAATTCCAAACAATTTTTTTTAAAAAAAAATAATGAAACACAACTTCAACCATAAAACACAAATAATTTTTAAATTCTTTTGATTATATTTTTAAAAAACCATAAACATCACGCTATCAACATAATTATTCTAAAATTTATTAAGAGGATAATGTTAGTATTTGTAGGAAATAATATATATATATATATATATATATATATATATAGAGTAGTTAAACCAAGTCTTACCCAATTTGAAGAGTTGATTAAAAAAATTAAATTTTAATCAAGATTTTATGGACCAGATTTTTAATGATCCAACCGAACTCGATTAAAACAATAACAAGGAAGAAAAACAAGATATATTATTTTAATAAAATGATGGATTTAATGATTCAAGAACTGGCTTGGTAACCTCATGATTTAGTGTTTTTTTTTTTTTTGGATGAATACCCTAATAAGGTATGACTTAGCATGCCAAGACCAGTGTTAGAGATGAGTCTATCCTGACGAGATATTTTGTTCAATGGTAGACAAGTGGACTTCGCATCAAAAGACACAACCTGTTCCTATGTGTTCTGCCACGTCAGATGCATGCATGAATGTCCATCCTGGAACCAAACCTTTCAAACGGATAACTCCCAAAATCAACAGTGAGCTGACACTTGACAGACAAACAACACAAAGAAAGAAACCTCTCCCCCCTGTGATTGATTAAAAATGGCAACAGCAACTTTTTCCCTCCCTCTCTCTCAAAACAAATTCCCTCTTTATCACTTCTCTTCTGCGCGCCGTCGGTTTCCCATTCCAGACCTTCACTCACCTCTCAAAATCTGCTGTTCTGGTAAGTTAGATCCTCCACATCCTCTTAACAGGTTCAGAGTTTGCAAATTTGTTGCTTATCAGGGATTTTTCTTTAATGGGGCGACTTCAAATGTGGTTAACATTCGCTGGTTTTGTGGCTCTTGTGAGTGGCAGGTAGTGGAGATGGTTCTAAATCAAGGGAAAGCTTGTTTCAGTTTAAGAAGGAGATTAATTATGTGGCTTGTGGCATTCTCGCTGCTTGGGCTGTGACTGCTGCTTCACCTGTAATTGCTGCTGGTCAGGTTGAAAGAGCCCATTTTAGAACTTCATTTTTACGATTAAACAAAGCATCTATAAATAGAAATTGTATTTTAATTTTAGATATTTCGGACAAAACAATTCCTTTTAAGATTCGAAGCATTGCCTAAATATGCTTGCAATTGTCAATGCTATTCAATTATGATCTAAAGGGAACTGTGTGAAATCTTGGAGAGACTGCTGGTGGAGAAGTGGGGGTGAGGGAGCTAAGAATTGAACCTTGAAGGAGATGTTTTGATGGCATGCTGCAAAAAAATCCTGGGTGTGTAGAAATAGCCTGAACATTTCTTGAGTGAAAGGAATGGCCACTCTTGTTAGTTGACGTGTTTGGTAAAGCATCTCGGGTCAAAGGGTATAGGATTTATTTCTTACTTTGAAGATTTATTAAATCACAATTGTTAGAAAGGAAGTGTGTCGGCTTGAGTTGAGAAAGAATTCATGTTGTCGAAAGAGGTGAATCATTGGCAAGAAATCTTTTCACTTATATGTTGGCAATAGAGATCTTGCTAGTCGGTGTCTTTGGTAAAGCAACTTGGGTCACAGGGTATAGGATTTATTTCTTAATTTACTCAGAAGATTTATTAAATCACAATTGTTAGAAAGGAAGTGTGTTGGCTTGAGTCGAGAAAGGATTCATGTTGTTGAAAGAGCGGGATCATTGGAAAGAAATGTTTTCAATTAATTGTTGGCAATAGAGTCTTGCTATTCTGCCTAAGAGGGTGCAGCAGTGTCGGACTCTTGCTTTGTATTATTTTTTTCAGAAATTGATGTTTAGCCACTTGTGGTACACTCCTGGACGATTAAAAAATGGTGACTGTTGGAATTGCAGAATTGTTAGATCACCTCTTGCTATCTTGTTGTATGTGTTGAATCGTGGATGACTCTGTTTTCCTTTGAACTTACTTATGCCATCCGGCATTTTGATCTTTTAATTTCTTAAAACTTTTTTACACAGAGCATGTTGTTGCCATATGAACAATAGCAATAATAGTAACAACACTAATAGAAGCTAATTTCAATGTTCTTAAATTTTACTAGACTCAATATCCTTGCCTTGCAGAGGCTACCCCCACTATCGACAGAACCCAACCGATGTGAGAAGGCATTTGTCGGGAACACGATTGGTCAAGCAAATGGTGTTTATGACAAGCCTATTGATCTTCGCTTCTGTGATTATACAAATGACAAATCCAATCTAAAGGGGAAGTCTCTTGCAGCAGCACTCATGTCAGATGCGAAGTTCGATGGTGCTGATATGACAGAAGTGGTAATGTCTAAGGCCTATGCTGTTGGAGCTAGCTTCAGAGGTAACTTTCCATTCAGTCCTTGGCTATCCTCTATAGATCATCTTCACGTGGATGATGAGCACATTGATGCAAATTTTTCACGGTTGAAAAATGAAAATGTCTTTGCACGTTTATCTACACAAATTCACATTTTTATACATGCATAAACAAAGAAAGGAGAGGGAAACAGAACTAAATGAGCAGCTCATGTCAGGCATAAGTCTTCTTTTCTTTCCTTCCCTTTTGCATTTGAAGGCGAATTTGTCCATGGAAATGATGAAGCAGCCTGCAAATGGTCTCTTTCTAGTAGTGGATATTGGTGGCTTGAAAGCCGTTGAAAATGACAAGTTTTTGTTTCTAACAAAAGCAGGTCTATACAGGTGGCCTAGCAAACTCTGAGAAACGTAGAAATATATGCAAATGTAAGGATCAATGATGCTAGGATGAGCAATGGCTTCTTATGCCTTGAGGATTTGGCATTCAGGGCAATAAACTTGACGTTCAAGCTCTCATCGAATCACTTCATTCTCTTGTCTTAACTGCATGCCTTGTTGTGATTCTCCTAATCGAAGCCAAATATCAATCAACACTTAATTTTTTCTTATGGCCTACTGATCTCTTGGCATCAATCTATCCTTCATCAACAACTATAATATATTTTTCTTGACTATCTGAAAACCGAAGCAGGTCATTTATGCTCTTCGAAAATCAAACCAAAAATATATCCCTGAAATACTTGTAGTTTCCTAGAATAGCTATATGAATTTCAGACTGATCAGAAAGCAGCAATCCTACGTAGGATTTGTAGAGTAACTATGGTTCTTTCTGTACATTCTTGAAGTGGTTCCTCTTGTTTTATTTGAAAATGTGAAAGTGTAGCGGTCAAGGAACTCATAGGATAACAATGATTCCAATTATTTGCAGGAGTAGACTTCTCAAATGCTGTTTTAGACCGAGTTAACTTCGGAAAAGCTGATCTCAAAGGAGCTGTATTTAAGAACACTGTGCTATCAGGCTCCACATTTGATGAAGCTCAACTGGAAGATGCTATTTTCGAGGATACCATTATTGGCTACATTGATCTTCAGAAGATTTGCAGAAACACATCCATCGGTCCTGATGGAAGGGCTGAACTGGGCTGCCGATGACCTCAAGTTTATCTCATGATTAATATATGTTCCTACATTTTATAAATTCAGAATTATGTTGAGCGGTTCCAAATTGATATAGAGCAAGACAATCTTCATTCTCAGTGAATCTTGAACACAAAAATTTTATGAAAGCTACCATACTGAGACCCCTTTCTTTTTTTCTCCCTCCCGTGTCATTTTCTCCTAGTCCTTTTGCTTGGTGCATTGTTTGATACAACCCTCATCTACATATCCCAGAATTATTTACTCTATCAATCTCAAGTGATTCAAATAAAATTTAGAACCTCCAACTACGAGGAGGCCGACGTGAAGCTGCAGTAGTTTCTCTAGTCAGAGAGGTAACTAAAAGATAGATATTAAATTTTGGAACTCGTAAGGCAAACAGGCGCATCTAGTGTAGTGGTATCATAGTACCCTCCCACGGTACTGACCGGGGTTCGATTCCCCGGATGCGCAATGCCTTTGTCTTTTACTTTTGTGGCAAAACTACGTTAAGGTCTTTCTTGCTCGAATCTGAAAATTATTTTTCGTATTTAAATCTTGTTTAATGTAACGAAAAGCTGGGTTTCACAGTCAGTTGTAGAATCATTTATATGTTTTTCCTTTTTTTTACTAGAATAATAGATAGATTAATTAATAAAAAAATACCATTAACAGAAGCACTTCTGAATATTCGCTTTCTTGAGAAGAATTAATGATGGGAAGAACAGGGAGAGCCTTATCAACATATATATCCTTCATCTGATTCTAAACGCCTCTCAGTGCTAGACCTCATTTCCTCGGCCCATGGAGGAAGGGTAGCTGTCTCTAATGGCTCCTCTACCTCATCCTGTGTGTTAGAAATTTTAAACAGACGCATGCACTTGCAATCATTAGATACACCTACCCTATTTCGATCGTTTTGTGAAAATGTTACAGTATCATTTTGGTCTCCACAGGTGCGTGATTCTGTTCTCGTATCAGCATTGTGATTTTGCATGGTACGAAACTTGGAAAGATATTAAATGAATATTGTCCATTTCCTCCATCTAGCTAACCCCATTGCCATAGATCACTCTTGCCCCATCCTTTTGCATTCTCTCCAAGACTCATATCTAGTTGAAATCTCTGTACGTCTTGTAGGTTTTGTTTTATTTTGATGTTTTGTAAGTTTATTTTTCTCGATATTTCTCTCAATGTATTAAACTTAAACATCACTCAATTCGAGTTAAATAAAGTTTTATTTCATGTTGGGTTTTAAAAAATTCTAATTTTTTTAAAAAAAACTTAAAATAATATCATATTAGATTACCCAATCAAATTTATAACCTAAATATTGAATAAGATAACAAGTTACGTTGGGTTTAATAATTTTGTTTGTATTAACTACTTTAAGCTATCAAGCTTTCCTTACTCGTGCATTACTTAGCTTGAGTTGATGGTATTTCAATAATTATTTTTGATTTATTTCTCATATTCATGTCACTACTTGTGTGTTTAGTACAAGAATTTGTTTTATATATATAACCCGGGGTATCCGGGTCAGTTTACGCGCACCACAATTAATTCTCGAGCCCACTAAACATCCTGCAAGCCCAGTGGGCATGTAAGACACCGCGGGGATGACAAATATGCACAAAGAGGATCGAACCCAAGTGCAGAGGAAGGAAACAAGTCCCTTCCCCCGTTAGGCCACGACCTCAAGTGCTTAGTACAATTCTTTGTTTCTTCCCTTAAATTTGATATGTGGTTACTTAATTTATTTGTAAAATCAAGCCAAGATTTATGCTTTAAAAGAGACCAAATTTAGATGTATATTGCAGAGCGAGATTTGATGATTTTATACTTTGAAGAAGACTTTTGATTTGTCTCCAAAGTGTTGTTGAAGAATTTTTGTGGGATGTTTAGGCTGGATCCAACAAAACTTCAAGCATAAATGAATGAGGCTTGAGAGCTTTTGAGAGAGCTTCCTTACTTGAAGTACTTGTCTTGAAGAAAATTTTGTATCTCTAAGAATTCTTTTTTTTCTAGGATGAGACCCTCTATTTATAGAGGTTTGTAAGGGCTCTTGGGTCCTTTTTTTCATGCCATATGAAATTATTTTATTTGTTAATTTTTATTTATGAAATCTTGTAATATCTTATCTCATGTGTCAACCCTTCATTGGCCATGAAATATATAAAGATCCATTTATCTTTCATGTGATTTATTTTAATTTTGTTTTATCATTTTATGTAAAAATAAAATAAAAATAGCATAGGATGGAATTTGATTGGCAGAAATTTCTTTTTGTCTCTACAATCATCAATCATTAATCATTATCACCCGAGATTCATATCTAGGTTAAATTTAAAATTTTTTATTTTTTTTCTTTAAATTAATATTTTTTTAGTGTTTTTAGATCATTTTGATGCGCTGATATCAAAAATAATTTTTAAAAAATAAAAAATATTATTTTAATATATTTTCCAGTGAAAAACACTTTAATAAGCAACCGCAACCACACTTTCAAATAGTAGTAGCCAGTAAGATATTGCTTAACATAACCACGAGAAACTTATGCCATGAGATTTCTTTTCTTTTATTAATTTGTGAATCATACCACCATGAATTACGTATTTCTTTGCCATTTCTTCCACAAAATGAATATTCCTTCCAGAATATAAGTAAGTGTGTCCCATATTGTTTACCTTTTCCAATGTGTTCGTTCATTTTAATAATAAAAACAAGTGATTTTTCATTGCATTGTTAAGGTTGTAGAATTAAGGTGTTTCATGATTTTCTCCAAAAAAAAAAAAAAACAAAGGTATATGGAACTGACCTGTCAACAAAAGATTTGTTTATTAATTACTTGGCACTCCCTTTAAGCAAAAGAAAGGACTAGAAGAGATAGATCACTTGGAAGTTGGCACTTATTATCATGCAAATTAATTAATGTATACTTTCATAGATTAATCTGAGGGACTAGTTTGCCAAATTGAAATTTTCAGAAATCGAAATCGATCTTTAATTAAAGTGAATCAAATAAAATAATTAATATATATATATATATATATATATATACACACACATATATATATTATTTTCTTCAATTTCCTGGACCAAATTCCACCTTGATAATTAACTCACAAGTCTAGTGTAGAAAATTCAGTATGACGTACCAATATTCCACTTCACAAATCAAAGTTCTGTCTTCTATTCTTGATCCCATCGAGGTCTTGTTTTCTAGCCATATATACCAAACAAAAGATAAAAATGGGCAGAATCTGAGGCCAGAACAGTAAACAAAGCTAGAAAGATAAAAACAAATCCTTGTTTTAAGGGTCGGTGACTGCGAGAGGCCAAGAAAGTAATATAATTTATTCATCGATTAGAAATTGCAGGCGAGCACCAAAACTTCTGCCAAGACTACCGATAGATATGCATGTTCAAGTTTTAATTATATTTATATAATTCTATTTATTATTTTTTGGATGGAAAAAATAAATTTTCATATTATATTTATTGGGTTTCGGATACTTATTGAAGTATCCATTACTCAAATATTATTTATTGTTCAATAAAAAATAAAAAATTAATATATTTATATCTTTGAGTTGGATTTGAATTGAGTTTTGGATTCGGTATATATAATAATATCAATATTTTATTGAAATAAGATAACTATCAAAAAAATTCACCCATTTGAATATATATGTTGAGTTCAGTATTTATTAAGTTTAGGTTAAATTATCATTTTATTTATATAATAATATCAATATTTTATTTATTATCCGTGAAATAAGATAACTACTAAAAAAATTCACCCATTTGAATATATATGTTGATCAGTTCAATATTTATTAAGTTTAGGCTAAATTATCATTTTATTTTAGAGGTGACATGATGTTGCATTAGAAAAAAAATAGCTACAATAATATAAATTTTTGATAAAATAATGTTTACGCGCGCTACTAGAATATTTTTTTGATATTTTTTAATTTTCTTGTAGTGTTTATTGGATTTTAGATATTCATTGAAGTATCCATTACTCAAATATTATTTATTGTTTAACTTAAAATAAAAGATATATTTATATATACACACACAGAGTCGGTTTTGAATAGAGTTTCTAATTGAGTATAATAGTATTAATATTTATCCAATTAAGGTTAAAATATCGTCTCCTTTTAGAGGTGATATACATGATCTTGCATTGAAAAAATAAATAGAGCTGCAGCATAACTCCTATTTAATACATACTGACGACAGTCTTTAACAAGAAAATGAAGTTTGGAAGGGTAGCTTCCAAAACTAGAACTTCAATTGCTACTGACTTACTATATAGTAAAAAATGACTAGCTTAACTTGTACTTTAATGGTCATTCTGATGGTTGTTGAGCTTAAAATTATATATGCTGAACTGCCATTCCATGATCAACTACAATTCCTTTCTGTTTTCTACTCCCAAACTGATCGTCAAGTCTCAACAAATTTACACTACCTTCCAACCATTTTCCTTGCCATGATAGCAACTATTAGCTATCACCACTTTCTATACTCTTATTAATGTAACTACCCGTTTGCCCTCAGCAAGATTAAACCTAAGTTGCCCTTGGGGAGAAGTATTGCCGTTCAAAGTGGGGCTGTACCCTTCGATACTTGTCATTTTCTTAGCAAGACAAGGTGTATTGTGGTAATTTTGCCCTAGTTCCATGCATGTTGGCCTTCTATTTGTAGCTACAAGCCATGGATTCTGAATGGTCATGTAGCAACTCTTGAAAGCTCCACGGTTGATAAGAAAGAGAGAAAGCTGGGAGAGAGAATTTGAGCCTTCAATCTCTCTTTTTAATGTTTCTTGCTCAAATGAGTATTCCAACAGCAGTAGCCTTATGCAACAAGAGCATATATTTTTTACTTGTATCACTGTAATATGATGTTGCTGGAATGCTACTGTTTCTGAGATGCTCATTTGAGCAAGTAATATTAGAAGATGATATTTTTGCACCAGGGCTTGCTTCGAAAAGGATCGAGTGCAGCATGCTTGTTCTTAGTTTATCAGATAAGTTACTGTAATTTTCTTTGTTAGCCATACTTGTCATGGTTTTCTGATTTTTGCTCACACGAGGCCTAGCAATAAATCAGGTTTAGGGTTTCCTTTTCTTTTTTAATTCTCTTTTGATCTTTAGTTGTTATAAATAGTACTGGTTTTCTCTAGACAGGTAATCCTTCTGGTGGTCTCTTGCTTCTCTCCCCACTTTTCATGCCCCTCTTCTTTAATTCCTCCTCTTCCTCTTTCTTCTTCCCTTGGTCTTGTTCAATTTTATGTCTTTTATCATATCAGTCCATCTACAAAGCCTTTTCCTATGATGATCACAGGTTCTGTTCTTTGCCTGATGTCTTGGATTGAAGTTAATTGTGCTTTGCATATATGGAAGTCCTTCTGCTTCTGATCACAGGTTGCCCAAATCTCTTAGAATCTCTGTGGCCAGCACTGTCTTTACTGCTTATCGAGATTTGATTCATGACTGATTCACATGAGTCTTTCTCCTTGTGGGGACTGACAGGCAGGCTGCAGTTTTGTTATGATACTTTTGTCACCATGAGATCCCATGCTTGTTTCACCTCAAGTTCTATTTTTCTCCCTGGATTCTCAATAAAGTCCTTGGATGTTTTGTTGCATGGTTCTGTGAGATTAATTTTGCGTCCTATAGCGGGACCTCTCTTCTGCTTATATATGTATGTCCCCTTGTCTGCATAGCATGGATTACTGTCCATGCCTTAAAATTTGTTCTATGTGCTGTAAGCATGGTTCTTTGTGATTTTTTCCCTTGTAGTGCTACTCTTCTGATAATACAAGTCTGTTATTTCATGGTCAGTGCCTGTGGCCTTACTGAGGTCATTGGTGCTTTATACGGTCTGCATGCTTATTTCAGGTTGCTGTTCTGGGCTACTACTGACATGCTGATGTGCTTGTTGCTAGCTGCTATAAAAGCTGTATGTTTCCACTTTTATAACTGTGTAATTGCTCGTTGCCTTTTGGGTTCTCCAAACATTCTACCTATGGCTTGTGTAACCTACCTTGATTGATATATATAATATTCTTAAATTAAATTTTTATCTTTTGAAAACAAAAAAAGAGAGGATATAAAAATAAATGTTCCTAAAACAATTTTAAATTAAATTTTTATCTTTTCAAAACAAAAAAGAAAGGAGGATATGTTACCATCTTATTTTTTTCTGCTCTAAAACAGTAACTAAAAGTTATAACATAAAATATCACTTTTAATTAAGAGTAATATAACTTGATAATCAGTTATCACATATAATAGATTATTGTGTTTAATTTTAATCAGTCTGGTTAATTAAGATTATATTTGTATTTTATGAGTTAATTATTACGAACACATCTAATATTTAATACTAACTTGATTATTTATTGTGTTAATTACCTCTAATTAACTTGTTCTTGACACTTGGGAATGATTCTTGATATATATGCACACACGCACACACACACATGAGATGATGAAAGGGTCATAAACACTAATATTTACGAAAGTAATTAAATGGATGCTTACTTTATTTTGCTTGCTATTGACGATCCTTACTTTATTTCTACTAGATTAAATGGATCCTTACTTTACCAAAGGTTCATTCCTTTATTTGGCTTGCTATTCAAAACTGTATTCCTACTAGATCCTTACTTTTTCGCCGCGGATTAATTCTTCATGAGGACGAAGCTTAATGTCCCTTTTGTGATAGCAAACTTGAGACTTCAGATCACCTTCTTCTTCATTGTCTAGATGTGTGGAAATTATAGAACTGTTTCCTTTCTTGGTGGGGGTGTCTATAGTTGCTTTCCTAAATTGGTAGATATATCATCAGATTCTGCAATGGCGTTCGTTGGTTAATGGCAAGATGCAAAAAAAAAAAACTTGGCATATTCTCTTTTATGGGATAGCGTGCATGGGATATATGGTTGGCTCGGAATAACCTAATCTTCAATTCAAAACAACCAAGCTGGGACACAGTTCTTGACTTGATTCTTCACAGGTTGGCTGTGGTTGAAATGATCAAGTGTCAGGAATTTTAGTTACAGAGGCAACGATATGGTGGTGCAAAGTGCAAATGGCCTCCTTCTTTGGAGTAATTAGCTAGATTTGTACAGTTAATTACATTGTAATCGGGGAATTCTTGCTTTTCCTCTTTTTCTCTTTTTTTTTCTTTCTAAATAGCTAAGTTTATTTCCAATATATCGAATATTATCCTAGAAAACAGATGCTTACAGCTTTACTTATGTTGTTGTTGCAGCTTCATATGTTCTGAAACATTAAATCAAGCAATCCAAGTCTATAATACCATAATTACCTTCCATTCAATTCCATGTTATTTTTATGCTGCATGTAGTTGATAAAGCAACCTATTTCAATAAGAAAGTTTCACAAATTCTTAATATGCCTTGTTTGAAATCAAATTAAGAACATTTGCATTTACTAATCATTGGCTTTTTCTTACTTAATCATCATTAATCAAAACAAATTAATTAACTAATCGTGTCTTCCAATATTGGTGTTTATAATGATTGAAATCTTTTTCTTGGTATATATAATTTTCAGAAAGAGAAAACAAGATGACCCTAAATTTGCATTTAACGTACATAAAATCATGCGCCAATTGTACAATCATCAAGACCATACAGATCAGTCCATTGTCTTTTTCTTTAATTTTATGATATAAATATAGAATATATTGTTCTATATAATCAGAT
>Ga0307515_10019113_pt1 | contig 12356 bp, 11 predicted proteins | sample 17_EM_MG_FD_194513 | JGI IMG/M metagenome (GOLD analysis project Ga0307515, IMG submission 194513) | Populus trichocarpa ectomycorrhiza microbial communities from riparian zone in the Pacific Northwest, United States - 17_EM | ecosystem: Host-associated > Plants > Roots > Unclassified | place...
AAAGGTATAAACTTCATCATAAAAAAGAATTAAAGATAATATAAAAATAATGTTTTGAAAGGATAAGGCTAGAGTATTTTTTTTTTATAATCCGGGGTGTCCGGGTCAGCTTACGCACACCACGACTAATCCTCGGGCCTACTAAACATCCTGCAAGCCCAGTAGACAGGTAAGACATCGCGGGGGTGACAGACATACACGCAAAGCTCGAACCCAGCATACATAGGCAGGGAAATCCTGCCAAGGCCGCTAGGCTGCAAGCCTCGGTAGGCTAGAATATCATTGATACTACATAATGTAATTAAAATAATCAAGTATGTGCTTTTCGAAGATATGATGAACGACTATAATGAAAAGAAAAAAAAACAGGGTAATTTTCTTGAAATGGTGGAAATTTTAACATCATACAATGAACAAGTTGGTACTTTTGTTTTGGGTAATACTCCATAAAATACTAAATACACATCACATCATATTCAAAAATAAATTTCACATGTTTTTGCTAGAAATGTTCAATCTTCAGTTCGTCATGAAATTGATGATGCAAAATTTTGTTTAATTGTTGATGAAGCTCAACATGAATCCAAAAGAGAGCGAATGACCTTTGTTATTAGGTTTATTGGTAGAAATAGATTTATACGAGAATATTTTTTGAATATGGTGCACATCAAAGATACAATTGCTTTAACTCTTAAGGAACAGATTTCTTCTGTTTTATCTCATCATAATCTTGATATTCAAAATATTAGAGGTCAATGGTATGATAATATTTTAATAAGCTTGATTTTAATACCAGTGAATATTAAACTTAAAACCTTATTTGTATAAAAAGTTTAAGGAATATACTACTACTCTTAATAGTTAAGGAAAAGGTTTGATGTAAGTCCGTTTATCTTAAATATTAGAGGTGAATAACAATTTTTTTTTTTTTAGGTTTTGGGAACACCAAGTTGGTTTTTGAAGGTTTGTGTATGTTGATTCAATAAGCCTTTTAATTTGAGACATGTTTTACTAGGCTTTATAAACTTATTATAAAGTACACAAATACAGGCAACAAATTTTATTTTCTTATTTTTTGGTAAAAAATGCTATGAGCTATCGTATTATTTATGAGCTCAAGGACCCTAAACAAGCTATGAAGATCCAAAACTACTCACTTCAACTCCTTCACGTGCTTTAAAGTTAAAACGCTGGGGAATTATACTTGTTATGGCAATGACCAAAAGCAGCCAACCCTTTGTTCCCATTTTAAGCTAAGAAACCAAAAGCAACCAACCCTAAGGAAACCAAACCAAACTGGTCCGTGAGTGACAGAATGGTTAGTCTTGCATTAAAGTGATAAGAAACAGCTACAAGACCAGCTTTACTAAAAGATTCACAATTTTCATTCTCTATTACAAGAAGTAAACATAACCAGCTTATATGGGAGGCTAAAGCCCTATAGATTCAAGTAAGTAAAACAATAAAGGAGGAAAATAACAAAATTCTCTAAGTCGCTCTCTTAACAATGGCCGGCGGCTTTTAATGGAAAAGGATAAGGATTTCTCTCCATAATTTCAATAATGTCATTCATTTTATATTCTAAATGTTATTTTCATCAAAACTCCAATCCCTCCATATTTTTTTTTATACAGATTCATATTTATTCTTGCCTAGAATTTTAACTAATTTACAGGATTTTTTTTTTTTATCTCTAATCATAACAAAATTTCCTTGATTTACAAATACCTACTGATGTGAGCACCTTCATGGTGAGACCTACCGACCCAAGAAATCCAAGGCAAATACAACCCAACCCGAGCATCGACAAGCCGAGACTTACCAACCTAAGAAATCAAAGGCAAATACCTTTAGACCCGAGCACCAATAGGCGAACAACTACCACCTAAAAACTCCAAGGAAAATACCTAACAACTCGAGCACAATTGAGTTGAGACCTACCGACCTTTAGACTCAAATGGAAATACCAACCGACCTGAGCTTCGACACGTCAATACCTTCTAACCCAAGAAATCCAAGGCAAATACCTACAGACACAAGCATCAACAGGTCGAGTCATGCCAATCTCAAAGTCAAATACCTATCGAATCGAGCACCGTCAGGTTGAGACCTACGAACCCAAGGAAATCCAAGGCAAATACCTATTAACCCAAGCACTGACGAGTTGAGACTTACCGACCCGAGAACAAGGCAAATGCCTAGGAAAGACGAGTTGAGACTTACCGACCCGAGAACAAGGCAAATGCCTAGGAAATCAAGCATTGTCGAGCTGAGACCTATCAACCTGAGAGCTTCAAGTCAACTACCTACCGAGCCGAGAATAACAAGGAAAATACCTACAACCCAAGCATCGTCGAGCTGAGATTTATCAACCCGAGAACTCCAAGGCAAATACCTATAGACTCGAGCTCCGATGGGCCGATACCAATCGACAAGAAAACTCTAAGTCAAATACCTATTGACGCGAGCAGCATCAGGCCAAGACCTATTTACCAGAAAACTCTAAATATTAGGATGCAAATACAAGCGCAGAGGAGCTTCGATGAGCAATTAGAGGTAAATCCAAATAAATTACAGAAAAACTGAACACTAGTGGCCCACAAAATTTCCAAGTTCTATGTCTTGAAGAAAACAAGCTCCTTGCTTTTACGAATATTTTGTTCTAGAGGATTGATGCACAGACAAAATATATGCAAACAATTCGAGAAAAAATATTACAGAACAGTCTCTGCAGAAACAAGCTTTTTGATGATCAACAAGTAATTTGGGAAATGGGCAACATGGAAGAAATAGTTTCCGCTGCAAACTTTCCAGCCATACAGAACTAACAAATTTATGGGGATCATTCTCATGAGGGATTTCTGCCAACTGATGAGTAGCTGCATGATCCCCATGATTTGGCATGATAATATGCAGCTACAACATATGGGAACATCAGCACCTTGTCTAGCATCAGAAGAGGAACTTCAAATGGCTTACAGTTGATTGTTGCACGCTCAAAGCTTCATGGGATCGATTATAAAGCAAAAGAGAGACAACGCTCCCAAAATCTTCTCTCCATTCAGTCCAACTCTAGTAATATCATAGTTTAGAACATTCTGGGCACCTTTTTTTCTCACAAAGAACCAGTAGTTCACGCATGAAAAAAGAGATCCTTTATGTATTGTTTATATGAGTGTTTTTCCTTCAGCAGAGATCGTATCCTACTACCAGAAACGAATCTAAAAATAACAAGGATCTGATTCTGCAGGTAATGAATTGATGTACGTCAAAAAAGGGATGGGTCTACTGTGAAGTATCATCTGTGTCTAGATATCAAAGGCATATTATAATGATATGCACAGTTAATTACTCTCAGTGGGGTAGTGGTTCTCGCATGATAGGTTCGAGTTGTGAAAATAGTTCAGAACTTCTCATCCCACCATTTTCAACTACAACAAATTTCTAGGCAAGCAAACTACTTAGTTGTTCCCCGATTTTTTTTTTAATGAATCACAAATTTTCAACATTGATTTCAACTGTCAGACTGACCGATTATCACCATTTTCAACTAAACAACAATGAATTTCCATGGATTGGTCTCATGGCAGACTCTAACGCATAAATGGAGCAATTACTCATGCCTAAAGACAACACAAAGTCGGTATCACCCAAAAGATATTTCTAGCTGCGGCTAGTTAATTATGAAAGCCACCTCAAAACTCACTAGAAATAACGCTTTCTACTGTGACAACATGCTTGCATGATGGAACGATAGCAAGAATTACATGAGATGATGGAGGTACCTTGCATTTGTGCCACCACTTCAATAAAATTGTGAACTCTTCCATAACCAAAGAATTCAGTTGATACATAGCCTTCTCATTCATTCAATAGTAATTAGGAACCATGTTAGTTTCAAAGGAAGCACGACTTTGAATAACCAACGAGAAGTAAAGATGAGCATATCAGGTGATGCAAGGATTTCAGACAACGGACAGAGGCAGAACATCCTCTTGAATCTGGAAGATCCAATACAAGCTAATCTTCTTAATGTCATGGCACTATTTTTTTCATTTGCTAATCATCCTCAAATTAGTTCATCCTCAGATTTGTATCAATTCCAAGCCTACTTGATATTGCAAGATATCCAAGATTGACAAATCTCTGTGTTGACATGCCTCCAAACAATAAGACCAACTTTAACTTGACCTCAAAACCAAACACATTGCATGAGATGCGCCAACTGAAACCGAAAGCACACTGTGCTGTCCCAATCCATCATCCTCCATTAGAAACTTGACTTCGACTGGGCATGATTGAACCTCAGGCAAGCCAGGTATTCCCAATTGAGAATCTTTGGCATTTCCCCACATGTACAGCTTCCCTTTATCTACACAGAAACCACAACAGCACTTTTAAAGACAAAAACATGCGAAGTTAAGACAATTCCAAGCCTCGCTCCAAACAATATGCAGATGACATTAGTAAGAGCATCTAGCCAAACAGGGGTAACATGTGGCATGCTGATATTGAAAAGCAACCAAGAAATGAAGACAGACACCGTCAACAACTGGCTCAAAAGTTCAAGCAAATTGCTGGGTAGGCTTATATTCTATATGAGGCCATACCAAACTTCATAAAAATCAAATTATGTTTATTCAACAAATTATCAACACCTGGCATTATAATGCCATCAGCTTTTTGATTTACCAGAGGGGCAACTCTTGGCGAGAGTATGTGGCAACCTTGTAGAATCAACCAGATTGTAGGATTGGAGAGTTTCTCTTGCATTAAAAAAAAGGTACTGAAAATGCATTTTAAGATCATATCTCAACTCACCAGTTATAGCTGCCGAAGATGAACCTCCACAGGCGATATAAATGACACACTGATCAGCCAAAGCATCAATCACTGCCGGTATTTTCTGACTTTGAATTGAAGAATGGCCCAGCTGACCATGTCCACCAAACCCCCACGAAAGTACTTTACCTTCATCTGCTAATATGATCAAGAATCAGAAATAGTAGAAAATGCTATGCAATCTAAAAGGAGGCAAGGGTAAAGAAGAAAAAAGAGAAAAAGTTGCAGTTGTGGCTGTAATCATTAAGTTTTGGTGTCACTTTACCAGTCAAGGCAAGACAGTGATATCCACCACCTGCTATCTGAATGATACGAGCATCTTCAAGGCTAGGAATTGGTTTCGGTCTCCAACCACCGACCTTATCACCTCTTCCAAGCTCATAGTTTGAGTTTGCTGAGAAAAAGGGCAAGACACTTTAAATGTGTTGTTTTTGTGCTAGCAAAGTGAAGAAAATGAAAGTTCACTCAAATTTAAAAACATGACAAAAAGCATCGTCTGTCACACCAGTTAACTGCTCAAAAAAGATCTTGACAATTTTATTTCAAAGTCAAGCATAAAAAAGATTCCATAGCATCATGCACATGAAGAGACAGCTTACATCTAATATTGAAGCATTCACCTTCGTTTTTCTTTAAGATATAGTCATATTTAACATAACAAATTCATAGATGAAACCCTTATATTATAACAGTGCCCCTAAAATACAGTGCTTTTGCGAGAGATAAAACTCTGTACTCCACTCAAACGTTTCAAAGAAAGTGCATAATACAGTAAGTGACATTGTTTATTAACAGCCAAGATTTTAAAACACACTTCAAGAACAGGAAAGTACATAAATAAATACTTTGTAAGAGCATTGAAGTAGTACTAAAGGAAAAAAAATGTGTGGAGCATTCTCCTATCCAATCTTGGCCATGTGCAACATAGGCAACAAAAAAATGGAATGGCAAATAATTTAATTTAGTGTAAGTTAACACATCATCACAAGGAAGCCCAACAATACAAATGGAATGAAGTAGAAGCAGTGAGAAACGAAAATTTTATATATCCCTGAGTAACCTGGATGGAAAAGGACAGTTCATGAGACAGTGTCCTTCAAACACTGAATGGCAATTAGTACATGATATTACTTCATTAAAGCTCCTTCACTGCATTTTGGAAAATAATAAAGATACTTGTATCCAAGCAGTAGCACAGAAAAGAAAGAGAACTTCCTGCAAACGAAAGTATCATTCTTACCTCCCCAGTTCCAAATCTGCCCCTCCTCTGTCAGCATCATTGTGAAAAATCCACCACAAGACACAGTAGCCACAGGCACGGGCAATGTTTTTACTTTGCAGGGTATACTAAGTCCACCCCCTTCATTTGGACCCCGGCCAGGGCCGAGGCCCAATCGACCATCCCCTTCCTCTCGACCCCAAGTATAAACTTCCCCTGTATCCAAAATAGGAACCAGATGTGTGAGAGCAAGCAAAAGACAAACATGAACTAATGTTTATACTCGGCTTTAGGATTTAGATAGAGAAGGGGTCATTGCAGGGTTAGACACACAGAACAATGCGGCATAAAAGGCAAATTTTCAGTTGCAGTTTGCAAACAGGTACGAGGTACATGGAAATCTACCTCCAAGCAATAAATATACAGATATTGCAACTGAGATGTACAAATGGTTGCTACTTGTTTGCATAGATGAAGAAAAGATTGAATAACCTGATTCAGTGACAGCAGCGGTATGTGTGCCACTAGTGGAAATACAGCGTATCTTTCCATCCCAGGAGCCTTCCACCAGTCTAGGGAAGAGTTCTCTATGATAAACAGAGTGTCCCAATGCACCGAAACCGCCATAGCCCCTGTAAACTTTATTTTTAATAAAACAACATCAAGAAAGACTGATTCTTTTTCTTTCTTTCTTTTTTCAACAAGAAATGTCTCTTAAAAATATTGCTATTGAAGGAAATAGATAGAAGGGGTGCAGTAATGACCAGGTAAAAATGTGGCCAAGGGAAGTGATTGCAGCAGAATGAACGCCGCCCAAAGCAATAGAGCGAACGGAATCCAAAAAAGGGTTCAAAGTAGGTAGAAAAGCAGGATTCTCGTGTCCAAAGCCAAGACGGCCTCCATCTCCTTTGCCCCACATCCAAAAATGACCATCAGCAAGAATTGCAGAATGGAACAGCCCACAAGAAATGCCCACCTCAGTCACTCCTTTTTTGTTGTTATTGTCAACAAGTTGGCCTGGGGTTGGAGAAAGAGTGAAGGAGGAAGGCGGGAGCTGAAGGTTGGCCACTGGAGCTGGGTAAAGCCTTATTTCTTCGATGCCGCCACCAAGTTGACCAGAGGCGCCTCTGCCCCATGAAAAGAGCTGGAGAGTTATGGTATCGTTGTGGTTTGATTCGTTGATTTGCGGGCTCTTGTAGAGGACAGGCACTTTGGTTGTGTTGGACAGGGAGGAGAAGTGGCGGTTGAGAGTGAGGCGTTGCCGAATAAGACATCTAGGCAACATCGTCTTCGTCATGAGATCATCACCTTCACTTTCCTCCCGCTACTCTAATGTATTCGCTCACTTGTTTGCTGCTGGCTGCGATCGCAAATGAAATGATAAGGGGTTTAAGCACAGAGATGGATGGATTTTATAATTGGGAAAACCCAATTTAGTCTCAAAACATGGACTCACTGTCAATTAATTCTCAAACCTCTTCATTAGTTCATTTTATTAATTTTATCTCAAACATAATTAGAATTAAACAATATCACCCTCTCTTTTTTATTTAACGTGCTCGTTAATCCTCATCAATTCCTCCCAAACAAGTGTGTAAATGAAAAGCCTTGATGTATAATTTTAGCTCAATGAATACAGAATTTATGTATTTTTTACTCAGGGTAATCAGGCTTTCTAATCGAAATGTTTAGAACAAATCTGAATCAATGCAAAAGCTCAAGTATTACATAAATTTGGCATATGGGCTCATATCAAGTGTGAAGGTTAAAACGCCTGTCTATGAGTGGCGGCTTGCCTTTCTAATTTCTATCTTTTTTAACCTCCAAATCCAAATGGGTTTTGATGAAGATCCCACTTAAGGATCTTCCTTCCTTAACAAACTAATGTTTAGAAGAAATTCAGGGAAAAAGTAGAAGAAACTTAAGGGAGTGAGAGATAATAGTACGTGAATCTTATTGTCTACTTAGTTTTTGTACAACTTCTCTTATTTATACAATTTATACTTTCTTCCTAATTAGCAAATGTAACCAACTCCCTAGCCATTAGCTAAGGTTAGCTGGTTGTTGCCTTGTTTTTGAAACTCTAATCACTAATCAACCAAGGTTTATAACAATATTCTCCCTTTGCGAGATTCTTATCCTCAAGAATCAAGGCACGAAAAATTGATTATTGAGTCTTTCCAGATAAACTTGATTTTGTTCATCTTTGTATCAGTGTCAAACAAATTAAATTGAGTTTTCTTTGGCACAAAATGAATATCCTTAAACTTCAACTAACTCTTAATAGAAAAATGATTAACAATCAAATAATCCTCTCAAACATTCATCAAACTCTTGTAAATATAAGCATGTTCCTCTTTAGTGATCTTCTCAAGCTTTCACAACTAGATAGACATCTTCTTGTTAAGAAACTGTCACTCATGAGAATCTTCCATAATCTTTTTCTTCTTGGATTCAGTTTGTTTCTCCCATCAATTTCCTCAACACCACTCTCCTCTCCCTTTTGATCTATAATATTCATCAACTTTGTTAATACCTAATTTTCTACCCAAATTTGTTGATAAATTAAAAAAAAAAGCAAAAAAAACAAAAAACAACGAAAACCTCAAAAAAATACATTCTTAATATATTTGCATCGTTTTATCATTTTCAATATCGCCTCAAAAGAATATTTTCAAAAGTCTTTTGAACGCATTCGACTTTTAACGTATTATTTTCAAAATTATTGATTTTCCTCATTGAATTAACGTTGATATTGCTCGTTTTCAAAAAAATTAAAATACAGATGTTTTACCAAGCATTTGGAAAAAAATGATATTTTTATCTATAAATAAGGAAGAAAATTTTGAGGCAAGGGCGGAGAAATTTGTGGGGGGGCATCTGAAAAGGAGAGGAACCCTAAAAAACCTAATTTTTCATCTTTTCTCAGCTAGCCGCCGCCCCCCTCCCTTTGCCAAAAACTCACCAGATCTTCCCTCTCTCAGTCGTCCCTATTATCCTCCATCTTCCCTGCAAAATATCAACCCCACAGGTAGCCCTCCTCACTCTCCTCTCTCAGTCGTTCCTCTCCCGTCCCCATCTTCGACCAACTCGCCAAGATTGGAAAAAAAAGGGTAAAGGAGTCCATTTTTCCCTCTCAACAGCAGTCCTTTGCTTGCCTCACCGCCAGCCCAAGGAGAAATAGAGGAGAAGGGAGTCGAAGCTTAATATGGTTTGTTCCCTCTCCTTAGACCTCTACTTGCCTCACCGCCAACCAAAGAAGAAAGAGGGGTCGGTGATCTACCCAATCCAACAGGTCTCTAACTGTGTGAGTCGTCGGGGAGTCACTCCACGCTCCACAGCAGATCTGCCACCGAAAGAAGAAGGAAAGAACAACAGACTAAGAAAACAAAACAAAAACAAATCTAAAAAAGGAAAACAAATCAAAATGTTTATGTTGATATCTTCTTTTGCAGGTGACGGCGGGTGTCATTGCCTGTGCAGGAGGGAAGAGGGGAAAAAGCCAATCCATATCCCTCATGTTTCCCTTTTTTTCTCACGACGGCTCGTGAACCCATGCGCCGCCAGTGGTGGTGACGAGTGGATCAAACGCGTCGTCATTGTTCCTGTGACCCAGAAATTTCCAGCACTGTTCCCGAGTTCATTTTGTAATTTGGCATCGTCATTTAGGACATCCTTCAGATTCTGTACTTAGCAAAATAAATTCAGTTTCCATCTCGAAATCTCTTGAATGTGAGATTTGTCATTTTTCCAAATCATCCAAGTTTTCATTCAATAATTCTACTACACGTGTAACTCATGCATTTGAACTTATACACTTAAATGCATGGGGACCTTTCGATACGTCACTTGATGGTTATAAATATTTTGTAACCTTACTTGATGGTTATAAATATTTTGTAACCTTTATTGACGATCTTTCTAGAGTCACATGGGTGTATTTATTAAAGTTTAAGAGTGATGTATTTTCCTGTTTTCAGGATTTTCATACGTTAATTACAAATTAATTTTCTAGTCATCTTAAAATATTCCGATCAAATAATGGCTCAGAATACATGTCCAAAGACATGACACATTATTTATGTTCTAATGGCATATTGCATCAGACTAGTTGTGTTGGTACACCATAACAAAATGGAGTCTCTAAATGAAAAAATCATGATCTGCTTGAAAAAACCTGTGCTATAATGTTACAAATACACGTTTTAAAAAGACTTTGGTCATATGGTGTTCTTACAGCTGTCTATCTCATAAATCGCTTACCCATTCGCGTGTTAGATTTTAAATCTCCTCTTGAAGTTTTGCAGATTACAAGTCCCAAATTGGCACATCTAAAGGTATTTGAATGTTCATGTTTTGTGCATTTACCCTCATCAAAACGGGACAAGCTTGATTCCAGAGCTGTCAAATGTATTTTCTTAGGGTATTCTCAAACACAAAGGGATACAGATGTTATGATCCCTCATAAAAAAAAATGTATGTATCAAGAGATGTTATATTTACCGAAGATACTTCTTATTACCCTGCCACATGTCAAGAAGAGGATGATTTTAACTTGTTTCCGCTGCCTAGTTCAGTTATTATGATCAGAATATATGTTCTCTGCCACAACAAGTTCCTAAAGTTAGAGTGCAGCCCGTTTTTGATCAATCTCCTTCCACCACTGCTGAGGATCTTCCGGGTGCATGTCCAGCACTTTATGTTCTTCAGCCAATTATAAAAGCCCTTGTTATTCAAGGTGATGAAGTTCCAAGACACAGAACCGTTAACCTCCTCCCAAATTACAAGAGTATGTAACATATACTATCAATGACAATGTCGTTTCCTTGTTAGCAAGTTGCTTACAAGCCACAATCTTTTCAACAATATTTCCCTTTTCATTTGTGAATGAACTACCAGATAATATATGGGGCCTCAAAAGTGGCATAAAAGATCGAAGCTTGAAAATTTGTTTCAATTTTTTCTGTGACCAGATAAAAGAAAGTTAACAGTGGTTGTTGATAGGATTTGACATGTTGTGGAGGCATCATTGGGTGAAAAGGTGGGCTGAAATGCATTTGTTTTGGTTTGAGGCATAAACAGCTGACTATGATTCTAATTTATTGTGCTACTGGGTGCCCAATATAATAGGTCAACTGTTATTGTTTTCTCGATAATCAAGAGAATGAAAAGGAGGAACGAGAAGTAGGGTTTAGAGTGGGATAATAAAAGAGTAATATAATAATAGAAGCAGGAATGAAGAGGTGGATGTAAAAAGAGCAGGCGCACTAGTTACATTATAGTGTTTCTTCATTTTCGTGGGACTAACCTTGTTACCTCTGAAGGCCTTTTTCTATGCTTTTTAGTTCTTACACTTCAAACATGCTTAATCAATTGTACATTCATGGAACATATTTTTCAATCATCTATGCAATCCTTTATAAGTTGCCGATGAGTGGTGCTTATTTAATTTTGTTTTTGAATAACATAGTTTTCCCTCTTTCTGAATAGGTGCGCTTGAGTGAGAGAGAGAAGCAGAAAATGCAGATCTGGTCTCTTATTATGCCTTACAAAGAATCCTTTGCCTGGGCTATTGTTCCGTTATTTGATAACAGTATTGCTGTAATTTCTAGGGGGGCTGCTCTTGCTCCAAGTGTATCTGGCTCAAGCTCCCATGACGGTGTTTTTGAGCCTGCAGCAAAGATCACATTGGATGGAAAGTTGGGTTATTCAAGCGGAATCTCTGTTGTGGTTGAAATATCAAATTTAAATAAAGTTAAGGAAAGCTATACCGAGGACTCGCTTCAGGTGTGGTTGAGATGTAATTCATTTATATTGATTTCTTTCACTTTATCTGTGTATAAATTATTTATGAACACTCTCTCGCTTCAGGTGCCTATAAACGTTCTTTCCAGTAAATATACCACTTCATTTGTAGTGTTCTCTCATATCTTTCATTTCCAGTATCTCTAAGGAACCTAGTTGTGCCTGTTTTCTGTAGTATTCGTGTTTCTTTTACCCTTAACCAGTGCAAATGTTTGAATTTGTTCGTATTTGATTCTTGTTGTATTCAATATTTTTTGATTGATTTACATTTTTGCTGCTTCTCTTCCATGTGCTTTTATATATTTTTTTAAAAAAAATTGCTGCTTATTTTCCATATTAAGCTCAAAGTTGAGACAAAGAAGAAAAGAGCATTAGAGTGACACATCATTAACACATAAATAATAGGGGAAGGGTTGTAAAATTTTCTAGAGAATGTAGGTGTTGTGCTATTTTGCTGTGATCTTGAATACTTGTATGATGCGGAGCTGTA
>Ga0307515_10019115_pt1 | contig 12355 bp, 1 predicted proteins | sample 17_EM_MG_FD_194513 | JGI IMG/M metagenome (GOLD analysis project Ga0307515, IMG submission 194513) | Populus trichocarpa ectomycorrhiza microbial communities from riparian zone in the Pacific Northwest, United States - 17_EM | ecosystem: Host-associated > Plants > Roots > Unclassified | place...
TCGTACGCGTCGCAGGCTCAACACCACAGAACCGCGACGACAGCGCGCTGCACGCGCTGCGACGGCTCCCTACCATCGCCTCTGCACTTGGCCATCAAAGGAAACGATTTCCTGATGATGTTTCCACCCGCGGCGACGTGGACGCGTGCAGTAGGGCTTCGCGGGCTTTGTATTCTGTTAAAAATAGCGGTTAAGCATATTGGTAAACTCCTTACTAAGCGGGTTAGTAGTCTACTTAGCGATAATTGGGTCCTTAAGTGTGCAACTCTAAGTTTTTAGGCGTTTGTTATTGGACTTATTGGATTTATTAGACTTAATTATAATAGGGGCATACTAGTCCTAGTATTGGACAACCTAGGCTATGCTTACTACCGTTTTCGCGTTAGTATATAACTTAGCTTAGGTAAGTTTCGGTATCTTAGGTTTAGTATTTAAATTACTACTATCTTCCTCCTATATAGCCAGAAGTTCCTTATATTAGCGCCTCTGCTCTATCCTTACTCAGTCCTCTATAGCTGTAATTATAGCCGCCTTAGTGTTATTAGGGTCGGCCTATAACATAACTAATTTAAGATAGCTGTTCTTTGGAATAAGCTTTTACTAGTTAAACCAAAGTGTTGACTCCCCTCTATATATCTAAAACGTTAGAATAACTATGCAGAAAAATATAGCTAGTTTGCCGAATTTCCTATCTACTATTGCTCTAGCTAGGTTAGTCTTCGTATCCTTATAAAAACGGTTAAATTCCTTTTTCTTTAGCTAGATATTTTCTTTTTTAAGCTTAAGCAGTACTTTAAACTCTGTTCCCTTTAGCTTATTAGCTTCTTTCCACTCTAGCCTCTTTAATCCTGCTATAATAAACCGTATTAGTTATATTAGGTTTCCGTTATTAGGTATACCAGACGTACCCTATACGGTAGGGCTGCAATTATATATAATACGGTACTCCTTAACTATATCCTTAATAAACGACATTAAGACTCTACCGGTTGCGTCTAGGTGGTATTCGTCCTAGAGAATACGCCTAACCTATATTGCACTCTTTAATTTCTAATACGTTTTAGGGGATCGGCCATTTAGGTGTTTCTATATATTGGTTTATATAGTAATAAACCTACATATTAGTTATGTGGTAATACAATTTCGCGTAGTAATTAAAAGAAATTGGGTTAAGTGTCTTAGCGCTAATAGCTCCGTTGTATTAGGGGCAGGGCTATAATTATTCTTAAACCTGGCTTTACCCTACGGGTGTAATAGGAGAGCCTTGCTAACCAAATATATATCGTTGTTGTTCTCCTATTATTCCTTATTAGTCCACTTAAGAGCCTTACAGATTTGCGGCTATTTATCCTTTTTTAGTTTACTAAATATCTTAACTTTATTATAGCTAGGGGCGAGAATTATAATCTGGGGCGGGTTAGGGCGCTTTATAATCGCGCCGTCTTATAACATTGTACTCGCGTCCTTTAGGAATCCTAGCAGGCCTAGGGTCGGCGTAAGGACGACTAAGCAGCCTCGCTGTGGGTCTATAGGGTATAGCTTCTTAGGGTTATCTTTATAGTAGTATATAATCGGCTACTTTACTACCTATAGGCATTTTAAATCCGGCGGATGCATCTTAGGTAGGTAGCGGGTCACGTCCCCGGCAGCTTAGGCCTTTTAAACGTCCATTATATTCTAATAATAAAAGTAGTTTATTAGCCATTAAGTAATTATTTATACAGTCTTGCCCGCGCTAGGTTTATCTACATAAATGCCGCCTCCTTTAATTATCCTCTCTTGCTTAAATGCCTAAGCTATATATACTACTTAGTATAGGCTAAATTTAAAGCCTAATGCGAGGCCCTAATTAGGGAGTTTAATTAGGGCGGTTTTAGAGAGTGCTTTTAATAAGACAAGTAGGAAATACTCTAGAGTGAGCAGAAGATCCGCCTCCGTTACGTACGCTAGTATACTATTTAGGTTATCCTTCCCGGCCTTATAAAGCTAGGCTAAGAAAGTTTACTGGTTAAGTTCTTTCTCTACGTCTACGTCTTAGTCATTATTATTAACCGAATTCTTGTCTTAGTCGCTATTATTAACTAAATCCTTATCTTTGTCTCCACTCTTCGCGTCCTTAGAGTTAGTATAATATAGGAACTAATTATCGTGTCCACCGGCACATTACGGCAATTTACTATCCTCTGCGGTAATATCTTAAGGGATATTAACTATTAGTAATACAGCAGTAGGGTTGTTTATTATATTGTTAGGCTGGTATATACCTTTAGGTTTAATAATAGATTATAACAATTTACCGTTATTTATAGCAATTTCTCTAGTACCGTTATTACTCGCTAATATAGGCTTATAGGCAGATGGGTTACGTTTTCCCTTTACTAATCGCCTTCTGCGCATAACCAGCTCGTTATTGCTATTTTCCGTAAAGGTGCCTACCGCTAATTCTGCTTAAGGGCGTTTCCTACTTTTATTTAGGTTAGCCTTATAACTATTTAACTTCCCAGGCGCGGCTAGCTCGCTTTTATTATCCTCTACTAGGGCACTTATTGCCGATCTTAGTTAAGGCTACTTATTATATCTGCCCGATTTGGTCTTACTATTGTCTAATTTCTTATATCTAAGAGGCTTGCCCTTACTATCTTTATTAGAGCTATATGCTACTAATCCTAAATAACTCCGCTTCTTATCTTTTCCTAGTTTACTCTTACCGCTAGCCTTACGCGGCGTTAGGACTTACTAGCTATCTTTTACGCTGCGTCCATTGCGTTTAGGCGCCTTAAATTTAATAGCTAGCGGTATATTATTAGTGGCAGCAATTTAGAAGTTTAAGCTAGGAGGCGAGAGTAATACTACAAGCATAGCCTCCTTTATGCCATTTCGTGCCATTTCGCTAAGAGCTATAATAAGTGTGCCCTCTAACTATATTGCAAGGTTTTTATGTCTTTATGGCGATATATAAATATTCTTTTTAGGCAGATTGTTAATATTAAGCTCTATATAGGCTTATAGTTCCTCCTATAGCTTGCCTAGAGCTATATATAGGTTTCCACTTATTAGATATAAGACTTAGACTACCCTAACTATTAACCTACCCGTTAAGCCTATAGATTGGATTTTAATCTTAATATCTCCCATATTAATTACGTTGCTCGCTACTAGGGTTGCTAGCTAAGGCGAAGGGATACTATGCAGTGGGGTTATAGTAACGTCTATGGGCTATGTTGCATACAGTAGCTAAAGTAGCGTTATCTTATCTCGTGCTTTAGTCTTTAGGGGTAACGTATATTTACACAAAGCATGCCCACTCTTAGAGGTACTCAGTACCCTCTTCACGCGATTAGAATAAGTACTTCCTATAATTTTTAGGATTACCTACAGTTTCTAATCCGGTGGAGCATTAGTAAATTATAGAAGTTACTTATAAAACTCCTTAACGTGCCCTTCTTTTATTATTATAGAGTTACCGCGATATGTTACATGCTTAGGCTTAACTTTAATTGCGACATCTTTAACCTTCTCTTTTAGTCTATTATAGTTTTTAATACTTATTCCGAAGCCTTAGGTAATATCCATATCTTTAGTCGGCTTTGGGTTCGCCTTATACCACGCGTCTAGCTTTACCTATAGTTACATCATTATTAAGTCGCTTATTTAGTTAGGTATATACAATATTACGGTATATATTAAGTAGAAGGTAACTATTAAAGTAGAAAAGCTTCGTACGGTAGCTAGCTAGCGCTATACTAGTATAACTCTAGTATTAGACGTAGTTAGAGGTTAGTTATAGGAGAGATAAAAGGTAGAATAAGTAAAGTTAATTAAAAAGAGGTAAAGAGGTAGATCTTATAATTGCCCGTACGTGCCCGTATAAAGGTAAAATTAGCTATAATTTACTGCTATTAGTTAGGGTAAATGCGGCTAGACTTAGTACTATATAGTTAAATAAGGGTATAATTATATAACTTATAGGGACTACCCTACCTAGCCTATTTAGGGCTAGGTGGCGGTTTAGTACCGCTAGACTCTTATAGTTTTTAATGCGAGCGATTTATTAAGTGCCTATAAAGGGGTAACTAGTTATTACAGTATAGTAGACTATAGGAGGTTATAGGCGTTACTATGTTTCTTATTATTGTATAGAGTTAGTATATATACGCGCCGCTAGAGTTAGAGGGCTGGCCTGCGTCTATATATGCGGGCTCCATTACTATAAAGTGTTTGCTATATAATAGGTAGTATTTCTAGTAAACGGCGACGTATTGCACTTATTATAGGCGTTACTATATTTCTTATTGTTATACAAAGTCGGTAGATATACGCGCTACTAAAGTTAGAGGGCTAGCCTGCGTTTATACATGCGGACTCTATCGCTGCAAAGTGCTTAGTATATAATAGGTAGTACTTCTAGTAGACAGTAACATATTACACTTACTTTATAATCGCTAGTGTTATTATTATACTGTATAGCACTTAAGGGCCTACTAGATAAGTCTATCCGGAATAATAATTATCTAGTGCGCGGGATTTATGTCTATGCATAAATATCTAGTGCTTATTTAAACGTATATCTACCGTAAAAGGTAGTAGGAGGTTTTATATCTTATATTATAAGTTTATATAATTAATAGCATTTTGCGGTATTTTGCGGCATTTTAGGGCATTTTAGGGCATTTTAGGATAGTAGACATATTATATATACCAGCATTCAGCCACTTAGCAATATTAACTTATCTCGCTATTTATCTATTTAGTATTATATAAGAGGTTAGTATTCTACTATAGTATTCATTATATTAAAGTCTCTTAAATTTAATATCTTTATTTTAGATCTATTTAGAACTATATATAGTTTTATAATATTCCGCTCCCCACCCAATACTCTAGTAAGAGATTATTTAATTAATAATGCCTTTTCTCTTACTAATTAAGGGAGGAAAAGACTTATACTTTCTAGCAGTGGTAGGCTATACTTATTAGTAACATTTTTAACGGATTACGGTATTTAAGTTTCCGTTTACCTATAACGTAATTAGCCTGCCTATAGTAAAGTACTTTTACTTTACTACTCGCTTCTCTTTTCCCTTACCCTTCTATATATTTATATACTCGCATTATAAACTGCAAGAGCTTAATAATACTAGACCATTACCTGGCCTATATTAAAAGATAGGCTAGGTAGGGTAGTCCCCGTAACTTATACTATACCGCGTCTTCCTTTATAGGTTAGTCTCGTTACTATAGATTTACCCTTATACGCGTTTAACCTGCAAAGTATATAACCGTGTGCTTTGCCGCTAAGGCCTTACTTATATAATTTTATTAGGGCGCGCCTTATTTCCTTACCTTTACTAATTAACCTAACTCTACTAACCACCTACCCTTACTCCTACCCTACTAGCATCCACCTTTATAACTAGTGCCTCCGCAGATCTATTTAAGCTGTAGAGCCTTATAACGTAGTAAGTTAGCTACCTTATCTTCGGCCTTAGCTATATAATAGAGGGTCTATATTTACTAATACGTTTATACAAACTACCGCTTAATATAGCCTGCTACCAAAATGGACCTACCCACTAATCATTTTATAACTCGCGACGTTAACTATATCTGTAACTACAAAAAGTTCGCTAAAGGCGTCGTGGTTTTTAAGATTGCCTTAATTATAGCGATTATAGGCTTTAGTATCTCGTAAGGTAATAGTAAGGGCCCTACGCTTAATGAGCCTTTTCTTCTAAAGCTTAGCAGTCTATACCTTTCGGCCAACAACGCTCTAAAATACCATCTCTGTCTGTCTACCGGCTATATACGCGCCGATTGTCCTCTTAAAAAAGCCTCTTAACTTTATTACGGCTGTAGTGAGGCCGGTTATCTTAAAGCTAACTGCCTTAACCCTACGTGTAATAATTATAGGGAAGCCGGTCATTTTAAGAGCAACTATTCTAGTGTAACGTGTAACTAATATAGTGCTATAGGCTATAGAAAGCAAGACTATCCCTAGCTATTGGGTAAGAAGAAGCGGACTTGCCTAAACTATAGCTCCCTAGACTATTAAACTATCTTTTATAGTTAGGCATATAAGAACTATAGAGTTATAGGGTATAATATTAATAATTGCATAAGTGGACCTACTTTAATTTAGGCGATAGACGCCGCAACCGCTCCGGGCAAGGTAGATATACTAGGTACTGCTACTTTAAGTACAGCTACTACCTTTCTGTCGCCTAAACCTCTTAATACAGCCGGCTTCTATCCGGTGGCAGATGGCCTAGTAGATAATCTAGACACCTACGTAGAGGATAGCAATTCCGTAATGGCCGAACCTTTAAATGCACTCCAGCTTCCAAATAACGACCACCTTATAGTTTAGTTTATTATGTAAATTATTGAAGAGTATATTATAGCATGTAGCATTACGTTCTAGGTATTTTATAAGACCGGTAGAATGCCTACTTATTATTTATATAAGATGGCGTCTGTCTAATTTACGGATGCCAACATTACTAGTGACGTTAAGGTTAATACTACTAATACTGCTTTTCTGGTTACTTAACGACTATTATATCCAACTACACTTAAGTATCTTACTTGTATTCTCCCGTAAGATGCTATAACCCTATAACTTTACTATATTAGGTTCGTTGTCGCCTCTAATAAACTCGCACTAGGTACGCGCACGTTGCTTAGTAAGTACTTCTTCGTTAACGGGGACTTCGGCCCGTTTACGCCGTAAATCTATAAAGCTTAGAATATGCTGTTAAATAGTCCTGCGGTTGTTGTCCACTTCTTTACACTAGGCACTAAATGGCTTAATGGTTATATCGCGAGCCTAAACGCGAGCCTATAACAGCAGAGCGTTAACAATCCTTTAGGTCGCTAGTGGAAGAACTATAATGTAAATGTTTAGCTTAGTATATAGCTTTTAGTAGAGGACCGACCATCGTATAAAATCCCCGCAAGGTATTAGTTTAATAGCGTTCTTAAGTATTTTACGGTCTAGTTCTATGCCGCAGTTATAAGCCTTAAGGCCGTTAATTAGAACCCCTAGGTACCTACTATTATTCGTCTTATTACCTTTCTAGGTGGCGTAAACCGAGTCTACTACGCTGCCATCTAGATAGTTAATAGTTTTACCCTTTACACCGACTCTATTATTGATATCTTATTCCTAGGTAAAGACGCAGATAGCTAGGCCAGCTGGAAAGGAGTTATTGTTAATACCACTCCCTTTAGCTCCGGCTATAACTACTATACTTTTGTCTTTTAACTATAGGTGGGTTATAAGTTTATACTAAACCCCGTATTCGCTCCGGAGTATATCCTAAGCAGTAATAACTTTATAATAGTTGGTAACCTAAGTAAGGCCCTAATTACGGTATAGGGTATTAAATGTCTTATAACCGAGCGTGTCCCTAAGGTTGGAATCTCCTAAGAGATTAACACTCTACACCACCTATGGTAAGGAGGTAATAGTTTCTATATTAAGCGCCAAATTACGCTGTCTAATAACTTTATAGATCTCCTGCGTATTAATTACTTTAACTACAATATCGCTAAGTATAGAAAGAACTCGGTTAACAATGCCCTTAAGGCCGTCTTACTACTACTTAACGAAGAGTAAACGGGTGCCTATACTACGCTTAAATATATAATAGGCGGTATTTTGCTAATATAAGGCCCCGGTGGTGTTAGGAAATTAACCTTCCTAACTGTCTTAGTACAATACTAGTATTAACTTAGGTCGCCCTAGTAGGATCCTGCTAGAATCTGGGTCCTATCGCCGCTTAATCGCCAACTAGATATACTGGCTAAGATAATTAATAATGCGCTTATAGAGGACTATAAGGCACTAATTGCGCAAGGCCGTCCCGCTAAATTTCCTATCGTCCTTCGCCGCTATATGCGCTTAATAGAAACTAAGGTCTATAAGTAGGATGCCATTATACAGCGAACAGCGGCAGGTATTAATACTCGTCCTAAGTATTTCGAGGAACAGGATAACTATACTATAATTAACAAGGACGCGTCTATGCTAAATATAGCATTCCTGCTCTACCGTATATTTAAGGCTAGCAATGCCACTAGCTTTAATAAGCGGTTATAGGTTATAGATTTGTCTAAAGGTTAGTGGTTATTACGCCTTATAGGTATCCTAGATAGTAACGAAAACCTATATTCTATTACAGACCCTAATACAACTAAATACGCCAAATTCCACTAATACTTGTACTAATTTGCGCTTGGTAATAACATAACATAAGATAATAAAATGGGATTAACACTTGCGGCTAACGTAGTCATCACAAACCTGGCTAAGAAGGCTAATATTATTCTTATAACACCCGATATAGTCTTATAGACTTATATACATTCTATTAGCGCTACACGCGCAGTTTTCTATAATAAGGCCAAAAAGGCGTCCGAGCTAGGTAGTCTCGCTAGGTTTGCCTAAAGTAGACTATATTTAATTTAAGGAGGTCTATAGATCCAGGCTAGCAACCCCATGCCTTAGGTTTTCCTTAGTAATATATACTAACTAAAACTAATCCTCGGTCCCGATTTCAATAATCCGTTCCACTATTAGAAATCCATCTCCCTCTATACGCGTCTCCTTGCGGCTAGTGCGGATACAGTATAGTTCTTACTATAATATTAATTTATTAAAGACATTATATATCTCATAAATACCGTTCTACCGCACGGCTAGCTTTAGATAAGCCTAATAGTTAAAGACTAAGAGCAGTCGAAGCTGGCGGCGAGCTTTTTTAAGGATATGCTGCGCTGCGACCACCCTGTCGCCTTCCTTGCCGTTAATAGTACTATATAGGTAAACAAGCTTAGCCAATTAACGTACAACCTAGTTTACGCTTAACGCGTATTCTAGGTAGCTATAGCGCTAATAAACTTTAGATTTAAGCTATTAGAGGTTGGCTTTACCATTCCATATACAGCCCAACTTGCCGTTTACTCCGCAGCGCTGTATACGCTTAAAGAATAGTGCTACGCCTAGCAAGATAGCAGCAAGTGGCGGGAATTTACGCTAGTAGTCAGCGAGATTAAGGTCTTTACCGTTAACGGCATCTAAGGCGGCCAGGTGGAGTTATTAGTATACGATATAACAGTCGTTGGTCCGCTAAAATTTATCCAGGATATAGCAAGGAACCTTTTTGTAATTACTAGACTATAAGCGGGCCTTATTATCGTCGGTAGTCCCTAAGTAGTCTATAATTATTATACCGGCGATAAGACCTTTATAAACACCGCGTATTACAAAATTAAGAAGTAGTGTAAGGATAATAAGGTATTTATTAACCTTAAGAATCCTAAGCAAAAAGAGCACTTCTAGTAACTTATCGCCCTATTCGACGTTAACAAAACTATATAGCGTGTCTACCGCTAGCATACAGCCAATTATACGCCTATTTTATATAGTATAGACATTAACTTTAACATTACTATCCCTAACTTCGCGGGTATAGCAAATATTAGCGGCACCGGTAATTATACCGAAGCGTAAAACGAGGCTAATAGAGAGGGCGCTAATAATAACGGCTAGGGCGGTGCCGGTAATAATAACAAAAATAACAATAATGGAGAGGATGTTGGTGGCGTTGGAATATAAGAAGGGTAGTAAGAACGGATATTATAAACTTTACTAGTAGCGAGACCCTTAAATAGGGACACTAGATAGAAGTTAAGAGCGGTAGTAGCTATAGGCCTTTAATATTTGCAATTTTGCTACAGCACTAGGTAAAATACGGCATATTGCGATATTATATATTATAGCTAAATAAGATCTCTAAAATAGATAAGCGCATTATAGTAAAGATAGCTCAATTTATAAAGCCTAGTAATCCTAGTTTCTATCCCTTTTAGGCTAGCGGTTAATTAATACTAATCCGTAATCTAGATTTTAAGGGGTTATTTAGTTATAATCTATTACTTTTAAATCTAAACTAAAAGTCTGGCAGAAAGAACGCGTTTCTTCCCAATTTAATACGCGTTTATAGCTCTACGGGTTATATAGACGTATATAATCTAAAGCCTTTAGATTTAATCTAGAGTTTAAATAAGGAGCTTTAAGCTCCTGATTTAAACTAACGCTAAGACCTTAGTTTAGATTCTGTATATAGTAAAGTTACTAACTTTTTAGTAACTTTTAGCGTGTTTTTTAGAACATTAAAAATTTATAGCTAAAGTTAAGTTAAACTAGAATTCAACCGAATGGTCGCCTTAGAATTAGATTAGAGCTTTAGATTAACTTTATTCTAAAGCCCTTATTCTAATTTAAACTTATAACTAAACGTTCCCTAAGTACTTAACTAGTTAGATTATAGTCTAAATATCTCGCTAGTAACCGCAACTATTATTAATTACTCTCTATATAGTACAGGCCGCCTCTATTTTCGCTAAACTATAATAACCTTAAATAGGATCTAATCCTTTTCTTGCTATAGCTGCCGCTAAGGCAACATAACCTAACGCCCTCTCCTGCTTATATTAGGTATGCTATTCCTAGCATTAGCACGCCGTTACTATATCTTAAGAAACTTGTCGCTAATACTATAGGCCCTTAGAATAATACCTGTCCTACTATACTAGCTACTAGCTAGCAAAATATAGGACAAATATAATGTCTATATAGTTACCCCTAATAGAAAAGCCTGTAGTAAAGGTAATTCGCTATACTACGTCTAGATAACCTAAGATTGTATATATAGGCAATAATCTTAGGGCTTCCTAGTGCGATAGGAGGTCTTGCTGTAAGGCAAACTTAACTAAAGTTACTATCTCCACGTAGATTAGATTAGCTGTAATTAATTAATACCTTCTAGCCCGCCTAGCGAAATGTGTCGCGCTAAAGATGGGGCTAGATAAATGTTAGTAATATATTATAATTACGACGGACACCTACATACTATCTTTATAGATAGCCGTAAATATAACCTAGCCCACCCTATAATAAACTACCCTTAATAGAGCAGCCCTTAAGGCCCTATCGTTTCGGATAGGTATAGTCTCTATATAGGCGGCCTATATCCACTCCTTATTATAATCTACCCCGGCCTCTAAAAATATCTTAACCAGCAGCTAATATTCGACTATGCGTAGGTCTTAAGGCGTATTAGATAGTAATACTAGACTTAAGGCCACGTCTATGCTTAGGACTAAGTTCGTACTATCTAGTTTCCGCTTATAAAGTAGTATAACAAGTCATTTAAGATTATAGCTGTAGTTCTGCGTATAGTTAAGCTAGGACAAACTTTGCAAGTTTGCGGCAGCCATATGCCCCCTTTCCGTATCCACTATATAGTTAATGCTAGGCCGCCCTAGTACCTTTATCTTCTTATATATATTTAACTATACGCGGGCTAGCATATTCTGCATAGCCTTATATACCTATAGCGCTAATGCCTTCTCGCATTCTACTATCTAACGGATAACTTTCTAAATCGCCTGCTCGCGTAGCAAATTATTTAGTTATCCGCGAAATAAAACGTATAGGATGCCGTCCTTAATAATAACCTACTTAAAAGTCCGCTTAATAGTATTAAGTCTCTCCGCAGTGATGCCTAAGCTAGTAATAAGCTATATGTCTTTTCGCGGGTCTATAGCGCTTGCAGAATTATACTATGCCGTATTTATGGTATACCGCTGTTATATATCGCGTCCTATTATAAAAAACAGTTTAGTATCCTAAGTAGGGAATAGTAGTGTTTAGAATCCTGTGCTTAGTATAACAGAGAGGCGGCGCGATGTTAGTAATAAGTAGAGTCTCCTAGCCTAACGTAATGCGATCTAGTGTAAATTAGCGTAAAACGCAACGGGTTGCGCTATTTAGCGTATTAGTGTCCACGGACATCGCCATGCTCTTACTATACTCCTCCTATTTTAACTAGCTTATAACGTAGTATAAGCTATAAACACTACTTTAAATATACAGTTCTATACGGATGTTATTTTCGGCTCCCTTCCAACTAAACTATAGTAAATTGCAGCTTAATGCGGCAATTTATAAATAAGCTCTATCTAGCGGCAATGTGGAAAGTGCGGGACTAAAGTAAAAAGTATAGGCGGTCTAACCCGTTATAAATAATATTATTTAAGACAATAGAAACGGAAGAAGGGTAGATATAAGGGCGTTAATATTAAAGAGACAAATAATAATACACCCTTACGCTATTAAAGCTTAGAGGAGTATTAGACAGCCTATTATAGGGCTAAGCTAAAGCAATATAATAAGTGGCCACTTATATAATATATAGACGACGATGCACTATTATGCTATTAAACCTCGGAAGGGCATTATATAACTAATTATAAGGCCAAATTGGAGTAAGGTAATAATTGGCCACCC
>Ga0307515_10019116_pt1 | contig 12355 bp, 1 predicted proteins | sample 17_EM_MG_FD_194513 | JGI IMG/M metagenome (GOLD analysis project Ga0307515, IMG submission 194513) | Populus trichocarpa ectomycorrhiza microbial communities from riparian zone in the Pacific Northwest, United States - 17_EM | ecosystem: Host-associated > Plants > Roots > Unclassified | place...
GATTAATATAGCAGCCTTAAAAGTAAAAGAGAATAGGCTCTATTATAGAGGTCGCCTATTTATCCCTAACTTAGAAAATCTATAACGGTAACTAATCTAAATAGCCTATAACCTCTAATTAAGCGGCCACCTAGGCAGAGGAGGAACCTATAAGCTTCTTAGCCGATACTACTTCTGGCCAAAAATAATAAACTTAGTTAAACGCTTTATAGGCGCCTACTATAGTTATAAGCGCGCTAAGGCCTTTAATATAAAGTACTAAGGACTACTGCACCCTCTACTAGTACCTATATAACGATAGGCAGATATCGCTATAGATTTCGTTATTAACCTACTACCTTATAAACGATATGGCCGTACCTATAAGAACATCCTTATAATAATATACCAACTTATAAAAGAGCGCCACTACGTTCTAACCAAAGGTATAGCCGTTAGTAATATTACTAACGCCTTTCTCCGCGAAGTCTACTGACTATATAGGCTACCTAACTCGATTACGTCTAACCAAGGCATATAATTTAACTCTGATATATGGAGACGAATCTACTAACGCCTTAGCATCTTCGTTAAGATATCTATATCCTTTTACTATAAAACTACTAGGTAACCAGAAAACGCTAATACTAATATAAAAGCGTACCTATAACAGGTAGTCGCCTATAGTTAAGATAACTAGGTAGATTACCTCCCACTAGGTAAATTTGTAGCAAATAACTACGTCTTAACTACTATAGGACTTACCCCGTTCTTTGTAAATAAGGGTTATTACCCCTAATCTGGTATAGAGCCACCAGAACCTATTAATAAGAAACTGCTATATAGAAAACGCCTTAAGATACTACTTACCGACTAGTATACAGACCGTATAAAAAATCTACTTAACTACTGTAAGGGAGGAATAGCCTAGGCTTAAGTAAAGTAGGCCTACTTTGCTAACTACTATAAAACGCCACCACTGGAGATATGTATTGGCAACTAGGTATAGCTAGATACACGTAATATCTCTACGTAAAGGCCTATAAAGTCACTTAATTATAAAAACCTTGGCCCCTATTTAATTAAACAAGTCATTAATAAAGGAGCCGTATATAAGCTAGAACTCCCGCCTACCCTAGCCACCCGCGGGATATAGCCTATATTTTACCTATAGCTACTACACCTCTATTAGCCTAACCCCTTACTAGGGTAGATATAGCTTAAACCCCTACTAGTACTAATCTAAGATAAGAACGAAGACGAGAACTACGAGGAGTAGACCGTTAAACAAATTATTAACTCTAAATACTTTAGCAAAGGTAAAGGACAACGGCTCTACTACAGAGCTATATATATAGGATTTAATATAGATTAGCCAGAATAGCAACTATAGAAAGACTTTAAAAATACAAAGGATTTAATTAGCGACTTTTATTACGCGAACCTATAGAAACCGGGCCTAAGCAGAGATTTTATACCCAATCCTCTATAGGAGCCCTTATAGAATTAAACCGTTATACATTACTACGTAAGGGCAAATTACCATTAGATTGCGGCAAAGTGCGATTATATAACTGGAATATTGTTAAAATATCCAGGAACTTCGACCGGCGGTCGAAGTTGTCTAATTAGTTAGATTCTTAGATGCCAAGCCTTATTACATAACGTTGTTTTAAACCTTTAGCGATACCCCCCTTTCTTTTCTATACCTTAAGTATCCCTTTTATAATGTATATAGTAACCACAGCGTCGCCGGAGCTCCGCCTCTATAGAAGGGGGGGTAGTGTTACAGAACCCTACCGTAGGGGCCTCTATAGGAGAGCCCCGTGCTCTTACACATACCTCGCGTACAGCTTATATTAGCTACGCGTAAGTATATCACCTCCTTACGCCCTCAACCCTTATAATCAATCGCGTAACGTCTTATAGACTCCTTAAATACATACGCTCTATAGCCACTACCCTCGTTCTGTAACAGTAATATTAGCGTAATAAAGCCAGACGCGCTAGACCTTAGAATCTTTAATTAACCCTTTAGAGAGGCATATTACATAGAAGAAAATAATAAGTAAGTAGAAAACGGCACTATATAACGCTATTTTAATAATAAAAGGGTTTGGATACTATAAAAACTAAGTAGTTATAACAAGAAAGAGGGTAGAGTAAGTAAATCTGCTAATAGGAGCTATAATCTTAAATATCTAAGAAAATAAAAAAGAGTAAAGATAAAAGTGGAAGTAGGGTAGCTTATAATAATATTATTCCTTAAAAATAAGGCGGGCTATATAAACGCTATATTATTACCGCTAAATAACTTAATTAAGCGGCTTTTTAATAAGTAATTACCCTAATCTTAGGCGATAAAGGCACTTAGGGCGTATAGGGGTTAGTTACCTTCTCTATTTTATTACTAGATCGAGTATTTAATACCGTCTATAATTTTAGATAACGCTAAATAAAAAAGAAGAAGAGTATAAATCTTTTATTTTGGCTAGTAACTTATAAGTTTTCTATATCCTTATGCCCTATATTAATCTTTATCTCCTAGCTATACGCTTATAGTGCGGCGCTATAGTTTATAAGCACTAAAACTATATAAATACTTTACCGAACCTTCTATTAACTTAGTCTTAATATTAAACCTAAAATGTTTTAAAACAGGCTGGCTTGCTAGTATAGTTAATACCTATATTTTCTTTTCCTCTTTATTCTACTTTTCTACTACTATTTTAATAAGTGTTCTATCTAGACTAGACTTCTAATAAGACTTGTGTATAGCAAGAGTAGAGATTTTTATTAGGTAATTTTGGGAGTACCTAGCACAAAATTAGCCACGCCCCTAAGCCTATAACTTAAGAACTATACTAATACGCCTTAGCGTAAGTTTGTTCCTTATAAAACTTAATATTATTTAGGTTTTTATCTTAATATAGATTTTTAATACCCTTTAAAAGGCTATTAAGAATACCTTCGTTTTATTAGCTTGTAAACTTATACTAGATAAATAGTAGTACTATATAAATGCCCTTTTTAGAAAGTAGCTAGGGTTCTAGGCTACTTATAATAAAGATGCTAGAAATTACAGTTCCGCTAATTAACACTATTAAATCTTGCCTAGCCTATGGCGACTTAACTACTTTGGCTTTGTTTTCATTATATAGGCTTTTTATACTATAAACCCTTAAGGTAGAACTAAAAAGCGCATTAATAAGATTAACTGCGTAAAAGTCGTATATATTTATTAGGAATTCTTTAGAATATAGTCTTTAAATCTTAAAAGATTAGGAGGTTTTAAAAGCTGAAATAATAATATAGGTTGCTTAAAATATATCTAAGTGCGTAAGCGGTTAAATTTAATAAGTAGCTATTATAGGAGAGAGCGAAGAAAAGTAAAATTGGTAGTAAAAGGAGGAATACCCTTAAAAAATACATGGAGAAGTTATAATATTAATTAGATAAGAGCTATTGGAACTATTACGGATATAATAACTATAGCTTCTACTCTGACTAACGGAATTAGGTTCTTTAGTATTACCATTTTACTCTGCCTTTAGATAGTATCTGGTAAAGGATTCCGTATAGCAGGCATAGCTAAGAATTATTACCGCATATATTATACTAATTTATCGTTATATATTTTGTGTCTGCTTAGTATTACCTAATACTTAGCCTCTAGAAACGTATGTATATAAGTTTAATACTACTAAATATTATTAAACGCAAAGATAAGATGCTAAGGCGAAAGATTTGGTTTCCTAAGCTAGATATAAATAACTACTATTAAGGGTCCGTAATAGACAAACACGGCCTCTACTTTAAAACATTCTCTACTTCTTTCTCTTTAATATAGTTCTTTAAGCCTTAGAGATTCCCCTATATTATAGTCTGTAATTTAATTAGAATAAATACTATATAAGAGATATAAAACGTACTTAAAACGTATATGCGTTAAAGTGGTTACACATTAATTTAAGAAAAGTAGGTAAATAGATAATATCCTATATTTGTCGCCCTTTAGTTTTTCTATAAAGAACACTAAGAAACTTCTGTTAAGACTTAGAGAAGAAATAAATTAAGAAGTAAGAGAGTTTATCCGCAGTCTTCTTATCTAGGTAGATATAGAGAATTTCACTTAATATTAAATTATTAAGTGTTTAAGCGACTTATTAGTATTTTAGGTGGTTAGAATTTCCTAGACCTGCACCTGCCATTTATTAGTCTTTTAGGCCTATAGTAATTTAATCCCCTAATAGACCGGTGCTAGGACGTGACTTTAGAGGTTCTATTTGCTGGCCTTATATATCCTTAAGTTAGTAAGTGCTAAAATGCAAAAAAGGTTTAAGCTTAGTAGTTAATCTAGGACGACTTTCTAATGTAATTAAAGACGCCTTTTTTAGATCTATATTGGCGTGTAATAAGGCACTTACTTCTAGGCTAAGGTTGGTAATTAATGCACTATAGCTTAAATCTCAATTTTAGCTGCTAGTGGTGGTTATAAGAGGCTGCTAAATATACTAGTTTAAGACTAGTAGAGTCTAGTAAATTGCGGCTTAAAAGAGCAAGCTAATTGTTAAAGAAGTAGCATCTATATTAAAGAATAAAGTGGTCGCAAATAGCTAGCAGAAATAGGGCAGACTAGTAAATAGTTTAAAAAAAGTGGTAAAAATAGCGAAGTTAAGAAAGTAATAAATAAAAGCTGTAGAAGAAGGCGATAAGGTAACCGGTAAAGGTAATTATGCATCCCTAGCGTAATGGGGCGAAATCAGCTTTATATATTACTTATCTCTATTTTATACCTTTAAGATTTAAAGTATTCTTAGGTTTATTAAGGTGTTTTAGCCTTTAATTCTTGTAGGACGCATTATTATATTATTAAAAAGAAATTAACGGAAGCTTTTAAACTTTATAGTAGTGGGTAGGCTACATCTAATTAACTAGGGAGATGGCTATATATCCTCACTTTAATTAGCTGTTTAGTTTTCCATTATAGATCTTTAGAGGAGTACAAGTTATAGTGGTGAAGTTTAGCACTGTGGTGTCTTGGGGATAATAAGGTAAGAGGCTAATATACGCTAAGCTAAAATTGCAGGGGTATTATTGTTGCGATTATAATAATAATTCCCTATAACGTTTCCTGCTTCTCTTACTCTTATACCCTATTATCTTCTTTTCTTAGTTTAACCAACCTATAGGATCGTAAATGCCTCTTTACTTTAGCAGTATAGTAAAATAGATTTTAGTGCTATGGTAATTCTATTTTATAGCCTTTCCCTTTTTAAGGCTAATTATTATTTACTATAGGATAAAGAAGCAGTCCTTCCTAGTACACTGTTATAGCTCGCTTGCACTATTCGTCCTTATTATACTATAGGTTTACCTTCTATTACTTCTCTCCTAAGGGATACTTATAGATAATAGTTATTGTTAAATAAAATCAAGCTATTTACGTAATTCCTGCGCTCTACTAATAAAGGCAAAGCGGTAAAAGCCTATAAAAGAGTAGTAGATAAAATTCTAAAGGCCTTACCCACCAACTATAAAGAGGCGCTTAGCTTAAATAAAACCCTAATAGTCTTAGGCCCCTAGAATACCTTAGCAATCCTAAAAGCTATAAAAGCCGTAAAAGCCGTAAAAGCCCTAGAGGCCTTAATGACCCCTATAGATCTAGAGACTAGGAAAGCTATAGTTGAATTAATTTTATTATTCCGGATTCTCAAAAGACAAGAAACCCTATCTTTTAATAAAAGCCTAGACCTACTTTATGGAGAAAGCCCCGCCCCTAAAAAACGCCGAAATTTATCGCCGGCAGCTATAGAGCGACTAGTTACAGTTTACACGAAAATTCAATCTCTAGATAATTGTAAATTAGAACAATTTTTTAAGCTTTATAATCTAGCTAAGGGTAGATTACTTAAAGCTCTTTAGAAACTATATATTAAACTAGCAGAAGCTAATAACTAAGTAATAATTTATAACCTAGCTAATATTCCTAACGTAGGTAAAAATGCAGTTAGTTATAGGTTAATAAAGTCTATTCTATCTAAGACGCTAAATAATAAGGTAGAGTAATTAAAGAAAGAAGGTTATAAGCCTAAAAAGAGCTAACGATTTAGAGCTTCAGTATAGGAGATGGCCTATTTATTAGAAGAAGAGCGCCTTAAACTAAATAATATTGCTAGCTAAAAATGGAGTCGTCTTAAACCTAGAGTACTTATTAGTCTTTATAACCTAGATTCTAGTATAATATTAGTTTTTAATTACCTCTATTAAATTAAAAACTAACCTATAATAGTATTAAAAGACATATAGCACCTAAAGAATTTAATATATTAATTGCTTAGATGGAAATATAACCACAGTGCTAGAAATAGACGGAATTATCTTCTTTAGTGAGGAACCTAAAGGATATATATCTCTATTATGCTAATACTAACTCCGTAAGTTAGTTTAAAGCTAGCAGCGCTATTTAAAGCCCTAGAGGTATAAAAAGATTAACTATTATTAAGTAGTTTAATACCAAATATATAAGGCGCGAGTTATCTAAAATAAGTAGTCTATAAGCCGTCTCTAATAGAAGTTCCGATTAAATATTTCCAATGTCTTTAAGGGACCAATATAGTATAGTTAATTTTTATTTGGACCCTTTTAAAATGCTATTACCTTTTAGATCTACCTTAATTCCTAAGATCTACTTATACTCTTTAAAAATCTCTCTTAACCTAAGCTATTCCTTGACCCCTAAAATGTCCTTCTCTTTTAAATCTACTTAGATCTACTATTAATTCCTTCTAATACAAGCCTGGACTATTACTTAAATTCTAAAGTACCTCCCCCTTTTAAACCTCTATTAATTCCTAAAATCTATTTAAATCCTCTATTAAATCCTTTTAATTTAAATTTTAATCTCTAGCCAATTACTCTGCTAGCTACTATAGTAATAAATAACTAGCTTAATTTATACCCTACATTTCTATATATAGTAAGCCTTGACCTAAACCAGAATTCGTAATATGGCACTCCCTATATATTTTAATATTATTCCTACTCTACTTCCAAGAAACCTATGGCCTTAGATGGCTCCTATAAGGCTATAGCCTTAAATAGCTTTTATAAAGCTGCGGCTATATAGACCTATATAAATATATAAGTATATCTACCTCCCTTCCCTATAAAGTATTAAGGCGTATTATTAAGTGCGCCTATTATATTGCCGCTCTAAAGTTTAGGGTATTTATATTTTATAAAAATCTTAAACCTTAGTAAACCGTTATCCGAACTTAGCGGGCTAAGTGCTAATATTACTATAGCCTTTGCCATGCTATCCCTGGGGTTTGTTTAGATTTCCTTATTTATATTATTATAATATACTAGATATTGGTTTTTAACAGAGACCGCGTCTTTAATAGTGCGGAGAATTTTAGTAGTATGCTGCCTAGCAACTTTCTAAATATTTTTTATTAGTATACTGCTAATTTATTTAGCGTTGGCAATACCTTAATATATAGTAAAATATAAAGTGACGTTGCTTTACTATTAGGTATTTTATAAAAGGGGAAGTTCTCCTTTTAGAAGGATAAGGATTAGCTCTATGCTAATAAAAAGGCGCGTAAGTAATCTAAATATTTACTATCTATACTGGAAGCTATCTATAGTACGGATATAATAAGTTTAAGAAAGATATAAGTAATAAACGCATTAGTAAATAGATATAAGACCCTTTAAAGGGGCTGATTTTTCTTTAGCGGGGCTAATTTTTAGTAAGGCTAATTTCCGGTTAGGTAGGGCCTATGTAACACCGCCCGTTTCTAAAAACCGTTATTATACTAATATGCCTTACGGAAAAGGTGCGGGCGACTTATAAAAATTGTTTTAATATTTATAGATAAAGATAATGTGCTATAGGGCGTATATAAATATATATCCTCTAGTCGTATATAAAGAGGCCACTAGACCTCTACTCCCGTTATTATCCTTACCTAGCACTTTTACCTTAAGAATTACATTATAATAAAGCTGCCGGAAATTATAAAGAATAATTTAATTTTTAGACTAGATTGTTTTTTTATTTCTTCTTAAGATTTCCTATAAGGCTTTAATAAACCTAGTATAGATTATAATAGTATTAAGATAAAAGATACTATATACCCTTTAGTTATATTAGTCTAATAGTTTTATAGGTTAAAGATATTTTTGCCCTCTACTATATATAATAGTACTAGCAATATAGCCCGCACCTATATTACGGTAAATGTATCTTTTTAGGGATATTTAATTCTAATAGTTTAGTAGTTAAATATACGGTATTCTTAGGTAATCTTATACTTATAAAAGGCGGGCTAGAAATAATTAAATAGGTGAAATATAAGGTAGATAATAAAAATAATTGGCTTTAGATAAAAAATGCTCTATCTTTTTAAAAATTCTTTAAATAGGTCTTTTTTAATAACTAACTTAAGCAAGTTAAGGTAAATATTATAAATAACATAGCTTTTTATAAGTTAACAGTTTTATAGGTCTTAGATATAATTAGTTTCTACCCTACTTTAAGTACTTCCCCCCTATATAGAAGACAGTTTACCCTACTTAGGATTTTTCTTTTAAATAGGTCGCAGAAGCTAGGTAAAGTGCTATTAGATATAGTTAAAAAGATAAAAAAAAATAGAGAGAAAGCCATAGAATAGATAAAGCGTAAGTTGTAGTATTATAAGGATAAAGACTTAGCTGGGCAGATATTGTCTTTAAGTTTTACTTAGCTAATATAAGAGCTACCTTTATAAGGAGGATCTTAAAATATAGAATCTAATATTACTAAATAGAGTTAGTTATATAATCGGGTGTTTATAGCAAAAAGTAATTTACTTTTAAGATTCCCATATAGGGCATAAACCTATATACTTGCTTACTCCTATAATAATAAGGCCTATATAGTAGGCTATAGCGTAGGCGAATTGCTAGTAAACCTAAAAATAAAAATATATAAGTCGTAAGGTATTAGTTTTTATAAGGGAGAGGAAAACGTAGCTATAGGCTCCTGTAAAGAATTAAAAGCTATATAAAAATATAAGCTATAGGGGATTAGTTTCTATAGGGCGGTAGAATATATAGGCATTAGTACTTATAGGGGATTCGTTAGTATAGGGGATTTATTAGCGTAGGGAATTTATTAGAGTAGGGGACTTATTTAAGTAGGGAATTAGTTAGAATAGGGGATTAATTCTTTTATGGCCTTTATTTAGGCGGTATAAGGCGGCTTCTAATAGGCTAGGGAGTAGATTGCGTATTTTATGGAAAAATAAAGCCTATATAAAATAGTAGGGTATAGGGACCTAATAATCTAGCGGAAGATTAGGTTATCCGCTTTCCTAGGTTTATTTAGCCTACCCTATACTATTTTATATGCGTTTTAACTAAGGCTACTACCTTACCTTAACCGCCTAAATCTTTAGTTATGCTGTAGAAGAGTATAAGATAATAAAATATTATTCTATCTACTCTACTAATACCTTTTATAAGGGCGCGGAAAGACTTTAGGAAAGATTTAAAGTAACGATATAAATTCTATCTAAATATAAGGGTATATAGCTCTTGCTAAGAACAAGACGTTGCGTAAAGAAGAGAAAGGGAATAACAAGAGAATCGTATAATTAAATAGTTAGGGGCTTAGTGGTTAATGCGTGTGTATATACGCACGCGGTCTTTAACAGACTTTAGTAAAATTTAATTAATCTAGTAGAATTTAGTTAAAGCGTCAGAATTTATCTATTAAGTGTTTTACTAAGATATTCCTACTATAACTAGGCTAGTCCCGTTATAGTACCCCCCCTTTAGCTAAAGGTCTAAATAATTTAGTTTTAGTTAAGACTTAAAACTTATTGCGTTTTTATATATTTATATTAGGTAGTAGTATAGAGTTCTACTAGTTTTAATCATAAATAGACTAATTAGGATTTTCTATCCCCGGGATAGAAAATCGCTATTAGCTTAATTAAGGCAGTAAGTAAAACTAATATCTTTATAGTAGGTCTTAGTAAGGCGGATTTAACTAATTAAATAACTTTAACTGGCGGTTAAAGTTCCTTAATATCTTATGTATTATATAATTATATTATAAACGTTATAACGTATTTTAAGTTCTTTTTAATTTTAAGCTTTCTGCTATTATGTTCCATATATTTATATTAGGTAGCAGTTATTTACCTTTATATTATATCTATCCAGCTAGAGTAGGCCGCAAAGGATAGTCTTTATAAAAAAATTTTACTAGGGAAGGCGCGTTAGTTTTAATCTAGTTATAGGTTTTCTAAGTTTATATTTTATATCCTTCCTACTTAATAAGGAGTTTAAATTATTTAGATTATATTTTCTATTATATATTATTAATTAAGTTAATAAATAAGAACCGTTACCATTATTAATAATTATAGAAGGTAGCGGTAGCACTTTATAAGTTATAGGTTTACCTTTTAAGGGTTATAGTAAATTTATATAAAACGTTAGATATATTTTTATTTTAGTTAGTAGTTTAAGCTTATAAGCGTATAGGCTTAGTTTCTTCTTAATTTAGTATAGGCCTATAAACTTCTAGTTTAGTTCCTTTAAGGGTTATTAAGTCTTTAGGTTTTATATATTTAGGTAAACTATATTACCTTTTTTAAAATCCTATACGGAAGCTTATTCTTTATTTATATACTATTTTTATACCATTTAAGCATACGCTAATTTACTTTATAATAGTTCCGTTAACTATTTTATTTAATTAGCAAAGTTATATACGTTAATTAGTTAAATCCTCTTAATTATAGGTCCTGTTATATTAATTTTGGGTTACAGTTTAAATTTAAGTTAAGGGTTTTATCCGTAGGTTACGTAGAACGGTGTTACGCCTATTAATTTATTTCTTGTATTATTTATAGTAAACTTAGCTAAAGGTAGCTACTTTTCCTAGTTATCTTATAGGTAGAAGCAGTATATTTATAGGTATTATTTTATAATTGCGTTTACAATTTCGGTTTAATTATTTATTTTTAGATAAAATATAGTTAAGAGTTATATTTATATACTTAATTATTTATATAGGGCTTACTAGAAGTCTAAAATAAACTAGCTTCTATAGTTAGATATTATTAAATTAGGAAGTCCGTATAGCTTAAAAACGTACTTAATAAAATATTTAGCTACTAATATTATATTAATTAAGTCTATAGGAATTATATATTATATTTTTATAAGACGGTTAATAACTACTATAATATTTATAAACCTATTACTATTAGGTAGATTAACTATAAAGTTAATTAAAATATCTCGCTATCTTTATATTAGAATTAGTAATGGTTAAAGTACTCCTTACTTCTTTATATAAGAAGTCTTCCCATATATATATATTCTATATATTTAAACATATTTTTATATATAGTTATACATTATAGGCTAGTAATATACTCGTTAAATAATCTTATAGGTCTTTATATAGCTAGGGTGCCCTATTATAGGGGAATTGTATATAAATTTAAGTATTTTAAATTATAAGGGTTCGGAATTTGGGACTACTATCTTTTATTAATAGTATAACCGATTATTACGGATTTCACATTTAGCGAGTATAATATCCTTATATTACTATTTCCCTATTTAAATTATTTTTATTATATCTACTATCTAGGGGTTATTCTTATATTTATACTCTATTAATTTATTAATTTCTATATCCCACTTATTAATTTCTAATTTATTTCTATTAGGCTTAGCGTTTAAAAATATAGGGCGTATTTTCTTAAAGCGCTTAAGGGGTAGTAGAATTCGTGATTAATTTATAATCTATTTATTAGAGGCATTTATAAGTAAGTTTTATAATTATTATATTAATAAGTTAGGCTTCTAATTAAGTTTACTAGGTTAGTATATAATCTTAAAGTTAAATTATAAGAGGTATTTAGCCTAATGAATTTGGCGCTATATTAATTGCTTTATAGTTATAAAATACTATAGGTTTTTATAGTCCATTAATATACATATTAGGAATAATAATCCTTTAAGTTCTAAACGCCATTATTTAAAGTATCTAATAATTATAAGTAGTTCCTTATTATATATCTTATAGTTTAATTTAGTAGGGGTAAGTTTTTAGAAGAGAAAGGCTACTAGGCGCAACTTACCGTTTTTATTATATTATAATAACACTCCTCCTAGTATATAATTAGATAAGTTTATTTTAATAATATATTTAAGGTTCGGATTAAAATGGGTAAAAATTAGAGTAGTTATAAAATAATATTTTAGGTTATTAAAAGCTTATTTATATTTAGTAGTCTATTTAAATTTTATATTCTTTCTTATTAAGTTTACTAATAGCTAAATAATTTTTAAGAAGTAATTA
>Ga0307515_10019117_pt1 | contig 12354 bp, 15 predicted proteins | sample 17_EM_MG_FD_194513 | JGI IMG/M metagenome (GOLD analysis project Ga0307515, IMG submission 194513) | Populus trichocarpa ectomycorrhiza microbial communities from riparian zone in the Pacific Northwest, United States - 17_EM | ecosystem: Host-associated > Plants > Roots > Unclassified | place...
CACATCATTCAGTTCCGTTCCGTAACGCGGAATCGTAGGAGAGCCGAACCTTCTTTTTCGCACTGTGGGGAAAAGGGGAATGAAAAATTCCATCAGCATTGAAGGGCTCATTGCCAAATTGCCATGATCCGGGGGGAGAAGCCACCAACCGGCAGGTGAGGCACGCTTCGCCCATAGCCAGCACGTTTCCCGGTCGCTTTTTTCTCGTTTGGTCATAAATACATTCGAGCACGTTGTTCCGGACGCATCTTCCGCAACGAGGCACGACTGAATCGCATTTCTAAATGCTCGAGAGGGTGAGGTAAATCGGCCAGGTCACGGCGATCAGCAAAGCGTGGGGAACGCACCACCTTCCGAGCTCTAAGCGAGGGGAAAAAAGGGAAGAGGCAGGCACAGTGAGCTCGGGTGGAGATACAGCGATGAGATTACACGAACCTGCAGGTCCCACATGCTATCCTCGCAGTCATCGTAAGTCGTCAGAAACAAAGAGAAAATCGTCCTCCGTCAACCTAAATACAGTTAAGCCTTATTTTCACCTCCGCCGCTTGGTAAGCTCGATGGGTTAACTCCCTAGGGCCTTGTCCTAGCGTATCCGCAGCGGAATCAAAGCAAGCGCGACCTTTATAGTGCCTTTGTGTTTTCTGCCGAGTCCGCGGCGACAGAAGCTTTGCCGACCCACTCGTGCCGGCGGAAACATCCGAGGCAAAGGATCACGCCGCGAGAAAAACTATACAGTCAGACACAAACTCTTTCCACGCTTTCGCACTAACGTCCTGGACAAGTTCCTCCACACCGACCTCTGGAAATCATTTCACCATGACACACGACGCCGTTTGGTTCTCTCGCCCCAGAAAATACGGAAAGGGCTCTCGTCAATGGTGCGACGATTGATGGCCTTTTTCCTAAACGAATTCCTTACGCGTGCTTCTTCAGCCGTCTCTGTGCCCACCAGGCTGGTCTCATCCGCAAATACGGCCTTGACCTCTGCCGTCAATGTTTCCGTGAAAAGTCCGCCGCCATCGGTTTCACCAAGGTTCGTCGACCCTCTAATTCGTTGCTCTTGTCCCATTCTGACGCCACCAACTCTCAGACTCGGTGAAACGTCCTAGACAGACACCTCTTCATCACTCCAGCTTCGCATTACCTTGTGTATGACTACGACATGCACAACCTGAGCCATTTGAGCCTCTCAATCCCCTGAGCCAAGCGTCAGTTTGTGTGTACATCAAAACAATCTAATTGTCCGAATAAACAAGGCCGCAGAGAAGGATACATACAGGAAGTTTTTCAGTATTAAGAGCGAGCAGAGACGGCTGTAGATGAGAATAACTACAGATAACAAACAAATGGCTTTGTGATTGACTATGAAACAAAGTGACCGGGAACGGCTTGGGTGATGGGGTGAAGGGCATATAATCTGTACAACCGAAGAGGATACCCTGTACAAAGTGTCAACAAGCAAAATGAAGAGCGGCAGGTCGGAAAGCAAAAGGCAAGTAGAGTAGTGATGGGTGCGGTGGGGGGGTTTTGTGAAGTACAATGTGTGCGATGGTAATAGTTGAGTGTGCCGGTTTAGGAAAATCAGTGCGAGGATATTGGATGATAGAATAAACACATTGCGGCGGGGTTCGAACTCGAAAGGCTTTACGATAGGTATCGTTCCGAACGCAGTCGGAATGAACTAGAAGGGTGGTGTAACACGTTTTGAACCCCTCTTGCGGTATTCCAGAAAACACGACGAACACGGGAACAAGGTCGAATGGTCCCAGAGCAGAGCGTTCAAAACGTGGAGACAGAGAGGCTTACAACCCGTAGCCACCGAAGTTGGAACGAGAGTAGGGATCACCGAGCGTGCTAGCCAGTCCGATGTTCGGGAAAGAGTTGGCGCTGCTGAACCCCCCGTTGCCGAATCCGCCGGCACCGTTATGAGTCAAAGAGTGGTTGTGCGAAGAGTTGTTCTGCAAAACATATCCATCGATCGAAGAAGGGAGGCTGTGCAACGACTGCGAATGCAAACTCTGAGTGCTGGGAAGAGAATAAATCCCACCCTGCGAGTTGTAAACATCTGCAAGTGAGTGCGACTGAGGAAGCCCGCGACCAGGGACACCGACGCCTTGAGCTCCAAGACCCATGTTCAAGAGTGCCGCCTGGTGGTTGTAGTGGCCGGAGTTGCTCCCAAAGTTGTCCAATTGCTCCCGCTGGAGTTTATTCTGGATCCGCTTGCCATAAGGCGTATTCCGGATCAACGGAAGAACGGGTCTGATTCCTTCGACAAGCATGGCCCTTTGCGAGGCGTCAGCATAGTCGAGCGCGGTCTAGGATTAACTATGAGCGTCGAAGAAACTTATCCCAAGCTTTGTGCCCTCGTACCTGAACGCAATAGTTCCCATAAGAATCTCGCAACAACTTCTCGAGCCTAGATCGGTTCAACATCTCTCCGATCAGAAGTTTACGGGTTCCGTGCTCGGCCACGCGGATACACTGGGAACAAGCGTGAGACGGAAGTTGGCAAATTTGGTTTGGTCCCATTCGATATACCTTTTCAATGACGTTGGAGCTGAACTTCTGGACGGAAAGAGCACAAACGTTGCCCGTAAATTGACGGATGACCGCGTCACTGAAGCGGTTATCGTTGAGGTCCAGAATGTATTGGACGACCTGTTCGACATCAATCAAACCTGTTTCCAAGAAGCAGAAATTAAAAGAACCCACGTAGTTACCGTACGGATCCTGGACGAGTGTGAGCGCGTTGAAGGTGATCTCGTTGACGAGCTGCACGCGTTGATGATCGGATGCGTGGTCAACACATCGTTGCAAGACGCAACATCCGTGTCGGTGAGTGGCGACTTCGACACAGTTGGCAGCAACGGCATTGTAGATGAACTGTAAGTGGATCAGTAAACGTTCTGAAACGTGTGCGACAGTGCCGTACTTGGTTGTCATCAGGGCCTAGCTTGTTAAGGCACTTCTGAATGACGTGATTGCCGTTGAGGTCCTTAATCAAAACGACGACGTGCAGGCTAAGCGCGACGATGATGGAGTGAATCTGGGCGGCACAGTGGGGATTAGTCTGACAAAAAAGGTCAGCTTACGGCCGGATGAAATCCAATGGAAAATCGAACCTGTCTGCCAGTGGCCAAGAAATCAATCATCTTTTGAACAGCGCGAGTTCCATGCATGTTCAGAGAGATATTGACCAAGTCCGAGGCGACGGAATCGCAGATGAGGTTGCGTTGTTCGTCCGATGCATACTCCAGCAACTTTTGGCAAAGATAGTTGCCGAAAGGGTCGGTCATCAGATCAGCAAAATGGGCGAATGTCTCGCGGAAGATGATGTCTCGGTGTTCAGGAACTCCCTCCTCCAATTTCTTCTGAAGATATCGACAACCGTGCTGATCCTTGCATAAACTGGCAATTTCACCAACGAGGTCCTCGAGGCGGGTACCAGCAAAGCGGTTGACTATTCGGTTCAGTCGGGAATGCCTCTCACAGTAAAAAAGTGAAACTTACGATCAACATCTCCGCGCTTGTGTTTGGGACCATGAAGACCATTCATCTTGGTATCAGCGCCGCCCACGCGGCCGGCAAGCCCGAGGCCATATCGAGTTCCGTTATGGTGGTAGAGGGCGGTCGAACCTCCACTGTTGCCGATGCTATTGTTCAATCGGGCGTTGGAATCAAGGCCGTATCCATATTGTTCATCTCCAAGCTCGTCGTTGATGTTATAGACTGGGTCTACAACGTACTGTTGCTGCGGGACCGTTAGTAACCGCCCGAGACAAAGGGTAAGGAACCTACACGAAGTCCATCGTCCAGACCAGCAGCCTGCAGTCCATTGAAATTGAGGGAGGATCCATCAAACTGGGAAGACAGCCGGGAGAGAGAAGGGCGCAAATCTCCCCCATTGATATCTCCTATCGGATGGGTACCGGCAGAACTGAGCCTGCCACTCAAACCCTGAGATTCAGCTGAGAGAGGAGTACCAGGGGCCTTCATCAGATGGGATGGGGTGTGTGAAATTGCAGGGTTCGGGGTGGTCGGGACCGAGCGCGGAGCATTAATGCTGGAGAGACCATCTGAGAGACCGGGGGGTGAACCACGTCGAGATCCAGGGGCCTGAAGGTAAGCGAGTGTTTGCTGGTGCTGAGGAAGGAGTGGAGTGGTCGTGGCTGAGACCGAGTTGAGCTTGTTAGCAAGAGAAATGTCATTCGCCAAGTTCAAGGACGGCGTAGTGACGCGACGGTCCTGACGATGAAGGGTGTCAACACCACGAGAGGGTGGGAACTGGGGCCATTCGGAAGACTTCTCGCGGTTACGTGCGTTCTGAGACAACGGGGCGAGGTCCAATGCCGCAGAGGAAGTAGAGAGCTTCGCAAAATGAGAAGGGGTGAACTTGTCGTCGTCAGAGGTTGGCAAGTGCTGGATTGCGTCTGGGTGCGGATAGTCAGATATGTAAATCGGGTTACGGTAGGAATTGAACCTTACTATGCATCTCCATGTCCAACTGTTCGTCGAGCATCATACCTGCATTAACTGCGTGGTTGTACTGTAGAACCTGCTCGGCACTGAAGTTGCCACTGACAGGGCGAGAGATCGATCGTTGCTCGGGGTGGGGTGAAGCACGATTCCGCTCGCCAATCAAGGATAAGCCTTGGAGGTGTCCTGCCAACTCCTCGTCGTGTTCACTGGCCGAAGTACGTCGGCTAGCTGGCATACTCTTCGCTCCGCGTCCGTAGGCTTGACCAGAACTCGGCGCCTGGAGATCGGGGGAACGGTTGACGGACGACGCATAGGTGACAGATTTGCGCTTGTCAGAAACAGCGGTACCGACTGCCTTGGAGAGGGAGTCTACGTCCAGGGTGGAGGACCTGAGATTGGAGTTGCCAATCAAAGGAGAAATCTCGCCGTTGAGCATCGCGGTCACACGGGGTGGGGTGGTGGGAGCAGAAGCAGCAAGGTGCTGAAGGGACGGGCCGCCGGAGAGCAGGGAGTCAGCGGGCAACGAAAGCAGCTCTTGTGCCTGTTGCTGTTCCAGAGCACGCATTTGGTCTTCAAACAACCTGCGGTGAAGCGCACGCTGACGTTCGTGTTCCATGCGCTTGAGCTCGACGCGCTAAAGGAAGCGACTATGAGTTCAGGCACTGGCCGCACTCCAGACGCGACGGGACGTACCGCAGTAACCTCGGACATATTAGAACCCAATCTCCCAGCCTGTTAATTATCGTTGAGGCGGTGAAGTGCGGTAATCAACTCAAGGACACGTACAGAGTCGGCAAGGTCCAAGAAGGCGGGAGGACTCTGCTTTCTCTTGTCGTCGATTGGGTGGGAAATAGTAGGTGAAGTAGAAGCGTCCATAATACTCGTTGTCGTAGAAAACGTTTGAGAGAAATTTTATGGCCGAAAAAGGTGTTGAGGAAGAAGGGTGAGAAATAGAGAATAGGGGAAGGAAGGCTAATTGCACAAAAAGAAGAATCCTGGGGGAGTTGGAGGTTTCGTCAGTGGGACGCGACGGAGAGGTGGGGGGAGGCCATGGATACCTGGTAAGCCGATTTTATGCCCGTCTAGGATTGAGTGGTGATACAGAGCGGCTTTCAAGGGCTAACGGAGGGTAAACAGACTGGATGCGGGGGGTGAGAGGGAAGCAGAGAGCGGCGGGGAGGAGAGAGCGACGGACCTTTTTGGTGGCAAGCTTCAGAGGTGCTTGGAGGGGATGAGGAGGCTGACAGCACTCGAGTTAAATACCGCCTGGTCGCTTTACCTACTTCGGGCTTTCCCGCCGGCTAGCCTGTACACACGAACTGACGGCAAATATTTATTTATTTCGCGAAAAATCCCTTTCCTCCCTTTCCTTTGTTCTCATCCGTTTACTAGTCTTTTCTTATCGACTGAAACCGTTTCCAGGTCAGAACGAACCCTTTCGCGCCTTGTACCACCCCCGAATGTGGCCAATACCCGCGAAGATCGATAGAATCGTAACGAGAACCCCATTTTTCTCCGTACATGTAATAGCGGTTCCCGCTCGCGAGCTTACAAGCAAAGATAGGCATTTGTTAGCCCTAGCCTGGCGCAGTCGGATGCAAAAGAACGCCCCGGGTAACTGGCGTGATCGTCCCATCTTCCTCCCCAGGATACTTCTCCCCTTCAACCCTAGCCCCATTCGCATGTCCGTTCATCTCCGCCTTGCCGCGCTCCCCGCCCGAAATGTCCTGCTCGTGAACTTCGGATGCATCCCCAACTGCCTCAGAGCCCTCGTCCGCTTCCGAGTTGACATCCGCCGATCTTACGTCAGAAGACCCGCCGCTGGAACTTTTCCGGCGGATATTGCGTGTGCTGGGCGGATACCGCGATCGCAGAAATCCCGTAAGTGGTGACAGGTCCAAAAATCCCATCGACTTCCGACCCGAAGCGGAGTCGATCATGGGACCGTTCGTCGGGGTAGTGCTTCCACTCCCTGGTGGCGAGTTTGAATTATGCGATCCCGTCGCAACGTCTTCATGCACGAATTGATCAGTTTGAGGCGTCGATTCCGAAACGCGGACGGTCGGAACTGGGGAAACTGCACGTGGAGGCGTTCGAAGCCCAACGGTGGGAAGTGAAACCATCGACTCTGAACGCCTACGAAAAACTCATCAGTGGGAACTGGCTTGACCTCGAAGGATATCCCAGCTCACGGAAGCTGCACCCCCTCGCCGTTGGTGAGCGTCAAAAGAAGGTTCTTCAAATTGGGAAGCGTATGCCGCATGTCCAGTGCACGGAGATTACGGTTCGCCATAAGCTATCAAAACAAACGTAAACGCACAACCGCGGGTCCGAATCAACGGAAATGTTCACCATTTCGATGTTCTTATTTAGTAAGAACACCCCATACTCAAACCGATAGGTGTCAACACCCTTGGAAAACAGAGGGAACCTGTGTTTGTGCCAAGGTTAGCTTGACAGACGTCAGGCAGAAACGCGATCACACCGGGGCGTACATTCGAGGTCCAACCATGGCCGAAATCCCATCCTTGATAAGACTCCGGCTTCCTACACATGTAATCGGATATACCAGGACTTCGCCCAAGTATACCGCCATGTGTTGCACTACCTGAGCCGCGAATCCCAACGCTGTCGCAACACCTTCCTCTGTCACATCCTTGTGTGCTTGCATTGATAGAGGAGGCCCCGGATCAGTTGCGGATAACGGAATAGGCAGCGAGACCGCCAAAATGGTGTACAACAAATCCGGGGGCGAAAGAAGCTCGATCGGGAATATAGATGCGAGAGTGGACAACAAAGTTATTCGCGTTGGGGTTAACCGGCTCCGCAAGGCCGCCAAGTTGCTGCTGGCGGGGGGTGAGCGTGGTTTGAGGGTGCGAATTCGGATCACCATACCTCTCAGCATGCAAAAGCATGTCTGCCTCGCTAGCATCGTCGCGTTGATCTTCAAGAAGCATATTAGCTTCCACGAGCATGTCCCTCCGCTTCGCAAGTTCCTCCCGTTTGGCTTGAATCCGCTTACCGACTGGGACCCATTCAGAGGGCGAGTACAATCCAGAATAAATTGGGCAACTCACGCGAGTTGGAGGTATACAGGACCTCCTGCCTGTCACATTCGACATCGGAGATCCGACGGTCTAGTTGAACTTCCTCACGTTTCTGTTCGACCCTGAATCAGGGTGATACCTCTCATATGACCGTGAATGACTCACAAGCGGCTGGGTTAAATCACCGTCGATAAGCAAGTCGACATTATGCTCAACCTCTGCTAGGTTCTGCCTTGTTTCGTATATCACAGCATGCAAATTCACCAACCTAGATAATGAAATTTGTCAGCACGCGTCACAAAATGGTGATCAGGTGAACGCACTTGAGAAGGTCATTCCACGAGGCAGTTTTCGCAGGTTCACGTAAATGTCGTCCCCTGCCTCTCGTAAACTGGTCTGACAGCTCCTGCTCCTCGGTTTGAAATAGCGTTCGAACGTGAGGCGTGCGAGAGGTGATTATGTGACCGCCACCTTCGCGGTATTTACTGGTATCGACTTCGGGGTCAGAGGCATGTCCACCGGTTGGTGATGGTGGTCGGGACGGGGATCGAGAGAGGGTAGTCTGTGGCAAGTAGTAAGTTTGCCCCGGGGGAGTCAGCCGAATTAGGAGAGTATTTGAAGGTAGTAAGGTGGGGTTTGACGCTATCTATGAAAAGAATTTCAAACCGGATTGGCTTGAGGAAGGAAAAGAGGTAAACTTACGCGCTCGGAAAGCGGGATCAATCCTGTCAGATCAATCTCCCATGTCTCCAGTGGTTTCCATTCATCAGTAGTTGGTGTGGGTTCCCTCTCCTTGCCCTTACCCTTCACAGTCGCACTAACTCCCCACCCGGTTCCCACTCTTCCCCAGAGTTCGACCTTCAACCTTTGCGAGCTTAGGTCTGTCCAACCAACGGTTCCCGGGGTTGAAAGATCGTCAAGAGCGAAAGCAGGATTAATTGAAGGTCGGTGAATGGGAGAGATAAAGTTGGGGACCGACGGATATTGGAAGGGACCTTCAGAGGTGGACGCGGAGGGGAAGGGATACGAAAGCGGCATCGTGGACCTTTGAGATGTCTTTAAAGAGGTCAACTTAGGGGCTGCATGGCGCCCCGTAGGTTGTCGTTTAGTCGGTGTAGCACCATTGGAGACCGTAGAAGTGCGTGATGTAGAGCCAGAAACATTGACGGATGGGCCCTTGCGATGAGTGGATTGCGGGGGTATCGAAGATGAGTGCTTTATAGGGGAGGTGGGGGGTGAATGGAAAGAGCGCTTGGCGGGTAAACTATGCAAATCGTCGATAGGCAATTCCGGGACGGACGCAGTGATGAATGTCTCTACGAGCCGGGAGTTGACGACCGTCTCAAGTCCAGTTTGCGAGAGATCTGAGAAGACCCTAGAAACGGAGGACGCGGTAGCGGTTGTTGTGACCGAGGTTGCAGTGGACTCCCTCCGTCGCATGCTGCTGGAAGACCCAACGGAGGATGGGTACGGCACATGTCTCGACCTTTGGGACAATCTGCGAACGATTCCACCAGCAAGGGGAGGCGGCGGGTCGAGTCGAGAACTCGCCTTGGAGGACGATCGCTTCCGGCCACTGTCCGTCGGACTCAGTGGGGGGCCGTCGTCTGCATCGGATTTAACACTCTTAGACGTATGCGTCGATGTCGTAGATATTCTCCGGCCTTGTCTCCTCCCAACGGTGATATCCAGGTCATCCGAAAGATTACCGTGAGCATTGAATTGCGGTCGGGCAGATGGTTGGGTTAAAGCCGAAGCGAAAGCGTCCCGGACAGGAAAGGGTGTAAGGTTCCGGACTTGCACATATTCTATGTGTCTTAAACGGCGCTAAATGGGGATAGGATTAGATCTGACGAGAGGCAGGGGGGCTGAGGCATTTGTGCTCAACTTGTCCCAGGCTCTGGCACGAGCCTGTTGGGTCGCAAACGCTCCAACCGTCGCTGGCGATGCTATTGGGCATGTTGGACGCTGGTCTACGGAGATGTAGCCTTTATAATGGTCCAGGTGATGAACTGGCTTGCGAAAACCAGCACGGTGCCAGTTGCTATACGAGGTAGAGGAAGCACTTTGCAGTTTGATCATCTCGTGTGCCACATGTAAAGTGATCTTGTCTCTTGACCTTCAATTGGACCACAATGAGTGCCGCGCACCAGCCCACACAACCGCCTTCTACTTCAAACAACGCGGCAGGCAAACAGGCCGCCATGCCGCCTCAACGTCCCCAACCCACCAAGAAACTTCCACCGACTGAGATGCTTCCACCTCCACTTCCTCAGAAGAAGATTCTTGAGAACGAAGTCACGGCACTCTCGAACTGTTTCCGGGTACGTAGGCTGCCCCGTTAACACCCCAGCAACCAGTACTCAGCGCGTTCATAGAGTGCAGTTGTCAACACTGCACAGATCTACAGATTTCACCACCAAACCAGACGGCTGTGAGTACGCGATACGCCACCCGGACCATCATCGAACCTCACCTCCCAACCCCAGTGGCATTCATCATTACGCGCCAGGGCCACCGCGTTCTCTTACTGCCTCTCTTGGTAGGGAGATCGAAAAGTTTGATCAGCTCTGTGATGCATTAGAGTCGCGTTTGGTCCGTGTTTCTTGCGTTACAACTAATGGAGATTCTTACAATGAAGATGTAGCTACGAGCGATTGCGGTACTACAACGCGATCTCAGACGCGAACAGGAACGACTCCAAGCCGCCCTCGCCTCCCAACCCCCGTCCAAACCAACTTCCCCGGCGGTTGGGGCAATAACTATGCCGGCATCCCCACTGCAGCCACTTTCTTCTATCCCGGATCAATCTCCATTGGCTGGCCGTCGACAATCCGCCGTCGCTCTTTCGTCACTCCAGAGACCTTCATTCCTTCACAAGCTTGATCTATCTTCGTTGCGCATGAATCCAGAGGACCTGATGTCAATGTCCGCGAGTGGTATTACCTCACCGGTCACCCTTGCGCCGAGAACTGCTCGTCCGGGTACTACAACAAATGAAATACCACCTGACCTCATGGCGGCGATCGCCTCATCTGAAGCAGCGGTCGCATCTCACCCTGTAGAAATTGACCTTACCTTGGACACGGATTCTGCTGTCGACCAACCACAAATCAACCTCAATATTGACCCGGCACTGGGTGGCTCCGCCGACAAACCGATCGAGCTCGACATTGATATAGACATGGAAGATATGTCCGGCATCTTTGGCCCCGAACCTTCAAGTGGTGGCGTCGAAACTCTGTTCTCCCCGACGGAAGGCAGAGTGAAAGTAGAGGAAATATTTCCCGACTTCTCATCGGTGGAAAATACAGGGAGAGACTTATTCCGGTCCATCGGGGCCACAACCGGTCAGAATTCGGGCAATCCGCATGTGGCTGGGGCTGGGGACAGTCCCTTTGACGTCAACTCCATCGATCTGGCAGGCATTGATCAGTCGTTCCTGCTCTCGTCAAATTCAGATATGACATTAATGGACGAACTGTTGTCCGCCTCAGCACCCACCCAAGGGACGTCTGGAGGAACTGGGGAATAGGACCGATCCAAAATGTCATATCTTACATCCTGTCCTTTGTGTATTTTTTGTTGTATCAACCGCCCTGCGGAAAAAATCGATTGAAGTCTGGGAGATGTAAGCGGTACAGGACAAATTATATCCGAAGACGAGACAAAGTAAATACACCTGGATAACTCCAGCGTTCGCACAATTAGACTTGTAACTATAAGATCTATCAACTGAGGCATTAATGCGGGTTTTTTTGGGTGTGAAGGGAGGGGGGTAGGCCTGGAGGGCATCAACGGGCCCTAGGATATGGGGGATGATGGAGGGGTGGCCAATAGGGTTGGGGGTAGGGTGTCCAGATATCTCGACTGAACGAGACCTGAACCCCGCCCCTCGTGGAAGCACATTCACCTCAGTCTAAGGAGAAAATAAATAAAGAATAAAAATAGTGAACCAGGCACAGCCCGCAAAGGCTGATCAACCCTACGTAGAGAGTTGAAAGCGCTGAAACGGCGAGGTCAGACATCAACTGACGACGGAGTCGACAAAATTAAACTCACCTGAACCTGGTGGACCAGTTCGTCCACCCCGGGGTTGACCGACCGCTTCTTCCTCTTCCTGCCCTCTCTTGAGCAGGGGTTGAAGCGGACCTTCTTTTTCGGCCTCTTCAAGAGGTCGTCGTCCTCGGGTTCGCGGTACCCACGCCACTTCCGCTGCTCACGGGATTGGGCCTGGCTCTCGAACATCAGCTGATCCACCTGCCGGAGGACCTGCTTACGAACCACCCCATCCAGCCGGTCGAGCGAGACGTCAGGGACGTATCCCTTCGAACGCATCACCCTGTGATGCAGGCTCGAAAGGTTGATTTTCCCCGCGGAGCGCCGCGTAGGCTCGGGGTGGGGCGTGGGTGCGCGGGAGGTGGTTGGGAGGACCTCTTCCTCCTCCACTCCCTGCGCGGGTGTGGCGACCTGCTCCTGATGTGAGGAGCGGCCCAAATTGAACGAGTCGAGCTGTCGACATTGTAATGAGCATGCGAAGGGCACGGAGAACAGCAAAGGACCCACAAAGTTTGACCCGTAGTTGTCCTCGTACTCAATGAATGAGTACAACCCAAACTGTGAGTAAAACATGAGCGAAGGTTATGACACTCAATTCATACCGAGCGTACCTCATCCAGTGGCAGATCCCGTGCCACAAGACGGGGGGTATTTTGGAGAGCGGGGAGAACGGTGGTGGACGCGCACTGTGAAGGTTGATGAGCGTGACTCAGACGGGTTAGATTATAAACTCAGATACTCACAACCGGCGCGTGGTCGGGTTGAGTCC
>Ga0307515_10019120_pt1 | contig 12352 bp, 9 predicted proteins | sample 17_EM_MG_FD_194513 | JGI IMG/M metagenome (GOLD analysis project Ga0307515, IMG submission 194513) | Populus trichocarpa ectomycorrhiza microbial communities from riparian zone in the Pacific Northwest, United States - 17_EM | ecosystem: Host-associated > Plants > Roots > Unclassified | place...
CCGACCCGTTCCCGTTAAGCAGCAAGCTTAGTATAAACGGTTATTCTTGGGTGTTAGGTCCGTCGTACTGTAGGCCAATCAGTGTGCTCGAGAAATTGAATGCGCCAGGGGACCTTACTCCGCTATTGGTCTACCTAGTCGGTCACGGAATTCCGAGAGCTTCATGAGAATTGTGACCAAACTCTCCTCGGTATTCATGGCGTCCCAAATTTGCATTTCCGGAATCAAAGCTCCGATTGCACCATGAGCTGCCCAGAATTGGATCACTCAGCGCAGCCGTTTTGGCTTGGCGGGGAAACATCAAGCCTGGATCGACAGATTATCCGATACCATGAAATGGTGTTCCCGTTCGGTGGCATTAACTGCTATCGTAAGTATTGATTTCAGGTTGCTATGTCCGCGGAGGGAACATATTACCAATAGAGAAGAAAAGAATTCCTAATTCGTCTGCATCCTCAAGCCACAACTCAGCCCTTGGGTTGACTGCAGGACCCGGCTCTATCGCCCCGAACTCCCGCATCATGTACTCATTGCCATTCCATTGGGCTAGCCATCTGTTGTACATAGTCTCCCATTGCTCCTTAGAGCTCGCTTGCCAGAGAACTTTTGGTGCTGGAGCGGGCATGAATCCCAGCTCTGAACAGTCGAAGGAAGGAAGACAATTACACACACTATAAGACCAGTGCAAAAGATACAAGGAAAACACAGCCCTCCTTTTTGCAGTGACATGAATCCAAGCATCCCATGTTGGTCGCACATGGTCTTTTTCTTCTTCAAGCATGAGGCCGGTGCCAGCTATGTGATAGACAACCTTTTGTAAATTCGCAAAGATGGATTGATCAACAGATGACACTGAAGTCTGGTTCCCAGAGGGAAATAGCAAGATAATCGTATACATAACCAGTGCTTGTAAAGCAGCAAGAAGATTCGTGTCATCGAGGATCCGATACTGCACTCAGTCAATATATTACTCAGCTCGAGAACACACGATGAGAATAGATAGGATAAGGCTTAATGCAAAGAAGACCAGTGTCGTTTAGTCGAGGCCTGGGAATCCAAGAGTTCTGTTTCATATGAAGCTTCCTTGCGCTGTTTGGACTTAATTCTTACATACCCTGTCGAAAAGAAATTTCATCTCTTTAAGAACGGTATCCTTAACTATCTCGCTTGCACCGTCATGTTGCCCAGCCCACATCTTACAGAGAGCGAAACAGTTTGCAAGGGGCTGTGGAATGATGCCGCGAGAAATCTGAGAGGCATGTATGATAGGCGGCAGCTCGAACTCTTTCGCTAGAATGCGAGGCCACGTACGAAGAACCCGTAACAACACTTCCATACTATGCCTGGCCAGTGGCGGAGTGGTGTCGGCTGGCGGTAATAACGGTAATATCCAATCGTCGCCAACGGTCATCTCGGGACTAGCCACGGAAGTTGTGTGTGTGGTGTCGATAAAGCTCAGTGTGCCTGATATGGAGTTTAAAGTCTCTTCTGAACTACTTGAAAAAGCTAGGGAAAAGCCGTTTAGTGGGTCTCTAGCTAATAAAGGAAGATTTGTCAAATTACTCGAAGGTGCTTCAGGTGTAAGTAAGACATCGACGTCCATGTGGTAATGACTGCTTGAGGCACGTTGCAATTGCGCTGATGAATCTCCGTATTCGATGCGGTTCGGGGCTCCGGCTTGGAGGCCAGGTTTCTCTCTAGAATGGTCTACAGTTCGTTCATTGGTTGAGCCTGGTCCTCGGATGAAATTTGGATCATGGCTATCACTAGATCCCGCCAGCACGGCCGATTCCTCAGAAATCGCATACTCGCACAAAGCCTCGCGTTGAAGACAACGAGAGCAACTCGGCCGCTGTAAGTCGCATCTAGTTTTAGAATTTGTACACCGGCGACATGATTTTTGCCTCAGGCTGGGGGTCGGCGTCGTTGTGCATCGTTTTGAGTGACGGACCAGGGAAGATTTCTGTGTGAACCTCTTCTTACATATTGGACATTCCAGTGGCTGGCTATCCATTACCGCACGGTCGGCAGTATCCTTGCCAGACTTAAGGGATCTTCTGCGGGTTGACCGTCCAGGCAAGCTTTGAGAGTGTCAGCGAGAATACTAATTTCGAAGGAGTGATTCAGGGACCCTAGTATCGTGCAGTAGTTCACAACGATATTCTCGCAACTACGCTATGGAAAGGAAAACTAACGTTCTCGGCTGTTCTATGCAGCAATGAGAGTGGAGCGAATTCTCCTCTCATGGCCATGTACCGTGGTAAGAAATCAAAGGCCAGAGCAGACCAGGAAAGTGCCAAGCCAGGCCAAAGCTTTCACGATCTTAGCGTCCCTAACAAAGCAACTATAATTATTCAGCAATTTCTCTCCTAATCCCTTATTCGTGGCATGAAAGGATCTGAAGTTGATTTTGAGCATATGTATGCGCTAATCGTCTACTTGCTCGAATCAATCAAGTTATGTTCGGAGTTCGGAGTTGCGGTTTAGCCTTAGCATAAAACTGAGTATCACCGCCAATTCGGCTGGGCTAATCCACACTCTGGGTCTGGGTAAGAAGGTGTATAAATTACAACTTCATCCACCATGTACTGACTCAAAAGAACTCTAGTGCCTCCGCTTATTTTGGACTCAAAATTCTCTTGTCCCATCTACTATCAAGTCATCTATATGATCTCACCTTCGTCCCATCATGACAATTAACCACGTCTTCCTAATGGTGTCTCAGCCCCATATGACCAGTCTCCGAGCCTTCTACAAAGGTATTCTCCAGCCTCTAGGCTATACAGAGATGATAGCAGCGAATGACGGGCTCGTTGGTTATGGAAGCGACTATCCCTACTTCTGGTTGCAGGCACTCCCGGTGGGCAAGACACCTACGCCTACACATATCGCGATTGATGCTAGCAGTGAGATCCCCCGACCTATATGCCGTTCGGTTGAATAGGGCACTGACATGTCCAGGCCCCCCAGCGGTTGATGAGTTCTATAGGGTTGCGCTGTAAGCGAATTCATGGAGTATCGGTGGCGTTTATATTGCATGAGAGGTGAGCTAATGAGGTCTATTTGACTACAGTCAGACAGGTGGTAAGGACAATGGTGGACCAGGGATTCGCGTCGAGATGAGCCGGCAGCCATACTATTCGGCATTCATTTTGGACCCTGAAGGCAACAATATCGAAGCAGTTTGCGTGAAGAAGTAATGTAGTCGAGTTATGTTGGTTGATGAGATAGCTTGTGCAGAAAGCACTGGAGGAGTTTGTCTCTCACTTTTCGCATGCAACCCGTTTTGGATGGTTTCTGGGAAGTTTGCGAGGACAACGATTGCACAGAGATTAGATTTTACACTCTCATCTATGAGTATCGCAAGGGCAGCGTTATTCTAGTTATGGATTTTGTGGAATGTGTTTCAGCATCCCATCCTCTGCGTCCGATAAGTTTAGGATGAAACGTTGCTTAAGAGAAATTTAGATACAATTCGGACCAAGTTTCAGCATGGAATCGATTCTTCTACGTGGCAATGGCACCTTGTGTCAGAGCTTCGTAGAAGTCAAAGGAGGATTGTAAGCAAACAATGCGAAGACGCTGTGCCACAGGGCTGTGCTGACTGCGGCTCGATCCTCGGTCTCCGAAGACCTTCGGACAATTGCATCGCTAAAAATATATAATTCCCTACCACAGATCAGACTTTTGATGGTTTCCATGAGCAACGGTGGGAAGATGTGAGGTCTTGAGTTTTGGAATGGACGTTTGCATAGCGAAAGTGCTGGAGGGAGAAAGGCGCAGATGTTGCACTAACCCTTATCCGGCTGTCTCGCTTGCTTTATTGCTTCGTTTTGATCGGCCAAAAGCAACTTTACTGTATTTTTACTCCCTTGTTTGAACATGAGACGGCGGCACAACTTCTCTTGCCGCACGACAAAAATAGAGGTCCAAGCGGAGAATTCCTTCCCGCTGTGGAGAAAGACGACATCTGGCTGCAACTATTGTGAATTGTTCATTCTGACCACCAAAGTCAATACGCCCTGATTTGGACTATCGGCTTATGCTCTGACCATGAAGTTCATGCGATATCGACGGATCGGGGATGGTCAGTTGTTCGTCCGGCCGAAAAGGACCTAGCTGAACACGACGACTAATTACACGAAATGCTAAACCTAAATCAGGACTATCCGCCCACCATCTCCGGGCAAGCCGTCAATTGAGAGACAATGGGGTGAGACACGAACTTCTGCTTTTTGCGGATGCATTGCAAGACTGGAACACGGGATTCGCAAAGGGAGTGAGTAGGCAAGACAGCGGACAAATGGTGACCAGCAGGATCTCCAATGGCTTTCGGACAATATCAATGCAAACTGCGCGGTCTGGTAATTTATTAAGAAGACAATAGGCCTACCATGCTGTGAAAAGAACAGAGTTCGCACCAGTAGAGTATTTCGTGTCGGTGTTCATATCGGTGTTCATATGTAGGTGTCAGCCTCATGTAAGTGCCATCACTGACGGCTGTCTGAGGATAAGCAAGCTGTTATCCTGCAAGGCGCACAATCGATATGATAATGATAGAAGATCAACGACCCCGATGAAGTCGTGCATGTCCAGCAAGTATGTGGAGCAGTCAAAAGGGCATAGGGCGGCCCGCACCGGATGCCAGGACCTCCTTTTTCGCATGATGGCTTGGAAATTGCCTCATTAACTGGTCATTTCTTGCGGAGAAGATGGAAGGGATATCCTGGAAAGGGCAGCACGATGACGAAGATTAACGGTCCAAGGGTCTGGAGGAAGCCCGATGCCTAAGTCCGTTGAAGGGGGAGAGATGGCGAGGGATGAATGGATGTAAACAAACAAAACATTTGGTGACGTGCATCGTGGCAAAAAAGGCTGCCTTCTCCCAAAACCACAGGAGAGGGTGGACTCGATCAGCAACTCTCATGCATCTCGAACTCTCCCCCTTCCCCTGAGACCTGGCAGCCAGAGCGGCAGACGCCTCGCCTTTGTGTTTATATTGAACTATCGATTGGACTGCGGCAGCGCAAACAGTGCATGCAGGGTCCGTCCGACGTTGGCGGCGCACAGACCCCAAACAAAAACCTGCCCAAGAAAAGAACGACGCGGCTCCCAAACGCGTGGGCTCCACATCCCCGACCTTCGAGGAGCAGCAACAAGAACTCCAAGTTCGCCCACCCGAGCGCATCAAAAGCGCTGGAGGCTCCTCGATCGCCTCTCCATCTCATCCTCACCCATCACGACATCTCGTATTCGCGGTACCCCCGAGGAATACTGTTGCCTACCTGGGACACACATTCCGTCGGCTTTTGCCTCACCGCAACGTCACGAACCACGGCACGGCCAATCTCTCGAGGCCACGCCGCGTCGCAGCCCTTCCCTCTCAACTCCAACCTGCTATATCGCCTCAACTGCTAGGCCTTGAATGGCTTACGAAGCGCTACTGTCGCTGCTAGCTCGCTGAAGGGGCCGCCTACTTGGACACCAGTCGAAATCAGGCATCGAAATCTGTCCCTTGACAAAGCAGCATTTCCACGCATTCTCCCATTCCTACTCCACACCAGGCCTTTCGCCCACTCCACCTCGCCTTATCGTCCACGTTTGAAGACCTGCTAGACTTCTTCGATGCGAACTTCTCGCCCTTTGATCCCGACTTAACTCTCAAGTCGAAGAGTCACACCGAACCAGCCACCAGTCACGCGCATGTTTCCAAGCTTCGATTCACAACATTCATACAAACACAACGCCATGGATTTCGCATACTCGCCGCACCGCGAGACGGGCGGAACTCTCCACCTTCTATCGCCAACCCATCCCCACAGCTATCGCGTAGACGGCTTTCCCTCAATCAAGCAGATTCGGCGATCGCTGTCACGATCACCGTCAAAACCTTCGCGATTCCAACTTCACACATCCAAATCAAATTCCGCCTCGCCGGGTTCACCAATCTCACCTTTGGCGCTCTCAAGAGCATTCAGCACCAGAGCGACAAAAGACGGCAGCCCAAATCACTCGTATCCCCCTTCACCTCTAGGAGCGCAGCCTCCCGCGACTGCCAAGAAGAAGTTCACCCTTCGTCGCACTGCACCATTTCGGTCATCACCGCGCAATCGGCCTGCCTCAAAGAGTCCGAGACGTGTTCTCAGTGACTCTACCAATCAGGGAAACGCGATGCCATTCTCAGCAGGCCGTATATCTGGGGAAGAGAGCACCAACATGCCCGTCCCAGCTTTGCCCGAAAAGCACGAAACTGAGCCGAAGCCATCGATGATGCGATTTGAAATTAACGATGGGCCTATAAAATTTGAATTTGCGCGATCAAGAGAAATTAACGCCCCCGGAGCAAATTGCCTGGTTCCTGCAAAATCGAGCCCTCTAAAGCGAAGTGATGGGATCATGAATTTAGATCAGGCAAGTCTGGGGAGTCCAGTGGCTAAGCGAAGGAGTCTCCACGGTGCCTCATTCGGTCCTGATTTCGATATCTTTGACCATGCGCCGACACCGAGTGCAACGGAACAAAATCAGAGGGGACAGGACAACGAAATGAGCAACTATTCCTTTTCATCACCGATCTCGAAGACTAGCTCGCCTTTACGAAAATCTTTGTCCCTGAGGAAATCCACATTATCACAACGACATGGGTCGAATACGCCGCGGTCAAAGCCCGTCCAGGACCAACCTCACGAATTTGCTCTGCCCGGCCCAGCTGCATCACGGACAAGGGATCGAATGTCTCTGGACAGTTCTCTTTCATTCGCGCCACATATGCCGTCCCCTTTCCGTCGAAGTACCCAACTCGAATCTATGCGTCTAATATCACAACAGCCTCAGGCGTCTCTCCACAGCGGTTCTATATCTCACCAACCCCATCCTCTTTCAAATGCATTGACTCCATCGTCATCTAATTCAAGCATAGCGGGTGACTCACCGACCCATGCTCCAGCACCCGCAGCCTCTACCGGTGCCCCAAGGAATCCGGGCTTTTCTCGATCACTGCCTATCGGTGCTACACGCCCTCATGCACCGCACGTTCCGTCTGAGAATGGATCATTTGAAACCCCAGTTGCATATAAGACGGCCAAGCCACTACCAGCTGCCTTCATGTCTACCGGATTGATCTCGAAGCGCAACCGCAATGCCGACCTTCCCCAGGCCAGTTCTTTTGCGAGCTACGCAATGCCGGACACACCATCTAAGAGAGTATCATTCCCTCCTATGACTTCAACTCCATTTCATCGCAGTGTGTTCGGAAAATCGACACAACCCCGCCACGAGTTTGGAACACCTACCACTCCATTCAGCTTCCACCCAACCAATCCGTCTCCAGAATCATTTGGCAAAGGCGTCAACATTTTTGGGACACAGATCCGGAATGGTGGAAGCAGTCGCCGTGGAAGCTTTGTTAGTATCGACGGTGATGAGAATTCGCAATCACCATCTGCTCAAATTGATAGCCAATCAAGTAACGATGAACTTCCTCCTACTCCGACAAAGCAAGGTGTCGGAGGCGGTCGAGCTTCGCACTCAAAGGGGAATAGTCTGAGGAGCAGTCTTTTCGGTCGTCGGACCTCTCTTGGAGCGGATACATTCACGCCGCCTACTGCGGCTGACAGTCCTTCCCCGACACAAAATAGGCACGGTAAGTCATCTCCATCAGAAGGTATTGAGAGAATAGTTGAGGACAGCGGTGACCTATCACCCCGTGGACTTCCGATGTCCTCTCCTTCTCGCAATATTTCTCCGTCTTCTATTGCACTTTTATCCGCTCGATCGCGCATTCCACGACAGTCTCGGAGAAAGGCATCACCAATGCCACTCTTGAGACGGCCCCTCCGAGTTTCTCTTTCTCCTTTCGACGTATTGAGCATAACTAAGAAATCTCTTTCTACAGCGCGGCCAATGACTGCATCCGACTCCTCAGATCACGTGTCTCCCCACACCCCCCAGGACTCATTTGCTCCTCCAGATCCCAGCAACTTATCGATCTCTGCCCATGGAAGCCGACGAGGCTCTCTACCCTTCAACAACAGCACAAACAGTAATGTGTCATTCCCACCCGCCACTCCGACGGCACCTCGTGACCACACCTTGTACTTCGGCAATGGACAGCCTGGCATTGCCCCAATCACTGGGCTGACCCAAAACGATGTCGACACTGCCCTCAACAGCAGGTTCAACATGGTCACGCAGTATGGCAATGGAGAGTTTTCTCAAGTTTATCGGGTCGAAAATCCCATCAGCAACGACTCTTCGCTTTCGTCTCATTCTACGGCAAGTGTTTGGGCTGTGAAGAAGACTAAGCGTCCGTATGCTGGTGTAAGAGATCGCGAGAGGAAGCTTCGCGAAGTCCACATTCTGCAAGCTCTTCGCGGCCATGAACATATTGTGGCACTTGCGGATAGTTGGGAAGCGAAGAACTACCTTTACATCCAAACGGAATTTTGCGAGAACGGGAACCTGAAAGATTTCCTAACACAGACTGGGTATAAGGGACGACTGGATGACTTTCGGATTTGGAAAATTCTTCTGGAAATGTCATTAGTGAGTCCTCATTATTACTTCAATCTACATCACACCCGCTGACAGGCTTGCAGGGTGTCAAGTATATTCATGATTCTGGCTTTATTCATCTCGACCTGAAGCCTGCAAACGTGTTCATTGATTGGGAAGGGGTACTCAAGATCGGAGATTTTGGTTTGGCTAGCACTTGGCCAGCACCTGCGGACATTGATGGCGAGGGCGACAGGGAGTATATTGGACCTGAGGTTCTCTCTGGTCGCTTTGATAAGCCTGCCGATATTTTCGCATTAGGTATGATCATGCTTGAGATTGCCGGCAACATCATCCTTCCGGATAATGGTACTTCATGGCAGCGTCTACGAGCTGGAGATTTGAGCGACTTGCCAAGCCTTACCTGGAGCTCTGAGAGCAGCCTCGCTAGAGACCAGTCTGGAGATCCTGTCAATGACCTAAGCACGAATGGATCCAATGAGACTCTATGTGTTTCCGATGGCGAGGATGATACCTTCAAGTTCCTTCGCGACTTGGCTCCTGGGTCACACCGCCCTGAGGAACTAGTTAAGCCTCCGAATTTTATGGTTGATCCCGATGACAATGAAGCGCTCGACAAGATCGTTCAATGGATGATTTCTCCGCAACCGGATGAGCGACCAGCGATCGATCAGGTTTACCATTGTGGGGGGGTTCAATGGGTGGAGAAACGGCGACGAGCTGGCGGAACCATCTATGAGGGCAACTGGGGACCAGCTGATGACGTTCTCGACGATGGGCATGATATCGACATGACAGATGCTTAAGCGATGATCTATTCACATCCTCACAGACCTATATAGATGGTTTGGTGAAGCCTTTCGGACTGTCTCAGACAACAGCTAAGATATATTCGGCCGCATATCGGTGTTATGGTGTTTCAAGATGACGGACGGCGTCGAGTAGTACTGGTCCACCCTTTTTGGGTAGCCAGATGCTGCTAGGTTTCACAACCTGCTTCGGGATTCTTACGATTGCTTCTGGTCATTTCACTCTTCGGTTCGACATTTCGGGATTTTTTGTACGGGTTTTCACATTTCGATTTTTTTGCTTCAGCGCAGCATTGCATGGACACCGGCGCGCAAGAGACTCCCGATCAGGCAAATGATCGTCTATCTGCATTCGGCATTCTCAGAAAAACAACAACAAAAGCACATGTTCAAGCTCATTCTTCACGCATATTGACATGTCTACGATTAGATGGCTCTTCTTCGATTCTTCACGCGGGCGGAGGTCAGCGACGACTTCCACATGCCTGTGTTGCTTTCTGCTTCATGTTACTTCGATGCTGGCACGGCCGTTTCATGTCCGCAGGACAACGAAAACAAATAACTTTTGGACTTGTTATCCGCTTCTAAGATTGAGGCGCGCGTGGTCGTCTATTGTGTCTGGTTCTACTTGTAAACTCCAAAAATGGGCATGCATGAGTGGAGGTATCCTTGATTTTCTGCTTTTCTACTTTTCTACCTGTCCGAGCGAGAAGCACGGTAGGGCATGTGGAGCGTTTTTGGGCGTTCGTGTAAGGGAGCTTCTCATGAAGATTATGACCAAGGTTAGGGATGAATTTAGTTAGAGTGTGTGTTGTTTATTGATGGATTGGTGGATGCTGGCGGGGATCAGGCGAATGTAGGCGGTTAGGCACGAGGGGGAATATAGTGTTTGAATTGAGTGTGCTGGCTGTGCCGAATGACTGATTAGATGTTTCTGGCGTGCGCGTGTGTGTAGAGTGACACTTTTCTGCTTGTGACGGGTGGCGGTGGGGGCTAGCTTACCGTTTCGTAGGTATATGAGGCTTCGATTCTCCAGCTTTCCGAAAAGACAAGCCCACTCATCTATCAGAGAACAAATCGGCGAGAACTCCCATAAGACCCGAGCACAGCCACGACTATACATGTCACAAACCCTTATACGTTAGGATGCTCCGGGAAACATTTACCGCAGGTCCGAGGGCCCATTCATCTAAGAATTACTCTATTATTTCGTCCACCAACAGTTCCCCGTGTACGCCTGCAGTCCATCAAGAAGTCTAAGGCCGGTTGGGCTTTGATCCGCACTTCAGCAGTGACCCTCAACAAGCATAGGGGATTCATGTCTATAGACGGACAGCATAGGCCCAGTCGAGTGCCCCCCAAGCGGATGGGTATTCGTCACAACAGCCGCTAGGATGCTGGTTTATATGCCGTTACCTCCTTCGGGGTCTCACTCAGAGAATATCCTCGAGAACCCCATTTCCTTCCGCTCTCTTTTCTCTTCCTTGGGCTTGGAGTGATTAGCCTATCTCGCACCTCCTACATCTTAGAGTTCCAGACCTCAGGCTTTTAAAACTATTCAATCTTGTCGTAGGTTCCATCATCATCTACTATGGTCACTATGGTTTTGACTTTTTAGGTAAAGTTGAGGCACGCAGAGGAATGTCCAAGCAGAAGGGGGCAGAGTGCTAACTACCCGCAAATCAAAAGGTCCAAGTCGTTGAATCAAGTCCTAATATTCGGGACTAAGGGATCCTGTCCAATGTTCAATTTAGTTGAGAGGGGAGAGTCGCCAGCTGAAGGTGCTCTGATTCTCGCACGTCATACCATACGGTGCGAGGGAGAGCCGGAGTGTCCTGTACGTGTCCCGAGCGCCTCGAACGGGACTTGCAAAGCACACACTTCAGAGCTCTTAAAATTACGAGGGAAAGAATCCGAGTCAAGCCCAATGACAAATTGTCGCGCGAGCATCTCATTCTACCTGGATCATATCAGGTGCGACTTGTTGTGCAGTGCTTCGTTTCTTGAAGTATCCCGCCCCCAGCTAGGAACAACTAAGGATCTTAATATACTTAACTGATGCCCTGCATTAGCTTCTAGCGGTGATATTCAGTGTTACTAGGTGCAGATGGTCATCATTATGTTAGGTCAATTATGCGCATCAAAGTAGAGGAAAACTGTCGAACAGGACGATCCAAATACACGAATTGGGTGGATCAAAAGCCCCCCGAACTAGGCCTGATATAGTAGTGATCGACGCCAGGCCGGCAAAAACCCTCTAGGGTCCCACAGTGCCAATTGATCTGACACTTCTTATTATTGGCTAACTCCACGGTAGTCTTTGATGAGAATTAACCAAGACAAACGTAGGAGCGGTTGAAGAGGGAAGGAAATAAGAATTTATATGTCGGCTAGCCAAGCCCCGTAATTCCTTTTTTCCTAGCAAAGGGAAGGGTTCTTAGCTTCACAAAGTGCAAGAATTCGCTTTGTGAGAGTAAGGGCGTGTTCGGTTGCAATCTGGAGCTTTTTCAATCTGACGTTGATCCGTGCTTTCACCAGCGTTAATTAGTAGATAATTAGTGGCGCTTAATCTGGTGGTTGTACTTAATCTAAAATAAAGCCGACTGTTTAGTTAATTATTCTAATAAAAAGGCCTTAGATAAGGCTTATAATTAGCAACATCTTCTGCCGAGTTGGATCTGCACGGCGATAATAAGAATTAAGAAGAGGACATCGTATAGGGCCTACAGCTGCTGCAGTAATACCGTCGTCGGTAAGGGCGGCGGCGGTGGGGGGATGGTGGGCAATCGGACGGGCGCACGAGCAGAGCTCCAGATTCGACTTGACGATTGACCTGTAGAAAAAAGCTACAGGTTGATCTGACGCCAAGAGCTCAAGTTCAACTACTATATACGGTAAAGCGTGCGAATTTGACGCGGTTGCCGATCTGGAGGAGCTCCAGATCAGAAAGTCGTCAGATTGACCGAACACCCACCTCCAGATCAGATTGAGGCTTCAGATCAACTCGGTTCTGAAGCCTCCAGATTCAATCT
>Ga0307515_10019121_pt1 | contig 12351 bp, 5 predicted proteins | sample 17_EM_MG_FD_194513 | JGI IMG/M metagenome (GOLD analysis project Ga0307515, IMG submission 194513) | Populus trichocarpa ectomycorrhiza microbial communities from riparian zone in the Pacific Northwest, United States - 17_EM | ecosystem: Host-associated > Plants > Roots > Unclassified | place...
ATGTTGGGTATTGTTTTCTAAAATCCACCTAGTTTTGGTTCGTGGTTTTTAAGTTATTAGATAGTAATATTAATTTTTTTTAGTTAAATATTGGTCGATGACACTGAATATCAATAGAAAATAATATTTTTAATTCATTATAATAATCCATTGATTACATGTCGAAAATATTATTTTTTAGATCTTGAATAAACCTTAAAAAATTATTATATCTTAATCTTTTTAATTGTGTTTCCCTAACCAAGTGATTAATTGTGTTATCCTATCCAATGAATACAACCTAAAGTTGTTTGTCCTGAAATCTTCCATCCCAGATGTGTTTTTGGAAGTATTAGCCGAGTGACGGTCGCGGTTTTTTAATGGTATTTGAGAATTTAATAGCGATTGTTTTTTACTTGAAAATATATTAAAATAATTTTTGTTTTATTTTTATAAAATTTATTTTTTACATTGACCTATCAGAATAATTCAAAAATATTAAAAAATTAATTCAGAATTTGATGAAAAATAAATTAAACCGCAGCTAAACATGCACTAAAGTGTGGTTTACTAGTGGAGTCCATTTTGTCAATGTTTGGTGTTATTCGGAAAAAAATAAAAGTTAGTGAACTTGCGCACGGGGAGAGTACTGCCACTACAGAGTAGAAAAGCTATGATGTGATTTTCAACTATGCTTTCGTTTTAGTTATGTCTCCACCCAGTAAAATTAGTGCCGGTAAAATTAGAGTTACTGGCAGGCTATTGGTTTAATATATTGCCAGGTAGCAGCACTAGTCAATAGCACCATATAATAATAAATAAATAAATAAAGTCTCACTTGTAATTGCTAGACATGGCGGTGGAGCTCCAATGATGCCAAGGCGTGCGTGCCGCTATAATTGCAAGGAAATGTATTATTATTAATTTATTACTATTGAATATTGATAATAATAATAATAAATGCCATTGGCGCGCTTGCCGCTATAATTGCACGGAAATTTATAAATCCGAGGCGAAGCTTTCTCAACTCTCCACATTTTATTTAATAAAATAGTTTTCAACGTCTTATATATATATATATATATATATAGAAAAATCCAAAATTAATAAAAAAACAATCTTCCCAGCATACAATATTGATTATTATTCTATGAAAGGTCATCACCACCCTCTTCGCACTATTTTTTCTTATTCAGAGTCCAAGACACAAATGGAAGACGTCTTGTACATACAGAGAACGAAGCCCTCTTTCTGAGCCTCTCTCCCTCTCTCTCTCTCCCCCTTTCGCCTAATATTTACGTAGGGGTCCGGCCAATAATGTCCGGATCGGAAACAAGGTCATCGTTGCCATTTCCGTTTCGAAGACGTTCGAGTGGAGACGTCACAAAGAACTTAGCCTCAGTTTCCAGCAGCCTCTTACCGGCTTTTGGAACTGTTGTTGATGATGGTTACTTACACCTGAAGAAGTATGTTATCGCTCCATATGATAGAAGATACCGGTGAGTTTACTTGCTTGATTTCTTCTCCGTTTTAGTTTTATTTTTTTCCGGCCACCTTCTTTATTTCAGTACGATTTCTTGTTCATGAACATAAACCTCCATTCTTTTCAGCCAGATATTTGTCTATATATATATATATAGACAAATATCACTTTAAAGGGACTATATATATATATGAAAATTGCATTAAAATTGATGTGCATGACTAACGATTTTAATTTGAAGAAGAATATAAATAAATATAAATAGCATTAAAATTATAGGATAAAAAAAACTATAATTTACTTCTATATTGAGCGGTACTGGGCATAGCTTGTAGTTGGCGTCCGTGAGTGTTCATGGTTCATCCGTGAGATGGGGTAATAGGGGCTAAATTTAAATTATTGAAAGCGGCGGATCTCTTAAATTAACACATTTTTAATTATTATTTTTTTTCTCGAGAGGGGAGCAACTTGGTCTTGTTCGTCGCTATTAATACCTCTTGCCATCATAAATCCAAATTTCAACGAATATTAAATAGATGGGGACCAAGGAGTACTCGGGTCAATTAAATTATTTGACTCTTGTAAGAGTATAGAATACTCTTACAAGCTTAGATTTGTTAGTAGGGATCTGGTCTCGAGGTTATCCTGTGGAATATTATATGTATGGTTCAAGAAAATGATTTATCTTATGAACACATTGATTCGAAGCTCAAGGTGGACGATGATTCACTTGAGATTTTATGGAAAGTGACTGGGCCTTAAGGTATGAAAATGGGCTATACCCATTTTCTCAAAAAAAAAAAAAAAAACACAGCATCATGTGTGCATATAGGAATGGTTTATTGTACCAAAAAAAAAGTGTAGGTAATCATCTAGTAGGTGGCCTAATAGTAAGAGTTTGGGATTAAGAAGTTTGTTCCCCTGTGGTCTCAGGTTCGAGCCATGTGATTGCTAATATGATAGTCACTGGAGGTTTATATAGACGTTAATTTTAGAGCCCGTGGGATTAGTCGAGACATACGCAAGCTGGCCCGGATATCCATGTTAATAAAATAAAATAAAAGTGTAGGAAATTCTAAAAATGATAAATTCATTAATGGGTCGGAGTTGTATTTTATTGTAATTTAATGTTTAAATTGCATAATAACTCACGAAATAAACTTAGCTCGCTATCTAAGATTATGCATCAACCAATAAATTTATTACAAATCTTTAAATTTGTCTAATCATCAATTTAGTAAATTATATTTAAAATGTGAATATTTTCATATTTAATAGTATCATGGAATGAAATAACTAATAATATGTCAATCAAGAAAATAATGTGGACAAATTTAATAATATGTAAAAACATCATTAGCTTCGTCATGATCTAGTTGGTGAACTAGGGTTCACGTGATAATGTCTCCACTCACATAATCATAAATTCTTTTTTTTTTTTCAAAATAGGGATTTTGAGACTTTTTAGAGATAGGAAATATTAATACCAAATGAATCTCTAACTCAACATGGACAAAATTCCTTGTTTCTAAGAAAATATGGTTTTATTTGTGATAATAAAAAAGAAGAAAAAACAATTTGATTAAAATTCAGATTATAAAATTATAAATAATTTTTTAAAACTAATTATATAGATAATCTTAATCAAATAATAAATATAAATATTAGTATAACACAATTAAGATAAAAGTAAAATAAATAATATAAAATTAAAATAAGGCTAGGTTAGTAATTATAAGTGCATCCTCAGAAAGTAAACAACTTACAAAAGAAAGGGGGGGAAATGGCTTGCCATAAGGGGCAGGCTTTCGTTTTTCCAGTCTGGTAAAGCAGCACAAAAATAAGGAATCAAGGCATCAGGTGTGCCTATGAGAACAAAGACAATCATTAACACATTGTTTATCAGAGAAGAAAGTATAATTTCAGTTATAGCCCCATATGTCAACATAAAACCCCAGTAGATGCAGTCAGATAATTAATAAAATTAAGAGTGTGTTTATTTTTATTTTTTTAAAGTATTTTTGAAAAATATAAAAAAAAAAATTGTTTCAAATTAATCTTTTTCTTTCATATCATTTAAATATGTTAATATTAAAAATAAATTTTAAAAAATAAAAATATATTAATTTGATATATTTCAATTAAAAAACACTTTAAAAAGCAACCATTACTATAATACTAAACAAACTTTAAAAAATAACATAACAAAATAGATATCAAATTAATACCAACAACCCTTAAACATGTCTTTTATCAAGCTTTTTGATCTTAAGACACAACAAAACAAAAAAAACAAAAAAAAAAGAAGATTGGTGTTGGTGATTTGAAAGAGAAAGAGGAGTGGGCTAAGGGTTTTTTTTTGTTTAATTTAAGAGAAAAAAATGTTAATTAATATAGTATGTATACTTCATCAAAACTCGTAAAATTCACAAATTTGAATGATTTTATCAAGTTTACTTGAATCAAATCTGATTTTACTGGTCTTTGAATTTTTAATCTGATTTTATATATTAAATATAAATTAAATCATAAAATCATATAATTTTATAAGTATTCTAACCTTGTCGTTTCTCTTTTTTTCTAAATATACTTAATAACTTGAATGGAAAAACAAGTCATCGAACTGAGAGTAAGAATATACAAAATTAATTTAATAGGAATTTCTATAGGAACTTTGCGTCATGCAAAAATAATTTTTGACAAGTACAAATGCTACAATGTTTATCTAAAGTTTTTTACCGAGTAATTATATGCTTCATTCGTGACAAGAATTAATGTTAATGTTAATGTTAATGTGATGCAGGTGGTGGCAAACGTTCCTTGTGGTGTTGGTGGTATACTCAGCATGGGCATCTACTTTTGAACTGGCTTTTAAGAAAGCCGCTACCGGAGCACTTTTGCCCGTAGATTTGGTGGTTGATGCCTTCTTTGCAGCTGATATTGTCTTAACTTTCTTTGTGGCTTATTTGGACAATTCGACCTATCTTCTTGTGGATGATCACAAGAAAATTGCAGCACGGTATGATTCCAAATCACAGCAACACATTCATTTAATTTCACAACAAATTACTCCAGTTTAGCCCTAAAAATAGAAGAAGCTGCCATAAATTTATGACAGAACTATCACTGGGTGGCTTCTAACGGTATATTTCTGTCAAGTGATCAGAGGTTGAAAGGATCCGAATCCTTTTTTAAAAAAAAAAATCTGAGTTCAAACAAATCATACTAAGATTTTATAAAAACAAATGTGATGGATGATAAATAAGAATAACTAAGTCAGCATATGAAAAGAGAAATGAGAAAATGTTAAATTTATTTTTGTTATATTTTTGTACTTATTCTAATAGCATTCTTCACCTCACCTACCACCACAACAACTAATGTCAAGTTAAAAATTAAACAAACCATCTACTAAGTGATCTAACTGGAAAAATTTGATATTAAAAAGTTTGCTCCTTATATAATCTCAGATCCGAGCTCTATAGTTATAAATATAATAATCACTAAAAACTTACATGGTCGTTAACTTTAGGATCCGTAGAATTAGTCGAGGTACGCGTAAGCTGGCCTGAACACCCACGTTAATTAAAAATAAATAAAAAATAAACTCTGCTTGAACCACTGGGTTCAAGATATCCCTATGGCTCGATAGTCAATTTAATTTGCAATGACTTAAATTACAACAATTGCACAGTACTCATTGCAATGCGTAACCACCATTAGCAAAAGTTATGCTAGAATAACTCTCCTTGTCGCCAAAGAATATTTTTATGTTTCTAAACCTTTTCTAAAAATATTTTTGAATTTAGTTTCTAAAACTCTTTTTTACATTTCTAAGAACCTGTTCTCTGACACTATGCAATCATGGATTTCTTATAGGAAAAATTGAAGTTAATGGGTAAAAATATTAAAAAATAATTTAATATCGATATTAAAAATAAAAATGAAAAAATAAATGTACTGGTCGTGGCGTATAAATCTATTTTTCTTAAAAGTAGATTGCATTCTCTGAAGAATATTTTTTAAAGCAGCAAGTTAATGGTGATAGACTCTCGAAGATACAACTGCTGATCCTATACAAATGTGAACTAACAATGCATGATCTCATGAATACTCAAACTTGTAAAAATTATAGAGAGAAAAACCATACAAGTTAAGAAGTTGTAGGAAAATATTATCTAGCTCGAGGATCGTTGAAGATGTACTCCTAATTATGGAGGGATTTGAGATGTCTATTGTAAAATAAACCCTAAATTAAATTCATAATAAAATCTGCTAAGATTTAATATAATGATTTGACACTTTTTCCGTTATAATCTTTATACCAAATAATTTTTTTTAACATTTATTTTCCTAGAAATAGATTTGATTTGAAAGATAACACTTCTCTTCTCGCATGTTTTCTCAGGTATATCACCAGGTTATTGTTCCCCATGGACATAGCCTCAACTCTACCATTTCAAATCATTTACAGAATCATAACTGGCGAAATGCACGAAGGAGAGACCTTCGGTTTCCTCAACTTGCTGCGGCTTTGGCGACTCAGGCGTGTGGCTGAACTCTACAAAAGGTAAATCTCACTATTGTCTAACAATGAGGAGGGTGTGCTTATTCTACACTAATCATCAACTTATTTTCTACAGGCTAGAGAAAGACACACGCTTCAGCTACTTTTATACCAGATTAATTAAACTAATCAGTGTAATAGTCAATTCCTTCACCACCACAACAATAACTTTTGAGTTTTATACGCCCTGCACCATTCATTCATTCCCATCAAGACTTGATCTTTCATCCATGGCAGGTCACACTATTTGCGGTTCACTCGGCAGGATGCTTCTACTACTGGCTTGCTGCTCATCATAAAACATCAGGCAATACATGGATTGGAGTTCAGGTTAAAGATTTCAAACACAGAAGCATCTGGTTGGGTTACACCTACTCCATTTACTGGTCAATTGTCACTCTATCCACTGTTGGCTACGGAGACTTGCATGCAGTAAACACAGGAGAGAAAATTTTTAATATGTTTTACATGCTATTCAACATTGGCCTCACAGCTTATATAATCGGAAACATGACAAATCTCATTGTCCATGCTGCGGTCCGTACTTTTGCTATGGTAATTTCTCTTTTACCCTACCTACATGTTGTATCTATGCAACAGATTCTGTCAAGGTTTCTACAGGACTATGAATATCTATAAAATTTGGAATCTTCTAGAGTTTAATCCACTTGCTTGCTAATTTCACTTAACCAAACATGCCTTAACAACCTAAAACGGGAACGCTTAAGTCACAGTTGAGTCTTTCATCTGTATAACAATCCTACAGCTAGAACAATCTAACAGAACACAACTGCATGGTGCTACTTAATAATCTACTATTGTTTGGTGTTTCGCAGAGGAATGCCATCAATCAGATATTAAGATATGCAAGCAAGAATAGACTCCCAGAAGGTTTGAAAGAGCAAATGCTAGCACATATGCAACTCAAGTTCAAGACAGCAGAGTTGCAGCAAGAAGAAGTGTTAGAGGACTTACCAAAAGCAATCAGAACCAGCATTGCTCTACATCTTTTCCATGGTGTTGTTGCAAGCACCTACCTATTCAAAGGAGTTTCTGAAGATCTTCTTACCCAGTTGGTAAATGCCTTTGCTCTCCGTAAAACTTGTATCAGTAAAGACACTGGTATAGCTACTGTTGTATTAAGACGGAAGGTAGAAATTATGATTGATACCTATAACAAAGTAATGCTAACTCTGGATTTTCTTGTGCTTTCTTCCAGGTAACAGAAATGAAAGCAGAATATTTTCCACCTAAGGTTGAAATTATTTTACAAAACGAGATTCCCACAGAGTTTTACATCTTAGTATCTGGAACGCTGGTATGCCCCATGCCCACATATCTATCAAGTTCATCCATGTAAAGTAAGATATAAAATCTGAATTGTGACTCAAATTGCAGGACGTGCTGGTGTACAAGAATGGAACAGATCAGGTAATTTCAAATACATGCATCAAAACATCACTCCCTGAAATAAATTGGATTTTCTAGTACCAAATAGTCAAGAAATAAATTAGCTGATAATCATATCGCTAAAATATGTTAGTGATTGAGTGAATACCCCATTTATTGGCACAACGATGACACCTTATGCATGATGCATATTCTACATGATAAGATTTCCCTACAAAGGAATAGTGCATATAAGTTGAACTAGGTTAGGCCATAACAGATGAAAGAGGAAAAGTCTACTGCAGATGATTGTAAAGGGGATTCATCCTGCATATATGTAGCAAAGACTCTGCAAGTACGATTTTATCATCACCAGTCAGCAGCTATTCTTTTTATTTAAGAAGTGGTCGTTTGGGGAGACTTCAGGAACTTTCCTGGCAGTCAAGAATATATTTAGAAAAGAAATCATGCTATAGTCACACATACCGTTTAAATTGAAACATCACTTTATCCAAAGAGCAGATGCTAGGGATGCAAATCCCTGAAGGGTAATGCTTCACAGATCCTGTCTCGAATCCTGTTGTGGCAGATCAACAAAAGAAGTTTCAGGAAATCACTATATATAAAGTTCAAGGCACAATATCAGAAAATAAATTCCAGTCCTACATGTGATAATAGTACATAAATGATAAGTAGACGTAATAGAACTCGGAAATAATAGGAGAAGACAAGGAGTCACAATGCAAATATAATAAGCAGAATAATGTTTATGGCCACAAGAAAAGGTACAGAATATTTCTTAAGTGATCTCTGCACATCTCATCTATCCTAGTATTGATACTTTCTTGAATTTAAAGAAATAGGATAGCATAGGCAAACTAATGTGAGAAAGCTCTCAGGAAATGATAGCGAAACTCAAAACAAATCTACACCTATAATATATAACAAATTCTTCCTTGTCCTAAAAATATATGTTCATGGTGTTCAGGTTTTGTCAAAGATAGGACCTTCAGATGTGGCAGGGGAAATTGGGGTTGTGTTCAACATCCCACAGCCTTTTACTATGAGGACCAAGAGACTTTCCCAGGTCATCCGGCTCAGTCATCATCATCTCAAGCAAATGGTGCAGCCCCATAGCGAAGATGGAAAAACAATTATCTCCAACTTCACTCAGGTTAAAGAACTTATTTGTCTCATTGCATGACCAAATATAATCAGTTGTACGCCCACCAGCACATGTATCGGAACTGCAATTTAAACTGAAGCTGATTATTTATAATGACTCTTTGAGTGCAGTACATGAAGGACTTAAAACAAGAGATGCAACAAGAAATACCCTCTCTCAAGGAATTGCTGGGAGACACAACTGTAGAGGTATATTTCTATCTTCAATCAATTTAACTAGTGTTAAACAAATACTTTGACTAAACAGAGTCATCTTAATGCACTTATCTGCCAGTAAAGGCAAAGGTTGTTTTCAACTATGCATAAACCTTTTATGGCATTGGAATTTGAATTACTTTTAAATGATACAAGAGAATAGTGTATTGTCCTCATTTCAATTGTAATTGAAGTTACCAACGTATAAACCCAAAAAAAGAAAGAAAAGAAAAAATGTTAACAGCATCACTCAAGACATTCGAACTAGCTTTGAAATTGCATGTATCATAGCAGACTTTTCTGGTCCGGCCTTTCAGATTTATGATTTATCAATACTGGCTCCCAGACATGTATCGAAGTCACTCCAAAAGATGTTTTGGATTGTACTGAATGTTATAGTGTTTCTGGTAAATGCATAATACCAGTTTGGCCAATATAAAATCTGGACAGCAGTTCTAATTAGTATTCTCTATATAACGGTCATTATCTTTTCCTTGCAGCAAGCAACAGCAAATGAGGAGTTACCAAGTTCTGATGCAGTAAATTCTCAACGAGAAACAAATTTAGAAGGTAAAAATGACACTTAAAACCAAAACTACTTAAACATCATAGGGCAACCAAGCAGGAAAAAAAGGATGGGAAATAAAGATTGTTTGATTTACATTTCATCTTAGATTTTTTTTTTTGGGTGGATAGGGGGTTGGGTGATTTCACAACTAATGAAAGATTTGAGCTTCATCCCATGCGTTTTCAGGAACACCAGAAGATTCTACTTCATTAGCAAGCAAATATCCCACACGAGTGATAATACATGGGCATCATCCAAATGAAAGTCCAACGGGGGACACAAACGGAAAGCTCATACATTTGCCCGACTCTATAGAAGATCTATTCAATGTAGCAGGTAACAGGGTTGTGAAACGAGTATCTATTCTCAGATGCTGATATCGGTTTTAACAATTAATAAAAAATATAAGAAATGTCTTCAAACACTAAAAAAGAAGCATATATACAACTGACAAAATACTAACTGGAAAGAGATTTTCAAAAATTGAGGAGCCAAAAGGCCCAAGACAATCTCTGTTCCCACATCAAAGAAAGGCCAGATAAATGCATGAAGAGCATGACAAGTTCGCATCATGTGTCCTATATCACTAAAAGTCCGAATTCATTCATTGTTTGCTCACAAATTGAAGCTAAACCTTGCTAAATTTGACGGATGCAGAAAAGAAGTTTGGCAAGCGTGGAAACAAAATTCTCATGGAGGATGGTTCAGAAGTGGAAGAATTGGATGCTTTAAGAGAGAATGATCGATTGTTTATTTTTGAATCTTAAAACACAAAACCAACATTCCATCATCAGCCTACATGTGCAGCTCATTTTGAGTGAATTTTGTAGAAAGATATTAAAAGTTCGAGATGTATAATATATGACAAGGGAGGGAAATACATGCTCCTATGTTTAAGTACATATTTTGTGACTGTTGATGGGTCTGTGCCTTTATATACTTGACCGATACAGTATCTTCAAATGAATGGAAAACAATAGCTACACTCTGAACGCCAAGCTCTACTAAAAACATAAAAGGTAACAGCACAAGACTTGTAAGCTTACAATTCTTATTGAGCATGCCTGGTACAGCATAAGCAGCTTTCTGAAACCTTTCCTTCTCTTCCTCTCAAAAGCAGTATCTCTGCATTCCCTATCTCTTCCATAACCCCACACGCGGTTTGATCAATTTCACTGCACAGAGTTTAAACTCAGAACTTGAAGCAAAAGAGAGTTACAAAAAAAAAAAAAACCACTTCTGCCATATTTCTTCAGAAATTTAAAACAGTAACAGCAATTTTAACAAAATTTCTTATGCTGATTAACTCACGTTATCATCTTAAGCATGTTATCCACTCCCATCAGAAACTGCGGTGACGTATCTGCATACAAGAGAATAGAATGATCAAAAATCAACATAAAATTTCACGTTCAATTTCTTGAATACGAAACATGACATTTAATCTAATTAGGGTTATATTTATTTCACTAATATTAGTTCAAGTTTATTCAAAATTCCACGTGACCAAAAGCCATGAGATAACTGTTTTTTTATTTTTACTAAATCGAAAAAATATGCTTATTAATCACAGCCAAACAGAGATCGATGTGTAAAACATTATCATTAACAAACCGACTTCTCTGAGTATTATGTAATTAATTTTTTTTCTCAACTTATCTAGCTTAACCTCACTCGATCACACAGATTCTAGTAAACACTAACAAGATTTTGTACAACCTGAATTTTTTTTTGAAAAAATACCAGAAATCAAGGGCGTGAAATCGTACGATATCTAAACCTAAATAAAACCGATTACTGGCAGCAATAAAATTGAATTAATAAAAAAAAATCTTGAAAATGATAATTTAAGGTGTGATTATAATAACAAAATCAATTAGTGCACGATATTCAAAATAACTACGAAATTTGAATAAATAACGGAGAGAAATGAACGTGAGGCGGAGCGAGAGAGAGACGAACCGTAAACGAGAGAAGAGATTATGATGAAGGAGCAGGAAGAAGAAGGCTAGGATTGAGCTCGCTTGGTGCAGGAGTCGCCCTTGCAGAGATTTTTTAAAAGCTTCTTTTTGAGAAAGCGAGAGAGAGAGTTTGCTGGGTGTGGAGCCAGAGGGAGCGTGAAGTTGAGGGAATCTATACAAGTATACAGCGGGATTTTTAAAATTTCTACAGGATGGGGAAATGTCAAATACACCCTCCATTGAGTTTTGTGTTTGGGTAATCAAACGCTGGATCGTGACCTCCTGTTTCTCTCTTCCTCAATAGTCTTGAGAATTATTAAAAAAAAACAAATAAGCCATGTGATAATTTTATTGTTGAAGATTAAATCGTGTGTTTGCATTCTGTTTTGGAAGTGTTTTTTAAAAAAAAATTAAAAAAAAAAATTTAAAAGATATTTTTTTGATATTTTCATATTATTTTAATGTGCTAATATCAAAAATAATTTTTAAAAAATAAAAAAAATATTGTTTTGATGTATTTTGTAATGAAAAGCACTTTGAAAAGTAACTGCTACCACACTCATAAACACAGTTTAATATGTGCACTCTTTTATAAATTATTGTGATTTGAAATAATTATTTTTTTTATAAATTCTTAATTTGATCTTTTATTTTATTTTTTTGTATAATTGAGTATTTTTAAACCTAAATTAGCAACTAATTATATTTTTTTGTAAAAACAAATGTTGGATTGAAAGACACATGATCAAAATAAAAGGGGAGGGTAAAATAGGTAGAGGTTTCGAATTTCATACAAAAATTTTATTATGGCCCCTTTTTTTTTGTTTTATAGATGATCGATCCCTTTAATTGTCAGAAATTTAATTTTGATACCAAACTTCAATTCCCTTAATTTGCAATCTCTCTTGTGAGAGGAGAGAGGGAACTACTGAATTCTAGTGTAGAGCAAGAAAGTTACCGTTTATACTTAATTTAACCATCAAAATAGTTGAAATTTGTGTCAATAGATTCAATTTGATGAGGG
>Ga0307515_10019122_pt1 | contig 12351 bp, 10 predicted proteins | sample 17_EM_MG_FD_194513 | JGI IMG/M metagenome (GOLD analysis project Ga0307515, IMG submission 194513) | Populus trichocarpa ectomycorrhiza microbial communities from riparian zone in the Pacific Northwest, United States - 17_EM | ecosystem: Host-associated > Plants > Roots > Unclassified | place...
GGTGCTATGCCGGAATGCTCCGTCACGCCGAGAAAGATGTCGGCGCTGCGCTGGTACAGCTGGCAGCTCAAGCGGCCGTCGGCGACGTAGAACTGGAAGAACGCGTGGCAGGGCATCAGCGCCATCTTGCCCAGGTCGGCCACGTTCCAGGCGCTGACGATGATGCGGCGCGAATCGGGGTTGGTCTTCAGCTGCTTCACGACCTCGGCGATCTGGTCGATGTGGCCGCCGTCGGGTGTCGGCCACGAGCGCCACTGCACGCCGTAGACCGGGCCGAGGTCGCCGTCGGGCTTCGCCCATTCGTTCCAGATCGTCACGCCGCGCTCCTGCAGCCAGCGCGCGTTGCCGTCGCCGCGCAGGAACCACAGCAGCTCGAGGATGATGGACTTCAGGTGCACCTTCTTCGTCGTGACGAGCGGGAAACCCTCGCGCAGGTCGAAGCGCATCTGGTGGCCGAACACGCTGGTCGTGCCGGTGCCGGTGCGGTCGGCCTTGAACACGCCGTGCGTCTGCACATGGCGCATGAAATCTTCGTATTGCGAACGAACAGGGCGGGGGTCGTCGATCACGTCGCGGTCCTTTGCTGGCGAATTTCGATTATCGGGTCGGCCGCGCTGGGTTCGACCGGCTGATCGAACTGCAGCGCTGCGAGCCGCGCGTACAGGCCGCCGGATGCCGCGAGCTCCGCATGCGTGCCGGTCTCGACGATCTCGCCGGCCTCCATCACGACGATGCGGTCGGCGCGCTGCACGGTGGCGAGGCGGTGTGCGATCACCAGCGTAGTGCGGTCCTTCATCGCCGATTCGAGCGCGGCCTGCACCATGCGTTCGCTCTCGGCGTCGAGCGCGCTGGTGGCCTCGTCGAGCAGCAGCAGCGGCGGGTTCTTCAGCATCGCGCGGGCGATGCTGATGCGCTGGCGCTGGCCGCCCGAGAGGCGCACGCCGCGCTCGCCCAAGAAGGTGTTGTAGCCCTCGGGCAGCGCCAGGATGAAGTCATGCGCGAACGCCGCCTTGGCCGCCGCGATCACCTCGTCGTCGCTGGCCTGCGGGCGGCCGTAGCGGATGTTCTCCATCGCGTCGTTCGAGAAGATCACGCTGTCCTGCGGCACGATGCCGATGCGCTCGCGCAGCGTGTGCAGCGCCACGTCCTTGACCGGCACGCCGTCGAGCAGCACGTCGCCGGCGCTGACGTCGTAGAAGCGCAGCAGCAGCTGGAACACCGTGCTCTTGCCCGCGCCGCTGGGCCCGACCAGCGCCACAGTCTCGCCGGGCGCGACCTGCAGATCGAAGTGCGACAGCGTCGCATGCTGCGGCCGCGACGGGTAGCGGAAGGTGACGTTGCGCAGCGCCACCGACGAGCCGCCGCGCGCAGTTGCGAGCGCCACTGGCCGGGCCGGCGAGGCGATCGGCGAACGCAGGCTCAGCAACTCCATCAGGCGCTCGGTGGCACCGGCGGCACGCAGCAGGTCGCCATAGACCTCCGACAGCACTGCGACGCTGCCGACCAGGATGATCACGTAGACCACCGTCTGCCCGAGGTGCCCGGCACTGATGTCGCCGCGCGCCACCGCCTGCGTGCCCTGGTACAGGCCCCACAGCAGCGCGCCGAAGGTCGCAGTGATGATGAACGCGACCAGGAAGGCGCGCATGCGCGTGCGCTTCACCGCAGTGCCGAAGGCGGCCTCGGTCGCGGCGTCGAAGCGCGCCGCCTCGCGCTGTTCCTGCGTGTAGCTCTGCACCACGGGAATGGCGTTCAGCACCTCGGCGGCGATCGCGCTCGTGTCGGCGACGCGGTCCTGGCTGGCGCGGCTGAGCTTGCGCACGCGGCGGCCGAAGTACAGGCTGGGCAGCACCACGATGATCAGGATGCCCAGCACTTGCGTCATCACATACGGGTTGGTGATGACCAGCATCGTCATCGCGCCGATGCCGAGCACCGCGTTGCGCAGGCCCATCGACAGGCTGGAGCCGACGACGGTCTGCACCAGCGTCGTGTCGGTGGTCAGGCGCGACAGCACCTCGCCGGTCTGCGTGCTCTCGAAGAACTCCGGGCTCTGCGTCACGACGTGCGCATAGACCGCGTTGCGCAGATCCGCCGTGACGCGCTCGCCGAGCCAGGTGACGGCATAAAAGCGCAGCGCCGAGAACACGCCGAGCGCGGCGCCGACTGCGAACAGCGCGAAGAAATGCTCGCGCAGCGCCATCATCCGGGAGCCCGGGTCGCCGGACATGAAGCCCTGGTCGATCAGAGATTTCATCGCCACCGGGAACACCAGCGTGCTGATCGCTGCCAGCACCAGGAACACGACGGCCCCGCCGATCGCCACCCGATACGGCCGCAGGAACGGCAGCAGCCCGGCGAGCGATCGCACGTCGCGCGTGGCAGCGGGCGGGGCGGTGGTGGCGGGCAAGGGCAGGGCGGGGCTGGACATGCGACGAGTGTAGGCGAGCGCTGTGGCGGCACGCCCGGCCATGGCCCCGTTTGGAGTGCGCCTTGACAAATACTGCCTAGGCAAGTATATTCTCGCTCATCCCCTGTTGAGTTCCGTACCGTGACCCGCACAGCCCCCCGAATTGCCCCGCCCGCCGACTTCTATCGCGCGGACGCCTACTGCGCCGAAGAGAGCGTCGGTTATCTGATGAAGCGCATCATGATGTCCGTCGTTTATCAGGTCGACAAGCGCCTCGATGTGCACGAGCTGACGAGCGCGCAGTGGGGGCCGCTGATGCGCCTGCGCACGACCGGCGGGTCGACCGTCGCCGAGCTCGCGCGCTGGCTGCAAGTCGACGCCGGCGCGATGACGCGGCTCCTCGACCGGCTCGAGAAAAAAGGTCTGTGCAAGCGGGTGCGTTCGACCGAAGACCGCCGCGTCGTCAAGGTCGAGCTCACGCCCGAAGGCGAGGCCGCGATTCGAGAAGTGCCCGCCGTGCTCGCCGAGGTGATGAACGCCCACTTGGCTGGCTTTTCGAAGACCGAATGGCAGGCGCTCAAGACCTACCTGCAACGCATGCTCGAAACCGGCGACGCGATGCGCGACACGGCCTGACGGCCGCCGCGACGACGAGCCGGCCTGATTCGCCAAATTAACTGCCTAAGCAAATGAAGCCACAACAACTATCGATGAGAGCCCCGTGCGCGGGGAGCGCCCTCAGGAGCGGCGTGTCCAGCGTCCGCCTGGCCTGGCCGACGCTCACCGTGATCGCCGTCGCGCTCGCCTCCAGCATCGTGCTCACGCTGACCGGCTGCGCCAGCAGCGCCGGTATCGCGCCGACGGCGCAGGTCAGTGCGCCCGCCGGGGTCGGCCTGGACGCCGCCACCACCACGCCGGCGCTGGCCGCCGACTGGTGGCACGGTTTCGGCGACGCCAAGCTCGACGAACTGGTCGAGCGCGCGCTGGCCGGCAACCCGAACCTGAAGGTCGCGCAGGCGCGTCTGGCGCGTGCCGAGGCGGCTGTCGGCGGTGCCAAGTCTGCCGACGGCCCGCAGGTCAACGGCTCGTTCGACTCCACGCGCCAGCGCTTCAGCGCCAACAGCATCTACCCGCCCCCGCTCGGCGGTGGCATCTACACGCTGAGCACGGCACAGATCGGCGCGTCGTGGGAGCTCGACTTCTTCGGCCGCAACCGCAGCGCGATCGAGGCGGCGGTCGGCGCGCAGCGCGCGGCCGCGGCCGAGGTGCAGGCGGCGCGCGTGATGCTCGCGAGCAATGTCGCGCGCACCTATGTGCAGCTCGGGCGCTTGTTCGAGCAGCGCGATGTGGCGGTGCGCTCACTCAAGCAACGCGACGAAACGCTCACGCTGATCAACCAGCGCGTGCAGGGCGGGCTCGACACCGCGGTCGAGCAGCGCCAGGGCGAGGGTGCCTTGCCCGAGACGCGCCAGCAGATCGAGCAGCTCGACGAGCAGATCACGCTGGGCCGCCACGCGCTGGCCGCGCTCACCGCGCAGGCGCCGAATGCGCTCGACACGCTCAACGTGCCGCTGAGCACGGTGAAGGCCGTTACCGTGCCCGCCGCGCTGCCCGCCGACCTGCTCGGCCGCCGCGCCGACATCACCGCGGCACGCTGGCGCATCGAGGCCGCGACCAGCGACATGAAGAACGCGAAGTCGCAGTTCTATCCGAACATCAACCTGACCGCGTTCGTCGGCCTGCAGAGCATCGGCCTGGATCGGCTCCTGAAGTCGGACGCCGAGCAGTACGGCGCCGGCCCGGCGATCCGGCTGCCGATCTTCGACTCGGGCCGCCTGCGCTCGAACCTGCGCGTGAAGGCCGCCGATCTCGATGCCGCGATCGAGAGCTACAACGGCGCCGTGCTCGACGCGGTGCACGATGTGGCCGACCAGCTCGCATCGCTGCGCTCGGTCGATCGCCAGCAGGCCGAGCAAACGCGCGCGCAGGCCGCGGCCGAATCGGCCTACGACCTCGCCACGCAGCGCTACAAAGCCGGCCTGGGCAGCTACCTGACGGTGCTGACCGCCGAGTCGAACGTGCTGAGCCAGCGCCGCCAGGCTGCCGACCTGAAGGCGCGTGCGCTCGACACGCAGATCGCGCTGATCCGCGCCCTCGGCGGTGGCTACGCCGGCGACACGGCCCTGGTGGCCGGCGCCCAATGAGCCGCGCTCGACACAACACAAACACCTGAACGAATTCCGGAGAACCTTCATGTCCACCGATACCAATCAAACCGCTCCTGTCGCGCCGCAAGGCAACCCCGCGCGCAAGAAGGCGCTCACCGGCGTGGCCGCCGCCGTCGTTGTCGGCGGCATCGCCTACGCAGCGTATTGGGCGCTGGTGCTGAACCATTACGAGACGACCGACAACGCCTACGTGCAAGGCAACGTCGTGCAGCTGACGCCGCAGGTCGGCGGCACCGTCGTCGCGATCAACGCCGACGACACCGACCACGTGAAGGCCGGCCAGCTGCTGGTCCGGCTCGACCCGGCCGACGCGCAGGTCGCGCTCGAGCAGGCCGAGGCGCAGCTCGCGCAGACGGTGCGCGAGGTGCGCACGCTGTACGCGAACAACAGCACCTTGCGCGCGCAGATCGCGCTGCGCGAGGCCGACCTGGCGCGTGCCCAAAGCGATGTGGTGCGGGCGCAGGATGACGTCGCACGGCGCGCGCCGCTGCTCGCCAGCGGCGCGGTCGGCAAGGAAGAGTTCAACCACTCGAACTCGCAACTCGCCGCCGCAAAGAGCAGCGCCGTCGCCGCGCAATCGGCGGTGGTTGCCGCACGCGAGCAGCTGACGTCGAACCAGACGCTGACCGATGGCATTGCGGTCGACCAGCACCCGAACGTGATGCGCGCCTCGGCCCGCGTGCGCGAGGCCTACCTCGCGCTGCACCGCGCCGAGCTGCTCGCGCCGGTCGACGGTTTCGTCGCGAAGCGCAGCGTGCAGCTCGGTCAGCGCGTGCAGGCCGGCACGCCGCTGATGTCGGTGATCCCGCTGAACCAGTTGTGGATCGATGCGAACTTCAAGGAAAGCCAGCTGAAGAACCTGCGCATCGGACAAAAGGTCGAGTTGCAGGCCGACGTGTACGGCAAGAAGGTCGACTACCACGGCACGGTCGAAGGCCTGGGCGCCGGCACCGGCTCGGCGTTCTCGCTGCTGCCGGCACAGAACGCCACCGGCAACTGGATCAAGGTCGTGCAGCGTGTGCCGGTGCGCGTGTCGCTCGACCCGAAGGAGCTCGCCGAGCACCCGCTGCGGGTCGGCCTGTCGATGGACGCGAAGGTCGACGTGAGCAAGACCGACGGCCGCATGCTGGCCGATGGGTCGCGTGCGTCGGTGAGCGCACAGACGGCGGTGTTCGAGCAGAACAACAGCGCCGCCGACACCGAAGTGCGCAAGATCATTGCCGCCAACGGTGGCCCGGCCTTCAAGGCATCGACGGTGGCCAGCGCCCCCAAATCCGAGGGCAAGTCCGACGGCAAGAGCGCGGCCACGGCGAGCACCGCTTCGGCCGCGGCCTCGATGGCCACCCTGGCTGCGGGCGCGAATGCGAACGCCGCCAACGTGAAGTGATCTGCCGGAGCACCTGACCATGTCCTCGACCTCTGCCGCGCTGCCAGGCCCCGGCGCTGCGCCGCCGCCCGCACCGCCGGCGGCGCCGCCCAAGCCGGTCGCATTCGCGCCGTTGACGGGCAGCGACCTGGTGCTCGGCACCATCGCGCTGTCGCTCGCCACGTTCATGAACGTGCTCGACACCTCGATCGCCAACGTCTCGATCCCGGCGATCTCGGGCGACCTGGGCGTGAGCCCGTCGCAGGGCACCTGGGTCATCACCTCGTTCGCGGTCGCGAACGCGATCTCGGTGCCGCTGACCGGCTGGCTGACGCAGCGCTTCGGCCAGGTGCGCCTGTTCACGATGAGCGTGTTGCTGTTCGTGATCGCGTCGTGGCTGTGCGGCTTGGCGCCCAACATGGGCATGCTGATCTTCTTCCGCGTGATGCAGGGCTTTGTCGCGGGCCCGATGATCCCGCTGTCGCAGACGCTGCTGCTCGCGAGCTACCCGACCGCAAAGGCCGGCACCGCGATGGCGATGTGGGCGATGACGGTGCTGGTCGCGCCGGTCGCCGGGCCGCTGCTCGGCGGCTGGATCACCGACAACATCTCGTGGCCGTGGATCTTCTACATCAACATCCCGGTCGGCCTGATTGCCGCCGGCCTGACCTGGTCGATCTACCACAAGCGCGACCCGGGTCCGCGGCGCGTGCCGCTGGACTACGTCGGCCTGGGGCTGCTGGTGCTGTTCGTCGGCGCGATGCAGATCATGATCGACAAGGGCAAGGAGCTCGACTGGTTCGCCTCTGGCCAGATCGTGGCGCTGGCGGTCACCGCGAGCGTGGCGTTCCTGTTCTTCCTCGCGTGGGAGCTGACCGACAAGCACCCGATCGTCGACCTGCGCCTGTTCGCGCGGCGCAATTTCGTGACCGGCACGATGTCGCTGTCGATCGCCTACGGCCTGTTCTTCGGCAACGTCGTGCTGCTGCCGCTGTGGCTGCAGCAGTACATGGGCTACACCGCGACCTGGGCCGGGCTGGCGACGGCGCCGGTCGGCATCCTGGCGATCATCCTGTCGCCCTGGGTCGGCAAGAACGTCAGCAAGATCGATCCGCGCAAGCTCGCCACGGTGGCCTTTCTCGGCTTCGGCGTGGTGCTGTGGATGCGCTCGAACTTCAACGCGCAGGCCGACTTCATGACGATCCTGATCCCGACCGTGTTGCAAGGTGCGGCGATGGCGTTCTTCTTCATCCCGCTGCAGGCGATCGTGTTCTCTGGCCTCACGCCGGACAAGATGCCGTCGGCCGCGGGCCTGTCGAACTTCGTGCGCATCACCGCGGGCGCGGTCGGCACCTCGCTGTTCACGACGCTGTGGGAAAACCGCGCGATCCTGCACCACGCCCAGCTCACCGAGGCCGTGAACCGCGGCAACGACACCGCGCTGCAGACCCTGGGCCAGCTCGGCGCGATCGGGCTGAACAACGAGCAGGCGATGGCGAACGTGAACCGCATCATCGACCAGCAGGCCTACACGATGGCGGTGACCGACGTGTTCTACATGTCGTCGCTGCTGTTCTTCGTGCTGGTCGCGGTGGTCTGGTTCGCGAAGCCGAAACCCGGTGGCGCAGCCGGCGGCGGCGGCGCGCACTAAAACAAAGTCATAGACGCAAGGTCGCGGCGTAGCCCGTCATCTCGAGGTAGCCGCGGCCGATGCGTTTACCGCTGTCGTCGCGCAGCTCGCTCAGGCCTTCCCAGTAGATCGCGCCGGTGCTGCTGCGGCTGTCGAGCTCTTGGTCGTCGAGCAGCGCCGCGACGTTGAACGTGCCTGCCGGCGTGATCACACGCCACTGCACCGGGTAGCGCGCCTTCGACGCGGCGCTCTGCCACACGCGCCCCGGTGCGAACGTGACCTCGTCGGGCGCGAACTTGCGCACCGCATCGTTGGCAACGCCGCCGCGGAAGCTGCCGCCCGCGTACACGCTGCTGCCGTCGGCGCGCCGCAGCCGGAATGCGGTCAGCGCGCTGCCGTCGTCGAGGTTCATGCCGATCCAGTCCCAGCCCACCGCTTGCGGCGGCAGGAAGGCGTCGCTCCATTCGTGATCGAGCCAGGCGCGGCCGCCGACCGCGATCGGGTCGCTGCCCAATCTCAGCGTGCCGGTCACCGCCAGCTGCGGCTCGCTGTAGTAGTGGCTCGTGTGCGCGGGCGACGGGCCTTTGCGCGACAGGCCCGCGTCGCCTTGCAGCAGCACTGGCTGCGTCGGCGCGATCTGCAGCGAGAGCGCGAAGCCCGCGCTCTCGCTGTCGACCACGGCCTGGTACGCGCCGCCGGATCGTTGCAGGCGCCAGTCGCGCAGCACCACGCCGGTGTCGCCGACGCTGGTCTGGGCGATGCCGAAGCCGCTGCGTGCGATGCGCTGGTCATGGCGCAGGCGCTGCGCTGCGAGGTCGGTGAGGGCAGCGTGTGCGAACACCAGTTCGGTGGCGGCAAAGCGGCTCGTGCGATCGGGCGGGATGCCGGTGGTCGAACGAAAGAATGTCACCTGAAACCCCCACAGTCGCGTGCCGGCCTGCAGGCTGCCGGTCACGTACCACCATTCGGTGCGGCTCTGCGGGTGCGCGCCGAAGTCCGCGGGGAACTGCAGACCCTGCGGCAGACCCGGCGTCTCGGCCGCACGCGCGCCGGTCGCTGCGCCGGCCAGCAAAATCATCAGATCGCGTCGATGCATGCCACGAGCATCGCACAGGCCTGACCGACAATGCGCCGATGGCCAAACCCGCTCCCCGACTCGGCGCTGCCGAGATCGCCCGCGTGATCAAAACAGCGTGGGACGACCGCCCGCCCTTCAATGCGGTGCTGCTGAGCCACGGCCTCAGCGAAGGCCAGCTCGTCGCGCTGCTCAAGCGCGAGCTCACGCCAACTGCTTACAAGCTGTGGCTGCAGCGCTCGGGCAAGCGCCGTTGAATGCCCCAGCGGATTGGGGCAGACTCGGACGCGCGAACCCACCGATCCACCCCAGGAGAGACAACATGAAGCTATCGTTTAAATGGGCCGCTGCAACCGTCACGGTCGCTGTGCTCGCGGCTTGCGGCAGCATGGGCGGCGGCGCCAAGACCGGCATGAGCTTCTTCGTCACCAGCGCCGGGCCGGGCCAGGGTGCCGACCTGGGCGGCCTCGCCGGTGCCGACAAGCAATGCCAGACACTCGCCACTGCCGCCGGGGCGGGCAACCGCACCTGGCATGCCTACCTCAGCCAGCAGCCGACGGCCAACGTGCCCGGCGTGAACGCACGCGACCGCATCGGCAAAGGCCCGTGGACCAACGCCAAGGGCGTGGTCATCGCCACCGATGTCGACAACCTGCACACCGCCAACAACATCAGCAAGGCGACCGCGCTGACCGAAACCGGCGCCGCCATCAATGGCCGCGGCGACACGCCGAACACGCACGACGTGCTGACCGGCTCGCAGCCCGACGGCCGCTACATCGCCGGCAACGTCAACACCACCTGCGGCAACTGGACGCAGAGCGGCGAAGGCTCGGCGATGGTCGGCCACCACGACAAGACCGGGCTCGACGAGAGCGTGCCGGCCAAGTCCTGGAACTCATCGCACATGACGCGCGGCTGCAGCGCCGATGCGCTGAAGGCCACCGGCGGCGCAGGCTTGTTCTACTGCTTCGCGGCGGACTGAGCTAGCGTGTGTCGATGCGGTCGCTGCCGCGCAGCGGCGACCACCGATCGATCATGCGGTGAGGCTGATCGACGCGTCGTTGGTGGCGCTGGCTGTTGATGCCGCCGCCGTCTGGCCGTACTGCTTGAGCACCAGGTCGATGAACGCGGTCAGGGTCTGACTGGCGGCGTCGCGCGAGGAGCTGCTCGACGAGTCGCTCGATGAACTGCTCGATGACGTGGTCTGCACGCTCGACGTGCTCGCGCTCTGCAAGCCCTGAAGCACCGCGTCCATCTTCTGCTTGAGCGTGTCGGCCTCGCTCTTGCTGATCGACTTGTCGCCGTCGGTGTCTGCGGCGGCGAACAAGCTCGCGACCGCATCCTTCAGCGCACCCGCGGCGGCCTCTTCGGCCGACACGACGCCATCGCCGTTGGTGTCCAACGGGTCGGTGCTGCTCGTGCTGCTGCTCGAATCGCTGCTGGCCGAGGCGCCGTCGGGCGGCGGCGGTGGCGGCATGCCGCCCATTCCACCCATGCCGCCTTGCTGCTGCGCAAAGTCCAGCGTCGAACTCGGCGGCGGCATCAGGCTCTTCATGCCGGTGTCGAGCTCGTCCTTGCTCAGGCTGCCGCTGCCGTCGGTGTCCATCGTCGTCATCAGGTCGCCGGCGCTGCCGAGCGTGGTGCCGGTCTTGCTGCTGATGTCGTCGAGCATGCTCTGCAGCTCGGTCGTGTCGACGCTGCCGCTGCCGTCGGTGTCGACCTTGGCGAACATCTTCTCCGACCGTGCACTGGCGCGTGCGCTGCTCATCCCGGACCAGGCGCTGTTCGCGCTGCTGACCCCGCTGATCGTACTCATCGTGATTCCTTTCAGAGATTGAAGTGGGCAAGCCGCCGCCGCGCCGTCGGGGCGGATAGCGACGTGTTCATTCTTCGAAACCTGCGTCACCGAACCGTGTCGGCTTTGTATCGACCCTGGTACGAATCGCCGCCGCAGCTGATGAACAAGGGGCGACAAGCGGCGCTGTTCAGGTGTTTGTGTGAGCGGCTGCCGGCTACGCTGCCCAAATGCACGACGAACCCACGACCCGATGACGCCCATGCCGAACATCCTCGTCGTGACCGACGCGGCCGGCGGCCGCGCGCTGTGCGACGGCCTGGCCCGGTTCAAGCTCGATGCCCGCGCGGCCTGCGATGCGCCGGCTGTTCATGCGCAACTCAAGGCGCGGCGCACCGACCTCGTCGTGCTCGACCTGATGCTGCCAAGCGTTCAAGCGCTGGCGCTGACGCGCGAACTGCGCACGACGTTCAACGTGCCCGTGATCCTGATCAGCGACCATGGCACGGCCGCGGAGCGCGTCGTCGGCCTCGAGATGGGCGCGGACGACTGCATGGACCGGCCGCTGATCGTGCGCGAGCTCGTCGCACGCATCCGGACCGTGCTGCGCCGCACCGGTGTTGCGTCGGCGGCGCACAGCAACCGGGTCCGCTTCGACGGCTGGGAGCTGCAGCGCAGCGAACGCCACCTGCGCTCGCCGGCCGGTGTGCCGGTGGCCCTGTCGAACGCCGAGTTCCAGCTGCTGTCGACCTTTCTGCAGGCGCCGCGCCGCGTCGTCAGCCGCGACGATCTGGCAGCGCGTGCGCAAGGCCAGGCGTCGGCGGTTGCCAGCCGCAGCATCGATCTGCTGGTGTCCCGGCTGCGCCAGAAGCTCGGCGCCGAAGCCGAGCGCGGGCCGCTGATCCGCTCGGTGCGCGGCGTCGGCTATCTGTTCGATGCGCATTCGGTCGAGGCGCTGGCCTGATCGACAATGCCGCGGGTGAACACCGCGCCGACTGTTCCCGACTCTGTCTACGTCCGTAGTGCTGGCAGCGACGCGCTGCGCGTCGGCACGACGCTGCTCGTCGTGCTGCACCACACCGCGATCACCTACGGCGCCATCGGCGGCTGGTACTACAAAGAGATCGCGACCGACCGCTCGCTGTCGTCGATGCTGCTGGTGTTCTTCTGCACCTTCAACCAGGCCTGGTTCATGGGCCTGTTCTTCCTGCTTGCGGGCTACTACACGCCGGCGGCGTTGCGCGCCAAAGGGCCGTGGCGGTATCTGCGTGACCGCTTTCAACGTCTCGGTGTGCCGCTGCTCGCGTACGGCTTCGTGCTCGGGCCGATCACGATCGCGCTGGCGCAAACGGCGCGCGGCAAGCCCTTCGTCGACACGCTGCTGGCCCTGTGGCAGCGCGGTGAGTTCGAAAAAGGGCCGCTGTGGTTCGCGTGGGCGCTGCTGATCTTCGCGATCGGCGTGGTGCTGTGGCACGTGCTCGTGAAGCCTCGCGGCGAACCCGCGGCGGCGCGGCCGTTTCCGTCCAACGCGATGCTGCTCGGTGCGGCCCTCGCGACCGGCGTTGCCGCGTTCGCGTTGCGGCTGCTCTGGCCGGTCGGGCGTGAGGTGTGGGGTTTGCAACTCGGCTACTTCGCGGGCTATGTCGTGCTGTTCGCCGCCGGTTGCGTCGCAGCGGCACCGCGTTGGCTGGAGGCCTGGCCCGCGGCGCAGGTGCGCACTTGGCGGCGCGTCGCGTGGTTCACCTTGCCGGTGTTGCCGGTGGTGGCGCTGCTGGGCGGCCCATGGCTCGGCCTGCAGGGTCGTCCCGAGGGTGGCTGGAACGTGCCCGCGCTCGTCTACGCGC
>Ga0307515_10019124_pt1 | contig 12350 bp, 10 predicted proteins | sample 17_EM_MG_FD_194513 | JGI IMG/M metagenome (GOLD analysis project Ga0307515, IMG submission 194513) | Populus trichocarpa ectomycorrhiza microbial communities from riparian zone in the Pacific Northwest, United States - 17_EM | ecosystem: Host-associated > Plants > Roots > Unclassified | place...
TCAAATCTTTGAAAGCTTGATTCTTTTACGAATGACACATTTCTGGAGTGCCGGTAGTTCGCCGAAGATCCTGAGTTGAGTCGTCTCCAAAGATGATCGTGTGTCTTCTGCTATCTGCACCTTGTGATTATAATGTTGGTCGAGTTCTTGGCGTCTCGAGCCAGCACGCTGTTCGATTGATGCCATCAGCGGGTTGATTTTTCAGTTCAGCTGGCAGGTAATATCTCATCCATGGGGGGCTTAAGTCGCTGGCTCCAATCTCTCTTGTAACTCTCGTTGACCTGAGGGCGCTGCAAGTGCGTGAGGCGTGCGTCCAGACTCAAACACTTTGATTGGAAGGTTGTGTTTACTTCAACTTTACTAACGAGAAAGTATTCTGTATTTTTAAAGGGCAAATTATTTGCCACTGGCCGCATTCAATCAGTTTGCCGGATTCGCGAGTGCTTTGGCAATTGGAAAGAAGGCATGGTCACATGATCGCTAAATTCGCTCTTCAAAAGGGGGTTGCCAAAAAAAAAAATTTCCAAAGTCGAAGGCAAAAATTAAAACTGAAGTAAGAATCAAATGGCAAAACTATCGAGTCCCAGGGGCGGCTTGGGAACTCAAGCGAAGAAAGACTCTAACCACTTTCTTCCTGTCTGGCAACATACATGCTGGTTGGGCACCACAACTTGTACAACTTACCGTCCACAAAATGCCGCACCCATCCCCCCACCCCTTTGCAACACGCAAAGATTTCATGTTAGTAGCTTCTAGGTCTCGAGCTCACCCCTAGCGCGGGTAAATATCCAGCCCCCAGATGCCCACCATATTCATAAGCATCGATATCGAAGGCGGCAATGAGGGTTTTCGAAAAAGGCCTGTTCACGAAGTCGGCGTCGCGATCCTGAACATCCCCAACCTTGAGTCCAGCTCCCTACAAACTCAGTCACCTATGCAGTCCCATAATTTTTGCATGCCTACCGAATGGGGATATCCAAAGTCAAAGAGGCGTTTTATCTTCGGCGACTCTGAGGAAATATCACGGAATGAATTCGAGGACCTTCTTCTACGAATTACTCAAGGAGGACAACCGAAGCTTGGGAGAATATTGGACCACTTCAAGACTGGAGAAGATGTGGTACAGAAATGGCTACATATCGCTGGTAACGATGCAAATTACACGTTACGGGCTGTGCCTCTCTCATTGCTGCTCGTCAGTTTGATATTCTCTCTGGGGAAGATCTGGTATGCCAATGAAGAGTTGAAAGGCTCAAACAAGTTGCGCTCAGGAACATACCGGATGTAGTGGAGAGTGGAGTGACAATAGGAGAGGCAAAGGAGAATTTGGGATTGGCAAGTTTGGATAATTTGGATATAGGGTGGTGCGACTGCCTCTTTATGCAGGAACGGACCATGAAAGTTATTAGTAGTATTGCTAGAATAATCGTCTGCATATACAATCTTTGGGGAGCTTGCCCTGCTCTCCCGTGCCTCTTTTCCAAAAGCCTCGGTTGCTGAACAAGATATTTGGAAGAGTTGAAATGCGATTAAATGCTGCATTGTGTAATTTGTGTCAGTCGCATCGAGAATATCATTATCTGGCATTCTAGCCTGGTTCTGACTTCACCAGCCTTGAAGTCCACTATCAATACTCAATTGAAAAATGGACTATACTCGAGACGAGAAGTTTAACAAATAGTGCTAAGACAAAGCACATCGAAATGTCTAAACATTCATGCTACAATCCGTCTGTTTGAAAATGGGAAAGTTGGTGGCAGTAAGGTTGTAAATTGACTATCTGGATGCACTATTCGACACAGCAAACTGAACATCTCAGAATCCTAAGAGGGGAACCAGTTTGCAAAACAGCGCTTCACAAGCAACCTCACCGCCTTTTTCTCGCAGGTCTCACAACAACAATCTTCCCGCCAACAAAGCAACCACGATAACAATCCCCGTGCTCCATATTCCACTCGTTCTCTCAACACTCTGCAGCAGCGTAGGGCATGCTTGTATCTCAGCCTTGCGTGCAAGCAAAGCGTCTGACGAAAGGCAACCCGGCATCAGCCATCAGTGACCAATTTCATCGATCGACGAATTCAGATCCAGGTTGCTGGACGATAGATAGGGCAGCAAAGCTTACGCTTTCTGTCTGCTACCTATTTCAGGCAACCCGTTTCGGTCTTCAAAATCTGTGTCCTTATCGAGGACATTCGAAAATCGATCAATCGTAGCCACCACCGACTTGACTTGCAAAAGCAGTAGAAACACTCTTCTCGTCATCATCCAGGCGGCGACCGCTCAACAATGAACTACCTCCAAAGACACTACCAGCATCGCCCGTCTTGTAGTCAGCGATGCGGCCACCGGACTCCACATATCGCTTAAGGCGATCGGATTGACTCAAGCTTGTCTGCTTCTGAGCATCAGCCAAACCAGCACCAAGGCTGACTCCACCCTGGCCAATGCCCTTTCCGTCAAGAACACTGTTGGTGATATCGGTAAGCTCACTGGCGGCAACAGATTCACCAGCAACACTCTCCGCAGCGCGACCTCTGCCCTTGGAACCATTGGTGCGACCGCGGGCATCTAGGCCAGGCCAAGTCTCAGGAGTGAAGTTGGAGAACATTTGTGGGTAAGCAGAGCCAAGACCAACACCACCGAGCGCAGAAGAGTGGACGGATGAAACATCATCGTTAATGTAGCCCATCATAGAACCAACATCGCTGAAGTCCGGAACAGCCTTGCCATTGGTGCCGGAACGGCCGTTGAATGAGGCGTGAGACATTTGGTAGCGTTGAGGACCACGGTATGTTGCCTTGGGGCGGCTGAATTGCAGAAGGGAGGTTTGCAGATTGGACAGAGGACCCTCAACGAGACAATTGCGTTCCTTGAAGTGCAACAGCAAGTAATGCCAAAGGGGATGCTTTGACAAAACCTTGGGGTTGCCAAGGATAACCAGACCGTACTTAGCACGAGTTAAGGCGACATTGAGACGTCGAGGATCGCTCAAGAAACCAATTCCTTGATGATCGTTGGAGCGAACGCAAGAGAGTACGATGAAGTCCTTCTCACGACCCTGGAAAGCATCGACGGAAGCAACCTCAATCTCCTTGTAGTTCTCCTTCTTGAAGGTACCAGTGTTCTGCATGGAGCTGACCACATAGCTTCGTTGACCTTCGTACGGGGTAATGACTCCAATGTCTTGAGGCTGAACGCCAGCCTTGAAGAAACGGGTAACAATCTTCTCGACGTTGGAGGCTTCCGTGCGGTTGAGATAAGATGTACCAGATGCGGATATTTCTTCGTTGCCAAGGTTGGACCAGAACATCATCGGTGTATCTCCAACAGGCCAGGGGAAGTCGACATCGCGGCGGAGACGCTGCTGCATGGTTACGCCATTCTGAAGAGAGCCTTCATAGAACATGTTTGACGGGAATTCCGAGAGACAAGGATGCATGCGGTATTGAACGTTGAGTCGAATGGGGGCGAGACCAAGTATGACAAGACGCTCGAAGAGGGACTGATTAAGACCAGCCTTCGCAGCTTTCTTATTCATGATAACGGGTCCCAATTGTTGATGATCTCCAACCAGGACTACCTGCTTGCATCCCAGAACTAATGGAATCATGCATTCGGGCTCGGCGGATTGAGTCGATTCGTCGATGAGGACAGTTCGGAACTTCATCTTGGCCAAACGAGGATCGCCAGCACCAACACAAGTACAGCAAATGACATCAGCGTTGGTGAGAATCTCGCGCTCAGCAGCCCGTGTCAAGACCTTAAATTTCTTCTCATCCTGACTGGATAACTCGCCAAGCTCGCTCTTTAATTGTGACAGCTTCATGAGCTCCAGATTGCTGTCGTTCATGCGGACTTGCTCATGCAAAGACAAGAAGCCAACAGAAGACTCAACATCCTCGCGAGACTTGGCGGTGAGGCGGACAACCTTCAAGCCGGTACGGTGGATACGCTCGCAAAGCTGGTCAACAGCAACGTTAGAGGGCGCACAGACAAGAACTTGGCCACCATTGACTTTGGCAAGATGGTAGATAATAGTCGCAGAAGTGACTGTCTTTCCGGTTCCCGGGGGGCCTTGGATAAGACTGAGGGGCTTTTGCAAAACACTCTTGACGGCGTTGATCTGACTGCTGTTCAATTCTGGAAGTCCGGGGACACTGAATTTCTTTGGCATCTGGATCTTCATCGGGGCTGCAGCAACCTCATGGCCAAGAAGCTTGTGAAAGATGTAACCAGATACGCTCATCTCGTCAACGGCGAAGGTTTTCATAGCGAATTGCATGCGGTCATAGGAGGTGGCCTTCCAAACGTAATCGGCGGAGAAGTTGTGGGTACATTCGGTGGGTACAGACTTGTCGCTGCCAACCTTTCGAAGTTCGATAGTAACTTCATCAGACTGGTTGTTAGGAATCTTGACAACGTATCCAACTCCCTCCCAGACAGGTCGTAGTTCTCCCTTATATTTCAGGCGCATTTCATCTCCAACAGCCAACTTGACATCACCAAGCTCAATCTTTGGGAGAATGAAGCTTGCAAGATGCTTGTTGTTAAGGCCGTAATCCCATCGAATAACGAGACCATCCTCAGACTGAGCTTCCTTGAGCTTGCGATCATAGTCGGCCTCGATCTTGACAAGAGGTCCGAAGACATTTTGATACTGGTACGCGTCGTCATATTTCAAAAGAACAGGAGCCGGTTCATCATCGATTCCAGCAGCCTTCTCGAGGTCTTGAATGGTAGCGTTGGCATTGTCCTTCCACATCTCCTCCAATTTAGCAATCATGGGTGGATTCATGTGTCGAGCGCGGAGCTGCTCGGCATCGGTAGGCATTGATACAAGCCAAGGGAGGAATGAGCGGTCTTCGATAAGAGGTTGCCATCTCGAGATATCCCAACTCATATCCTTCGAGGATGGAGTAGCAGCACAGGGTTGACGGCACAAGAGCACAACAACCGTGTCTGACTTAGCCGGAATGAATCCAAGTAGAAAAACATTCTTCGTACCACAGTTGTAGCATTCGAGGACCGTGTCTCCGAGGGTGGATTGTGGGTGGAGTTGAACCTCCTTGTGTCTAGCACGGACAAGATGGTTGACAATGTGGGAAGAGGTAGCATTGCCACGGGCACTGCAGAACCACTTGCTGCAACCAAGACATTTGACAACGCAGCTGGGAGAATGGATCCCGCAGTATCTTCACCACACGTTAATTTGTGCCTTAAACATTCCCTGCACAAGACACCACTTACGCGCAGGCATGGGCAGGAAGCTCCTTCTCGTCTTCAACTCCTCTCAAGCCCAATGTCTTCATACCGTCCACGGGTATGCTTGCTAGACTCTCAGCGTCGTCATCGTCGAAGACTTCAGTCTCGTTGTCATCGTCGTCATTTCTGCGCCTGCTCGGGCCCAAGCCACCCCGTCCTCCATACTGTCCGTAGAGCAAACTCTCGTCCGGGTCAATGTTCGAAAGATCATCGGCACCAGCGTTGATCGCAGCAGCAGAGTCGGAGATGAGGTGGTTTCCAAGGTGGGTAAATGCCCCCTCCATTGTTCGGGTTTTGCTCGACTCCTGGAAGTAAAATAGAATGATCAGCACAGAGTTTTCCGTACCAAGAAATAGCACCAATCTGTGCGGTGCCGTCAAAGGTGCAGCTTGCCGATACAGGTTCGGTGGCACTGGGTATGGTGGCAGCTCACTTTTGTAGATTTTGTTATTTCTTAAGCAGCCTTGTGGCGCGCAAAGGAAGAGGGTTAGTCACAAAACGCGCGAAGTTCCCTCAAGTCATCATAGACGCGACTTGGAGTACTGGCAACTTCTTGCACAGACTTTTGTGAATTTCGGAGACGGTGTTGGAGAGATGGGAACGTTTGGTGGGATGGAGGAGGCATTTCGTGCAAGGGTCCGTCGTTTTTAGCGCGGCGCTAAGAAATTATATTATTCTTTGCATATGAGATCTTTCTTAGCTTGTGAAAACCACAACCAACTGTCAAAATGATTGTGAGTCTCCCCTGTGTGTTGTGTTCCCTGGATGTTATCCCAACTTGAAGGATGATTTCAGAGTGATCTGCTGTTGCGACAAACCTAGCGATTGCTCTTGAGGACGAGCGATACCAAAAAGTTTTCTTGGACCCCACTAATTGACCTTGCAGCGCAAACAAACTCGCCAACGGCGGGACTACCTCTATCGTCGGGCGCTGACCCTTAGAGATGCCGAGATTTCAGAGAAGAGAGCAAAGTTACGGGCTTCGTTGGCATCTGGAAAACCCCTCGACCCCGCGATTGCGAACGACAAGAAGTTGCGGGAGGACTACAAGTACGATGAATCAAGACCCGACCTGACAGTAAATGAAGAGCTGGATCTGGATGACGAGTATGCTCAGCTCTCGGGCATAGTCGACCCCCGAGTCTTGGTTACAACCTCAAGGGATCCCTCAACACGACTTTCCTCGTTCGCAAAGGAGATTCGATTATTACTACCCACATCGATACGACTGAACCGAGGAAATCTGATCCTGCCAAATCTGGTACAATCTGCTCAAGCATCAGGACTTTCAGACATAATTCTTCTCCATGAACATCGAGGCGTCCCGACAGCTTTGACCCTTTCGCATTTTCCACACGGTCCCACAGTCTCCTTCTCTCTCCACAATGTAGTCCTTCGCCATGATATTCCAAATAGTGCTCGAGGGACCGTCAGCGAATCCTATCCACATTTGATCTTCGAAGGCTTTACTTCGAAATTGGGACTTCGAATCGTCAAGATACTGAAGCACATATTCCCGCCACGCGAAGCAATCACAAACAAAACCAAACTTGGAAGCAGAGTCGTCACATTTAAGAATATCGAGGATAGCGTCGAAGTACGGCACCACGTATTTGTGAAAACGGGATATCAGAGTGTTGAGTTGGCTGAGGTTGGACCACGGATGACGATGAGATGTTTCGAGATCAGAGGAGGGACTTTGGAGAATAAGGATGGAGACGTTGAGTGGCGCCTGAACCAGTACACCAGAACAAGTCGAAAGAAGGATTATTTGTGAAGCTGGGAAAAGACAATTGTCAATTGTTTGCTTAGCGCGGAGTTGGGGAAAGGTTGCATACCAAGGCGTCCGAAAACTCTTATGGAATATTTGCCAATGGATCCAGATTGCCCAGAGCTGAATCAGCGGCAGCAGATATGGCTTGAGAAATTCGATCAATTCGAGGAGATCTACCAAGCCTTGCAAGTCCTCTCTCACCCATGGCCACACCCAGATCGTGAGGGCTGTTCGGTAGGCCTCAGTGAAGATGCAGTATGCGGTCAGAGTTTGCAACAGTGGATGAGGCATATTTGAAGCTTTTGGCCACTGCAATCAAAACTGTTGACATAGTTCCCAACTCAAGCTATTCTACCCAAACCTTTTCATTGTTGAGCAAGTGCGATATGCTGCTTCATCTCTACGTGTAGGTCTCGCAAGTCTACATAGGATGTTCTCTTCCTTTGAAAGCCAGCGTGTCATGAAACCTTCACAACCCATCCATTTCTGCCTCAGAAGATATCAAGGTTCCTCTAGTTCACTATTCCCTCTTTCTGTTTCTATTTTCGAAGAATATCGCCGGAGCTAAACACTGCTCGAGGAGATCTTGCCAAGTCATATTGCGAATTGTTTGGCAAAGGACACAAAACGAGACCTAGCTGGCGGGAAGCGGAGCCAGGAACAGGGATTGAGCAACCAAGTAAAGATGTGGAATCAGCCCCCAGGAAGAGCACAACATCATCCGAATCAAAACGCATAGCTCCCCGTCTTTCTTTTCCTTGTTACTGGGTTTTGCCATCGCTTGTGAGACCTTAAGCTACGCACTCTCCAATCTGTAGTCGACATTGTGGTTTCACTTTAGCGTATCACCAATTTCATACTTTCGTCTCATATACTGCATGGTCTTGGGAAGCATATAAACTTGAAAGAAGTCATTATCACATAGAGTCGGTGGTAAGTAGGACAGAGAGCATGCTGAGGGTGGAGCAGATATGATTGAACGTAGCCTCGGTTAACTTCAGGGGAAGACTTTGTCTAATGTGCCGGTAACATCAACCCCGGAGATCAGCATTCTGGCAGCGGAAAGAGACCAAAATTAACCCACGACTTGGAGTACTACACCACTATACATCACCATCAAACAATTCAAGAAACCATCTCCTTGTAATATTTCATCAGGTGACTGGTGGAGCATGCGTGGGGAACCCTGTCAGCTCAGATCCACCTACGAAAACTCAGGGACCGAGATTAACGATGTAGCGCGCATGATTGGCCCTGCATCGCGGTCCTCCTGCAACTGTGTACAGAACAGAGACAAAACCATCCCACCCTACAACCTCGCATTATTTCTTTCTTTAAAATCCACATTCCCCCCCAAACTGGATGTCTCACAGAGGTCACCCGCCGGGCCCAAATGCACAGCATACGATAGTGACATTTGCGCCCAATAGCTGGTCACCGGGACCCTCACGACCTGTCTCACGAGGGGCTTCGAGAACACCTTCCGCAGAGCCTGCAATCGCGTCATCGAAGTCCAACGGATACACGAACGGGAAGGCAGAGACCTCGCGGCGGGACGAGGAGGATTTCAGCGATTTGGATTCGGAAGAGGTCGAGATGGGGATTCAAAGACCGCCCTTACATCGGCCAACGGATGGACGATCACATCAACCCCTGTTGCACAAAGATGATGAGGAAAGGGGGAGGACGGGATACGACTCTCCTGATCCTCCAGAAAGACCACCGTTGTTTACGAGGAGGTCAACAATGAGGAGCCGGAGTCCAGATACGCAAGCCAGACTGGCGACGAGGAAGAAATACACCTACGCAGCGTTCTTCTTGGGGTTGAGCTTGATCAGTTTTGTGGTACAGACGGAGACGGCAGTTTATATTCAACATGAGTTGGGCTGGGATAAGGCGTATTGTATGCTGTGAGTGTCGTCCTCCCTACTGATGGAAACAGCCCTCTGACATCCCCCAGATACTTCACCCACGGATCATGGTCATTTCTATGGCCCTTCCAACTCCTCATCCTGCGATTACAAAAGTGGAACATGCCCTGGGAGACCTTCTGGCGACGACACGTCTACCTCGTCCGCACCACCGCGCAAATGGTAGAACTACAAGACCTGCACGTCCCTCGAAACCAACACTCGCCCATCCCCTATATGCTCCGAAAGACAGCCCTCGTTGCCTGCGCTCTCACAATCGCCGGAGGTTCATGGTACGTGGCGGTCAATATGACTTCACCGTCAGACTTGACCGCAATCTACAACTGCTCAGCCTTCTTCGCCTACGCCTTCAGCGTCCCTCTCCTAAAGGACAAAATCCGCTTCGACAAATCCTTCGCAGTAATCGTAGCCATAATTGGCGTCCTAGTCGTTGCGTACGGAGACGCCAAACCGACCAAGCACGGAGGAAAATCTGGGGGTTCAGTCGGAGGCGGGCCCCAAGACAAAGAAGCCATCGAAGCCAGTACACGAGTATTAGGGAACCTGATTATCGGAGTTGGCAGCGTGCTTTATGGGCTCTACGAAGTGCTTTACAAGAAGCTCGCTTGCCCTCCCGAGGGCTGCAGTCCAGGCCGAGGAATGGTCTTCGCAAATACATTCGGGTCACTCATCGGAATATTTACAATAACAGTTCTCTGGATCCCGTTGCCGATTTTACACTGGACGGGACTCGAGGAATTCGAACTTCCATACGGCGAACAAGCGTGGCTACTCGCCATCTCCGTCCTCGCAAATGCCGTCTTCTCGGGAAGCATGCTGATACTGATCAGTTTGACGAGCCCAGTATTGAGCAGCGTCGCAGCGCTGCTGACCATCTTTCTTGTCGCAATCGTAGACTGGCTCTGGACCGGCGTACCTTTGAGCCCGGCCGCAGTTGTGGGTGGGTTGTTGATTATTGCGGCATTTATATTGCTTACATGGAGCACATATAGAGAGATGGCGGAAGATAGACGGAGGAGAGAGATAGACTTGAGCGAGTCGGACACGGATAAAGATGATGATTAATGGCGCGACGATAGATGGGGTGGCAACATGGTTGATGGATGGGTGTATATAGGTCAGGCGTTGGAAAGGGGGGATTTGCATCAGATGGGCGTTCTTAAGAGATGGGGAAATTAAGGTAAAGGATTGCATTTGATGGTCACTACGTCTTCCCATTTCAACACCCTATTCTCTTTCCTTGAAAACGACATCGAGCTGCCAATATCTCTCTGCCGCTCTTTCAGACCTCTTGTCCAAAGTATCTCTGTACTGCCAGGCTGTAATCATTCGTCCCTAGCATCTGCATCTTCCTCCTTTCTCCCCTCTTTTCCTCTCCTCCCCTTTTGCTCTCTTTTCCTCCTCATCACCTTCCCAAGCTTGCTCCATCTCGTCATTAAATGGCATCGCATCTCCATCAACCAAATAATCCTCCGTGATATCTCCTAACTCTGAACTGGGCCCTCTTACCTTCCCTCCATTTTGCCGCTTCTCTTCCTCCTTCATCTTGACCCTGAGAGGGTATAGGTTTCTGGGCCTCACCAACAAAGAAATCATCCCAATTGTACGACATAATAATCAATATACCAACAGATATGGATATTTCAATAGAGAATGGAGTGGGGTGAATCGGCAGATTCATACGGAGATAGCAGTCACAATTATATCTGGCAAAGGGATGAATGAATAGCAGAGAGATCAATTCTGATAACTAGTTCTGTTCTATTTAGTAGAGACAGAAGAACAACCAGCTGTAACAGTTGATTTCACTCAATCGAATGAGCAATCAATGAATCCACGATTCCCCTCAGCTGAAAAGCTCCACCGGGTGAGAAATAACAGTCGTTGATATTGTAAGTCAATCCGTGCGTATAATACACGCCGACTCCATGCGCCTGGAAAACACGATGCTTCCTCCCCCTTCCTAACGCCGAAGACAAATGCACTATACCATGGCATGCTCAATCAAATGACAGAAAACGCTTCGACCCTCATTATGCAGCTTCGATGTCGAACCGAGGTAAGGACGAGCAAATGGTGCACATTCGAGTGAGAATGACCAAATCGCCATCCTTCACATCAAGCACAGACTCAGACATCTTCGGCATTGATCGTCTCGCCCTCGCGGCCGCGTTGGTCTTCCTTCAGTTGCTCGATCAAAGTATCCATGTTCTCGTCCATCATCTCGATCTCGGTGCCCAGAGCCTTGCGGATAAGTCGTCGGTACAGCTCACCTCTCTCGCCGGCGCCTGCATCACTGAGTGCGTCTCGGTATTGAACGACAAACTTCTGTCTCTTGTTTTGCTCGGCCATCAAACGCTGCGCCAGCATAACTCTCTCGGCGACATCATCATCACTAGTGATCATGTGGCCGTTCATCTTAGCTTCCTCGTGTTGGATATTGCCCCAAAGGCTCAGCTTTTGTTGTTGCTCGATCAAGGAGGTGACCATCAGTTGGATCTGTTCCAGCTGCTGCTTCCCTTGGGCGGTCTTTTCGGGGGATTCTTGGTGGTAGGACACCTCAAGGATTTGCTGCTTGGTGGCAGCCAGCTCTTGGTTTGTACTTGACAGGATACGCCTAGCCTCCTTCTCGGATGTCTCTTTCTCGATAAGTTCCTCGTCAAAGGACCGGGCCAGATCTTGGAACTTCTCAAGCATAAGAGGTTTGATAGTAGACTCGATCGACATGGAAGCTTCGGATATGTGAGTCGTGTTGCGACGTGGCTCCTCCGGCATTTCATACACAGATTGACGCTCAGGTCCATACGGCGACGATGAAGCCTGTGGGTGGCGATCCATTCTTCGACTCTCATTGAGCTCTTGAATCATCTCCTCTGCGGTAATGCCATCTTGATTTGGGATATCGGTTCTAGCCCCACGGCCCATCAAAGCTCTGACACACTTCCGGGCCTTGTTCTTGGCCGCGATGTGAATTGCGGTGTTACCCTCAATATCCTGTGCATCAAGGATACGTGGGATATGCTCTGGCTCAAGCGACTCTAGCATCTTATTCAGAAGTACGTCAAGATAGTAGCGACCGAAGTGATGCTTGCCACGACTGGTCGTAACTGCGGCAGCATGGTGAAGAACCGTAGATCGAAAGAAATCAACAACATCAATCGTGCTGATCAACTCCTTGACGACGAATGGCATAGTCTGCTTGTCCATGCAGTTGGTAAATAACACGGATCGCATCAGCGGGGTTTCGCCTCGGGTATTCTGGATAGCTAATGAGCAACCGAACTTGTTCAATTCCTTCATAACATCAACGTCCCCCATAGCAGCAGCCCAGTGCATCGCAGTGTGACCTTCATTGTCGATGAGCCAATCAGGATCGAAGT
>Ga0307515_10019125_pt1 | contig 12349 bp, 3 predicted proteins | sample 17_EM_MG_FD_194513 | JGI IMG/M metagenome (GOLD analysis project Ga0307515, IMG submission 194513) | Populus trichocarpa ectomycorrhiza microbial communities from riparian zone in the Pacific Northwest, United States - 17_EM | ecosystem: Host-associated > Plants > Roots > Unclassified | place...
AATTGCCAAAATTGCGACTTACGCAGGTTTTGCAGACCCTGATTTTCGCTTGCAACAACGCGCCAAAAAAAAAACCTAATGGGCGCGACTTAGCCCTAGGATAATTTATTTTCTAAATTAATTAAAGGTAAGATGCTTTATAGTAACTAAGTATAATTTAAAGACTAAGAGAAATTACGTTAGATCTTTTTAAAAGGGTAAGTTTAGTAATTTCTTTAAATATATCCCCTTTTACTATATCTAAAGCATTCTCTATTTATAGCTTATATTCTTTATTTATTAGTTCCTAAGAGTATATAGGATTAAGTAGTATTAAGGTCTATAGGGTTATATATAGGGCTTTTTAGTCTTAAAGACGGATCGCGCTTTAGGGTATATACTTATCTAAACGAGTTCGAACAGGAATTTGTGGTCGCAGTCACGTGAGCTAAGCAAGCTCAGGAAACCCCTTAAATTGCACCTCTTTATATACAATTAGAAATAACAATCATCATACAACCTAACAAGACTACGATTACGACATTACGTGATATTAGCCTTAGGTCATATGTTCCGACATTAATCAATAAATGCGCATAGATTAAGCACTTGACCTAGGGCATTCTGCGATTACAATTTAAGAAGACGTTCGGCAGTCTTGTGGATTAAGCAAGTTGTATAACGTTTAGCAGTTAGCTACTTGCTTTGTCGTAAAGAGTAGTGGAAAGATAAAAAGCGTTCGGCAGCTTTTAGAGCGTTCGGCAGCTCTCTTTTTACTATTGCTACCTTCCTGTTGATCTTTAGAGCGTACGGCAGCGAACTGATCGATTCTGGTGTCAGGAACACCACTAGCTAGGCTTCTACCAATCGACGGCCCTACTAGCCTGCCACATACAGTCAATCGACGGCCCTGCTAGCCTACCCTACCTTATACATCAATCGACGGCCCTACTAGCCTGCCATATACAACGTCAAAGGAAGAGCTGGATAAGACGTCAAAGGAAGAGACTCAGGTAGACTCCAGTGGAAATCGACAAGTGGACTCTGGTGGAAATCGACAGGTAGACTCCGGTGGAAATCGACAGGTGGACTCCGGCGGAAACCAAGATCAAGCGACTGATCAAGAAGAGCTTAACCCCCAAGGCGATGACGCAATAGGCCCGCAAGCTCCGTTTACACAAGTTCCGTCCGTACAAGCTACGTCCGTACAAGCTCCGTCCGCACAAGCTCCACCTGCGCAAGCTCCGTCCGCGCAAGTTCCGTCCACGCAAGCTCCGTCTGTACAACCTCCGCCTACACAAGCTTCGTCCGCACAAGCTCCGCCCGTGCAAGCTCCATCCGTGCAAGCCCCGTCTACGCAAGTTCCGCCCACGCAAGCTCCGTCTACGCAAGTTCCGTCCACGCAAGCTCCGTCTGTACAACCTCCGCCTACACAAGCTTCGTCCGCACAAGCTCCGCCCGTGCAAGCTCCATCCGTGCAAGCCCCGTCTACGCAAGTTCCGCCTACGCAAGCTTCGTCTACGCAAGCCTCGTCCGCGCAAGCCTCGTCCGCGCAAGCCCTATCCGCGGAAGCTCCGCTAGCTTCACCCTCTTCGTTAACTAAAGCTAAGGAGCTACGACAGCCAAGCTTATACGAACCTCCGCAACCTGCCATTATGCCTACCTTCGTTTCTGACAAAAGAACCATTCGAATTATAAGGGACGCCATATAACTTTCCGATTTAGTACAAATTCCATAATTTCTACGAACTTAAGGCTTTATAATAGCCGATTTTGCTCTTGTTACTAGAAAGACCTTATAAGAGCTAATTGCGTACCTTAAAAGCTAAGGATTTCAAATTCGACTAACTAATCGACGTTACTCTCTTATAAGCGTACTTATAGAGTAGATAGAAGGTGAATGGTAAAAGGAAGCATAAGAGTAAGCTCGCTAGGCTCGCCAAGCTCGCCAAGTTTAGCTTAAAGCTCGATATTTAGAAGAAGTTCGACGATAAGAACAAGCTTATTAAGCTTAGCTCGAAGCTCGACGTCTAGAAGAAGTTTGATAATAAGCTTATTAGGCTTAAATCGAAGCTTAACGTTAAGAAGAGATTTAATAGCAAGAGCAAGCTCGTTAAGCCCTTTTCCTAGCTTAAGTTAAAGCTTAAAATTAATCTTGGTAGTAAATAATAGGGAATAGTTTATTTACGGCCCATCAGAGGGCCGTACGGTTTATCTACAGCCCATTAGAAGGCCGTACGGTTTATTTATGGACCGTAAGCAGGACTTACAGCCAGCTTAAAGCACCGTTAGGAAGGCAGCCTAGACGGCACCTTAGAAGGAATTTCCTATATATTTCTCTATGTTTTATAGTTTTATTTCTTGTATATTTCTTTTATATTTTTGGTTTTATTAAAGTAATTATAGAGGCCGTATATAGGTGGTTCCATTTTTTAAGTACTACCAGTGTCTGATTATACGAACGCGTATTTACGCGTTTAATACACTAGCCTCCTATTTACGCGTTTAGTACACTAACCACTTGCTTACGCGTTTAGTGCACTTATAAAGCACTAACTAATTAGGGGGGAGGCATATTAGTATATAGACCACGTAGTCTGCTTTATATAATTAATAGACATTATATAACCTAATAAGACTACAATTACGACATTACGTAATATTAGCCTTAGGTTATATGTTCTGACATTAATTAATAAATGCGTATAGATTAAGTACTTGACCTAGGGCATTCTGCGATTATAATTTAAGAAGACGTTTGGCAGTCTTATAGATTAAGTAAGTTATATAACGTTTAGCAGTTAGCTACTTACTTTATTATAAAGAGTAGTAGAAAAATAAAAAGCGTTTAGTAGCTTTTAGAGCGTTTAGCAGCTCTCTTTTTACTATTGCTACCTCCCTGTCGATCTTTAGAGCGTTTAGCAGCGAACTGATCAATTCTAGTATTAGGAACACCACCAGCTAGGCTTCTACCAATTGACGGCCCTACTAGCCTGCCACATATAGTCAATCGACGGCCCTACTAGCCTGCCCTACTATACCTCAATTGACGGCCCTGCCAGCCTACCACATACAGTCAATTGACGGCCCTACTAGCCTGCCACATACAGTCAATCGACGGCCCTACTAGCCTACCCTACTATACCTTAATCGACAGCCCTGCCAGCCTACTATACCTTAATTGACGGCCCTGCTAGCCTACCACATACAGTCAATTGACGGCCCTACTAGCCTGCCACATACAGTCAATCGACAGCCCTACTAGCCTGCCCTACTATACCTCAATCGACGGCCCTGCCAGCCTACTATATATAGTTAATCGACGGCCCTGCTAGCCTGCCCTACTATACCTTAATTGACGGCCCTGCTAGCCTACCTTATATATCAATCGACGGCCCTACTAGCCTGCTACATATAGTTAATCGACGGCCCTGCTAGCCTACCCTACCTTATACATTAATTGACAGCCCTACTAGCCTACTATATACAACGTTAAAGGAAGAGCTGGATAAGACGTTAAAGGAAGAGACTATTAAGACATTAGATGAGGACGAGATATAGGTAGACTCTAGAAATCGACAGGTAGACTCCAGTAGAAATCGACAGGTGGACTCTAGTGGAAATCAAAATCAAGCGACCAATTAAAAGGAGCTTAACCCTTAAGACGATGACATAATAGGCCTATAAGCTCCGTCCGTATAAGCTCTGCCTGCGCAAGCTCCGTCTACACAAGCTCCGTCCGGACAAGCTCCACCCCCGCAAGCTCCGTCTACACAAGCTCCGCCCCTATAAGCTCTGTCTGCGCAAGCTCCGCCTATGCAAGCTCCGTCCGCGCAAGCTCCGTTCGTACAAGCTCCGCCTACGCAAGCTCCGTCAGCGCAAGCTCCGTCAACCTTACCCTCTTTGTTAACCAGAGCTAAGGAGCTATAGCAGCTAAGCTTGTACAAACCTCCGCAACCTGCCCAGCAATTACTGCCTACGGTAACCGCCTCTACCTTCCCCCCACTGTATATGGACCAACCTACATACGACCCCTACCTTCCCTAAAACGAGCTATATAAGGTAAAGCCTATAGCTAAGGAGCCTGTTATATGGGAGAAGGAACACTCTAGTTAAGGAGCATATACTACCTTCTTTACGGACCGCCGCTACCGCCAGCAGTACCAAAACCCACTGCCTGCACCGCCGTTTCGACCACCCGTCAGCCGAAAAGCCGTTCCAGTTAAGGCGTATTAGCCTGTTAGGCTTATTAAGTGAGCTTACCTAGCTTTACGGAGTACTTATGGTTCATTTACGGCCTATCGGAAGGCTGTACGGTTCATTTACGGACCGTAAGCAGGACTTATAGCTAGCTTAAAGCACCGTTAGGAAGGCAGCCTAAACGGCACCTCAGAAGGAATTTCCTATGTATTTCTTTATGTTTTATAGTTTTATTTTTACGCATTTCTTTTATATTTTATGGTTTTATTTTTATATATTTTGCATTTTATGGTTTTATTAAAGCAAATTACGGAGGCTATATACAAGCGGTTCTATTTTTCAAGTACCGCTAGTGTATAATTACAGCACCTGTTATACGGAGGAATTTTATATATATTTCTCGTGTTTTACAGGTTTATTTCTTGCGTATTTCTTTTATATTTTACAGCCTATTAGAAGGCTGCATGGTTTATCTACGGCCCGTTAAAAGGCCGTACGGTTTATTTTACGGGCCGTAAGCAGGACTTACGGCCAGCTTGAAGCACCGTTTGGAAGGCAGCCTAGAAGGCACTCGGGAGGGATTTCTTATGTATTTCCTTTATGTTTTACGGTTCTATTAAAGCAATTACGGAGGCTATACACAGGTGGTTTCATTTTTCAAGTACCGCCAGTGTCTGAACGAGTTCGAACAGGAATTTGTGGTCGCAGTTACGTGAGCTAAGCGAGCTCAGGAAACCCCTTAAATTGCACCTCTTTATGTACAATTAGAAATAACAATCATTATACAACCTAACAAGACTACGATTACGACATTACGTGATATTAGCCTTAGGTCATGTGTTCCGACAATACTAGTTTTATAAAGTTTTAAATATAAGATATAATTGGCTTTAGGAAATAAGTCTATTTATTATATTAAAGGTCCTTATTAATTCGTTAATATATTATAGTAAATTTATGTAAGTCCTTTAGTAGTTCTCTACCTACTAACTATACTTTAATTTTATCTAAGATAGCTTAACAGAAAGTAGTAACTCTAGCAGCTTTATTCTAATCTAGTTTATTAATAAAGCCTAAAAATTCTAAAAAGAAGCTAGTAAAGTCTTAGTTCCGTTATTATAGGTTTTTAAGTTTAGTAACAGCTATATATTTACAGCTAGCGTTATTATATATTTATTTTAATAAAAAGATAAAGATTTTAAAATTAACGAAGGTGCTATTATAGAAGAATAGGTCTATAGTTTATATAGTGTTTTTACTTAAATAAAACATTCCATAGCTAATCTTACTAGTTTTAGTAGGGTATTTGTAACGGAACCTTATAGCAGGAACTACGGTGGATTCGTTAATGGGCTAGGTGTGTAGGTATCGCGAAGTTAACAACGTAATAATAACTAGTAGAGTGGTTGCCTAATAGATTAACTCCAATTGTATTCTAAGAATCACTATAAGGAAGGAACTATCTAGGTAGGGACTAAGGGTCCTTAAATACACGACCGTACTCCTTAGAAATCCTTCTTGTACGTAATATATGGGTTATACATAAGGTACGTAAGTTCCTCTTGTTCCTTTTGTTTAATACGTAGCATATTATATAACCTTAGTTACCCTTCCTTGTTATATAGTTCTACCGGTTTTATCCTAGACTATGCTTATATTAACTAACTAGCTTTCTCTAACTCTTCTCTAAGTAGTTATAATATCGTACTTAAAGCGTTCGTAACACTATTTCCCTCCTCTCTATCTTCGTCCTTAAAGATACCTAGTATCTCTAGGTTATTTACCAGAGGTATAATATCCGTTTAATTAATTTGGTTAATATTATTACTTATTATACCTAAAGCATCTTCTTCTTTATACGCGCAATATTATGCCCGCACCATTACTGCCATATTATTGCTTAGTGAAATTATGCTATCTCCGTGTTCTTATTATACAAAAGAGGAGTTAGTCTATATTGCGCTAGCAAGTCCTTCGCCTTAACAACCGTCCTCTTATTTAGAGTGTACTAAAGTAAACATTTAATCGTCTTACGATGTTTGTTTTACTTCTAACGCTAAGTATACGCGTCCTATAACTCTTAATAATCTTTAAATTCCCTAAGTAATTTATTATAGGGTCTCGTGTTTAATCCGCTGCTATAAAGCTTAATAGTAATCTAGCGCAGGCCCTTGCTAAGCTTAAGCAATCTTAGGATACGGAATAGAAGGCCCTAAATGCTCGCATTACGGCATCTACCTGGCTGCTTCGTCTTAAGAAGGTCCGTAAGAAGGTTTATTTTAAGGAGTAGAAACTTATAAAATAAGGTTTATAGGAACTTGGCGATAAAAGAACGGATTTTCTTCCAATAGAGAAGGAAATAATTCTAAGTACTTCGGTAACTGGTCCTCCTAAGTCCCCTTTAGGTGGCTTGTTTTTTAGCGATCCTCCTTCTCTAATATTGCCTAACCTTTTCTCTTCCAATACTCTTATACCTTTTTTATAGCATTCTTTAAATTTTCTAGTAGCTCCTAGGTAGTCTCATCGTAGCCTATCTACTTAACTTTGTACTATGTTTTGTTGTCTATATCCTTATAACTAACGATTTTTAAAACTTACTATTCGTCTTCCTCTTACCCTCTATATGTGTCTGCTTCGTAAACTAGTGGCTTAATATTCCCGTATGCTAGTTCTAGCATTGCGATATGCTATATAGGGTAGATCTTTATTTTAGCTAGTAGGTTTAACTTAAAAGTAACCGGTAAAATCTTCTATATAATTTCGAAAGGTCCTAGTCTAATATGGTCTAACTTCTTACTTAGTCGTCAACTCTTGAAATTTTTATATAGTAGCCACACTTTATCCCCCTCCTTAAGATCTAGTCCCTTAGATCTCTTAGCGTTATAGTACTTTTTTATTCTCTGCTGTACCACCTATACTATTTCTGTAAGGTTTGCATAAAGATTTATTAATATCTCTATTCTTTACTTAGCTATGCTACTCGTTTTCTTTACTTAATATAGTGATAACAATGTCCTTAGTTCATATCCGTAATTCGCCTTAAATAGTAATATTCCCATTTCTTTTTGTGGTGTTATATTATACGCGAACTGTATAACTAGTAATAATAATATCTAATTATTTTGTGTATAATTAACATAGTATCGTAGATACTGCTCTAGTGTCTAATTTAGTCTTTCTGTTTAACCGTCCGTCTGTGGATAATATATAGTAGAAGTTGCTGCTTAAACTCCTTACTCCGCTAAGAATACCTCCTAGAATACTGCTATAAATCTTAAATCTCTATCTGATATAATCTTACTTAGTACTCTATATCTTGCGAACACTTTTTTAATATAGATTCTAGTAATATCTTCTACTAAGATTTCTTCCGTGTATACTATAAAGTATCCCCACTTTATTAGCTTGTCTACTATTACTAGGATTATATTATAATCTTATCTAGTAATAGGATCTCTTAATTTTAGCAACTTTATAATAAAGTCCTATAATATAACCTCCTATGGTCTTCCTGGTATTTTAATAGGTTATAGCCCTCCGTATAGCTTATACCTTATTAGTTTATTCCTTTAACAATCTAGATATTCTTTTATAACTTATCTTACTAGTCCCCAGATTCCATTAATAATATACTCCTCTTAAAGTCTTAACACTAAGCCTATAGCTCCGTTGTATCCTTAAGTTAGTCCCTTATAGAATAACTTAATAAACTTTCTTATAATGTGCCTTGGCACGTATATTACTTCTTAGTTTTTATACTACTTTAAGTCTAGATCCTCTACCTATGCGTCTTAGATCTTTTATAACTATTTACTCTCTAGTAATTTATAGGTCTAACTAATTTCTCTTATTACTGCGATTTTCGGATAGTTATATCTAATTAATCCGTCTATATCTTTTTGTAATAAAGCCCCTAATGGCTTTTTATTATTTTATAGTTTAGCTTTTCTGCTTAAAGCATCTGCTTATGCATTTTCCGTACCCTTAGTATACTAAATCTCAAAATAGTATTTTGTAAGCATCTCTGCCTATCTAACCTATCTTTAATTAAGTTCTTTTATTATTAGGAACCCCGTTAGGTTCTTATAATCTATCTTAACTATAAATAGTTTCTCTATACCTTATAAAAATGCTCTCTATTCCTAAAGTACTATAACTATACCTAATAACTCTTTATTATAGATATTATAGTTTAGTTCCGGTAGTGTTATCTTCCAACTATAGTATGCCACTAGGTGCCATCCATCTTAATATTTCTATAGGAAGTATGCCCTTAGTGCAAAGTCTAATACATCCGTTTCAACCACTATCTCTAACTTTAGTTAGTAGATTTTAAGGACTAGGTCTTAAGTAAATAACTCCTTAACCTCCTTAAATAGTTTCCTTTATTCTTCTCCCTATACCTAAGGTTCTTCTTTCTTTATTAACCTTATAAATAGCTTAATATTCTTTAACCATTAAGCTATAAACCTTTTATAGTAATTATAAAACCCTAGGAACGACCTTAATTACGTAACATTCTCTAGTTCTTGCCAATTTACTATAGCCTCGATCTTTTTTAGATCTATACTAAGTTGGCCTAGTTTAATAATAAATCTAACGAAATCTGTCTTCCTTATAAAGAACTCGCATTTCTTAATTGCTACTAGTATTTGTTCTTCTTGTAGTCTCTCTAAGACCTATTTAACGTGTTTTCCGTGTTCTTCCTTATTTATTAAGTAGATAATAATATCGTTAAGGTATACTATAATAAATTCATCTAAATGTTCTCTTAATATATTATTAATATATTTCTAAAACGTTGCTGGTGTATTTATAAGCCCAAATTACATTACTAATAGTTTATATAGTCCTTCTTTTGACCTAAAGGCTGCTTTCTATTTATTGCCTTCCTTAATTCTAATCTAATGGTACGCCTATCTTAGATCTATCTTTATAAAGATTTACGCATTGCCGATCCTGTCTTAGATTTCGCTAATTAAGGGTAAAGGATACCTATCCTTCCTAGTGATGCTATTTAACTATTTGTAGTCGATGCATAGTCTAAGTTTCCCGTTTTTCTTTAGTACGAACAGTACTGGATATCCCGCTGATGATTACGATGGTCTAATATATCCCTTTCATAAGTTCTCTTAGATAAACTCTTTTAGTGCTCTTCCTTTTTCTTTAGTAAGCTTATAGATTAGAAAGAATCTTAAACTTATTCCTAGTTCCAATTCTATTTATAGTCCCATACTATATACTCTAACAGCTTTTTACTTTCCGGTAACTATAGTTTCTTGCCATACTTATAGTATCTTTTTGGTATATAACTTAGTCCTTTTTCTATTTCCTTATAGGTCGCCCCTACTTAGTACTATACCATCTTAGCTTGTTATCGTATCTTATAGCGTTAAGTATTTCTAATATCAACCTGACCTGTAACCCAATCGATCTTTAGATTATATTCCTGTAACTAAGGTATTCCTAACACTGCCTTATTATTCCCTAATAGTAATATATTAAAAGACATTTCAATCTATCTCTCTTTAATAGTTATCTAAATTGGTCCTGTTTTAAGATTAATAATGCCTCCTCTATAGGCTATTAGATCTTCTAAAATTGTAACTAGTGGATACGGGTGCTCCTTCTGTCTATGTGGTAGCCCTATCCTTTTAACTACTGCTAGTAAGATGTGGTTTTGTGTTGCTCCACTATCTACTAATACTTTAAACTGTTAATCTTGCTAATTAACTCTTAGATTTAGGTGTTGTCCTTAAATTCCTTTAAGGGTCTAAGGCTTTACTACTAGCTCCCTCTGGTCCCGTAGGCCTCTACTTTTCCTAACTATTAGCTACTTAATCCTGTTTATACTTAGTCTAACTTAGGCTAATACTTAGTTCGCTTTTTCTCTTTAATATACTATAGACAGGTGTTCTCTAGATATTCCCACTATTATTATCTATCTAGGCATTTTTCCGTAAGGAATCTTCCTGGTTAAAGTATTAAGTCTTTTAACTCCTAAACTTTTACTAGATGCCAGCCGTGTATATACTTAGCATTCCTATACTGTTGCTTATCTGGCGCCTAATACATCCTTATAGGGTATTTCCGGTTCTTTTCTTTCGGATTTCTGTATATCTCGTATATATTATCCATACATACAATCCATAATAGCGTGTAGTACGCTAGGTGCTTTGGGTTAACTCTTAACTCGTCTTCGTCCTTAAGTTTAAACCTTTATCGTGTTAATCTAAACGTCGCGACTTTATTTATAGGCACTAATATATATCTCTTACTTCTCTAGTCCTCTAATTATTCCTTTAAATCCTTTAATGTTATAATTAAGGCTCCCTTAATATAATTCATTACTTTTTCCGTAATTGGGTAGTCCTAGATAACTCTCTTATCCAACTACATATAGAAATCTTCCCACTTATCATTATATCTTTGCCTATACTATCTTTAGTATAGCTACTAGAGTGTATATAGCTTGTCCGTAAGGAAGTATCTTCTCATTACTATATCGTAATAGCCCTTTATATGTCGTTCTTCGAACCTAGTTAAAATCCCTAGATCCTCTTTATTTTCCAGTTTAGTAAGCTACTTAGCTCTTAGTATTCCTATTCTTAGTCTATTAGTAATTCTTTATACTAGTACTCTATTCCGTGTACTACTAAATATGCTAGATCTTATATCTAGTCCTTTCTTTTGCCATATAAGGATTCTTTCTCTAAATTCCTCTATAGTTTTTTATGGTTTACGTCTTATAACCAAATCCTTAAAGTCTTCTTACTTCTTAATCGCGCTATTAACTTTTCGATCTTTAGTCCAAACACTATATTCTATTAATAAGTTCTCTGGGTCCATGTGTTTATCTCCTAGTCTAACTACTGTTTATATTGCAGATTCTCTAATTTGTAAAGAAGCTATCTACTTCTTACCTGTGGGTGTCCTAATTTATACTCCAAATTTTTAACCCCTTGGATTCTTTAATCCTAAGCTTGCTTCTTTCTTAAGCTATGCTCTAGCCTTAGTCTAACTAGGCTTAATGAGTGTCCTTATCTTATCTTAAGAGTCCTAAATCTCACTTATCTCGTCTTAAAAGTCTTATGCCTTTAGGAAACTTCGTCTTAAGCTTATTCGTATATCGTTAAATTAAGCCGTTGCTCTGCTCTATTGGTTATTGTCCGTTATAGGTCCCTAAGCGTACCTTATCTCGTCTTAAGAATCTTAGTCGTCTTTTATCTCGTCTTAAGAATCTTAGTCGTCTTTTATCTCGTCTTAAGAATCTTAAGCCTTTAGCCTTTTGCCTTTATTAAGTGGTGAGCTAGCACTAGCAGTCGTCTACTTGCTTAATCGTCTTTAGATATTACTCCTTCCGTCTTATAAAGCAATAGATGCCGTATCTAACGGTGTTATAATACCCGTTACTGAACCTTGCTCTATAGCAGTTCCAGTCTCTACTTCTATCGCGTTATTAAGGTTTAGATACCCCCAGTTAGTTCCTTTACTATCCTTATCGCTGTTAATTAATAAGTACTCCAACTCTATTATTATTGTTGCTAATCTTTATCCGCACGTTACTATAACATCTTAATCTAGCTTATAGAGTCGATCTTATTCTTTATCTAACTCTTTAGTTATTTTAAGTCCTCTTAACTCTAGCTCTTGTAGCCAATAGCTTGCACTATACTTAGCGTCTTTATAAATTTGGTATATGTTATTATAACAAAACGCAAAACTTCTAATTAAATATTCTTTTGTTCCTTATAGTGCACTATTGTCCCTCTATACGTATATATTATATACTATTAGTCTAGTTCCCTTTACTACGTAATAACTCTAACCACTCTTATAGTTTCTAGCGAAATAACTCTGTTTTCCGCAATTTATATAAGCTCCGTCTTTAAACTATTGCTTTTGCTATAGAGTCCGCTTAAATGTCTTCTGCTATTAAGATCCTTGGTTTAGCCTATACTCCTTAGTCCTATAATTACTTAATCCTTAACTTCTAGGTTTCTATAGTTGCTTTCCCTATCTCTTATAGGTTTCTCTAGTACCACTTAAGTCTATTAGCTCTGCGCTATACTATAGTTTCTAATTTAGCTTTAGTTATTGCGTGCTCTACGTCTTATACAACTATAGAACTCTGTCCTAGCCTCTCTTAGCCTATTCCCTTTAGAAGATC
>Ga0307515_10019126_pt1 | contig 12348 bp, 9 predicted proteins | sample 17_EM_MG_FD_194513 | JGI IMG/M metagenome (GOLD analysis project Ga0307515, IMG submission 194513) | Populus trichocarpa ectomycorrhiza microbial communities from riparian zone in the Pacific Northwest, United States - 17_EM | ecosystem: Host-associated > Plants > Roots > Unclassified | place...
ACTCTCGTGTTTTAGATTATTTACATGGAATGACGTGAATTCTATCAGTACAGACTTTGATTTTTATCAACTTTTTTTTTCCTTCTTTCCAAAAGCATTGTACTCTGAAGCAGTTGTATCAAATTTTTTCTGAATAGCTTCTTTAATTTTAGACTTTGAGTAAAATTCACTATTATCTCTCAACACTATTAACATGTTAACTTTTTTTTAATATCTATAATCTTTTTGAAATACTTTTATGAATGCTATTAAGAAGAAATTTGGTACAATTGGCTTCGAAGTGAAATGCTTTTGGAAAGAAAAATAAGGTTGACGGAAATCAAAGTATATACTAATAAAACTCACGTCATTCCATGTAAACAGTCCGAAATATGAGAGTGTGGAACTTGTTATAGAAGAGAAATATGATTATGAAATGAAAAAAAATCAAGTTGGCAAGCTCATTTCAAACTTTTTTTATCAACATTAAATCTAATTACTAAGTTTTATTTATGAAGCAGCTATCTTTTTCAAATTTTGTTATCCTTGTTTTTGGTGTACTTTCATGGTTCTCCTACTACACTTTTGAACAGTGATTTATCGAGGAATATGTCTTTCTCTCTGTCATCGCTCAAGCCGTCAAAACTTATTCGAAGCTTTTTATGAATTTCATGACGAGGAACTGTTCTCAACTTTTGCGATTGACATTTCCATTCAGGCATGCTTCTACCAATTGAAAATGAGCCCAAAACTTCAAGAGCCAGTGGAGATCCTCCAGAGTAGGCAACTCTCCCTAAAGGCATGCCAACTAAAGAGCTCCTGAGATTCAGTCTCGTTCATTTCTTCAGCCATGCATATCCCATCAACTTCAAGCTGTCTGAGTAAATGTTCATTCCTAGGTGTTATAATTATTCTGCTTCCAGAACCAAACCAGTTTTTATTCCTGGCTAATAGTTTAGTTGATCCAGCTGATTTACATCATCAATTACAAGCAGAACTCTTTTATTGCAAAGCCTTTCTCTTATCACTTTATTTCCTTTTGCAACATTGCTTATGCTAATCTTGTTTGTCTTCAAGGTATCTGAAAGCAGCTGTTCTAATTCGTAGTCTGCCCTGACCCTTAGATTGCTGAAAAGTTTCCCTGACATCTGCAAGAAAACATTTGCCGCCTTCAAACTATTGGAAGAATTGGTTGTGTTTAGCTCGAGCCATCCTCCAACATCATTCACCCATTGTAACTGGCTAAGCAAACTGCATGTCATTAAGGATGATTACTATGATGCTTCAAATACCAATTATCTCTATCCGTCTATGCCTCATCGTCAGGACTCATTTCTTGTATAACAAAGACCTCTCTTAGACTAGAGCCCTGTCTCTTCTTCAGTTAACTCTTCTGCACCAGCGTAGTCATTGGCATACATATCTTTCTTGAATGACAGAGAGACCACTGTCTTTTTCACAGTGACATGAAAATCTATCTCAATCTTCACCTTACCCTTACTGCCCAAGTTGATGTCCTCGTTGAACAGTGATCCCTTCCAAATGTTATCTCCTTGGACCATTGGAATAGCTAGAATTATCGTCCTCCTGAAACCTTTTGAATAATTAACAAACTTGACACTACAATTTTCTACAAAATCATCACGTAAGGATGAGTAAACGCAGCTCACATTAACTCCCAAAAAGTCATCACCATTAAATTGAGGGACATCAAAATGCACTGAAGGAACCTCATTCTGAATGAAGTTGTCTGGAATCTCATTCCCATGAAGGAAAAAACCACCTACACCCTTCATTATCCGTTCCTGTACCTGCGAATGACATTTTAGCGTATTAGAAACATATGCATCCGTATTTATATTTTCTATGCGTATTTGTGTGCGTGTAAGGGGAAAAAGAGAACCTGCAGGGTGGTATCTTTAAACTCTGACAAGTGGACGACTGCGGGTTAGGTTGTTAATAAATCCAATTTTTGGGACTCATTTAGGTTGTGGCAGTTGCAGACCATTAATAACAGAGATAGATAACAGCTTGACAAATCAGGCAATCTTTCCAGTGATGTGCATTCAATTAGATCGTAAGTTGATAAACTTCTAGGTAAATCTGGAATTTTTTGAAGCTTTCTGCATCCATACAAATGCAGAGCTTCAACCAATTTTTCAAATGAAAAAAAAGAAATCAACCCGAGATCATAAATCTTTATCTGTGTTAAAAAACATCATTCACACACATGTTTATGCATTTTTTTTTCATAAAAGAAAATTGAAGTTATCTGATATCATATGTATCGTATGGCTGCTCCCTACAACCATCAAGAAAAATGAAATTGGCTAAACTGAACAAAAAAGACTCCTGTTTTCTAGTCGTGGCTCCATTTTAGCTGTGTTCTGGCAAATGTTCTTCATGTTGCCTGCACCCAATTCCATCTTTGATTGAAACCAAGCTTTCCCTGTAAACAAGAATTTCAGAGCAGACACCGGTTCCTTTAAATCTAAGATCCTTGATTTCTTGCTTGTTTGTGTCGTATAGCATTAGTTGGTCAGTCTCACTGTCTAGAATAACATTACCGTTCTTCCAATGCGCAACTGGATTCCGAACTTCTAAAAGAGGTCGACTCTTGAATTGTCTTATCCAACAACCTTCATTCAGCGCACCCAAATGTCAAGAAACTTCTCAATATCGTGGACAGTAGAAAACGCGATTGAGTCGTGGTATAATACAAGTCTACTGTAAGCTGGCTTGTCATAGTTTGGTCCCTGTAATTCTTGGAACGCATCGGTGGCCATGTTAAAGGAAAGAATCACACCCATATGTCCATGGCCTGCCCGCCAATAGGAAACTCCATCCACACTTTTATAACAATAGTTGCTCAGTAATGTGTAGCCTTGATCCAGACTTCCCCAGCATCTCCAAGAATCAGTTCTAAATGTGTATACAATGACAAGCGAGGAAGGAAACTTCTGTAGATAATACTCTCGTGTATAGGACTCTCGAATAACAACCACCTTGTAGTTGTTAGTTACCGGATCAAATCCAAATCCACTACTATCATCATAATAAAGTGGAAGACTCGACTTATTATGTATTTTCACAGGTAGAAGCTTGAATTCCTTGGTCGCAGGATTCCAAAGACCACTACCACTACTATCTTCGCTGTCTACATAAAAAATTCCATTGCAAGGACCACAAAGACGCCCTTGGATAGGTGGATCAAGCCCCTGATGTGATAAGTCTGAGTGATTCGTCTTGGAACAACTCAATCAACTGGGAGCAAGTAAAGTGAGCTAAGAGATGACCACTCTTAATGTTGTTGTAGAGGTAATTTTCTTACAAACCAATTATAAGAATCCTAACAATCGAACACATTTATTGTTGATAAATATACATAACTCCAAATTCCAACCCCCTTTGTAGTTACACAGCCCTTCGTACCAAGCACCACCTCGATTAATTTATTGTCTACCGATTGGCCACAAATGCAGCTAACGGCATTAAATGTCACATGCCAAATAGATAAGTGGTAATAACATATATTTTTGGGATTATCCCAACATAGAATTTGATGATAACTTTGATCTCACATGGTCTCCGGGAATCTAGCCTCTCAATCTTAGCTTCAAACTCTTACATATACAAGCAAAAACCAAAAACAACAAAGAAAACAACCACACGAGTCCTTGCCCTATCATTATTCAACTCCCTTTTCCCCTCACATTCCTTTCTTGCAGCTAAGATCTCTTCCCCCAAGGCAAAAAAAAATAAAATAATAATTCATATCGCAAGGATGTTTTCCATTTTATCTTTCTTTTGACTCTCAACACTAGCATTACGTCAATTATTTCCTAAAAGTTCAAGAACCCACAATGGGAACAAACGTGGCAAGCAGGCATTAGGCACTCTCTGTTTGTTTTCTTTTCTCTTGCAAACTCTCTGTTTGATTCTAACTTTCGTACCCCTTTTGCCATTTCCTAAACTTTCTATGAGCCCTTTTCTTTAACACTGTTTGTAACACACGCTGTTCCCAACTCCCAATGTGCTCCATAGTAAAACGTCTCCTTTCTTTGTTTTGTGCAATTAACATTTAATTTCTTCTACTTTTGATGTCTAATATATATTAGTGGATTAATATGATAAATTCATCCATTTTACAATGACTATTTTGAAGCGAGTAATCATTATGATATACTTAGGGCTAATTTTGAAAAGAAGTGGCTTTTAGCTGTGGCTTTTACAAAGTTATAAATTATAGCTTCTGAAAGTAACATCCGGAAATGACTGTAATATTAGTTTTAAAAGTATTATCAAACCTTTAAAATTTAAAACTAATATAGTAAAAATAGGAGTGCGCGGGAGCGTTTGTTTGTTGTTTTTTTTTTTTAATGTTTTTGAATGTTTTAAATTAAAAATAATAAAAAAAAATAATTGTTTTAATTCGTATATGGTAAAATATTTAAAAAATATAAAAAGATACATTGTATTTCACAATTAAAATTCAAGTATTTTTTGGGATATATATTTCAAAAAATATCAAAATAGTTTTTTATCTTGAACATCAACACTGCTCAAGGAACCATACTTGAAGGCTTATCACAAGACAAAATATTCTCTGTACATTCATACAAAATACTAAGTCAAAACAATTTTTATTTATCATTCAATCTTAATCTATTCGATGAATATCCAGATTTTCCGGCCTCATGGGTTTTTTACAAGTCTTCCACAACTGTGAGCACCTGCCATTGCAGCTTCAGCATTCTAGACTATTCACAAAAATTTATTTTATTTTTTAATGTTTTTCAAAATAATAAAATATTAAAAAAATTCTGACTGAAATATTTTTTTGGCTAATTAAACTATCTAGGAAGCTACATAAGAGTTGGTCACTGGTATTAGCATGAACACAGTACTATCTTTACTCGAGAGTATTTCTAATTTTAGACGGTATCAGCAATCCTTGATAACAAGTAACCGTAGTTCTTTAAAAAAAAAAAATCTAAACCTTTCCATTAGTATTCAACAAAACTACAAAATAACTTTTCAATTAGCACTCAATAAGACAACAACAGTCTAAAAGTAGAAACTTTTGCTGCCTAAAAATAAAAACAGTAACATATTCACTTCCTAAAGATCAGATTAGATCAACAACTCCGATATTGTAGAAATAGCCACCATATGCAATTACCGAAACAATACCACATGCAATTACAGAACATGAAAAAAATAGTTGCCTAGCATTATAAATAAAACTTAGTAATTAGATTTGTTGCACTTGATAAAATAGGTTAGAAATGGACTTACCAAATTAGTTTTTTTTTGTTTCATAGCCATATTTCTTCTTCACCACAAGTCCTCCACTCATGTATTTCAAACCATTCACATGGAATGACGTGAGTTATATTAGTGCATACTTTTATTTCAATCAACCTTCTCTTACCTTCTTTCCAAAAGTATTTTACTCCAAAACTAGTTGTACCAAATTTCTTCTGAAAAGCTTCTTCAATTGTAGACCTTGAGTAAAATCCACCTGCTTTAATCTTATTATTTCACAGCACTGCAAGCATGTCGACTTTTATTTTCATATCCGAGGCTTTTCTGAAATACTCTTTAGGGATGATATCGGTACAACTTCCATGTCGGTTGTATTCATGATTCCAAAATCTAAATTGATTGTTGTTAGCTGCTTTTTTTTTAAGATCTGGCCAATGCTGCAACATCTTGTTATAAATGCGATTGTTTTTTGATTGAAGTGGTGTCACACAGACATTTATCAAATATTTAATATATAATAATATGCAAAAAAATATTCTCTTTTTACTTAATAGCAATTTGAATTTTACATTGAAAGTTATCATTCAGGTTATTAAAAAAAAAATATATAAGCCAAGTCAATATTTTTAATTAAATTTTTTTGTGAAAAAAGAGCTAAAGAAATTGTGACTTGCCAAGTATTTAAAATTTTGACTACCTCAGTAATTAAGAGTTTGTTCCTTCTCGTTAACTGGCCACCAACCATGCAAGGTAAAGGTGCTTGGAACGAGTGAGAATTGACATCTATTCTTTGAGCAAAACCCTACTGGCCAAGTATTAACCAACTAAAAGTGTGTTTTTATTGGACGAATAACTTTATTCTGAATGATATCAAACCTGAATTTTCTTTTTCCTTGACTCTTTACATGAGTCTCTACAAGATCAATAAATTAATTCAAACACCATATTATTATCTCTAAAAGGCAAAGTAAAAGACGAGAAGTGATAAACATTGAAAACCAAGGTTAATGATAAAATATGTATAAATTAAATAATAGAACTCACGAGAAATAATGACATCTTTATTTGTTGTGAGCATTGGCCAGCAAGGAAAATCTGTTTCAAATTCGTGACATTGGAGGTGTCTGCGTAGCTAAATAATAATTTTTGAAATGTTATATTCATTTTTCTGTTACAATTCCATCAACCAAAACGCTCCTCCAAACAAAACTGAAAAGGAAAACAAATGAAGTCTTGGCTACTTCTAAAATAATTTTTTTATTAATATATCTTTTATTTATCTTTATCAAAATATTTTTTTTCTAACTAGAATCATTGTTTTGTTAATAAAAAAAAAACAAGTGTAGTCTAAAATAAATTTTTTTATTGACATCTCTTGTTTATCTTTATCAAAAACAAATTTTCTAACTAGAATCATTGTTTTGTTAAAAAAAAAAAAAAACAATTCATGATCTGTAAAGCAAGTTAAAAGTAAATGAAAATCTTATGTCCATATTTTGTATGTCATCGAAAGCTAAAACAAATTCATAAAAATGATGAAATTATTAAAAAAAATAGAAATCTTAATAACAAAAAGAGATTTTAATTGAATTTTCCTACTACTACTACTACTATTATTATTCATATCAAATACATAATAATTTTTTTAAAAATATTAAAATAAAAAGTTGTAATATTACTTGAGAACTACGTCAAAAATTTTGAGTGCATAAAAAAAAGAGAGAAAAGGGGTTAAGCCCATCACCTGCCACTCCAGAAGCCTGGTCTATTTTTTCGGCAAGATAAATGCAAAAAACCACAATCATAAATGAGATCTTTCTTATGCTTTTATTCAACAAAATTATTATTCAATCATATAAAACTCACATGATTTTTCTTTGTTCATAAAAAATAGTAAATTCTCCTTGAATTATGTGAAACTCACATGATAAATCAAATTATATAAAGAAATATAAAATTCTTACATATCTTTACATAGTTTGTTCTATTACCTAATATTGAAGATTCCAGTAAATCCTTGGGTATTTAATGGAGTTAAGAGAAATTACATAATGATTACTTAATTATTTTACTTAAAAAAATATCTAATTAAAAATTCTTTGATATTATATTAGAAACGTAATTAAAACAAAAAATAGATTGGAGATCTAATTAAGATATTATGTTTGGGACCTTTTAAGGTCCCCCCTGTATATTTAATCACGAGGGTGTTTTAATGCAACTAAAATCCAAAAGTTATATATAAAAAAATGTTTTGAACAAAATTAGCTCCAAATGAATTTTACTACAGTTTGGAACTTTCTACCTAAAATAAAATTAACTTCCCTTAGAATTTAAAGAATTCTACTATAACTTCAATTCACAAGTTTACTTCCCTTCGAAAATAACATCAGATGAAATTACCTTTGTATAATATATCAATGAGAAATGATTAAACAATTAATTAATTATATTTAATACAAAACACACTTCTTAGGTACCCGCGGCAACCAAAAAATTTGAAAAAAGTTCTGAACAAAATAAAAGAGAGGATATTTTATCTATTTTTTTAGTTTTTGGTTTTTTAACCCGTCATGTCACTTTATTTTGTATTTAAAAAATATGAAAAAACAAAGGGTCTAGGGTAGGAGAAAATACACTATTGAAAAGAAAAAGGGACCCTTTTAGATTTTTGCTAGATCACCTGAGTTTTGGGTTGACCCGATAGATTGACTAGTTTACTCCGGGTCAATTGAAGGCTCATATTTTGATAAATTAATTTTTTTCTATGTTTTCCTATTATTTTTTAAATATTTTTTTAAAAAAAATATATTGAGATTGTGTCTATTAATATTTTCTATGTTTTTGTATTATTTTTAAAATTTGTTTTTTCAAAAAATTATTTTAAAGCAAAGAAATTATATTGCCGAAGGTATTGTGAACACTCATTTGGGTCATACACCATGCAGAACCCAAGGTTATTTTGGGTCCTGCATTTGGCAACTGGCTTAGAAGGAAGGCTAGCTATATGCTTCACAGATGCAAATCCAACGTTGTTTCCGTGGAGAAGCAAAAAGAGGCTCCTAGCAAAACATAGCTCTTCTCACCCAGGAGATGGGAATAGTTGAGAACAAAGTGGCGAACAGATGCGTAAGGCGTGGGAATCTGCCGAACAGTTCAGGCTACTTGAATCCTATACCCATTAGGATCCAATTGGATTTTAGGTGCTGTACAGGCAAGACCCACAACCTCTCTGGGTCCAGCCTGACCCACAATCCCTCTGGTTCGATTCAGCTGTGCAGAACCTAACATCCCTATGGGTTCTGCACTTGCAGGACCTAATGAAGCAAGATCCAACACCCAAATGGTTCTGCACCCAGAGAGCTCAAGGTTAGGTGATGATAATTTTTTTTCCAGTTGGGTTAAATTTTCTAATTAAATCATGTTTGATTTTTCATTTCGAAAATTTCTTGAAAATAATTTGACAATTTTTAAGTTTTTTTTTCTTTGCTTCATATTAATATTTTTGTTATGTTTTTGTATTATTTATAAAAAATATGCGGAGATTATGTCTAGCTACAACAGACCCAAAAAAATTTCAAATTTTTCTTTACTTCAAAAATATATATTCTTCATGTTTTTGTTTTATTAAAAAAAAACATATATTGAGATTATGTCTAGTTAAGAGGCAAGACTCAAGAAATTGAAAAACTTTTTATTTTTTTTATTTTAAATTAATATTCATTTGATATTTTTTTTTATTTCAAATTAATTAGATTATATTTAATTTTACGTTTAAAAAATTCTTTTAATTTTTTTTTGACAATTCTAAAGTTTTCTTTTTATTTCAAATGAATTTTTTTTTATATTTTTGTTTTTAAATAATGTTGGCATTGTATTTCACTGAGACGCAAAACCTAAAAAAATTTTCAATTTGACTTTTTTCTTTGCTTTAAAATAATATTTTTTACATATTTTTTTAAATAAATTATTTTAAAAAAATATTACGATTGTGTTTGGCTGAGTAAGGAATTCTCTAACATTGTCATATTAAAATTGATGGAACTCTCGAATAAATTTTTGATTCACATCATATACTTTATAATTTTTTGATATCATATAAGAAATTTTATTTTAGGTAATAAAAGATTTGTTTATTTTATAACATTAGTGTCTTCAGATTTTTTATGCAGTATTTTTAAATTATAAATAGATATAAATAGATCTCCAAATATATGATCAATCATATATTTTCCCAAACCACAAGAATTAAATAATTAGTTTTACTGGGTCTAACTTAGAATCTACACTTATTTGCACACAAAAATTTATAGTAGTGACAAACTTATTTCAGTTTTTAGTGGATAATATGGATGTAACAACCCCAACATTTGTATTCAAAAAAAGAGCAAGGACATGATAATTCAATTATGATTAGGAATTTTTTTTTGTAATCAATAAAAATTCAGCAAAGTTCCCTCTATATTTTTAGATACCAAGTTATCGATTCTTCTTCCACAATCCCCAATTATCAAATTTCTTACTCGTCCTATCATCCAGGACTTTCTCCTCTCATTACATCACAACTTCTCAATAATCAAATTCACACGTCTCAACAATTCAATATCCCACATTTACATGGATGCAATCTAAAGAATTATTCTAAAAATTATAACTAAAGTACATTAGGAAATAATCAGATTAAAGCCGGTGAATTTTACTCAAGGTCTACAATTGAAGAAGCTTTTTAGAAGAAATTTGATACAACTGATTTTGAAGTAAAATGCTTTTGGAAAGAAGGTAAGAGAAGGTTGATTGAAATAAAAGCATGCACTAATAGAACTCGCATCATTATATGTAAATGGTTTGAAACACTAGAGTGGAGGACTTGTGGTGGAGAAGAAATATGATTATGAAACAAAGAAAAACTAATCTGGTAAGTCAATTTCTAACTTATTTTACCAAGTGCAACAAATTTAATTACTAAACTTTATTTATAATGCTAAGCAACTATCTTCTTCAGGTTCTGCAATTGCATGTGAGACTGTTTTTGCAATTGCATGCGGTGGCTATTTCTACAATATCAGAGCTACTGATCTGATCCTATCTTTAGAAAGTGAATATGTTATTGTTTTTTATTTTTAGGTAGCAAAAGTTTCTACTTTTAGACTGTTGTCGTCTTGTTGAGTGCTAATTGTAAAGTTGTTTTATAGTTTTGTTGAGTGCTAATTGTAAAGTTGTTTAGATGCTTTTCAAAGAACTACAGTTACTTGTTATCAAGGATTGTTAATACTGTCTAAAATTAGAAATACTCTCGAGTAGAGATAGTCAGACTTGTAAAGACATTGTGTTCATGCTACTACCAGTTAACCAACTCTCATGTAGCTTCCTCGATAGTTTAATTAGTCAACAAAATATTCCAGTCAGAATCTTTTTCAATAAAATAAATTTTCTTGAATAATTTGGAATGCTGAAGCTGCAATGACAGGTGCTCACAGTTGTGGAAGATTTATAAAAAACCCATGAGGCTGGAAAATCTGGATATTCATAGAATAAATTAAGATTGAGTTATAAATAAAAATTATTTTGACTTAGTATTTTGTATGAATGTACAGGAGCGTGTTTTGTCATGTGATAAGCTTTCAAGTATAGTTCCTTGAGCAGTGTTGATGTTCAAGATAAAAAAATATTTTGGTATTTTTTGAAATATATATCCCAAAATATACTTGAATTTTAATTGTGAAATACAATGTGACTTTTCATATTTTTTAAATATTTGACTGTATACAAATTAAAACAATTATTTCTTTTCATTATTTCTAATTTTAAACATTTAAAAACATTAAACAAATAAAAAAAATACAGACAATCAAACGCGCACAATTACAAGTTTACAATGCAACAGAAATTTACAATGCTAACAATAATTTAAATACACATTTCAACATTTAAAACTTACAAAATGGAGTCGGGAACAGTGCTAGAAATCTGGGTCGCGGAAACAGTGACGGCGCGTTCGGCTCACGCGCCGTCGCCGGTAATGTGAAAAATGAGGGGATCGGATAGATCTCCTCCTTTCTTCCTTTCCTGAGCCAGCGGTGTCACCGATGGAGACCTGAAAAAGAAAAGACACAACAACAAGTTTTGGTTTCCTTTCCTTAAAGTTTTTTGATCTGCTTCTCTCCCTACAGATCTTTTTTTTTTCTCTTTTGGTTTCGCCTTCTTCTTCTCTGTTTCAGATAGCCGGCGGTAAGACCAAGAGGCTGTTGGCGTGACTGGGTTTTTACTAAGTCGGGTCGCGGTGGAGGGAAGAATGGTTGAGCAGCTGGTGATTTTTTTGGTCGTGGCCGAGAGAGGGAGAGGCTGTGGTCGAGCAGTTGGAAGTGGAGGAGGAGCTGGAAGAACAAGGCGGACAGATCCAGGGTTTATGAGGAAGTGGTGGCTGGATAGAGGGGAGGTTAACTGCTGGTGGCTGGGTTGGGTTTATGAGGGAGAGGGAGAGCGGGGTTGATGGCAGCTGTTGGTGCAGTGGGGGACGGCTGGTGATGGAGCAGAAAAGTGAATGGCCAAGAGAGTAGAGGCTACAGCGAGGGAAGGCGCTGTGCGGGCGTGGACATCCCTTTCCTCTTTCCGAATTGCTTGGTCACACAGTTTTGGTCCCTCAACGGTTTTTGTATATGCCATGCCCGTGCTATGCCACATGTTTATAACATGGTTTATGAAAAAAAATAAAAAAAAAATTATATGAAAAAAATTGTTGCAATCTATAATATTTTTTGAAAAAAATTACAAAACTAAATTTTTAACCAAATTAATATTTAAAAAATAAAATGAACAAAGAAGATTTTGAAAAAAATTATAACAAAAAACTAAAAGGAAAAAAAAACCATGCAGGAAAACACTGTAGCAATCTATAGTGTTTCATGAGGAAATTTAAAGTTGTTATTCTCAACCAGCTCAATATTAAAAATAATAAAATTGATAAAGATAATTTTGAAAAAAATCATAAAAAAAATCATGTGAAGTAACACTGTAACAATCCACATTGTTTTAAAGAAAAAACTACGAAACTAAATTCTCAACCAGCTCAATATAAAAAAAAATCAACAAAGACAATTCTGG
>Ga0307515_10019128_pt1 | contig 12347 bp, 1 predicted proteins | sample 17_EM_MG_FD_194513 | JGI IMG/M metagenome (GOLD analysis project Ga0307515, IMG submission 194513) | Populus trichocarpa ectomycorrhiza microbial communities from riparian zone in the Pacific Northwest, United States - 17_EM | ecosystem: Host-associated > Plants > Roots > Unclassified | place...
GTATAGAAAATTGCTATTAGCTCGCTTATAGCTAGCGCCTTAGCGGCCCTAACGGCCCTAATATAATATCTACCTATAACTCCTTAGTAAGAAAGCACTACGTGCTAAGAGGCAAATTTTAGGATAGCGAGACTTATATTATAATAGCAATAGTAAGTAAGGAGGATCCATATTTGTTATAATAGTTAAGTAGTATTTATATATAGAGGGCAACTATAAAAGAAGAGTTGCTAGTGTCGGGAATAAGGTAATTTACCGTCACGTACGGCAAATTGCCGTCACGTGATGGCAAGTTGCCATTACGTATCGCCGCGGCACTAGCGTGGCGAGGAGCCTTAAGCTCCTTACCCTTCCTCATTCCAATTAAAAAGAAGCTTTATTAACCAACATCACTGTAACCCTACTCGAGTAGTCGTTATTAGTGAGTCACCCTATATGACCAACAATTACTGTTACTAGTTATATAGTTTATATATAATGCAACACCACAAAAAGAAATGAATATGTTACTATTTAAGGCGAATTATAGATATAAGCTAAGAATATCACTATCGCTATATTAAGTAAAGAAGATAAGTAGCACAGCTAAGTAAAGGATAGAGATATTAATAAATCTTTATAAGAACCTTATAGAAACAGCTAAGGTAGTATAGTAAAGAATGAAGAAATACTACAATGCTAAGAGATTTAAGGGACCAGATCTTAAGGAGGGAGATAAAGTATAGCTACTATATAAAAATTTTAAGAGTCAACAACTAAGCAAGAAGTTAGACTATATTAGGCTAGGACCTTTTAAAATTAGTTAGAGAATTTCACCAGTTACGTTTAAGTTAAACCTACTAGCTAAGATAAAAATCTACCCTATACAGTATATCGCAATGCTAGAGCCAGTATACGGGAAAGTTAAGCCACTAGTTTATAAAGCAGACATATATAGAGGATAAGAGGAAGACAAATAGTAAGTTTTAAAGATTATTAGTTATAAGGACGTTAACGATAAAATATAGTACAAGGTTAAGTAGATAGGCTATAATAAGACTACCTAAAAACTACTAGAAAATTTAAAGAACGCTATAGAAAAGGTATAGGAGTATTAGAAGAGAATAGGTTAGGTAATATTAAAGAAGGATTACTAAAGAACAAGTTACCTAAGGGGGACCTAGGAAGAGCGATTGCCGAATTACTTAGAGTTATTTCCTTTACCGTTAGAAGAGGATCCGTTTTTTTATTATTAAGTTCCTATAGACCTTATTCTATAAGTTTCTACTCCTTAAAACAAACCTTCTTATAAACCTTCTTAAGGCGAAGAAGATAAGCAGACGCCGTAATTTAAGCATCTAGGGCTTTCTGTTCCGTATCGCGAGAACGTTTTAGCTTAGCTAGGGCTTACAATAACTTACCATTAAGCTTTATAGCGGCAGATTAAATACAAGACCCTATAATAAATTACTTAGGGAACTTAATAACTATTAAGAGTTATAGGACGCATATACTTAGCGTTAGAGGAAGAGTAAACGTTATAGGACAAATAAATATTTGCTTTAGTACACTCTAAATAAAAAGAGGGTTGCTAGGACGAAGGACTTGCTAACACAACATAAATTAACCCCTCTTTTGCACAACAAGAATACGGAGATAGTATAATTTCACCTAGTAACAGAATTGCAGTAATAGTACGAGCACGTCATTACGCGTATAAAGAAGAAGAAGCTTTAGGTATTATAAGTAACAATATTAACCAAATTAATTAGACGGATATTATACCTCTAATAAATAACTTAGAGATATTAGGAATCTTTAAAGACAAAAATAAGAAGGAGGGAGATAGTATTATAAACGCTTTAAGTACAATATTATAACTACTTAGAGAGGAGTTAGAAGAAGCTAGTTAGTTAATATAAGTACGGTCTAGTATAGAGCCAGTGGAACTATGTAATAAGGAATAGTAGTATAAGTTATATAATATGCTATATAAGGAACGTAGAGAATAGACGGAATATATATACCTTATATACCTTACGTATATTATATATAAGAAGGATTTTATAGGAGTACGGTCGTGTATTTAAAGGACCTTAGTCCTTACCTAGATAGTTCTTTCCTTATAGTAATTCTTAGAATACAATTAGAGTTAATCTATTAGGCAACCACTCCACCAGTTATTATTACGTTGTTAATTTTACGCATTACCTACACACCTAGCCTATTAACAGGACCTACTATAGTACTTACTACAAGGTTCCGTTATAATATTACTTCTACTTCTACTTACTTTTCTAGGTCTCTAAATATAATTTAAATAAGCGGAGAGCTCTTATAGAGTTAGGTTCTACTACTAAAAATCGTCCTATAAGGCGCTAGCAAACTGCTCTACCTAAAAATAATACTAAGAACGCCTTCCTGCTTTACGGCCAGAATAGCTAAAATACTCCTAAAATAGCTTAACGATGGAAGATAATTAGGGTAATATAGTAAGGGTACTATATTTTTAATTAATGGGGTAAAGCTTACTCGCTTACTCCTCCGCTATATACTACAGATAAAGCTCTATATAGTAGAAGAGGTACTCTAGATAGCCTAAATGCGTCCTTACTAGAATTAGCTCCTATACCTACCCTACCGCTAATACCTACCCTACCGTTAATACCTACACTACCGCCAATACCTACCCTACCACTAATACCACCTTCCTTGCAGTAAGCTCCCTTATGGTAAGCTCCCTTATAGTAAGCTCCCTTGCAATAAGCTCTGGCTACGGCTACACTACTACCCGTTTTAGTAGTTAATTAGAAGCGAATTAAGAAGTTTAGGAGTATATTATAGGCTAAACGTATAAAGACGTATAGTTATTATAAGGAGCGGTGGTTTTAAATAGGCTTAGCTATAGAGGGTAATAATATAGGTATATATAAAGCCTATATTAAGGACGCCAATAGCCTTAAGGATCTAACCCTTTCTCCCCTATTTAGTAATAGCAATAGGCTTAATCCGGGGCCTGTTCCTAGCTTCCTACCTATACTTACCGCGGTAGAGGAGCTTCTAATTACGCGCGTATACGTTTATCTGCAAGTTATACGTATACACGGCCAGCAATATCGCTATACTAGCTACGTCTGCTGCTTTAGCTAGAATATACTAAAGACCTAAAGGCAGCTACTATAGCTACCTACTAAACTTAATATACTAGTTGTAAGGCCTATAATAGTAGAAGGTGGCAAATACCTAAGTTAGCGGTTTACTAAGCGGTATACCGTAAGGCGCTTTGCTATAGTATAGTGGCTTTACTTTCTAAAGGTTAATTATCCTAATTATCGTGACGTTAAAATATATAGCACCTGGCTTACCAGCTTACCTAAAAATAGCTCTATATTAAACCAGATACCTTATATTAATAAGTTAAAGTCTAATTCTAGTAGCCCGACGGCTTACCCTACTACTCCTATATAACGTCCTGCTGTTAATCCTCTACCTACCAAGCTTGGCAGTAATATACTAGACGGCGAATTTAATAATAATATACTGGATACTTTAGTTCCTAATCTAGTGCCTAACCTTAATAAATTAGAGCTTTTAGGTTGTAAGGTTTAATACTAATAAGACCTATAAGCGGGCCTAGAGGTTCCTACTATATAATAGACACCTCTCTCTAAGCGATTAGCTAGTTTTATTATATATAACGCCTTTCCTACTCTATTTCCTTATAGTAAAGCCGATTTTAACATACTATAAAGCCGTACAGTTACCCTAGCTGCGTACGCTAAGCATATACTTAAGTATTAGGACGGTTAGTTTAGCCACTACCCCTTATTTCGCTACTACGTGTTTAATTAAATTATAAGAAAGTAAGCCCTTAACGCTACCCGCTTCCTCTATAGCTAATTAAATAAGAATAGTCTATCTTTAAATAAGCTTAGTAATCTTATAAATAGTAATAGGGGTAGCTAGTTACTAAATAAGATTATACAGCATATATGGAACCTTAAGGGCACTAAACCTTACTAAAGGCAGAAGAGAAATAAGCTTATAGCTTATGCTAAGAATATTAAGAGCGGGTTTCTATTCTTTATACTTAGCGCTACTAATCTATATTAGTATAATCTACACTCTTATATACCTCTATTTAATAAATATAAGGCTGCTAATAAGGCTTAGCGCTACTAGATTGCTTCTTAAAATTTTAATAATAATCCACATATTGCTGCTTACTAGCTATATTGCCGCTTTAATCTATTTAAGAAGCACGTACTTATAGGCCTATTTAATAGCACTGACTTTTAGTTCTAATATAAGTGGTAGGTATAAGGTAGCGGCTATATATATAACTTCTTATAGAGTTTAACAGCCCTAAAGCTAAATCCGTCAGCTATTAAATTAAGGGCGGCTTTTACTAAGTACTAGGCTACTTTTATATCTATAATTAATCCTAATTAATCTAGGCCTCCCGATCTCCGATATTGTTGGTCACATAGGGTGACTTACCAATAACGACTACTCGAGTAGGGTTACAGTGATGTTGGTTAATAAAGCTTTTTTTATTGGAATGAGGAAGGGCGAGGAGCTTAAGGCTCCTCGCCACGCTAGTGCCGCGGCGACACGTAATGGCAACTTGCCATTACGTGACGGCAGTTTGCCGTACGTGACGGCAAATTGCCTTATTCCCAACACTAGCAACTCTTCTTTTGTGGTTGCCCTCTATATATAAATACTGCTTAACTATTATAATAAATATAGATTTTTTTTACTTACTATTGCTATTGTAATATAAGTCTCGCTGTTTTAAAATTTGCCTTTTAGCACGTAGTGCTTTCTTACTAGGGAGTTATGGGTAGATATTGTGTTAGGGCCGTTAGGGCCGCTAAGGCGCTAGCTATAAGCGAGCTAATAGCAATTTTCTATGCCAGGTATGGAAAATCCTAATTAGCTGGTTAAAATTAGGGTTTATAGAGTGTTATACTTTTACTCCCTTTTAACCTAACCTTTAACTTATACGCGTAAAGTATTTATATTAATAAATATTTCTAAAGCCTTATTTAGGTTTGCCTTTATTATTATATCTACTAAGTTATCTTAACCGTTAATCTATTAAATTTTAAAGAGTTTTTACTATTTGTAGGATTAACGAAGTACTATAATATCGATTATAAGGCGTTTCTTCTTTATAGTACTAAGCTTAACTAAGTACTTATAAAGGGAGTATAAGTTAGTATATACAATTATAGGGATAACGGGAAGTTTGAGTCGATCTATAATTATCTTTAGGGTAGTTCCAATTGTAATTACTATATTAACTTCGCTAACTATTCTATATATCTCTAACGCTAAAACGCTTTAAGTAACACGCTTACTCTTAGTTAAGCTCTAATAGATAAGATTACCGTAGATTATAAAGTTATTCTCTCTAGTAGATTTGTTTATAATAATAATTTTATATTCTAGCTAGAAGCTAAAATCTTTATTATTTATAAACGATTTATTAACAAATATAAAGAGCTTAGCAGTAGAAAGATTAATAGGCACGTAAAGTAGTCCCTGGTTAAGATAGTTTATTTACTAAAAGAGACGCTTATTTAGGGCAAGGACATTATCCTTAGTTAGTTCCTAGTGTTAAGTGGTAATAAAGAGATTAAATAAAGCCTTAGGTTAATAGATAAAAGTAATATAAGCTCTATAAGCGCGTTGCTCTATATATCCTTATTTTAGAGAATTAATATTAATAATATTAATCTTCTTACCTTAACCCTTTTAGTATAAAGTAATAGAATCCTTATTTAGGGAGAGGATATATCTATTAAAGAGTAATAGTATTATTAAATTAAGCTTTTTCTTTAGCTTTGCTATAAGATTTACCTTTACTAGCTCGTCTTCTTTAAGAGCTAAAAATCGGTTATCTCCTAAGATAATTATATTATTAGTTTATATACCAACAATTCCGAATAGAGTTTCTATAGTTATAATAAGGAAGTATAAATTAAATATAGAAGTAGTTATTAAAAGCTTCTCTTTATAGTGCTTACTATAGGTAGCCTACTAGTAAGTTCCTGCCTCTATAATTTTATATAATGGCTTAAGCATAACTATAATCATATCTTTAGAGTATTGGTGGCGAATTTACTCTAGAAGGTATACTAATATTAAGCGCTAAAGGGGCGTCTCTAATTAGGTGTAGGCCTAAGTAATATCTCACAAATAGACTGCTATTCTATTCTTTATTAGGGAGGGAGCTAGTATAATAATAACTCGCTAACTAGCTCGTTAAATTATAGGAGATTATATAAAAATTACCTCCTTACTATCGTTGTTATAGCCTTAAATAATAAGCCTTAATTTCTTAAATAGGGCGTTAGTAGCTTTGCCTTTAATCTCGTTAACTATTTTTAACTTAAAGATGCGAACTTTATTAAACTTAGTAGGGTTATACTTCTTAAATTTAAAGACCCCTCTTATAATAAGACTATTAATCTCCTACTTGTTAGATACTTGGAAAGAAGCTCCTAAAGTTATAATGCGACCTTCCTTTTAGAGCTGTTTTACAAGTTCAAAGTTAGCCTTCTCCTTAGCTGTTATAAAGGCTATTAATAGCTTAACTTTATTCTTAATAGCGGCAATAAATTGCTCTTTAAAATTAATAAAATGTTAGCGATTTTATAATTCCTTTAAGCGACCTCTACCGCGTTATGGTTACGGCGTATCTACTATAATTATATTAGGATTGTGGTCGCCTTTTAGAGCACGTTAATTATAGCTCTTCTCTAGGGCATTTTTTATAGTATCCTATAAAGGCTTAGAACTATTATCTTTATAGTAAGGCTTAATAATAGTTAAACGGAATTAAGTAGGTCTATAAGGCATCTAAATAGTATAAGTTTAACTATTAATTGCAATAAGTTAATATAGGCCTAACTATCTTCCCTTTTTACGCTATACGCGTACCTTAGACTAAAGTAGCAGATTAAGCGTAGTTAAGGTGTTTAGGCTATTTCTTATTTCTAGTGCGTCGTTAACCTAGCATATAGCGTAGAGATATTATACCTCCTTTATTGCCTTATAAATAGCCTTAGCTTATTATATAACGGAGGGAGATAGTAGAAAATTGTTAGTTATTTAAGGGTAGGCGCTAAAGACTAGTAATGTAGGTATAAGTCTATCTAAGCTAGTAGAATTGTTAATAGCTTTAATAGCTATTTGTAAGGTAAGTTTTTTGCTAGCGTCCTCTAGTTCTAAAAAGATAATCTTATATACACGGCGTAATAGCGCGTAATATTATTTTACTTTTTTGATACTATTATATACCTTAATAGGGACTTCCTTAACCTTAATTGCTATTACCTTTATCTATTATTAAAACTTTATAGATAAGAAGTTCTTTCTTACGTCGTAGACGATTTAATTAGGGGGTTTTAGGTAGATATTAATCTAGTATAATTAAAAGGTATCCTATGCGTTCCTAGCTAATATATCCTTTAAGAATCGTGCGGCTTAGAAGGAGGTTAAGAAGTTAATAACTTAGAGTACTAGCTTGCCGCTAAGATATATAACGTTAATAATAATACAGAAGTTAAAGTCGTAGTTATCTTTAAGGGTGAACTTAAATCGGCTAGGGGACTTCTGGTTTATTTAGTATTAATAGTAGTACTTTATAAGATGCTTAATTGCCTTAACCTTAACTTTATAGCCTACCCGCTAAAGAACCCTAAGTAATTGGTAAACGGATAGGTGGCTAAAATAATAGTATAGTTAACGTAACTCTAACTTAGTTAAATGGCTCTAAGCAATACTCTTTTCTAGTTAATAAAGGAGTAACTAGGGGTAACCCTATTTACGTATAACGGGCACTTAATTATCTCCCTAAATAAGTATATTCTTAAGGTTATTAAGCTTAACGCCTAATTTATTTATATCTTTAATATAAAATAGAAATAGGGTGTTTATAGAAACGACGTAAAAGGTAATATACCCTAAGGGGGTTTGGACCCTAATTGTGCTAATAAAGATTATAGTACCCTTGCTAAAATAAATTGTGTATTAGCCTACCGTTAAATAGTTAATCTAAATAGAGCTATTAAGCTGCTAAAGGGCTCGAACTTAAGGTTCTCCTATTATAGATACTTTTACGGCTCTAGTATCTAGTATAATACTATAAAAGACGTTTACCGAGTATCTATTATTAAAGAAGAACGCGGAACTCTTCCTTAGCTTATTAAAGATATCTAACTTTATGGTAAAATGGAGCGTAGATTAGTTATTAAGAATAGTAACGGTTTATATGCTATCTACCTTATTATACTTAGTAAAGTATTAGTTAGGTAAATACTTCTTAATTTCTATATTTATAAGGAGCTGTTTGGCCTTATTAACCTTACCCTTAAGATCTTTTACGCCTTTATATTAAACTAGGAAGCTTTAGAAATAGGCCGTAGTAACTTTATAATTTCTAACATTTCTTATACTTTGGCGGAACTTATTATATACCTCCTTTTATTTATTAAGAGAATGCCTAGTTAACTAGTAATTTGGTTTCTTATTAACGTAGAACTTCTTTTAGCAATTACTTTAAAATAAACCTCTATAAGGACCTCCACCTTTACCTTATAGTTATTAATTATACCCTTTACCGTATTACCTACCCCGGCTACTATATGTTTAATTAGTCTAGTTATAATCGTATTAGTTAGGCGGGTTAATTAAAGTAGGTTAGAGTTAGGCATTAAATTACTATACTTTTTAAGAGCGTAGAGCGGTGCTAATAGAAGATCTTAATTAAGCATATATTCCTTTATAAGTATTTATAGAATTAAAGAGAGTAAGGTTATATTCTTTAACACCTTAATATACGCTAATAACTTAATTATATAGGCTAAAGTCCTTTTAATATAATTTGGATAAACTATGCTAAATTATTTAAAGTTAATTAAAGAGCTTTTGAAGATAATTAAGCCGAGGGACACCTAGGTTTGTAGCAATAATCCTTAAGAAGGTAGTCTCTCTCTATTCTAATATATACTGCTACTTATTCTCTTCTATTTTAAAGTGGTATCTTAACTTATATATTATGCGGTTGAAATTATATCCTTTTCCTGCTAAATAATTATAATAGAAGGTACTAGCTTGGCCCTTAAGCATAACAAAATAGGCGTTGTGGTATTAATTAGACTTTATTCCTACCTTCTGGTAATAGTTATAGAAGATACGTAGTTTTAAATTAAGAATATTGTATAATTCCCCGCTAAACTTCTTCTCCTAATCCAAATAGAGCTTTGTAAACTCTGTAAGTAATTTTAAACTACCTCCGATTTAAGATTAAGATAGAGAAGGTAGGAGTTGCATTATAGGCTATAGTAGGGACGTAGGTCTAGTTGGTGGAGTTTAAAGGTTAGTAAATCGCGAAGCAAGGGGATCTTGTGCTTACTCGTGTTAAGAGGCAGTAGTTAAAGTTGTGGGTTAAATTAGTGGATTCTGGGGAACTAAAGATAGAGGTAGAGGCGATAGATATAGAATGGAAGAACTTGTGCCTAGAGTAATGGAATTAGAACGCGTCTCTTATAGTGTATTACTTGGATTCCATTATAAGTTGAGCTTCCTTATAGTGCGTAGTTAGTGCTTAATCTCTTATGTAGTCCATTCGTGCTCTTCTTTTGCGTTAAGAACCTGCTCCTGAATATTGTCTCTAATAGTACCCCCGTCTTTAGGGACAAATACTCTATTCTCTTAAAGGAAGTTATGGAAGTTCTGTACGATATCCTTGTTTACGGGGGCCTATGTTTTTTTTATCCATCTAATAAAGTCCTCCTTTATATATTCCTATAGCGCGGTATTGTTATATTTACTGTCCTTATAATATGCTATATGGTGTAATAAAAATCTATTTAAGTCTTGTTTATTAGCGTTTATAAGGTTAATTATAGCTTTATTCTATATCTTTAGGTTAATATCTTCCTTATACTTCTTTGGGTAGGTTAACGCTATAGTAGGTATAGAATTAACGGGGTGTTATACGTTAAAGGTAGGTAGGATTTTCGGTTTTATAGGATCTCGTAGGTTTGCTATTAAGAGGTAGGCAATTTAAGATGTTATTTAACGCGTTTTAGACGTTAACTTAGGACCTTAGGTTTAGTAACACTTTTAACCTAAAGTACTCAACCAAATCTTTATAAATGCGGTTATTTTGCGTAATAGACGCAACTTAGTATCTCCTAGTACTTAGTGACACTTCTATTACTAGTTTTCCGCAAGTCTAAGGTAGCACGGTATCGCTGGGATCTATTCCATATGAGCTTATATAGCACCCCTATATAAGACTGTCTCTTCTATTTAAAAACCTAGCTGCTCTGTGGTTGACTATATATTCAACCACTAATCAGTATTAGTTACACAGGGTGACTCACCAATAACGACTACTCGAGTAGGGTTACAGTGATGTTGGTTAATAAAGCTTTTTTCATTAGAATAAGGAAGGGCGAGGAGCTTAAGGCTCCTCGCCACGCTAGTGCCGCGGCGACACGTAATGGCAACTTGCCATCACGTGACGGCAGTTTGCCGTATGTGACGGCAAATTGCCTCATTCCCGACAGATATCCTTCTGCTCTTAGCTATAAAGAACAGCTTAATACTAGTAAGCTTCTTACTGCCTACCTTAATCAATTTTAACGGCACCGTAATTACACTAAATTTTACTGCTTAAGATTAAAGAAAGGCTCTACTAGAGCAAAGGAGTGCCGCTTTTATTTTCTACGGTCTCTCCGTAATAAGGCCGCTGTATTAAAGGATTAAAATCTATATTACTAGACGTTCTGTCTATAGCGTAATAATAAGCTTCTTAATAGTTATAATATAGCTATAATATTAGCGTAGATGGCGAATATTAATACGTCACCCGCTATAAGTATATTAGTAATAGTTAACTATATAGGCAAGTATTATAGTAAGGAAGAGAAGAAGTTAACTTCCTACTAGGAGTTACTCTAATTAGTACAGCTGTACGCTAATAGCCTTTATACCTTTAGTTTAGTTATAGCTAGGTTTATAAATAAGCTTATTGCTAAACATAATTGGTTAGCGTAGGAGGTATACTATCTGCTTCTTAATATTCCCCTTTATAAAGGCTCTAGGAATATAGTAACTTTAAACTACTACTAGGAGGATAATTAAAGCGCTACGTATAAGCTTAATAATAGGCAACTAAGAGGGTACGGACTGTCCAACTATAAGAAATATAAGCGCCGCCTAAATGGGGTAGAGGACGTTACTTTCCTCAATTTTCTACTTTATTTTAATTACTTTACTTATAAGCGTCAGCTAAGAGCAAGGCCTTAAGTTATATCGTACTTTCCGCGATATAATGGCGATTGTTCCCATCTATAGTATCCTAAGTTCTACCGTATAAAGCTTATTCTTTATTACCTATAGAGGAAGTATAAGGAAGTAGCTACTTATACCAATAAATTCAGGGCCCCTAATTATATAGCTTCCTATTAGGCTTGCATTAACTCTTATTAGCACTTACCTAACTACTTCTATAATTAGAAACTAGAGGAAGATTACAAAACTACTAATAATATTAATAAGTTTAAGGGCGATTTCGCAGACAACTTAGAGCTATACCAGTTTTTTAAGGCCCTATATGCCCGCGTTTAAAATACTAATGGAGTTAAAATTAAAGATCCTAATAGGCTTAATAATAGGGAGCTTAATTATAACTATAACTAGAGTATATATCGGGGTATGTACCCGCAGCTTAATAAGAGGACTTATTAGTAAGAAGTATAGCTACAGCCTTTACTATAGAGCCGCCTATCCCAAATAGTAACTCCGTCCTCCTTATAACCAGGTCAGCGTTATATCTATAATATTATAGTTAATCACTACAGGCAGATCTAAGCGGGCCTTAGCCCCCCCCTATTGCGGATTAACGTTAATAGAGAGGCAGGAACTAGTAAATCGTATCTTATTACTATCCTCTCTACTACGCTCTATAATATAGTAAGGGCTAATAGCAAGCCGTTACCATTAGCTTAAGCTACCCCTACTAGGGTAGCTGCCTTTAGTATTAACAGCAGAACTATATACAATCTATTAAGGTTACCGGTAAATTATCTATTTAAGAAATTGCCTGCTACTAGTCTTACGCCTCTATAACAAGCTTTTAAGGATATTTACTATCTTATCTTTAATAAGAAATCTATAATCGGGCAAGTATATTTAGCCTAAATTAATTACCACCTTCGTTAAATTTACCCTACACGTAATAACAACTACTTTAGAGGCTTAAACATCTTACTAGTAGGCGATTTCTATTAGCTTCCCCCTATAGGTTAGGCGGCCTTATATAGTAATCTACCCGCTAGGCCGTT
>Ga0307515_10019129_pt1 | contig 12347 bp, 1 predicted proteins | sample 17_EM_MG_FD_194513 | JGI IMG/M metagenome (GOLD analysis project Ga0307515, IMG submission 194513) | Populus trichocarpa ectomycorrhiza microbial communities from riparian zone in the Pacific Northwest, United States - 17_EM | ecosystem: Host-associated > Plants > Roots > Unclassified | place...
CTACTAGGACTTTTAGTAGGAGTTGCCTCCTTCTAGAGATCCTTCTGCTCTTAGCCACTTCCTAGTAGCTATTTTTGTCCTACTTAAGAATAGAAAAAGCGCCCTTCTTCCTTTCTTTGTACAAAAAAGCTTCTCTAAGGAGAGAAAAGAGCCTATTTGTCTTTGCATTTCCTTTCTGTCTTCCCAATATAGTCTGCATTCTAGTAAGAGGTGCGTAGGGGTTTGTACCGCGGTACAGTCCTTAAAGCATCTACCTTCTTTATCCTTCCCTATTGTTTTAGAGAAGGATTTAAAGAAGCCTTTTTCTAGTTTTAGTTGAAAGAAAGCTGATTATAGCTTTTTAGGATATTTATCCTTAGTGGCTTTAAAAGAGAAAGGGTAGTTTCCTTTACAGATTCTAGTATAGTGTTTTCCTTTGCTTTTATTCTGTTGCTAATTATTTTTCCACTATTCTAGTATCTTTTCTCTTGCTTATTTCCCTAGGTAGGCTAGGGAAGAATAAGAAGATTATATTTTTCTTCTAGAGAGGCCCTTTTTAGCTAGTTTATCTACTATTTTATTTCTATAAATTCCTAGGTGGCTAGGGACCCAATAGAAGTTAATAGAGATATTGTTACAGACGCTTTAAGTACAATATTACGACTACTTAGAGAAGAGACGGAAGAAGCTAGTTAGTTAATTTAGGCACGGTCTAGTATAGAGCCGATAAAACCATATAACGAGGAATAGCAATTAAGGTTATATAATGTGCTATATATTAAACAAGAGGAATAAGAGGAACTTATATACCTTATATATAAGACGTACATTACGTATAAGGAGGATTTTATAGGAGTACGGTTGTGTATTTAAGGACCCTTAATCCCTACCTAGATAGTTCCTTCTTTATAGTAATTCTTAGAATATAATTAGAGTTAATCTATTAGGCAACTACTCCACTAGTTATTATTACATTATTAACTTCTATACTTACTTTTCCTATATATCTAGCCCAATAATAGGACTAACCGTAGTTCTTACTATAAGGTTCCGTTATATAATTACTACTATGGTTATAGTAATAAATATAAAAGGTTAAACAATATGCCACTAAAAGCAGCCATTATAACGCTATTGACGGCGGCAACTATATTAAGGTTAGGTAATGACACTAGTATAGTAGATACTAACTTATAGCAACTTATAACGGTTAGATAACTATAAGAAATAATTAACTAGTTAATAAAAAATAATATAACGTTAGAAAATAGGATTAACGGGATAGGCGTAGTAAAGGTTAAGTTACCATTAATTAAAAGGTACTTAGGAGAAAGATTAAAGCTTAAAGGATTCCTTACGCAAATATACTTTAAGGTTATATAAGAGGGAGCTAAGCTAGTAATATCTATGGATTAAATAGTATACGTAGGATTGTTCCTAATAGGAAGAGCACTTAAATAGTTTAAGCCTTACCTTATAGAAATCTAGGCTAATGGAATAATAACTATAAACTAAGAGGTACGGTTTATATTCTTAAGCTAGAATAGATTTATAGAGCGACTTATATAAATATTTAGAGACCTAAAGGTAGTAACTATAGCGGAAAGAAAACTCTAAGATATTATATAATAAACCTTAGCAATATAAGTTAAGTAGAATAATAGGGCGTTTATGGTATAGTATAAACAGGGACTTAAGACTAAAGTCTAGGATGTAATTATTCTAATAGAAGATGTGGACACCCTAAGGGAACTAATAGATTAAGCGATTAAGATTAATAATTAGATCTACTAAAGGGAACAGGCTAAGAAAGGTTAGGATAGAGTTCTATAGTTATATAAGGTGTAGAGTACGCAACAACTAAAGCTAAGTTAAAAACTATAGTATAGCGTAGAGCTAATAGACCTAAGTGGTACTAGAGAAGCCTATAAGAGATAAAGTAAGAAACTATAGAAACCTAAAGGTTAAGGATCTAGTAATTATAGGACTAAGGAGTAGAGGCTAAACTAGGGATCTTAGTAGTAGAAGATATTTAGGCAGACTCTATAGCAAAGGCAATAGTTTAAAGAGGGAGCTTATATAAATTATGGAAAATAGGGTTACTTTATAAGGGATTATAAAGATAGTTAGAGATACTATATAATAAAGGAAACTAGACTAATAGTAGATAATATATATATATAGAGGGATAATAATATACTGTAAGGAACAAAAGAGTATTTAATTAAAAGTTTTGCGTTTTATTATAATAACGTATACTAAATTTATAAAGACGCTAAGTATAGCGTAAGCTACTAGCTATAGGAGCCAGTATCTATAAAATATAGAGAAACCAATAAACCAGTTTATAAATTGGATATTAAGGATAATAAATTTAATATAGGCGAAATATTCCGTAATAATAAGGTAATAAAAGTGGTTTACTAGAAACACGTAGCTATTAGAGATATTATACTAAAAGTAAAGGATAATTCTACTATGGAATAAGAAACATTAGTAGGGATTAAGACCCTACTAGACATAATGTCTATCGCTTTACGAGATATAAGAGAAGTAGGATAGCGAACTACTTCGGCACTTAATAAAGGCAAAAGGCTAAAGGCTTAAAATTCTTAAGATAAGATAAGAGACGACTAAGATTCTTAAGATAAGATAAGGTAAGCTTAAGGACCTATAACGGACGAAACCTAATAGAGTAGAGTAGTAGCTTAGTTTAAAGATATATAAATAAGCTTAGGATAGAGATTTCTATAGGCATAAGATTTTTAAGACAAGATAAGTAAGATTTAAGACTCTTAAGATAAGATAAGAATACTAAGTAAGCCTAGTTAAACTAAGGCTAAAGCTAAGCTTAAGTTAGAAATAAGCTTAGGATTAATAAATCTAAGGGGTTAAGAATTTAGAGTATAAATTAGAATACCTATAGATAAGAAGTAAGGAGCTTTATTATAAATTAGAGAATCTATAATATAAATAGTAACTAGACTAGGAAATAGGTATATAGACCTAGAGGACTTATTAATAGAACATAGTATTTGGACTAAAGATTAAAGAGTTAATACTAAGATTAAGAAATAAGAGAACTTTAAGGATTAGAGCGTAAGGTATAAACTAAAAGAAACTATAGAGGAGTTTAGGTAAAGAATTATTATATAGTAAGAATAGAAACTAAATAAGAGATTTAGTATATTAGGACATATAAAGGACAGAGCGCTAGTATAAAGAATTACTAATAGGCCTAAGGCAGGCATATTAAAAGCTAAGTAGCTTACTAAATTAGAGAATAAAGAGGATTTAGGAATTCTTACTAGGTTTAAAAAACGATATATAAAGGGCTATTATAATATAGTAATAAGAAGATACTTCCTTATGGACAAGCTATATACACTTTAGTAGCTGTACTAAAAGTAGTATAGGTAGCGATATAATAACAAGTAAGAAGATTTCTATATATAGTTAGACGAAAAAGTTATCTAAAACCACCCGATTATAGAAAAGGCTATAACTTATATTAAAGGAGCCTTAATTATAATATTAAAGGATCTAAAGGAATAATTAAAAAACTAAAAAAGCAAAAGATATATCTTAGTACCTATAAATAAAGTTATAACGTTTAGATTAGCATAATAAAGGTTTAAACTTAAGGATAAAGATAAGCTAAGAGTTAACCTAAAGTACCTAGCACACTATACGCTATTATAGATTATATGCGTAGATAATATATACAAAATATATAAAATTTTAAAGGAAAAGAATTAGAAATACCCTATAAGGATATACTAGATAATAGATAAGTAATAGTACAGAAATGCTAAATATATATATAGATGGCATCCAGCAGAAGTCTAAGAGGAAGGAGATTTAATACTTTAGCTAGGAAGATTCCTTATAGAAGAATACTTAGACGGATAATAGTAGTGGGAATACCTAGAAAATATATGTCTATAGTATATTAAAGATAAAAAGTAAACTAAATATTAGCTAAAGAGCGAGCTAAGTATATAAGGATTAAGTAGCTAATAGTTAGGAAAAGTAGAGACCTATAAAACTAGAGGGAGCCAGTAATAGAGCCTTAGACCCTTAAAGAAATTTAAGGATAGCACCTAAATTTATAAGTTAAATGGTAAGATTAATAGTTTAAGGCGCTAATAAATAGTAGAGTAACGCGAAACCATATCTTACTAATAGCAGTTAAAAGAATAGGATTACCTTACAGATAGAAGGAATAATTTTACCTATTAGTTATAATTTTAGGAGATCTAATAGCCTATAGAGGAGGGATTATTAGTCTTAAAATAGGACCTATTTAGTTAACTATTAAAGGGAGATAAATTAAGATGTCTTTTAATATCCTATTATTAGGGCAGGATAAAGTAATACTAGAAATACTTTAGTTACAGGAATATAATCTAAAAATTAATTAGATTACAGGTTAGGTTAATATTAGAGATACTTAATAATATAAAATACAATAATAGGCTAAAATAGTATAGTACTAAGTTGGAGCGATATATAAAGAGACTAAGCGAGGCTTAAGTTACGTACTAAAGAGATACTATAAATATAGTAAGAAACTATAGTCACTAAAAAGTAAAAAGCTATTAGAATATATAGTATAGGACTATAAAATAGAATTAAAACCAAAAATAAGTCTAAAGTTCTTTCTAATTTATAAGCTTACCGAAGAGGAAGGTAGAGCATTAAAAGAGTTTATTTAAGAAAACTTATAAAAGGGATATATTAGACTATTATAGTTATTAGCGGGTTATCCAGTACTATTTATATTAAAGAAAAATAGTAAACTAAGGCTGTATATTAACTATAGGCAGTTAAATAGCATTACTAAAAAGAATAGGTATCCTTTACCCTTAATTAGCGAAATTTAAGACAGGATAGGTAACGCGTAAATCTTTATAAAGATAGATCTAAGATAGGCGTACTATTAGATCTAGATTAAGGAAGGTAATAAATAGAAGGCAGCCTTTAGGTTAAAGGAAGGACTATATAAACTATTAGTTATATAATTTAGGCTTATAAACGCACTAGCAATATTCTAAAAGCGTATTAATAATATATTAGGGGAATATATAGATAAATTTATTATAGTATATCTTAATAATAATATTATCTACTTAATAACTAAGGAAGAATATAAGGAATATGTTAAATAGGTTTTAAAGAGACTATAGAAAGAATAGATACTAATAGCAATTAAAAAATATAAGTTCTTCACTAAGAAGACTAATTTTGTTAGATTTATTATTAAACTAAGCCAACTTAGTATAGATCTAAAAAAGATTAAGGCTATAGTAAATTAGTAAGAACTAGAGAATGTTATATAGTTAAAATTATTTTTAGGGTTTTGTAATTACTGCAGAAGGTTTATAGTATAGTGGTTAAAGGATATTAAACTATTTACGCGGTTAATAAAGAAAGAAGAACTATAGGTATAGGGAAAGGAATAGCGAGAGCTCTTTTAAAAAAAATTAAAGAGTTGTTTACCTAGGAGCTAGTCCTTAAAATCTATTAACTAGGACTAAAGATAGTTATAGAAATAGATATATTAGACTATATGCTAGGGGCGTACTTTATATAGAAATATTAGGATAGATAGCACCTAGTAGCATACTATAGTTAAAAAATAATACCACTAGAATTAAACTATAATATCTATAATAAGGAGTTATTAGGTATAGTTATAGCATTAAAGGAATAAAGAGTATTTTTATAAGGTATAGAGAAACTATTTATAGTTAAAACGGATTATAAAAACTTAATAGAATTTCTAATAATAAAGGAACTTAACTAAAGATAGGTTAGATGGGCAGAGATACTTATAGAATACTATTTTAAGATTTAGTATACTAAAGGTATAAATAATACGCGGGTAAACGCTCTAAGTTATAAAGCTAAACTATAAAATAAAGAAAAGCTATTAGGGGCTTTACTACGGAAAGACATAGATAAATTAATTAGGTATAATTATCTAAAAATTATAGTAACTTAAGAGAGTAATAAATTAGAGAAAGTCTATAAGATATTAGAAAGCTTTTAGGTATAAAGAATTCTAGAGGTATAGCTAGAAGATCTATAAACGGATATATACGAAAATTAAGAAGTAAAGTATATCCTAAAAAGCATAGTAGAGTAATTTATAGAAGAATTCTATAAGGGATTAACTTAAGAATATAATAGAGCTATAGGCTTAGTATTAAGACTTTAGGAGGAGTATATTATTAATAGAATCTAGAATGTTATAAAAAAGGTAATAAAAAGATATCTAGATTATTAAAGGAATAAACTAATAAGGTATAAGCTATATAGAGGGCTATAACCTATTAAAGTACTAAAGAGACTATAGGAGGTTATATTATGGGACTTTATTATTAAGTTACTAAGGTTAAAAGATCCTATTACTGGATAAAATTATAATATAATCTTAGTGATAGTAGATAAGCTTATAAAGTAGGGATACTTTATAGCATATATAAAAGGAATATTAGCAGAAGATATTGCTAAAATCTATATTAAAGAAGTGTTTATAAGATATAGAGTACTAAGTAAGATTATATTGGATAAAGATCTAAGATTTATAGCAGTATTCTAGGAAGTATTCTTAGCGGAGTAAGGAGTTTAAGCAGTAACTTCTATTATATATTATCCGCAGACAAACGGTTAAATAAAAAGATTAAATTAGATACTAAAGCAGTATTTAAGGTATTATATTAATTATATATAAAATAATTAGGTATTGCTATTACTAGTTATATAGTTTATATATAATGTAACACCTTAGGAAGAAATAGGCATATTACTATTTAAGGCAAATTATAGATATAAGCTAAGAATATTATTATTACTATAATAAGCGAAGAAAATAAGTAGTATAGCTAAAGAAAGAATAAAGACGTTAATAAATCTTTATATAGACCTTATAAAATTAGTAAAGAAAGTATAAAAGAGAATAAAAAGGTATTATAATACTAAGAGATCTAAGGGACCAGATCTTAAGGAGGGAGATAAAGTATAGCTACTATATAAAAATTTTAAGAGTTAATAACTAAGTAAGAAGTTAAACTATATTAGATTAGGACCTTTTAAAATTATATAGAGGATTTTACTAGTTATATATAAGTTAAACCTACTAGCTAAAATAAAAATCTACCCTATATAGTATATCGCAATATTAGAGCTAGTATACGGGAATATTAAGCCACTAGTTTATAAAGTAGATATATATAGAGAATAAGAAGAAGACAAATAGTAAGTTTTAAAGATTATTAGTTATAAGGACATTAATAATAAAATATAGTATAAGGTTAAGTGGATAGGCTACACTAAGACTACCTAGAAGCTACTAAAGAATTTAAAAAACGCTATAAGAAAGGTATAGAAGTATTAGAAGAGATTAGGTTAGGTAGTATTAATAAAAAAGGATTACTAAAGAATAAGTTACCTAAGGGGGACCTAAGAAGAGCAGTTGCTAAGCTACTTAGATTTATTTCCTTCTCTATTAGAAGAAAATCCGTTTTTTTATTACTAAGTTCCTATAAACCTTATTCTATAAGTTTCTACTTCTTAGAATAAACCTTTTTATAAACCTTTTTAAGATAGAGTAAATAAGTAGATGCCGCGATTTAAGTATCTAGGGCCTTCTATTTAGCATTATAAAAACATTTTAACTTAGCTAAGGCTTAAAATAGTTTACTATTTAGCTGTATAGTAGTAGATTAAATATAAAACCCTAAAATAAATTAATTAGGGAACTAGACGACTATTAAGAGTAATAAGTTATATATATTTAGTATTAGAGGTAAAGTAAATATTATAGAACGAATAAATATTTGCTTTAGTGCACTTTAAGTAAAAAAACGGTTATTGCGAAGATGGACTTGCTAGCGTAATATAAACTAACCCCTTTTTTAAATAATAAGAATATAGAGACGGTATAATCTTACTAAGAGATAATATTATAGCAACGGTGTAAGCATAACGTTAGGCGTATAAAGAAGAAATTACTTTAGGTATAATAAGTAATAATATTAACTAAATTAATTAGACGGATATTACACCTCTAGTAAATAACTTAAAGATATTTTAAAATTTTAAGGATAAAGATAAAAAGGAGGGAGATAGTATTACGGACGCTTTAAGTATAATATTATAACTACTTAGAGAAGAGATAGAAGAAGTTAGTTAATTAATTTAGGTACGGTCTAGTATAGAGCTAATAGAACTATATAATAAGGAATAGTAACTAAGGTTATATAATATGCTATATATTAAATAAGAGGAATAAGAGGAACTTATATACCTTATATATGTCACGGAAGTAGGCACGAGCTGGAATACAATGTACTAAACAGGGTAGTAATTGAAGAAGGCTACGTACGCGTAACTATGCGTGGTTGATACAAAGACATTTGGATAAAGAAGAAGAATCTTCGTGTGCCAGGTACGGGTATAAATAGGGGTTGTAGGGGAACGTGCGTAGGTGTCTCGGGACGAACGTAAGCACGGGTTAAGAACGTCAAAACGCGCAGGGACGTAAGAACGTGTGAGTCCCGTGACAGTACCCCCCCCTTACTTCCGAGCTTCTGCGAGGCGTATTATATATACAGAAAAAAACCCCCCCAAGGGGAAAAAAATTTGTTAGCCCTTCTCCGCCCTTCTACGTCCTCTATTGCATAGGCTCCTCCAGTTTAGTCCTTCTATATTTAATTGTTAGGCCACTAACTTATCAGGCCCAAAGCATAGCCCAGCTTCCATCACTAGCTACACTCCTATCCTCGCCGCTTAGAGACGCATTACTAAAGCTTATATAGTCCCTTTCTTACTTCTAGCAGCTCTATAGCCTTCCCTTCCTATACTCCAGGTCCCCCTAAAAAATTACCCCAATTTTTGGTCTAAAATAGGCGTTTTAGGCAGTATTTATCGGCCTAAACGGCAGTATAGTATGGTCAGTACGGTGTTTGTGGTCATAGTAAGGCATATTCTTAGCAGGTTCTTATCGGTGCGGTACAGTATTCATATCGTAGGTAGGTTCTTATTAGTAGCAGTATAGTACCAGCGCAGGTTCCGTAGGCATATCGGCACGGGATCTTATTAGATTCGGGTAGTAGTATAGTACTAGTAACGTGTTCGGGTTCCATAGGCAAATCGGCGCGGAGCTTATTAGTTTATATGGTAGTAGTATAATACAAGCGACGGGTCCAGGGGTCTAGGGAGCGAGGCTCTACCTAGTTATATTCGGGTCAGGTCATAGGCTTATTAGCACAACAGGTTATCGGGTTCGTTTCGTAGGCGTAGCGGCGCGAGGTCTTATTAGTACGTAGGGCAGTGCATACAGGTTGGTAGGACAGTAGTAAAATACTAGCTTCCGTGTTCGTGTTTATTATATAGTAGGATGCGAGCCATTAGGTCAAACCGAGGGGCAGTAACGTGCCTATTCGTAATAGCAGTAGGATGCAAGCCATCGAGGTCGCAGGCGTATCGGCGCGATGTCTTGTCGGCAGGTCATAATTCCACAGGCGTATCGGCGTGGTGTCTTGTCGGTCCGTAGGCGTATCAGCACGGAGACTTGTCAAATTCGTACGGCAGTAATGGGGCCAGGTTGGTAGGACAGCAGTATAATACTAGCGCAGGGTTCGGGTTCGGGTTATCGTGTAGTAGGATGCGAGCCATATAAGGTCAAACCAGAGGGCAGTAACGTGCTCGTTTAAAATCGGTAGCAGTAGGGTGCAAGCCATTAAGGTCGCAGGCGTATCGGCGCGATGTCTTATTGTACCAGTTTAGAACCCTAGCGTCCTAGTCTACCCGCAGCTAGCAGCTCCTATATCTACCCTTATATTAGGCATAGAAAGGTATACTCCGCGACTAGTAGCTTATAGGCCCGCTAGGTATAGAAAAGGGATCTAAATATAGTGTTACAGAAGTAGGCACGAGCTAGAATACAATATACTAAACAGGGTAGTAATTAAAGAAGGCTACGTACGCGTAACTATGCGTGGTTAATACAAAGACATTTAGATAAAGAAGAAGAATCTTTATGTGCTAGGTACGGGTATAAATAGGGGTTGTAGGGGAACGTGCGTAGGTGTCTTGGGACGAACGTAAGCACGGGTTAAGAACGTCAAAACGCGCAGGGACGTGAGAACGTGTAAGTCCCGTGACAATATATAAGATATATATTACGTATAAGGAGGATTTTATAGGAGTACGGTTATATATTTAAGGACCCTTAATCCCTACCTAGATAGTTCCTTCTTTATAGTAATTCTTAGAATATAATTAGAGTTAATCTATTAGGCAACCACTCTACCAGTTATTATTACGTTGTTGACTTCTATACTTGCTTTTCCTATATACCTAGCCCAATAATAGGACCAACTATAGTTCTTGCTATAAGGTTCCGTTACAGATATTCTTACTAACTAGATAGGAACAGCTTTGCGTAATTTTAAAGACTAGTTCTTGCCCTCCTATAAGAGAATTAAGCTATAATCTCTTAATAGCCGCTTAGCTAGAAGAGAACTATCTAGGTAGGGACTATAGTCTTTTAAATATATAATACCGTGCCTAAAAAATATACTAAGTATATTGGTACGTTAGTACGTTAGTACGTCGCTTATGCCCTTACGTTCCTACGTTTTTATATTCTAAACTTATAATATAACTAGTTACGTAACTTAGCTACCTCTTATCCTATAGCCTAATTAGTTCTAGTGCCTCCCGTATTATCTTAACTAACCTATATATATCTTTTTAGTAGTGCTATTACTGCCGATATAAGGTCTATAATATTATATATACGAACTTTAGAATAAACCCCCCTAATTAGCTATAAGGTATACCTTATTAATTACTACTAAGCTAATATACGCGTGGAAAGTAGGGTAAGTAAGAATCTTATAGAACCTTTTCCTAGCTAATAGCTCTAGCAATATTAAAATATGGGTGTATACTCTAATGCGGATTTCCCCTAAAAGACGTTTGGATATTATCTCCTTATATTTATAAACTAGCCTTATTTTAGGAAGCTCCTTAATCTTTACTTTTTACTTCGCACTAATTGCATTAAGTAGTAAAATAATAATTACTACTAAGGCCTAAAAAAGACATGGCATTGCTTATATTATTATACTCTTACCAAATAAGGTTTTTTCAATAAATATTATATCTTTTTCCTTAAATAACAGCTATCTAAGAACTTTAAGCTACTTTGTATATCCGCGATACGGATATAAAAATGCAATAGCCTTATTAATCTTACTTAGCTACTAAGCCTTATTCTTTCCACGAAGCATAAAAAGCTAATCTTAAAGGCCCTATAGCCGTTACGCCCGTTCTATTATATAACCTTTCTAAGTTTAAGTATCCGGCACCTAATACAGTAGCAGCTGTTCTAGTATTTTATTTAACCTTCTACCTCTCCTTCTAACGGGTTTTTATAGTGGTATACTATAGGTTGGCTTAAATATCTATAACTTAGTAGTTAGCACGTAACAAGGTTTAAAGGGAGATTATCTAGTATAACGCAGATACTGTATATCTACTTAGCTATAGTAAGTGCCTTAAGGTACCTATTATAGATCTATATAGGTTTTTTATATATTAGCTTGCGTTTAATAAAATTATATAGAGGTCTATAGTCTAACAATCCTTAATAATACGTTTTTTTTAAAAAAAAAAATAAGTATAGGACCTAAAAATACCTAAGTAATAGAAATGATATATTTTAAAAGCCTAGGTTCTAAGTATATAATTAATAAACTTTAGGGAATTATATAAAATACTAGTGTTAAGTTATTTTAATATCCGTAACCTCTGTAACGCGGATATTGTCGGAGCGGGTAATAAATATTGGGAATGTGCCTTAGAACGTAATTCCGGTTGTTTTGCATAAATGTAGTTAGTCAGCTTGCGGACTAATTAAAAAACCGCACTAACGTTGTCTCGTTCCCAGACCTTCTTGCCAAGGCTTACTTGCCAAGCCGCTAGCCGCTTTTGGCAAGACCTTCGTTAGAAGGTCTGGTACACGGTTCGGATTTTTGTTAGTCCCGCGCGGGGTATTTAGGCCTATATACACCTACTTTAAGCCAAATTGTCTTAACTTCCACAGCTCCCCAAGCTATTCCTAAGGGCTAGAATTACCAAATCAAACCTGGCGAAGAAGACTACGTTGCCCGATTTGCCCGATTCCAATTCGTTATCTCGTCGTTGCGCCCGACGCCCCCGAGTTGTAGCAGCCGCACCTTTCCCACGACCTCTTCCTACCGCAGCCAGAGTACCCAAACCGACGAGCCAGCTTTAAATAATAACTAAGGACTACTAGTAGGTATAGATTTGCTTTATAGAAGGGGGTAAGC
>Ga0307515_10019130_pt1 | contig 12347 bp, 8 predicted proteins | sample 17_EM_MG_FD_194513 | JGI IMG/M metagenome (GOLD analysis project Ga0307515, IMG submission 194513) | Populus trichocarpa ectomycorrhiza microbial communities from riparian zone in the Pacific Northwest, United States - 17_EM | ecosystem: Host-associated > Plants > Roots > Unclassified | place...
CACGGCGACGTTTTTAACCGCGATCATTCGTTATTGGTTCCGGTGGCGCTTTCCTTCTAATGCTGCTGCGATGAAACAGGATGATCAGAAAGGGCGGCATCCGAACGTGGAGAGCCATCGGGGTGCGCCAGCGGCGAATGCCGAGATCGCGGAGCATGCGCAGCCTGTTGTGCTGCGCCTCGTGCCGCTGGTCCTGCTCGCCGTGGGCCTTGCTGCCGCCTACGGACTGGGGTGGCACCGCTATGTCTCGCTGGGTTGGCTGGCCGACCAGCGCGCAGTGCTGATGGACATGGTCGCACGGTATCCGCTGAAGTCTACGGCGCTGTTTTTTATCGTCTATGTCGTCGTGGTGGCCCTGTCGGTTCCGGCGGCATCGGTGCTGACGATCTTTGCCGGTTTCCTGTTCGGCTGGCTGACAGGGGGCATCATCGTGGTTATCGCTGCCACCGTCGGCTCCTGCATTCTGTTTGCCGGCGCACGCACGGTTTTCGGCGATATCCTGCGGCGCAGGGCAGGACCGTTTCTCAGCCGTTTTTCCGACGGCTTTACCCGCAACGCTTTCGGCTACCTGCTGGTGCTGCGCCTGGCGCCGGTCTTTCCCTTCTTCGTGGTCAATATCGCCCCGGCCTTTTTCCCGGTCAGCCTGAGAACCTTTGCCCTTGCCACCGTCATCGGCATCATGCCCGGCACCTTTGCCTATACGTGGCTCGGCCGCGGCTGCGAACAGGTGATCGGGACTGCCGCGCAAGAAGGCAGATCGCTGATGCTGTCGGACTTCCTGACACGGGAGCTGACCTTCGCCTTCTCGGTGCTTGCCGTGATTGCCGCGCTGCCGCTTCTCGTGCAGTTTGTCCGCGAAAAGCGGCAGGCGGCGGGCAATGTTGGAAAAGACTGACGGCGTGACAACGGTTCTTTCTCCCGACATCTGCGTGATCGGCGGCGGTTCGGCGGGGCTTTCGGTCGCCGCCGGCGCTGCCGCCTTCGGGGTGTCGGTGGTGCTGATCGAGCGCGGCCGCATGGGCGGCGATTGCCTCAATTATGGCTGCGTGCCCTCCAAGGCGCTGATCGCCGCCGCCCGGCACGCCCATGCGGTGCGCAAGGCAGCCGAATTCGGCGTCATGGCGGGCGAACCCGTCATCGATTTCGAAAAGGTGCATGCGCATGTCCGCTCGGTGATCGATGCGATCGCGCCGAATGATTCGGTCGAACGGTTTACCGCCCTCGGCGTCCGGGTGATTGAGGCCGAAGCGCGGTTTGTCGACCGCGATACCGTGTCGGCCGGCGGTTTCACCATCCGTGCCCGACGCTTCGTGATCGCCACCGGCTCATCGACCGTCATTCCGCCGATCCCAGGGCTTGCGGAAATCGACTACCTCACCAATGAGACGTTGTTCGACCTGACGCGCCTGCCGGAGCATCTGGTGATCATCGGCGCCGGTCCAGTCGGCATGGAGATGGCGCAGGCGCACCGGCGGCTGGGCGCAAGGGTCACGGTCGTCGACGCGGGGCGCGCGCTTGCCAGGCAAGACCCGGAACTGGCGCGCATCGTACTCGACCGGCTGCGCGGCGAAGGCATTGCCGTTCTGGAAGATACCCGCATTCTTGCCGCCGGAAAGACCGGGCAGGGACTGAGACTGCACTGCGAAAATCGGGATGGACCGCTCACGATAGAGGGCACCGCCCTGCTTCTCGCCACGGGGCGCAAAGGCAATACGGCCGGGCTTGGCCTCGAGACGGCGGGTATTGCCGTGACGGCAACCGGCATAGCGGTCAACGCCAGCCTGCGCACCGGCAACCGCCGCGTCTATGCGATCGGCGACGCGGCGGGCGGGCTGCAATTCACCCATGCCGCCAATTATCATGCATCGCTGGTGCTGCGCGAAATCCTGTTCCGGCTGCCGGCGCGGGAAAACCGCGCCATCGTCCCTCGCGCCACCTTTACCGATCCGGAGATAGCTTCTGTGGGCCTTGGCGAGGACGAGGCGCGCAAGCGGCACGGGAAGGTGGCCGTCCTGCGCTGGCCCTATGCCGAAAACGACCGCGCCCAGGCGGAACGCACCACCGGAGGCCTGATCAAGATCGTCGCCGGCCGGCGCGGGAAAATTCTCGGCGTCGGTATCGTCGGCGCCGGCGCGGCCGAGATGATCAACATGTGGTCGGTGATCATCGCCAATGGCCAGGCGCTTCGCCATGTGCGCAGCGCCGTCGCGCCCTATCCGACCATGACGGAGATTGGAAAACGGGCCGTCATCGCCTATTATGCGCCCCTAACGCGAACGCCGTTCGTCCGGGCCGTCATCCGGCTGTTGCGGCGCTTCGGCTGAGACGACGGAATCGCATGAGATGACGACAGGCACCACAGAAACCACGGTCGTTCAAAAGCAGCCGGCACGCGCCGGCTTCTTTCGTGGCCTTTCGGGCAAGCTGCTGCTCTTGACCGTGTTCTTCGTCATGCTCGCCGAAGTGCTGATCTTCGTGCCTTCCGTCGCCAACATGCGCATCCGCTGGCTGGAGGACAGGCTGAACACGGCGGCGGCGGCCGGTGTCGTGGTCGATGGCCTGCAGGGTGTGCAGCTCTCTCGTCCCGTGCAGGAGGAAACCCTGATGGCGACCGGCACCAAGGCGATCGTGCTCAGGCGCAAGGACGAATCGCGGCTGATCGCGGCGGAAGACATGCCGCCGCAGGTGGACGCGCAATACGATGTCGCGGCGATGACGCCGTTTTCTGCCATTTGCGATGCCTTCGACACGCTGCTGTTTGGCGGCGACAAGGTCGTGCGGATCTACGGGCCGGTCGGCGACAGCGACGCGATCATCGAGGTGGTGATGGAAGATGCCAGCCTGCGCAAGGCGATGCTGATCTATTCGCGCAACGTGTTCTTCCTGTCGATCGTCATCTCGCTGTTTACCGCCACCTTGATTTTCCTGGCGATCAACCGGCTGATGATCGTGCCGATCCGGCGGATGACCACCAACATGCAGGATTTTTCCGCCGAACCGTCCGATCCCGCCCGCGTGCTGGAGCCGGCGCGGGGTCGCGACGAACTCGCTATCGCCGGCCAGCATCTGTCCGCCATGCAGCAGCAATTGCAGAAGACGCTGAAGCAGCAGAAGAACCTTGCCGATCTCGGTCTCGCCGTCTCGAAGATCAATCACGACATGCGCAATATCCTGGCGTCGGCGCAGCTGATCTCGGACCGTCTTGCCGATGTCGACGATCCGATCGTCAAGCGCTTCGCGCCGACGCTTCTGCGTACCATCGACCGCGCCGTCGGCTATACCACCGAAGTCCTCTCCTATGGCCGGACGACCGAGCCGGAACCGCATCGCCGCTTCGTCAAGCTGCGGCCGCTGGTGAGCGACGTCGGCGAAATGCTGGCGATCGACCCGAATGCCGGCATCGAGTTTCATATCCAGATCGCCGACGACCTGCAGATCGACGCCGACAGCGAGCAGCTGTTTCGCGTCGTCCACAATATCTGCCGCAATGCCGTGCAGGCGCTGATGAACGATCACGCCGATGGCGGCTCTCCCCGCACGATCAGCGTCTCGGCGATGCGCACCGGCAGCGTCGTCAGCATCTCCGTCGATGATACCGGCCCCGGCATGCCGCCCAAGGCGCGCGAGAACCTGTTTGCCGCTTTTCGGGGCTCGGCCCGCTCGGGCGGTACCGGCCTCGGGCTCGCCATCGCCCGCGAACTGGTGCTTGCCCATGGCGGCACGATCGCGCTTGTCGAAAAACCGACGCCGGGAACGCTTTTCCGCATCGAGTTGCCCGACCGGCCCGTGCCTCTCGACGCCTTCCGCTCCAAGGCCCGGCACTAACCGGCAGGCTCTTGCAACGCCCGTCAGTGCCGGTGAACCGGGCCTGTGGACAGGTTTGACGCAGGAATCCATCCACAGTTTCAAGGGTATAAGAACGCCCCTCTGTCAAAAAAGAATAATTTCGCGCAAATTCGCTTGCATTCCCCGGTCGGACGTTTTAGAGGATCGCCACGCAAGCGGTTGACACCGCAGCAAGTTGCACCCGTAGCTCAGCTGGATAGAGCACCAGACTACGAATCTGGGGGTCGGGCGTTCGAATCGCTCCGGGTGCACCATTTCTTTCAAAGACTTAGTGATAATAAAGACGCGTGTTCCTTCGTGAACGACGGCTTTCCGCAGTCTTGCGGATTAGCGCTTCAGAGCGTTTGAAGATGAAACGTTTCGGGGCAAACCGAGCTACGACTTGCGTCGCAAAGCCTCGATCAGCGTGCGTGTCTTGCCCGTTGCATAGACAATGTCTTCGTGCTCGAGATGCACGGTGATATCGACGTCTTTCCAGCCGGCCCCATTCTCGCGGGCAAAGATCACGGCCTCTTCCAGCGAAGCGAAGACCGAGGCCTCAGTCCCGGCAACCCAGAACTGCACCGAGCATTCCGCGCCTGAATAGTTGGTCAGTGCCTTGATCGGATCGAAAGCCATGTCGTTCTCCGGCGATTTATGTCGTGGTTGGCCCGCCGACTGAGCGCCGGCAAAGTGTCTATAGCCGGAAAAAACGGCCCAGTCTCCCGGTATGGCCGTCAATACATAGTCCATGCCCGTGCTGGTTCTGCACGCCATGCCGGCACCCGAGGCTCACTGTCCGGCTAGCCGCCCGCCAGAATTTGCAGCGTCCGATGATCGGCCTCGCCGCCGAAATAGCGATCGAGCGCGGCCCCGAACGGCTGCGGGTCGGTTGCGGCCTGCCGAAACAGCGTCATGGACGAGCGCAGCTTCATGTCGTCGGGAGAGCCGAAGATCTGGTGCGCGGTGCGATTGCGCACGGCGTTGATGGTGCGTGTGCATTGGATAAGGCGGCCGCCGAGCAGCGGATGCGCCAGATAGGCACGGGCCTCTTCCAGCGAGGAGATGGCAAAGCGAAGCGCGGTCGGCGAATGGCCAAGGCCGGCAAGCTGCGGAAAGATGAACCACATCCAGTGGCTCTCCTTGCGGCCATGTTCCAGTTCGCGAAGGGCGGTCTCGTAGACCGGCTCCTGCGCCTCGATGAAGCGGGAGAGGCGATATGGATCGTTCATACGCGGCACCTCCGAACATCCGGGGAAAGGGTCGCGCCGGAATTTCGGCGCGACCCTTTTTCGCTACCACTTCTGGTGAACGTGAACCTTGATCAGGCGCTCATAGACATCGGCAAGTTGCGCCAGCGTGTCCTCGGGGATGGCGGCAACGTCGCTTGCGGCAGCGTTCGCCTGGGCCTGCGCTTCGTTGCGGGCGCCGGGGATGACGACGGAAACGGCCTTGCTCTCAAGGATCCAGGCGAGCGCAAACTGTGCCATCGACACACCCTGCGGCACCAGCGGCCTGACCTGCTCGACGGCTTCCAGCGCAACATCCAGCGGCACGCCGGCAAAGGTCTCGCCGACATCGAAGAATTCGCCGTTGCGGTTGAACTTGCGGTGGTCGTCGTCGGCAAATTTGGTGTCGGCGGTGATCTTGCCGGACAGCAGGCCCGAAGCCAGCGGCACGCGGACGATGATGCCGACATTCTTCTTTTGCGCCTGTTCGAAGAACAGGTCGTGTGGGCGCTGGCGGAAGATGTTGTAGATGATCTGGATCGTCGCGACGCCCGGATATTCGATCGCCTTCAAGGCCTCCTCGACATTCGACACCGAGACGCCATAGTTGCGGATCTTGCCCTTGACGATCAGATCGTCCAGCGCGCCGAACACCTCCGGCCGGTAGAAGACCTCAGTCGGCGGGCAATGAAGCTGGACGAGATCGAGCGTCTCGACGCCGAGGTTGCTGAGGCTGCGATCGATGAAGGCCTCGATATTGGCATCGGTATAGCCGTCGGCCACATGCGGGTTCAGCCGGCGGCCGGCCTTGGTGGCAACGAACGGCTTGTCGCCGCCGCGTTCCTTCAGCACGGCCGCGATGATCTTTTCCGAGCGGCCGTCGCCATAGACGTCGGCCGTATCGACGAAGGTGACGCCGGCATCCAGCGCTGCGTTCAAGGCGCGCTTGCCGTCGTCCTCGGAAATGTCGCCCCAGGAGCCGCCGATCTGCCAGGCGCCGAAGCCGATTTCCGAAATGGTGGCGCCGGTGCGCCCCAGAATTCTGTTTTTCATGTCTCAATCCTCGCCGGACGGCGATGCCGTCCCAAATCCCGGCCTGTTTCGGACGGGAAACCTTGTTTACCCGTCGTTTCTATTCTGAATATGACAGGCTGGCCAGCATTCAATCTTTCAAGAAAGATACGGTCTGAAGAAAATCATTCTTGTTTTCAAGATGTTATATTTGTTGGCGTGGAAGCGATCCTTGCTAATCGTCCAATATGAGGGCGGCCCGGCCACGGCTGAGGTCGAGGATGATGGCCGAGACCGTTTCAAGGCTGTCCGTGGGGATTTGCAGCGAGAGGCTGGCGCCGGTGCCGGTGAAAGTCTCGGCGCTGATCGCGACGTCCAAGCCGCCCAACCGTGCCTTGATCAGGGCAAGATCGGAAAAATCACAAACGACGCTCCCGCGGACGGTCTCGATGACCTCGAGTTTTTCCGCCGCCCGCAGGCAGATGGCCGCCGTGCCGCCATAGGCCCGGATGAGGCCGCCGCTGCCCAGCAGCGTGCCGCCGAACCAGCGGGTGACGACGACGGCGATATGATCAAGCGACTGGCCGTCGATCGCCTGCAGGATCGGCTTACCCGCGGTTCCGCTCGGCTCGCCGTCATCGTTGAAACGGTAGGTCTGGCCGATGCGAAAGGCCCAGCAATTGTGGCTGGCGGTGAGGTCTGAATGCTGCGCGATGAAAGCCTTGGCTTCGTCGTCACTGGCCACGGGACCGCATACGGCCAGAAACCGGCTTTTCTTGATTTCCTGTGTGTGGGTCTCGATGCGTCGAAGCGTGAACATCGTCGCGTTATCGCAAGGAAGCGCAGAGCAAGGAACCCCCCTCTGTCACTTCGTGACATCTCCCCCTCAAGGGGGGAGATTGGAGTGCGAGGCCCTGCTCCCGTTCTCGGAAAGGGTCCAAGTTTCTGCAACCTCTATCGTTGCTGTTCTTGTGATGCTTTCGCCGCTGTTGATCTCCCCCCTTGAGGGGGAGATGTCACGAAGTGACAGAGGGGGGGTAAACTCTCCCCACGCATCTTATGCTTTACCCGATCGACATCAGGCTGGCGTTGCCGCCGGCGGCTGCCGTGTTGACGCTGGTGGAGACTTCTTCCAGCAGCCAGTTCAGGCAATAGGCGTCGGGGTTCCGGCCCAGTTCCGCCGTCGAGGCCGCCTGGACGAGAACGAGAGGGCCGGGAAGGGCGGCGATCTGTTTGTTGACGGCGCGGACGCGGTCCGCCTCGCCTTCGATCAGGGCTCCGGCAAAGGGCACGTCCATCCGCCAGTCGGCGGTGAAGGAGACGCGGGCGGCGACGGTTGCCGGCAGCGATGCCAGTGCTTCCTTGAGGCCGGATGCCGTATCGACCACGGCGGTATTGCCGGTTGCAAACACCGCAGCAAGTTGGCGGTAGAGGCCATCGGCAGTCTGCGGCACCAGCAGGATTTTTCCGCGCGGATGCAGCGCATAGAGATTGCGCTCGCCGACCGGGCCGGCAAGTTCGGTGGTCAGGCCCAAGGCCGACTGGCTGCCGGTCTCGCGGGCATCCTGCGCCTGCGGCTTCAGGCCCTTGCCATCCAGCCATTTGGCAAAATCGAGCAGGGTTAGATCGGTGTGCACCGAGCTGTGCTGCGGCGGAACCGGTGGCGTGGCGACGAGACGGCCGAGATAGAGCGGGCCGCCGGCCTTCGGGCCTGTGCCGGAAAGGCCGCGTCCGCCAAAAGGCTGCACGCCGACGACGGCACCGATGATGTTGCGGTTGACGTAGAGATTGCCGGCCTTCACGCGCGACGTGACATGGGCGATGGTTTCGTCGAGCCGCGTATGCAGGCCGAAGGTCAGGCCATAGCCAGTGGCGTTGATGTCGTCGATCAGCCGGTCGAGATCGTCGCGCTCGTAGCGCAGCACGTGGAGGACAGGGCCGAAGACCTCGCGCTTGAGGTCGGAAAGCTGCTTCAGCTCGATGATCGTCGGCGGCACGAACGTGCCTTGCGCTGTGGCCGGCGACAGCGCGATCTGCTCGACCTTGGCGCCGATACCGCGCATGGTCTCGATGTGTTTTTCGATGATGCCCTTGGCTTCCGCCGAGATCACCGGTCCGACATCGACGGCGAGGCGGTCGGTGCGGCCGATATCGAGCTCGTGCAGCGCGCCTTTGAGCATGGTGAGAACACGGTCGGCGACATCGTCCTGCAGGCAGAGCACCCGCAACGCCGAGCAGCGCTGGCCGGCACTGTCGAAGGCAGAGGCGATGACGTCGCCGACGACCTGTTCGGCAAGGGCGGATGAATCGACGATCATCGCGTTCTGGCCGCCGGTTTCGGCAATCAGCGGGATCGGCTTGCCGGAGGCCGAAAGGCGGTCAGCAAGCTGTGCCTGTATCAGCCGGGCAACTTCGGTCGAGCCGGTGAACATGACGCCGGCAATATCAGGCGCGCCGACGAGGGCGGCTCCGACGCGGCCGTCGCCCGGCAGCAGTTGCAGCGCTTCGGCCGGAATGCCGGCCTCATGCAGGATGCGGACGCCTTCCGCCGCAATCAGCGGGGTCTCCTCGGCGGGCTTGGCCAGGACGGGGTTGCCGGCGACGAGAGCGGCGGCAATCTGGCCGGAGAAGATGGCCAGCGGGAAGTTCCATGGGCTGATGCAGACGATCGGGCCGAGCGCCTGATGCGCGGGGCCGAGCGTGCGGGTCGCCTGTTCGGCGTAATAGCGCAGGAAGTCGATGGCTTCGCGGACTTCGGCAATGGCGTTTGGCAGCGATTTGCCGGCTTCGCGCACGATCAGGCCGAGCAGCGTCGGCATCCGGGCCTGCATCAGGTCGGCGGCGCGGATGAGGCACTGCGCGCGCTCGGCCGGCGAAACCGCGCTCCACTTGGCGCCTTCGGCCAGCGCGATTTCAACAGCGCGGCGGGCGTCGTCCTCGGCGGTTTCGATGACGGAGCCGACGACATCGCGATGGTCGCCGGGGTTGAGCACCGGGCGGCTTTCTCCGCGCAGCTTTTCCGCGCAGAGATTTGGTGCTGCCGTCCAATCGATCGCAGCGCTTGCCTTCAAGGCGCCGGAGAGCATCGACAACGATATCTCGTTGGAGAGGTCGAGACCGGCGGAGTTGCTGCGGCCGGCATAGAGATCGGCCGGCAATTTGATCTGGTCGTGCTGTGCGCCCATCACCGGCATGGCCCGCACGATATCGACGGGATCGGCGATCAGCTCGTCGATGGAGACGGCCGGATCGGCGATCCGGTTGACGAAGGAGGAGTTGGCACCGTTTTCGAGCAGGCGGCGGACGAGATAGGCGAGCAGCGTTTCATGCGTGCCGACGGGCGCGTAGATGCGGCAGGGACGATCGAGATTGGCCTTGCCGACGACTTCGTCATAGAGCGGCTCGCCCATGCCGTGCAGGCACTGGAACTCGTACTTGCCGACCTTGAAATCGGGACCGGCCATTTCGTAGATCGTCGCCAGCGACTGGGCGTTGTGGGTGGCGAACTGCGGGAAGATCACGTCGGTCGCGTCGAGCAGTTTGCGAGCACAGGCGATGTAGGAAATGTCGGTATAGATCTTGCGGGTATAGACCGGGAAGCCGTCGAGACCGTCGATCTGGGCGCGCTTGATCTCCGCATCCCAATAGGCGCCCTTGACCAGGCGCACCATCATCCGGTGACTGGCTCGGCGGGCGAGATCAATGATGAAATCGAGCACGAACGGGCAGCGCTTGCCATAGGCCTGGACGACGAAGCCCATGCCGTTCCAGCCGGAGAGGGCAGGATCGAGACGCAGCGCCTCGAGCAGGTCGAGCGACAGTTCCAGGCGGTCTGCCTCTTCGGCGTCGATGTTGAGGCCGATATCGTAGCTCTTGGCGATCAGCGCCAGCGCCTTCACCTTCGGCAGCAGCTCAGTCATGACGCGGGCGCTCTGGGCACGGACGTAGCGCGGGTGCAGCGCCGACAGCTTGATCGAGATGCCGGGGCCTTCATAGATGCCACGACCGTTCGAAGCCTTGCCGATGGCATGGATGGCATTTTCATAGTCGGCGTAATAGCGCCTGGCGTCAGCCGCCGTGGTCGCGGCCTCGCCGAGCATGTCGTAGGAGTAGCGGAAGCCCTTGGCTTCCAGCGCACGGGAGCGCTTCAGCGCCTCGTCGATGGTTTCACCGGTGACGAACTGTTCGCCCATCATCCGCATCGCCATGTCGACGCCACGGCGGATCACCGGTTCGCCGGCCCGCGCGATCAGCCGGGTCAGCGCCGCAGACAGGCTGCGGTCGTTGACGGTGGAGGTCAGCTTGCCGGTAACGACGAGGCCCCAGGTGGCGGCATTGACGAACAGGGAACGGCCGCCGCCAATATGCGAGCGCCAGTCGCCATCGGCGATCTTGTCGCGGATCAGTGCGTCGCGGGTGGCGGTGTCGGGGATGCGCAGAAGCGCTTCGGCAAGGCACATCAGCGCCACGCCTTCCTGGCTCGACAGCGAATATTCATGCACCAGACCCTCGACGCCGGAGCCCTTGTGCTTGGCACGCAGCGCCGTGATCAGCTTGCGGGCGGTCGCCTTGGCTTTGGCGCGGGTGTCGTCCGGCTGGGTCGCCGCTTCGACCAGCGGCGGCAGGCATTCCGTTTCGGGGCGGCGGTAGGCGGCGGTGATCGCCTGGCGCAGCGCGGTCTGTTCGGCAATCGGCGGGGCGAAGTTTTCAAACGGGAGGGGGGCGATATCGGCGGTCTGTTGCGGCTGCGGCTGGCTCATCGAAATCATCCCTCTTCGAAGCGATCAGGCGCACGCGGCGTGGCCCGGAATTCATGGGCGCAAAATAGGGCAGAGGTCTCCGGATAGCTATCCGGGAAAATAGGCATCAGGCTGGATGTTTCACCGAATATGAAGGCATAAACCGCATGGTATACGGCGGTATCCAAATCATACCGGACGATCCGGCGTCAGAGCAGGACCTTCTGCGACAGCTTGTGACGGGCCATCAGGCATTCGTCATCGCCCGGCATGCAGGTGCGGCAGACGATCGGACGGACCGCATAGATCCTGCAGCCGACATGAACGCCAAGCTTGCCGTCGAGCGCCGAACAGCGATTGTCCTCGCACCGCATGCCACCGAGATCGGCAGAGACATATTCGGCCGGAATCCGGTCCAGCTCCTCATCCGTCTCCAGCGAGAATCGCGGCCAGTCTTCGGAATAGCTGCAGCAGGCGCCACAGCTCTGGCAGTCGAAATCTTCGGTGGGAACGGCAAGGGTCATGGGGGCAGGGTAGCATGGAATGAGGGAATGGCGGAAGGTGATGGCTCCCTCTTCTCCCCAGCGGGGAGAAGTGCCGAGCGCATGCGAGGCGATGAGGGGGCTTCGGCGAAGCCGGAGCCAGAAGAAGGTGGCCTTCGGCCCCCCTCATCCGGCGCTTCGCGCCACCTTCTCCCCGTTGGGGAGAAGAGGAAGTCAAGCCACCGCCGCGTCCCGCACTGCGATCTCGTAATCCTCCGTATGCACCAGCACGCCGGTATCCGTCATAACCGCAATACCGTAGGCGGCGGGTTCGTTGACGGAGAGAGAGGTATCCGGAGAATCGAACGGCATCGGTTGCTGATGCACGGGGCTCTTGAAGACGGAGAAGGGGATACCGCGGCTGGAGCCGGAAATTGTCCGGTGTACATGGCCGGCGAAGATGTGCAGCACATTGCCCCGGCGCTTCACCACATCGTAGAAATCCATTTCGTTGATCAGGCGCATCATGTCCATGCCGGTAAAGCCGGTTTCATGCGGCGGGTGGTGCATGAACAACAACACCGGCAGGTCGCCGGCGGTTTCCAGCTGCCGGTCGAGCCAGGCAAGGCGCTTGGTACAGAGAAAGCCGGCATGGCTGCGCGGATAGTCGTAGGGCGGCGCAAACAGCGTATCGAGGATGACTGCGCGGCAATCCGGAAAGTCGATGACGTCCTGGATGAAGCCATCCTCGTCCTGTGCGGCGTTCGGGAAAACGTTGGCAAACGTTTCGCGGTTGTCGTGGTTGCCAATGGTGATGGCGAGCGGCGGCACCAGCCGGTCCAGCAGGCCTTTCAGGCGCTCATAGGAAGCCCGGTCGGCCCGGTGTGCCAGATCGCCCATGACGATCACCCGGTCCGCATCGGCATGATAGCGGTTGACGTGTTCGATGCCGGCGGCGAGCCGCTGGAATGGATCGATGCCGATGATCGTCATGCCCTCTGGCACCATGTGCAGGTCGGTGAAGATGATCAGCTTTGTCATCCGGACAATCCATTTTTTAA
>Ga0307515_10019131_pt1 | contig 12346 bp, 14 predicted proteins | sample 17_EM_MG_FD_194513 | JGI IMG/M metagenome (GOLD analysis project Ga0307515, IMG submission 194513) | Populus trichocarpa ectomycorrhiza microbial communities from riparian zone in the Pacific Northwest, United States - 17_EM | ecosystem: Host-associated > Plants > Roots > Unclassified | place...
GGGTCTAAAACTATGCTTGAGATGATTAAACGAATTAATTAAATTTTTTATAAAAAAAAAAACACATAATATATTTTATCCATTAACCTTAGACATATCGAACGTAGACAAGTCGTTCGAGTAGATATGGACCCAAAATATATTTGTTTGGGCCCTAAAAAAACCGTAGTGGTGGTAGCAGAAGCTTTCTATCACTCCTATACTCTCTTAAAATAAAAAAACCCTAGCCCTCATCTCTCTCTCTCTCTGACAGGCTGACACAATCTCAAGCAGTAAACCATGGCGACAGCAACAGGAGCAGCTGCTGCGGCAACAGCAAAGACACTTTCGCAGAAAGAGCTAGACATTCAGATGATGTTGGCTGCTGAGGTTCATCTTGGCACCAAAAACTGTGACTTCCAAATGGAACGTTACGTTTTCAAGCGTCGCAATGATGGTACCCAGCACACTCTCTTTTTATATACATATCTGTTTTGGATGCGTAGATCTTATATCTTGAGGAAATAGTTCGTTTTTTATGGTCTATTGTGGATGTTGATCTATTGAAGGTTGAGTCTTTTTGTTTGTTCTTTTTTTTATGGATGTTGGATTAGAGTTGGTTTGTGTTTTTGGATATCGAGTAGTTGCAGATACTTGCTTGTTTGGTAGTTTTGGTGCTGGAGTAATGAACTTGAAATGGTTTGGAGATGTTTGTTTTGGAAGATTTGCTTATGTTGAGATCATTGGTGGGAGAAAACCTGTGGAATGAAAGTTAGTGGCTCTGTGTTTTTTGTCATTTGTTATTAAGGCTTCAATTTGGCATCTGCTAACTGTATTAGATGCAAGGGAGTTATAATTTTAAACTTGTTTGTTTTAATGGTCAATTGTGCTTAATGTTTGTTGAATGTAGTTTTTTATTTGTCCTTTTTTTCGAATATATGTACAGTGTGCTTATTATGGCTACTCATCCTTGTGATGCATCTGACTGGAAAAGAGTATTTAGTTTTATCTTGGTCATCTTTAGTTCATGATTGTTTCTTGTTACATTTTTTGGTGTTTATTGCACAGGAATTTATATCATCAATCTTGGGAAGACATGGGAAAAGCTTCTGCTGGCTGCTAGAGTTATTGTTGCAATTGAGAACCCTCAAGATATTATTGTTCAATCTGCAAGGCCCTATGGTCAAAGAGCTGTCCTCAAATTTGCCCAATACACTGGTGCTCATGCAATTGCTGGAAGACACACTCCTGGTACCTTCACTAACCAGATGCAGACTTCATTCAGTGAACCTCGTCTTTTGATCCTCACTGATCCGAGGACTGATCACCAGGTGAACCGAAATTCATCAATATCACTGAGCTTATTATGCCTATTGGTCTTTTTGAACATTGTTGTTTTTTGTCTTCGAATTTTAATCTTTATCATTCATGCCATGCAGCCTATCATGGAAGCAGCTCTTGGAAACATTCCTACCATTGCTTTCTGTGACACTGACTCTCCGATGCGGTTTGTGGATATTGGCATTCCTGCTAATAACAAAGGCAAGCACAGCATCGGATGCCTGTTTTGGCTGTTGGCAAGAATGGTTCTACAGATGCGTGGAACTATTCCTCAAGGGCACAAGTGGGATGTTATGGTAAGATATTTGTTTGAAAGCTGTTTCACATTCTATCCCTCAAGCCCTCTTCTCTTCACTTTCCATGTTTTCTCTCTCTTTAAATTGCAAGTAGGATGACTGCATGCTGTGGACACCAAACTTTCCATAGCAAAATTTCTGTTATGCAGGCATTCATAATGCTGTATTGTTTAGTATTTTAATGCCACATTCTACTGCTTGGGATTGCCTTTATGTATTATTCTTGGTAAGTTTTACAGTTTCACATTAGCTATTTATTGTTTAGGAAGCATGAACTGCTTTGTTTGTCATTTCTTTGGACAGGTGGACTTGTTCTTTTATAGGGAACCTGAAGAAGCAAAGCAACAGGAAGAGGAGGAAACAGTTCCAGCTGCTGATTATGCACTCCCTCCCGCTGACTACGGGATTTCTGCTGGGGAATGGAGTAGCACTATAGCCGATAGCCAATGGACAGCTGATGTTGCCCAACAACCCATTCCTGCTGCCAGCTTCTTCCCAGAGCAAGGTAATAACAATTCATTAAGACCTACGAGTTACCTATCTTTCAGTTATTTTTTGCACTAACAGTCTTGTTTCATTCCATCACTCTATTCAAAAATTAGGTGGACTTTCTGTTGAATGGGGTGCAGCTCCTGCTCCGGCTCCGGCTCCGGCTCCGGTACCCCTTTCAGCTACTGAACTTGATGGTCCTGCCCCTGCTGCTACTGGCTGGGACATTTAAATTCCGCAGGAATGTTCATGCTCACAACCACCATGTTTTACACTGATTCCAGAATCATGAGTTAGTTTTGAGGGGGGTCATAAACATCAAGTGGGGATGGACATGTTTTTCTTGTTTCTTTTTGGGCTCGGTGTAGTACTAGACGTTAAATTTGTTAAGAGATTTTGACACGGATCGGGGTGGGGTATCCACAGCAATGCTGTGTTTTGTCATGTCATTATTTAAGCTTCTCTATTATCTCAGTTGCCCCCTGTTATTTACATGTCCAGATTCAAGTGAAATTTTGATTGCCCAAGCCGCTGCATCCAGCCATTTTGTCTCTGCTCCCACAAACTGAGGGATGATTCCTCCGCAGGAATTTATTCCATTTACTTAAAAACCCTGAGATTATAACGCAATCATTTCTGTGTAACGCTTGTCAGTGGAGACTGGAGAGTAACATTTGACTGTAACAGTTGAGAACTGCCCGTTGTATTCGCTAGATATATGCAAGTATATACAGGGTGGTTTTGAAAATCATTATTTTGGAGCCTAAAGGAAATGGACCCGAGAGATCCAAATGAATTTAGCTGAGCTATTTACCCTCTCAATCATGCCTTTCTGGAGGCGTGCAATTGAACAAGATGCAGCGAGTCTTTACACGATCCAAGAACTACTTTCTGCTTCAATAAATGATATCTGTAGGTTGATCCTTATTTTCTGTGGTGAAATCCACATCCTTCGGATGGGATTCAACGGATTATGGCTCAAATGAATGATGTGATGGAAAGTTGGAGTTCAGCTTCAATGGGACAGCATCTCCCCATACATTACCCACCGCACGAAGTGGTCTGAAAATCCACCCTTAAGGTCATCAGAAGAAAGATAGGTCCCAGTTTGACTTCCTCCCTGAACAAAAGGAAGCAGCAGATTAACATTGTGAAACTAACATAAATCAGGAAAGTAAGTGATGAAACATGAAATGGCAAAAATTGTATGGGATTGGTGTGCACAACGTAAAATATATTTGATGCTTAAACATGTAGGAGATTGATCAGGCAGTTTTAAGCAATTTAATAATCACATGACGGCAATTGAGTTCAATTCTGACAAATAACATGATTGCTATTGTATGTCATACACCAGAAAATTGCAGCAAAGCCTGCCGTATAGACTGTAACCAAATTGTGGGTGCAACCCAATCTCCGTTCTTGAAAGCCAGCACTAGTCCAGACTCCAGACAACTCCTTGAAATGGTCGCCATAAAGGCATCATGCATGATGTGACACTGCAACTAAAATAAAACATACTGACCTTCAAGCTAGATCCAGACTCTGTAGCAGATGTTCTGGTTTCTATTTTCAGATCATTTGCAAGATTCTCAGACGATAGGCCAGCAATAGACCTGCAGCCATTAAAACAATCGGTGAGTATTGCCTTTGGCTCCTCAGCTGAAGCACTTAATAGGAAGCACAAAAACTACCTATCACATAGATCTTCACACGAATTCCCAGATGAGGAAAGCCACTCCTTATCAAGGAAATTTGAGAAGCTACAAGCATCCCCATGTTCATCATAGCAAATATGATCACTTTCAAAGTATAGGCATTCCTCATCTTCAAATATCTTCCTGCAAGGCATTGAGGGAATGTACCTAGAAAGACACCCAACACTAATCAACCATAGGTGCACATCAAATGCAACGACTGCATGATATAAAAAGGGTTTAGCATGCATCCAAACATCTCCATTTCTAACTGAAAATTACATGTTGAAATTTGAGTGAGGACAGCAGCCAGATTTTGTAGCTGCAGCCTTCATAAATACACCACTTATCCACTCCCGTGTCTACATTTTAGATGAAAGAGTAGATGTCACTACAATAGCAGTGGAATGACAACTTATCTCCTAATGGATAAAGAAATATATCCTATTTAATAAAGAGAAGCTATCTGGCTTTTCAATTACTCATCAACTATGCACCTCTAAGAGGAATGATGAATACAAATCAGATAAACCATGGGCCTGTCTTATCAAATAGGGTAATAAAGTCGTAACAAGCATGAGAAGCATTAAGCAATTTAAGCAGACCTGGAATATGATATGTCAATTTCACAAGCTGGTATCTCCGGAGTTGAGTCTGAAAGACCCTTATTAACTCCACCCTCCTTTTCAGATAAAGATTTACTGTATCCAACACTGGCAGCTGATACAAGCGACTCACTTTCACAGGGAAGATTGCCATCAGAGAGTGATCTTTTAATGAGTGACCTAAAGATAACAAAAAAGAAATGTTTGCATAAAAGTTTCCCTCCAAATGAAATTCTAGGTTCATGATATTTATCTTCTAATCATTATATGGTCAAAGTAACCCTGGCATTAAGCTCACAGACAAACATCGTTAAACACACATAATTAATTTGGAAAAAAGCCCTTCTGTTGAAAATCATTTGAATCAAAGATATGAAATGAGAAATTCCAATATCAAAGTTGTAGTTATGATTTGAAAAAAAAATGACATAAGGAATTACATTTACTGGAAAAAACCATCTTTAAGCTGGTGATTTATTTGCAATACAATGTTGAAACCAGATCTACATCATATCAGAAACATGCACTTTCTCCAAACCAAGGTCTTTCACCAATATATCTTCTTGTAATACAGTTTTCCAATTCACAAAAGTGTCTCTACATAGTTCTTATTCACAGAGAAGTCCCCAGATATAAAGTAAAACTTGTCAAACGCAGAAACTGAAATTCTCAACACAATTCTCCTTCCTTTCATGTGAAGTCATAGTCCATGCTGACTCTTAGGCTCAGTTAAATGTTTTTGCATTGTCAATGATTACCTACTTTTATACCCCATTGTCCAACGTAATGTTACCCCCAAACCCACCCAAACGAAGTGGTTACCTAAACAAGTGCACCATTTCAAGTTCAGCTATAATTATGGAACTGAGGGAGTTACGTGATTATAGAAAAGTTCTTGAGATATGGAAAGTTACACAGAATACATTACCTAGCATGCTCAACTAAATCAGGACCACGCCTTCCAACATCATAATGCTGATCTGAATCCAATTCCCACAGTGCTGGTTTTCCCTGCTGTGGCTGGAAATGACCCAGGAACCTGAAGTTAAGGCAAATATCACATCAAATGCATAATCCATCCCCTGCAATGAACCCCTACCATCGAAACATACTATTTTAAAACTCCCTGACCTTGGATGTTCTTTTCAGAGAAAAGTAAAGATGGCAGAGAAGAACAGAGCTTATTTAACTTACACATTAATAGCATCTTGTTTCTCAGCATCCATGTAGGCATTGCTGTAATAACGTTGTAGAGTTCTAAAAAATTCCTGGGAGTGAGTTGCTGCTTTCCACTGACCTCTTCTCTCAGAAAATATCTATTTAACATCATCATTGCAGCATAGTGAATTAAACATCCAGTATATTTTAGAAACAAGAATGTTTTGCTTTTTAAGGAATGAGCTGACAATTTCAATGGTAAACACATCAATTTCTCATTTAACTCCTGAGATACCTTACTTTCTTCCCATGGTAAGGATACCAAAAGTGATTACCTTAGTTCCTTAACATTGCAATCAAAGAGGTGATGACATGCAAACTTAAATTTCTTAAATAAAACACTGATGTGACACAGCCAACTTAGTCAAATAGTATAGTTTGTGCACCCTGGAACATTGAACAGAACTACAACACAAGTTTGGCATTTTTTTTCCATGGGCTCACCAAAAACACATGCATCCAAAACTAAGAAACATCAACAAGCTCGTAGATCTTTCTTTCTGATTTCAAAAATCCTACAAATCAAATCATCTAAGCGAGCAACAGACCCATCATACTGCAATTTTCAAATTGAATAAAGTAAAACAATCACACACCTACAAGCTCCATAATCTCATGTGAGAAAATTCTTGGTTTTTTCCTCCAAATTAAAAAAAATCCAAGGTAACAGCTAGCTGTGCCAAAAAATGTATTCCATCCACACATTCATGTCCAATCATATTTTAATCATATAAGAGTAGGCCTCCCCAGAACCATAAGGATTACCTTGTTGTGAGCAGCGGACCCACCATACTGCAGTGCAAGTGTGTCGCCCATTGTCTCGTAAATCCTCATTAAATCCTCCGCTAAAGGATTATCCAGATCAATATTTGGATATTCCATATATCCAAGTGCATGCAGCTGATGTCCAAGAGCCACCAATCCATAGGCATATTGTGCAACATTTGTGCGATCTAAACAGTCTATGCAATTGGTCCTTAAAACCCCGTTTTGGAACATTGGAACCTTGATACTCTGATTTCGATTTGCATCACAATCAGCTTTGGTAATTTCTGAATCCAACTTGCCGACATTGCCATTTTCATTGGACAGGTTTTCAAGAGAACAGTCACCATCGTGTTCCCTGCACCAAATTTGCATTGCTACCATCGTAAGGAAGTTACAGGAATTAGACAGAAAGCAAGGAAAAAATCATGGCAGTGTACCCTAAAATGAGTAGTTACTAAAAGGGTATCATTCACCATGGGATTGCATTTTCTGTGTCTTTCCCACCTCTTTTTGAATGATTACAAAGCACAAATGCAAAAACACATATTCCACAAGCTGCACATTAATGATTTATGAATTTTGAATCAACATATTTCCTCAAATCATTTGAAATTCAACGAAGCAAAATAAAATACACATCAATTAAATGAATTTACAAAAAAATTAAAAGTAGCCTGAAAAGCAATTGTGTAAATACATTGTAAAGTTTAGCAGGACAACAAATTCTCAGAGCAAGTATTTCCCAGAGTGCATATGACAAAAAAAATACCATGTAAGAAGAGTTGGAAGCCTTTTGCATTAACTTACTCAAAGCAGGACCCATTTAACAATCCCTTGGAGCTTGAACTTGGCATGACTTGACAATAAAAGATCCCAGTTAAATTCAATGCATAGGCAGTGACTCTTCCAAGAAGTGCTAGGACATTTGTAGCTCTGCTGAAAATAACCAAACACTATTGACTTTAATCATCATAAATTAATGTGTGAAAGAACAGTATGGGGTGGGCAAGTGAAGTACTTTCTAGAATGTTTATTCAAATCCCAGTGTAGGAACTTCAGACGATTCTCCTCAGATAAACTTTGATTGATAACTCTGATGGCATTTGCAAACTCAGCCCCAAGTATTGTTTCACGAGGCTTCTTTTCATGCGACTGCCAATCACCAACATAATTGCCAAAAACATACAACAACAACCAAGCCTCAATCCCAGACAATCACTAAACATAATAATAACAATAACAATAACAACAACAACAACAACAACAACAACAAAAATCATGAATCAACTTTCATATACAAGAAGCTTAAAAAGATCACATGAGCACAGGCATGTGGAGCAATCTGTGTCTTGGTAATTGCAGCAACCTACCTTTATTAAATTCAAAATAATTATTGGATTTCCATATCTCTTCACAAGATTTTCAAAATGAAGTTTTGTTGCCTCAAAATTTTGGTCCTTCCTTGATACTGCAAAATAATAATAAATGAATAACTTATGAAAGTTATCACTGAGAATAAAAAGGTTCAGAATACCGAGTTCATACACATAATGTCAGGTTTAAGATTCAGTCGTGAGGATTCCTGCGACCAGAAAAGCGGGATTGAACCCCGATTCTGCACAACAGAACTTATTTGCACTGGCTGTTCTTCAGAAACATCTTCAAACACAACCTGTTCTGTCTCGACATCATTAGCTACTCTACCCTTCTCATTCACGCCTCGTTTTAGATATCTAGATAGACAAGAGAAAAGTAAAGTCACAACGAAATTCATTGTAAGTTCAGCAGTGATCAGGGGGGTAAAACTGGATAGTGGCCTTTTCATAAAGTCAGCAGCAGACTATATGAAGAAGTTAATATAAAGATTGAATCAAAAGCATTTGAGAGTTTGACATGTTCAAGGGCAAAAGATCTAAGCAGCCAGGCATAGATGAGGAAATCCAGCTAGCATGTTGTTCAAAAGTTTTGAAGACTATCCATACCTTGTGCCAGCATAATGCCGTGATCGTCTAGCAATTAGAGCCAATTTAAACTCCCTGCCAGATACTGAAATTTTGACCTGGATACCAACACAGGAAACCATAAAGATCAGGTTGAAGTCTCAGAATAGTTCAGACAAATTTGCATCAGTAAGATTGAGAGGATATTCTGAAGGCCAGATAAATGTGGATGATGTTAATCTTCTGTTCAACTTACAAAAGGAGCATGTTCTTAATTTAGTTAATTTCCCTCTCCAAAGATCAATATAGGGGAACTTCAACTCCTAACTCAAAATGGGATATTATAATAAACTCGATAGCTTTGAAAAGAACCAGACTAAATAGAGAGTAGGAAATTAGAGAAGATGGCAAAACATAACATACACCATCATATTTGGTAATGGACATTTTCTATCATGGACTATTCTTTACTTGCATCAAATGTCTTTAAACACTTTTGTATGGTTGGTGACTTGAAATAAGATGCACCTGTTTAAAGAAGCCATGTACTAATGCCACCGTCCATAGAGTATTCTTGAGGTTATTTCGAATTCCTTGAGTTAAGAATTCATTCCAAACAAACATTGATTCATAGTGAATTTGTCCTGTCTCGTTAAAAGATAAATTCTTCTGGAGACTATGCATGACATTGTAGGAGTAGCTGAAAAAGAAGTCTCTTGTAAGGTCCACCGTGCATAGGAGCTTCTTGTATCTATTTCATCAAGACAAAAAAAATTGAAGGACAAATCAGTATGTATTTAATAATGTTATAAAGCGAAAAAGGATACTATGAATTGTTAGTCCAATTAGTATCAGCCAAGAAACTAAAGTGAAACAAATAGAAAAGAAAGAAAGAAAGAAAAGTGAATTTTCCCCCACAAACCCTGATGATACCTTGTCTCATTCAACATGTTCTATTAACATCACAACAGCAATGAAGTTTGTCCCTGTACATATGCAGGAAATGAACTGGAAATAGCCACTACACAAAATTATCAACTACAAAGGACGCGGCAGTAATATTTGCTATGCATACATTAGAATTAGATGCCCTACTTGTCTCATCTCAAAAACAAAATTAAACAAAGAAAGAACATAAAACTATAACTACAACTACTAGAAGAACCTGAATAAGTTTGAATCACAGAAGCCCGCATCATTAATTAACACTGAAGGGTGTGATGACAAAAATAGTTGAGAAATTACCTCCAGTGTTGAACCAGTCTACTTCTAACAGACAACACACAACTCAGACTAATTGTCCCAAATAATTAAATGAAAGAAAAATATCAAACTATTAATTTAAAAATCAAGCACCACAACCATAAAAGAGTCATCATCTAATTACAAATCAACAATGGCAATTCTGATATTAGTCTCTTAGATCTCCTTAACGGTGCCAGGTACATATTACATTTACATGCAGAATGGACAAAGACCTGTTCTCGTTCTTAGAGCTAGTCATATTGGACCGCACGGTAGAATTTGGAATAGGAATCATCTCGCTCTTGGTTATAGCATAAATTGTATGGCCACAAATTGCACCAATCTTCCTTCTTTTTGTTATCAGCAGCATGTAATAGGGTCCCAAAAATTTAATGAACCCTATGTTGAAGAAAAAAGAAAAAATGAGTTCAACAATTAAACAGATTAAGTGCTTATATAGAAGACCTTGCAGATACAACATACCAACAATTCCGTAACAAATAGTGACAAATTTAAGTCCACCCGTTGACTTGTTGCCTTCATGTATTCGCCTTAGCAGATCACAGCATTCACTTTCTGAATATGTTGTAGAATCTTCAAGAACAATGAGTTCAGATGGCTCTAAACGATCAATCTTTAACACCCTCCAAAGGGTTCTGTTCTTGTCTCCTCCAATCATATAAAAATTCTGTCACGTAGTAGATGTTGGATTAGAAGTTGCTGTAATGATGATTTGAGAAATTGGCATGGATAATCATTAAATATAAATAAAAGAACGATGAAAATAAAAATGTTTCGACAGATAAATTCATATTACCAAAGTCACTTTACTATGTTATAAAATAAATTGTGGGATAAATGAGAGAAGCAACAAAAAGTTCCACCAAACAAAAGTGGGAATTTTTCAAAAGGGAAAAGTACATCATTCAGTTCATTGAAATTCAGCATGACAGGAAGGAGAAAAAGTTCTAAGCAACTGGTTTCCTGCTTCATCATCAAAAGGATGCAACTCATGCAAGAGGACCGGTTGAGCATAGTTTTCCAATGTGGTAGTGACTTCAGGGTTCAGTGAGAGAAAGGGCTGACATTACCCATAATAAATTGAACATAACCCCCAATACTGAAAAATATAGGACAAAGACATGATGGGATAACAGCTTCATTATAGCATACTAAAACCAGCACAGATAACTCCCTTCATACTTCGTATAAAACAACATGAAACAAAAGGTCTGGTAAAATTTGGGAAATTAATGTCCCATGTCTGTAATACTCTCTCTTTATAAGATTCACTGAAAGAAAAGATGGACTATGCTTGACCACCTTATTGGAACAAGATTAATACATCTAAGTTACCCTATTGATTGCATGCTGAAAAGAAAGACAAAAATCTTTAAAATTCAATAGACCTTTTATGCCTCAAAAACGCGATACTGTGCAAGAAAACATGAGGAAGTAATCAAAAAGGTGAGTGACTGTGGGGGGGAAATTTTGTATGGATGCATGATTAAAATGTTGATCTCAATTTATGCAGAAAAGGAGGAAAGAGAAGGAAAAACAGGCTAATTCGTGTAAATGTTTTTAATGTTATTAACCTTAATCCTACTATTCAATTTTAATAACATCAAAGAATTGTGCAACAAATGACACCCAAATTTGGCATAACAAAGAAGTATTCCGAGGAACAAGCTTGCCGACATGTCAATGAGCTGCTAATGTATAAAACCGAATGGCAACTGAGCAAAATACATACTCTTCTTTCCATTATTTTGGGAAAAAAGAATAAGGAAGCAAAACAAGTATAACAAAGTGAAATTTGGACATGTGTAACTCCCCACTTTTTTGCACAAATTCAACATCCCTACTTTTTGAACAAAATCATTCCATGACATAAACCCAGCGTGCTCTGAGATTTCAAAATGAACTAAGCAAGACAAAACTAAACATAAACTCAACCAATTGCGGACTAAAATCAAAGAGACAAAGAGTACTCTATTCGAAACATTATCTTCAAAGCTGAATTGCCAATCAGGTCCACACCACGACCTGATCAAGTCAAAAACCTAAATCCAACACCATGCGAATCATATCCAATGTAAACGATCACCCCAGAAAAATCATCAAAATTTTAGAATTCCTCACTTAAGGGAGGCAATCACAGAAAAAATCAAACGAACACGCGCACAGACAAAAGAAAAGAGAAAAATCAATATCCCAGAAATCACAATCAAGAACTACAAAACCAACAAATCATAAACCTCAAAACACAAAAAAACGAAAAACAAAAACCAACAAACACAACAACATAAGGATAACAATTGAAGAAAAGTGAGCGAGTAATTTATGTGCATACCGAGCGAGTCTCATAGAGTCTGAATTTCTGCAAGTAACGGGAATCGGAGGAACCACGAATCATGTTTGTTTCCATTTGGGATCCCACCATGGTGAACCTCCTGAGGTTGAGTGAACTCCACTGCAACAAAAACTCCTCCACTTCTCAAAATCTACACTCAAAGCACACATCTTTAACTATTTATCTGTCTGGCTTTTCATCATATGTGTAAGCGAACACGCAGAATGAGAGTTAAGAAAAACAAAAGAAACAAGAAGCAAGCAAGCAAACCAAATCACTCAAAGTTTCAGTCTTTCTTTTTTTGCAGTGAAGATTAAAGTTTTGTTGGAGAGAAAGCAAACCAGAGAATAAGCTAAAGACGTTTTGGAGAAGATAAAAGAGAGAGAGACCACAAACAGAGAGCTAAATGAAAAGG
>Ga0307515_10019132_pt1 | contig 12346 bp, 7 predicted proteins | sample 17_EM_MG_FD_194513 | JGI IMG/M metagenome (GOLD analysis project Ga0307515, IMG submission 194513) | Populus trichocarpa ectomycorrhiza microbial communities from riparian zone in the Pacific Northwest, United States - 17_EM | ecosystem: Host-associated > Plants > Roots > Unclassified | place...
GCTAGGCCAAAAAAATTAGTTTATCTAGTCTTGCGTTTTGCAAATTATTTTATTTGTTTTGGAAACAATCACTCAAAAAAATTTATCCCACCTCTTCACTCTTAACCATAGGTATTTAAAAATTATTTTTTTTTTATTTATTTCAAAATAAATCATGCAGATAGTTGATCGACAAGTCACCCGGTCCTCCCTGAGCTAACTACAACCCCTGTTTTCTTCTTCAGACCTGATTAGGACCCTGGATCTCACGAGTTTCAGGTCAACCCGCTAGGGTTTTAATAACTATGATTATAAAAGTGAAATAACCTGACAAAATACAAATTTAATATTCAAGGACTAAATTGAAAAAATAAAAACATTGATTGATAAAAAATCAAAGAATTTTTTTTTTTATAGGCCCGCACCAAATTAGAAAGAAAATATGCTACAATACTTTTCCCCACATGTATGTTTAGTGTATTGTTAGTAATTAATTAATTAATTAATGTGAAAGCGCAACAGCAAAACAGGATTTCAATGAAGCGTCAAGGCAATCTGTGAGACATTGGCTGTATCATACAACTTAAAAGCATAATATGCAACAAAAACAAAATATGCTGGAGAAGCCATGCTTGGCCTAGACAGAACTCTTTGAATAGGTACTGGCAGAATTCTCATTGGCAGTGAAAAGCAAAAAAAAGAAAGAAAGTGGGGGGGCAAAATGATCAGAGTTGAAGGAGCAAAATGTTTCAGCTTGTATAAATTCTGTCAATCCTCTGCAAGTTGTTTTTGTTTTCCCTTGCCTGCGCACTTACTGGATGGAGAGCAAGTTTCCTGGAAAATTAAAAGGTTGCATTGACAATGTCAAATCTTGTGAAGAGCTATTGGTGATGCAAACGGAGGAGGGAAAAAAAGCAACCTGATTTTTAAACAGCCAAGCAATTCATAGATGAGTTGTAGCAGCAAAAAGAGTTAAAAAATGTTGTTTATAATATCTGGAAATATAAGATGAAAAAGAGTGAAAGGAGCTTATTTTTACATGCGTTGTTATAAGATTAGATGCAAGAAAAATGAATGAAGACCAATGGACAGCACTGCAATGCTAACAAAAAGGCTAATTTTTAAATGCGCCGTGCTGTTCAGTTTTTACTTCGAAAAACATCTAAAAATTACTTAAGAGAGCATGCTGCCGGGATTCGATTTTGTAATGGAGCTAGTCTGCAGACAATGGACATGAGAATAATAAGTGAATCGCCATAAACTTAGGCATATTTTCTAGCAACTTTATGCAGTATTGATATTGCTGGTTCAGTGTTTACCGAGAGAAGGCATTAGATAAGGCAGTCCTTTAATTTTAACAAACTTCTCCAGTCTTAGGCATTAAAAATAAACTTCTAACAGCTTAATCATGCAATAAAATTGATAGCACTGATACATATTTAATTTTCAATACACAAAAAATCCAAAAGGGTAAATAAAACTAACCACAACAAGTCAAAGTTCTCATCTTGTATCTCACACCAAATTTTCTCAGCAACCAAACAGAATTGCCCCCTTTTAATCTCAACACTACAAAAAATTGAAACTTTTAGAAAAAGATCTGACCTTTCCAGAGATATTCGGACAGCAATCCTCGGTTTTCTTGTGCTTGGCAATCTCATCAAATAAGTAAACCTTCGGAGGAGCCATATCTTTCACAAATACTGATCACAAAAAACATTCAAAACCCTTCAGATTTACACTCAAAAGAATGATTTATATAAATAAATAAAAATGACCCCTTATTATTCATGAAAAACCATCACTAATGTGCTTAAGTTGTTGAAACGAATAGTTATGATTCAAATTATGCCAATCTTGAGCCTAATTGAATATGCAAAGAAACACGATTTCATAAAAAATGAAAGAATTGGGAGTTGGCATCGAACAGGGGAGAGGTCGGCCATGATCTAGCCCTCCATGAAAATCTGAAAAAAAGGAAATATGAACTCGAGTAACACTAACACTATGTAGAGGAGGAGATAAAAGATTGGAAGTGAGAGGAAGCCAAAGCTCTGCAAAGTATAGGGGCTGTCAAAGGGGACGAACAACCCAGGAAAACCAAGAACCTAACCCTAATTCTCAGAAGCTAACAATTAAAATTAAAAAGGATGGCAACAAAAAAAAAGCATGCACCATATCTAACAGGGAATCGAAAAAGACCATAAAAGAAAGAGGGTTTCAAAGGATCCACCTTTTTCTTTCCTGTTTTTTTCACGGCCTCCACCCTATCCTAAAAGCGCCACCTTCAGTAACAATCTTCACCATGACCGACGCGATGGCAAGGAGCTCCCTCTGCGGCTTCCTCTTCTCCAACGTCGCCTCTCTCACGTGTGGAGTGAAAGAATGTAACTCCTGGAAGAAGTCAAAAGGTCAAAAGAGAAATATGGTTGCCACGCAGCCACGTCGCCCAACAAAAGAGAGAAAAAATAGGATTGTTTTTTCTCAACTGTTGAAAACTTGAAATTTAAGCAAAAAACCAAAAACGACCTCCAAAGCAGAGCTCAGCATTCTAATGATCAACGGCAAAACCGACATTACGCTTAAAAAGTTTGTGTCCACGAATTTTTTTTTTTTTTCTGACGGTGATACAGTTTTCCTTGAATTCCCAGATAACCCACCACAAATTTATGAGGCCCCCCATCTTTGTTTGCTTCTTCATTAGGAGCCCAACAGTCAACTACAACTGTTAGATTAGAATCATCAGCCTTTGCAAATATTGCCGAGAGAAAATGCCAAGTCGTTGTGAGATCTGCTGCGAGATCATCATCGCCATCTTGCTCCCTCCTCTCGGTGTTTGCTTCAGGCATGGCTGCTGCAGTGTACGCCTCTCCATTTTTCTTCTTCTTCTTTTTAGAGATCTGAAAATTTGGATATACTTGATGGATAATTTTAATGGGTTCTTATCAATACTTTTTTTTTTCAGGTGGAATTTTGGATTTGCTTGTTACTCACTATTTTAGGCTACGTTCCTGGAATAATTTATGCTCTCTATGCAATTGTGTTTATCGACCGGGATGAGTATTTTGATGAAGGCAGGCGTCCTCTTTATGCCCCGGCGTATCAGTGAATTACCATACCAGTCCCTTTGGTTTTATCGAACTCCATTTCATCTATGAGATTTGTGTCTTGTGTTTAAACAACGTCAAAATCAACGGAATTACTGCTTAATTGTGGGTTGATAATTATACTTTTGCTGGTATTTTCACCTCTTTTCAGCTACAAATGGATGAGACGACGTTCTAAATCTTACTCAATTGCATCTTAATTTTTATTACTTCTCTTGCAAAATAATGGACTAGGTTGTGGCAGGCTCTTGTGGTTTGCTATTTTCTTATTTGCAATTGGATTTATTGAGTCAGACTTCGAACTAGTTTGCTCGAAATTCTACCCGCACATTACTTCTCCCATGTTTATGGATTTTTGTTCAGCTTTACAAACATAAATCGTTGCCAAGAATGTGTTGCCTCAATTGGGAGCCGTGGGAAAATTATATTGTTGAGCCTTCTTAAAAGTACTGCAGTGCTGCAACCATAGTATAAGTGAATGTGCCTATCGAATGATCTACATAATCATGCAGTAGGCGTTCAGAGCATATCATCTTGGCATAGAACAAAATTTATTGAATGATCTACAAGATCACCTTGAATGCTTGCCTAAGAAAGTGGTTTCGATTTCTGTTAATGAAATAAACTTCAGCTTGCTGTTATCCTGTTTTTGTAAGTGGTCAATGCAGGAGAGGTAATTGCCAATTCTTCCCTCCCAGGTTTCCTAGTAGTAGTTGATACTGATTTCTGGCTTGTTGTGGCAGCCTTGTACCTATCCTCTCATTATTCATGCTTTCCCATAACCGTGTGTTATGTTGCTGAATAACAGTAACAAACGAGTAGGTTTTGCTTATGGTATTTGCTTGCGAGGAAGATTGTTTTTCCCAAATTTGTGATGAAATAATCGTATGATTTGAGATACCTTCGGAACATTTTCTTGGTAATATGGACAAAGCTAGGTTTGGAAAGCCTTTATGGAGGCCTGATGAAGGGGACATCGTACCTGAGCTATGGTTTATATGTTCGTATGATTTAGATGATGGATGATAATCTAATCCTTGTGTTATTGGATTTTATTTAGGTTTATTTATTAGATTTAATTTAGTTATTATTGGATCTTTTATTTAGTGGATTATAAACTTAATTGTTTGTTCTAGTTAGGATTTAAGAATATATATGTTTTTTTGTTTTAATGTTGGATAGTTTTTGATAAAATTTGAATAAAATTTGCGTGTTCATCTTCTAACACAGACCTAGCACCCCTAAACTCTAGACGTAGTACTTTCTAAGCCAAACATCCACCATCCACCAGCTGCAACCAACACAGACAGGTCTACTGCTATGAGAGCCATCGAAGGTCATCCACTAATCGCAGAGGACGTTGCCCTTGTGCAACCATTAGAGAGTAGATCAGGTTTCTCCAATAGCGCTACCACAAGAGTTGTTCAGCTAACGCCTCCAACACTTTAGATCTTCTCAGGCCAGCGACAACAACTACAACACACCAGCAACCTTTCCCCTTTTGTTTCGGCAACAAACAACAGTCTCCCTTAGATATGTTGATGTCGGTCACAACAATAGTAACACAACAGTTGAGGGAGATCAAAATCTGCTCGCTCTTGACTTCGCAATAATGCTCGATTGATGGTTCCATCATGGTATAGAAGGACTGCTTTTCCCTTATCTCCATGCGCAACCAAGCAAACTTCATCTTTTACAATGATATGATATTAGACAGCATCGTTATGTAGCATCCATGTTGAGCTTCCTATTTGGTACACCTTTCCTGTTCAATTAAAGGGGTGATATAATCTTTAATATAACCAGATACGCTAGTTCACATGTTTCCAAACAGACCCTAATTGAAAATGAAAGATAGTGTGCACTAGCTTTCGATCCGCACTTCAATGAAAGTATAATATTTATTTGTTTTGAGAAAATAAATAAATATATAGGCTTTTACAACATGTTTTTTTTAAAAACAAAAACATCCTAATTATAAATCGAAAAGCCTATATATGCATTTAATTAAATAAATTAAGAATTATTTATATTAATAAATGAGATAAAAAATGTAACACTTCTATTAAACTCGTCTTGCTGTGGGTCGAACAATTATTTTCTAACGCAAAAGAATAAATGTGTAGGAATTATTAACGTGCCTTTTGACATCGAGTATAAATATAATTGTGAATCAAAAAGCTGATACTTATATGTAATAAAATAAGGTAAATATTATATGTGTTAATAAAGACGTGTAAGATCTCAAATTAATTTTTAACATAATGGAAAAATGAAAAATTATTGCAATTGTTATAGTGAAACAACATTTACCTTTAGTTTTGTATAATATTTTTTCAAAAAAAAGGAGGAAAAATTACAAAAGAATGAAGATAAGAATGAAAAAAATGATATAAATAGGCCAATTATAGATTGATAAATAGGCCTAGTATAGAGTGATAAATATTCAAAGTGTAAAGAATAAAATAATAATATTTTATTCAAAAAAAGTGTGAAGAAAAAAAAGGAAAAAATAAAAAATATTAAAAAAATAAAGATAAGAAAATAATAGTTATAAATAAATCAAGTGTAAAGTGATAAATTTACCAAGTACAAAGAAAAAAAAGAAAAAATTCTAAGAAATTTCTCTAAAAAAACCCAAAAAATTACAAATTTTTCATTACCAGCTACAGTAAAAAAAATGGATAAAACTTCAATCGTGCTATTTCAGCAATGAAAGAGGGTTTCGTATAAGGTAAGCACAAACTCATTCTATTACAATAGTAGTTCAACTTTACTTCAACTATACATAAACATACATACTTTTACTAGTACACAAAATAGTTTTTTTTAGTAAAGTATGATGGAGGTGGTATCTAATTGGACAATGATAACACATAAAACACTAAAATTTTAATGTGCGAAATAGATTGTAAATATAAATTTTAAATTTTAAATTTTATTATTTAAAAATAAATATATAGTGGTTGTTTCCGGCTTTACAAGATTTTTAAATAAGCCAGAAAATCCTATATTTATTAGAAAACAACTAAAAATCTAAAAGCATAAAGAAAATAAAACAAAAATCCAAATTAAAAAAAACTAAGAAAAATAACAAAATTAACCCAAACATTAACTTCTAGGAGAGATCCAATAGTCCAATAAACGATTAAGTGTTTTTTCACATTAAAACAACATAAAAAATCACCTAAAAAATTTTGAGTTCGATTCAACGACTGGATCTCCATTATTATAGTTTTAAGGTGCTAACCTAGTCTGGTGTGACCATACTTTCTCTTGGATCTAAACATATCTCAATAGTCCATATAAGCATTTGTTGTACCATTCATTTAGTTTGTTTGTATCAAATCTCATCTAGTTATATCAAATTCTCATCCAAATGTTCATAACCTTCAGTTTCTATAAGTTTGGCTATATAAAAACACTAGAGCATTGTTATGAGGTATTTTGTTTTTGAATTATTTTTTATTTAGTTATACCATAAAAAAATAGATATTTATTTAAAATACAATAAATAAAATTACAAGAAAAATATATTTTTTAATATAGCAAATGACATGCTAACCTAATTTTTTTTTTTCTGATAGTACGATTGACTCTAGATAAAAAGTCCAAGCATGCCAAGCCTGACCTTTTCTTTTCTTTTCAACAAGTGTATGATTCATTGTCTTTCCTAAAATTTTTAATATAGCAAATGACACATCCATCTGTGTAAACGACACATCGTTTTCTAGTGGAAATTCTGGGCATCTGTGGTGGCAAGAAAATCAAGATACATGTTTTAGGACTCTAAAAAGTTAATTTTGAACTGAAAACACCAAAAAAAAAACCCTAGAATATCAATAAAACCATTTCAAATTCTAAAACACCCTCTAATCACTCCAAATATCCAACCAAATTGAAAACAAATATAGATCCCGATCTACTTTTTACAACAAGTTCAAAAAGCAACACCACCTCTATTGAAACCTCTATTTCCAAGACAAACTTATTGACACCATGATTATTGTTTTTGTGGCCGACCTACCATTGTCTTTTTTATCTATCTTTTCTTGATAATTTTCTCTTTCCTCTCTCAACATTTGAAGACGGAATAAAAAAAAAATAAAGTTTAGAATTAAAATATAAAATTCTAAAATAACAAGAACCAAACATAAAAAGTGAAAACTTTAAGGGTCAAATTGTAGTTTTCTATGTTCTATGAACAATAAAAGCCAGAAAGGGTTGAGATTTTTAGTGTTAACTTGTTTTAATTTTTTAAAAAACTATAAATTTAAATTCTATTTTGTATTATTGATTTTTATAATAATTGGTTGGGATGTTTATAGCCCCTACCAATATTCTAGAGCACATAAATAAAAATAAATTATAAAATTTAAATTATTTAAACATGATATGATATGAGGGGATGGAATTAAAAAAGAAAAAGCTATTTTCTTATGATTCGGATCAAATGACGACTTTTGGCCCCTTAAAGTAAGAAATGGCTAAACAAGCCTCCATTCAAACATGGCTATTATTATAACAATTTATATTATTTATAAATCTAGCCGTCTATCTAGTATTTTCCACGTGGCAGAGACGACTGATCTTTTTGCGTTGATGAGTGTCTTTTAAGAGGGTAGACATGTCCAGTACGCCTCTCCTGGCCCTACCAGCATGTGACACCCGATTCCAGGGAATGAATGGCAACCGTCTATTTTCCACGTGGCTAACAAAAAAAGCTATATCTTTCCAAACATCAAAATGACATTTTTATCCACTTGTTCTCTTTATAAGACCCTGCAAATGGAATCAAATCAAAGCAAGACTCCATAAAAAAAAATGAGACGTAACGAAGATACAGACGTGGTAGAGACGGATGCCGAGTCAGGACTCGTCGCCGACTGGGCCGAGTTAACTTACGAGTGCTTAATCATCATCCTCTCTCGACTCACCTTTGAGCACCGATGGCGCGGTCCCATGCTCGTGTGCAAAGGTTGGCTTATCGCCTGCAAGGATCCATCTCTCAACACACTATTCGATCTGGACACTCAATTCGACTCGGTCATTGAATCACCTCGGTGGTGGACCCCTGATTTCGAGAGAAAAATCGATTCAATGCTCGTTTCCGTCATCACTTTTAGTGACGGATCCCTGACCGAGATCCGCACCCAGCACTGCTCCGATCTCTCAGTCACTTTCGCCGCCGAAAGGTAAAAAAACAAAAGAAAATTCTTCTCAAAATACAATAACTTAGTCTTTATGAATTTTATTTTTTATTCTAGGTGCTCAAATCTTCAAGTGCTTTCAATAAAAAGCTGCCGGAATGTGACTGATGCATCAATGGCTCAAATTGCTTACAAGTGCGCAAAGCTTAAAGAGCTTGATATAAGTTATTGCTTTGAAATATCACACGAATCTTTGGTTATGATGGGTAGAAACTGCCCGAATCTTAGGGTTTTAAAGCGGAACCAAATGAATTGGTTAGATGCCTCCGAACACGTAGGGATTGTGCCCGATAGTTATTTAAATACTTGCCCTCAAGATGGAGATTGCGAGGCTGGTGCAATTGGGAAATACATGCCCAATTTGGTGCACCTTGAGTTGAGGTTTTCGAAAATGTCTGCAAAAGGATTGGTGTCGATTTGTGAAGGGTGTTTGAATCTTGAGTATTTGGATTTGTCTGGGTGTGCCAATTTGACGAGTCGGGATATTGTTAAGGCGACTTTGGGGTTGAAGAATTTGAAGGAGATTAAGAAACCGAATTTTTATATTCCGAGGTCGGTTTTCCACACTGAAAGATATGGACATTGGAGGTTGTATGATGAGCGGTTTCAGACGGATATCTTCCGCATTTGACCAGGTGAATTGAATTAATCATTAGCTACATGAGAAAGTATGTAGCTAATTTGATGCATGTTCTTTTGTTTTCCGTATTCGGAGGATGTTCAGTGCAATTGGTGTTTAGGTAGATACATGGCTCTATGTTGTGCTGTAAAAACTAAAAAGTCATTTGTGCCCGTCTCTGTTATGCGTTTGTGAGCTTACTCTGTTTTCTAAAGTTTGGAACCTGGGAATTGGAGTGAATCGTTATTCCTGAAAACCCTAATTGATTTGTGTAATCTCATTTTAGGAATACATGGGATGGCATCCTTCTATTGTGCTGGTTTATGAAATTTTCTTAGAGGTTTATGTAGCTAATCGCTGCTAGTGTGTTTTATGTGTTTGAAACCATGTGTAATGCTATTACAAGTCTTGCCTTCCATGATTGTGGTTCGTTCGTGCTGCATGTCTTGGAATGTTATTGGCACTTGGCACTGCGCATACTGTCTTCGTGTTTGTCTTTTCCATGGGTCGGCCATTGGTGAATGGTGATGATAGCTACATTCTAGAGTATTCTTGTGTTATTATACTCTGTAAGATTTGAAGAAAAGAAGATAAAACAATTTCAGGGAACAAGCTCTGTACTGGTTATCATGTCATTAACCTCACCAAAAGATCTGTAATAGTTTGGGAAGTTTTTTAAGTTCTGAGAGCTCGCCACCATCCATGAAATGCAGAAAGAAATAAAATTAGGAATTGTGATTTATTTATTAAATCCTGTGCCGCTTTCGGATTCGTGCTTTAATTTGTAAGCCTCTAAATAACAACAATCAATAAACATACATTAAGAGAAGGAATACGACAAAGGTCAGAAATAGAATACAAGGTCAGATGTTTTGGTGGATTTAGACAAGTAAAGATGAAAGGTTAATTATGATGAAATTTGGGCTCATTTAAGTTCTCGAGCATAAATAAAAAATTAATCCGCAGATTTTTTATCACTGAAAAAAATATATATATAATTACAAGAATTCATATGTTGTATATAATGCGAGGATTTTTCTGTGTTACACCTTGTTATGATAATAAAACTGTCATTGATTTCCTTGGTAAATCCTACTTAATTTAGTGGTGGTTGCATTTTGGGTTGTAATGAATGATTTTCTTAGATAGTTGCCTTACTTATTTGATGTTTTTAACCTCTCTCTCTCTCTATATATATATATATTTGATGCAAGCAAAAGCTAAAAACAATAATTAAATAAAGAACACAATATTTTAAATGGATGAATGATCCTCAAATTCATAAGTTTATTCTTTTTAAAAATAATAATAATTAAATTTGCCTCACTGAAAGGTTTAAAAAGCCTTAAACCTTAAATAGGTTAGAAAGGTAGAAAACAAAAACAAAAATTTTAAATTACAAAGAAAAGAAGTATAAAATATGAAACAAGTAAAAAATCCAAAAATAATATGAAAAAACATAAAAACTATCAAAATCGAGGGTCTCAACGATATTTTTTATATTTAAAGATTTGAAAGTCCGCGTAGTGACGTATTGGATATTATAGGAAAAACAACTTCCAGAAAATTCTGTAAAATTTTGAGCGCGATCTAACGGTCGAATAAAAAATTATAGTTTTTTTGAGTTGTTATTCTAGTAAGATGCAATTAGACCTCCTCTAAAAAGCCTTAAACCTTAAATAGGTTAGAAAGGTACAAACAAAAACAAAAATTTTAAATTACAAAGAAAAGAAGTATAAAATATGCTAAAAAGCCTTAAACCTTAAATAGGTTAGAAAGGTAGAAAACAAAAACAAAAACTTTAAATTACAAAGAAAAGAAGTATAAAATATGAAATAAGTAAAAAATCCAAAAATAATATGGAAAAACACAAAAGCTATCAAAATCGAGGGTCTCAACGATATTTTTGATATCTAAAGATTTGAAAGTCCACGTAGTGACGTAGTGGATATTATAGGGAAAACAGCTTCCAGAAACTTCTTTAAAATTTTGAGCATGATCTAACGGTTGGATAAAAAATTATAGCTTTTTTGAGTTGTTATTCTAGTAAGGAGCGATTAGACCTCCTCTTCGGCCATGACTTGTCCCACTAATCTATAAATACATTTGCTGGGTCATCCACATAATTTTTCTAAGGCAAATCCTGATCTAGTTGTGACAGACTCATACCTAATGGCTTAAAATCACCCGTTATCGCAGATCTGACTATATATATATATATAATGATCTAACAACTAATATTCTATAAGCCTAACTTGATGGCATGTTTTAATGGAGGATGAAAATGTTGGGATGTTGCCATTTAATGGGCAACAACAGTTGCAGCCTACCCTCAGAAAGAGGGAAGCCATTGTCAAAAGGCTACAATGATAGTTGCACTAACCATTGACAAAATGATGCAACCCATGTGCTGCCACCATTAATGCAACCACCATTCTTGCCTATAAATAGGCACCAAAAGAGCAGAACAAAGAGAGAGAACAAAAGAGAGAGAAGAGAACAAGAGAGAAATATATGAGGAGAGAAAGAGGGAGTAGCTGCCAAGGGCAGCAGCCCTGCTGCCTTGTGCAACAATGTGTGAGAGCAATAAGAGTTGAGTTTGAATGAAGTGAGCCTCCTCCTCCATGTGTGTTGTAATCCTTTCTCTATCTATCTCTAATAATATGGACTTCTTCCGTGGATGTAAGCGATTTGCCGAATCACGTTAAATATTATGTCTCAGTGTGCTTAGCCTCCAATGGGCAATTATCAGTACACCACCGGTCCGCGCATAGGGGAGTCAGAATCCCCAACAGAAAAATGCAAGAAACACAAGCCAACATGATTAATAAAGAAAGGAAAGCTCGATTATTTGAAAGGTAAAAGTTCCATAGCAGATTTCGTCCTAAATATAACAAATAACGTTTATTTTAAACATTTATTCCCATGCAATCTCAATTCATGACATATAAACTCATGGATTCAAACACAATCTTGTCATATAGAAGCAAATAAAAAAATCAAACACTCTAATAATGGAAAATGATACTATCATTCCATAATTTATAATAACACTCCCCTCAATATTAAAATCGTTACTAAATTAAATAGAATAACGGAGCATCGCGTCCTAAAAAATTTAGAATTCCATCGTCGTCGGCCATAAATTTTATTATTGGTATTGATACAAATTTAGAAAAGCTGAACTTGGAACTTAAGAATCTATGAATTTATTGGTACAGGAACGGTTCCCCTAGTGGAGCATAGCCTCCCAAGAAAACAAGTCACGAAAATTCTTGAATCTTGAACCATCAACAAATTGAACTTCCTCACGAACATTACAGGCAGCTCCGTTTATGGTACTCATAAAATAACTTTTGGAAGGATTGCAAGTGATCCGTCTCTAAGAATATGGTCAATGACAAGGTTCCATCATTTGTTGGGCTTGGTTG
>Ga0307515_10019133_pt1 | contig 12346 bp, 3 predicted proteins | sample 17_EM_MG_FD_194513 | JGI IMG/M metagenome (GOLD analysis project Ga0307515, IMG submission 194513) | Populus trichocarpa ectomycorrhiza microbial communities from riparian zone in the Pacific Northwest, United States - 17_EM | ecosystem: Host-associated > Plants > Roots > Unclassified | place...
AAATAGAGGACTCCGCTTCTGTATTAACTACTATAAGCTAAATAATATAACCTATAAGGACCGCTATCCGCTGCCCCTACTTAATAAAACTCTGGCCCGAATAAGTAGAGCTAAGGTCTTTATAAAGCTTAATATCCACTAAACCTTCTACTAAATTAAGATAAACCCTAGGTCTAAGGATTTTATTATATTTTAGACTTATTACAGAATGTATAAATATAAGGTACTCCCTTTTAGACTAACTAATGGACTAGCTATATACTAGCGGTATATAAATAATATACTCTTTAACTACCTTAATAACTTCTATACGGCCTATTTAGATAATATTATAATCTACTTTAAGAATAAGCTAGAATATAAGGAGTATATCTATAAAGTCCTATAACGGCTCCGCGAGGCTAGCCTCTAGGTTAATATTAAGAAGTTAGAGTTTAGTGTTAAGCGTATAAAGTACCTAGGTTTTATTATTAGTATAGATGGAATTAAAGCCAACCTAAAGAAGACAGCCGTAATTAATTAGTGGGTACCCCTATAGACCGTAAAGGGGGTATAATTATTTTTAGGTTTTTATAACTTCTACTAACGCTTTATTAAGAACTACAGCAGGATTACCTAGCCTCTTAACTATCTTATTAGAAAGGACCAGCCCTTCTACTTTAACGCTATATATAGGTAGGCCTTTAGTAAGCTTAAAAAACGGCTAGTATCGGCTCCCCTACTTACCTATTTTAACCTAGAATGGCCCTTAATACTAAAAACTAATGCCTTAGATGGCGCAATAGCTAGTATTTTTTCCTAGAAGCAACCGGATAAAGAATAGCACCCTATTATATACTATTTAAAAACTATAATAGATGCTAAGCTAAACTACTATATCTATAATAAATAAATGCTGGCTATTATCTCTAGCTTTTAGCACTAGCGTATATAGCTAGAGGGGACCCCTAAGCTTATTAAGGTAGTTTTAGACCATAAGGCCTTAGAATACTTTATAATAACTAAGGCCCTTACAGCCTAGCAGGCGCGCTAGGTAGATACCCTATCTTAGTTTAACTTCTTAATTATATATAGACCAGGCGCTATAAACTATATAAACGCTCTTATAAGGCGTAAATAAAACCTAAATAACTAGATAGCTGCGAAGATCTTATTATAGACCTAGACGCTACTATAACTAAAACACCTTAACCCCTAGATATAGGCAGAACTAAATATAAACTCCTTAGGCGCTAAGATATATCCTATTAACTTCTCTAAACCCAACCTTATTAATAAACTACTATAGGCTAACTAAACGACCCCCTCTCTATAGGAGTACCGTGAAAAGGTAAAGAACGTTATTAGCCTATAGTCCCTTAAAAACGGACTACTTAAGCACTAGGAATGGCTAATAGTAGCTAAGAAATAGAACTTATAGACCTAGCTTATTGCCAAAGCTTATACCTAGGTCTCTACGGCCTACCCTAGAAAAAATAAAACCTATAAGATTATTAGTAACCACTACTACTAGCCCAGAATAGTTATAAATTAACCGTTATATATGGAACTGCGATAGCTGCTATAGATCTATAATCCTATAAGATAAGACCCCAGGACTATTAAAACTACTTTTAATACTAAAACGCCCCTAGTAATATATCTTTATAGACTTTTATAAGCTACCTATAGACCGTAATAAATATAATATAGTTATAATTCTAGTTAACCGCTTTAGTAAACGCCTATTTTTAATCCTATATTATAAGAATATTAATACTAAAGAAGCAGCCTAACTATATATCCACTATATCTACTAAATTTATAGACTACTAGATACTATTATATCTAATTATAGGCCGTAATTTATATTGGTATTTTGGAATAAGTTTACCCGGATCTTAGGTATTAAGCTAAAGCTTTTTATTATATACCACCCCTAGATAAATAGTTAGACGGAAATTGTAAATTAATACTTAAATTAGAGACTTCGGCCCTTTATTAACTACTTTTAAGATAACTAGGCTAAACTACTACCCCTAATAAACTATACCTAAGCGACCCTACCTTACAACTTTATAGGATTCGCCCCTATTTGACTGGAAATGGGTTACTTACCCCACATAAGCTTTAACTAGGAAAGACTAAAAGGACCCTAAACCGTACACGAAAAGCTATCTTATAAGGAAGCACGGTAGTACGCTAAGCGCTTAAAAGAAGCCTAGATAGTAGCTAGTATAAATCTAAAAAAGGCCTAGAAATTAATGCAATAATAGGCGAATAAGTATAGGCGAGAGCCTAACTTTGCCGTAGGAGATATAGTCTAGGTTATAATAAAGAACTAAAAGACGGAACGACCTAGCTATAAGCTAGACTATTAAATAGCAGGACCGTATAAGGTTCTTAAGAAGATAGGTAATATATATAAAGTAAAGCTTCTAGATTTAATTAAAGTTTACCCTATTTTCCCTCTAGATAAACTACGGAAAGCTATAAATAACCTATTACCTAGATAAAAGAATAAACCTCCCCTACCGATCTAAGTTAATGGCGACGATAAATAGGAAATTAAAGAAATACTAGCCTATAAGCTTATAAGGGGAACGTTAAAATATTATATTAGTTAAAAAGGGTACAACCTATACCCTACTTAGTACCCTATATAGAACTTTATAAGTAGTCCCTATAAGCTTTAAAAATTCTATAGTTATTACCCTAATAAACCTAGACCCCTAAAGTACCTTAACAAGTAGATAGAATACTAGAATAGTGAAGATAATAAGCTACCTATTAAGTATAAAGATAAGAATACCCCATAGATATAATACGGACGTATAAAGCCTAAGGGCAGGCTTTTTCGGAGGGGGGGGGGGATATTACGGCGCTAGTAGAAACTGGTAGAAACTAGTAAAAACTAGTAAATTGTAACGTGTTCGGTAAGTAACCTAGCCACGCAAGTAACCTAGCCACCTCAAAAATTAGAAAATTCATACTTTAATATCTCAACAACCACTTAATAATAAATTTTAAAATTTTAGATTTAGACTTTCATATACGCTTTGCAGCTTCTATTAAAGTTGCATAGTAATTAGTTGGGTAGTTTTTAAAATATTATAATTTAGGGGCCAAAATAAAGCCAAATTGCGATATCTTAACAACTACTAAATTAATTACTATATAACTTTAGTAGAAGCTATAAAGTGTATATAAAAGCCCAAACCTAAATTATTAAAATTTATTATTGAGTAGCTGTTAAGATATTAATGTATGAATTTTCTAATTTTTGGTGGGGTTTTAAGGTGGCTAGGTTACTTACGTGGCCAGGTTACTTACCAAACACGTTAGCTAATGGATATTAGTGGATTATAGCGGATAGTCGCAGATAGTTATAGACAGTTTTATATAGTTCTAGATAGTTGCCGTTATATAACTAGAGGATTATATATAATTGAGCGGCGCCGCCCTTTATTTCTTTTCCTTTCTCTAGCTTTAGATCCTCGTTTATAGACAATCCAATTATATAGGCTTACGCGACCCTTTTGCTGTACTCGTGCCTCGATTAACTAAGTCGCTAACAAAAGACAGACTTAGGGCCATTAAGAGAGTAGAGAATAGTATTATTAATAGTAGCAACGGTGTTATTATAGATAGTTAAGATAGCACGGCCGTAGAATGTATAGAGATTAGTATATACCTACTATAAAAGAGCGGGAGGGTAAATAAAGTTAATAAAAGGCTGTAGACTGGTAAACTAGGTGATACTAGTAGGCAACTAGATATAGCTAGTAAGAGTAGGGTTATAAGAAAGACTACGGACCTAGATAGTAAAGTGCTAATTTAGCTCGCCGTTTAAAACGCGTATATTCTAGCGTAGTAATAGAATACAGAGGGAAGGCTATAAGAAGGACTACCGTAAGTAGACCGCAATAATATTAGTATAGGTCCCCCATTTTATAACAGAGAGGATCTAAGTAAAATTACTACCTAAAATAACGGGAACGCTGCTAAAAGAAGCCTAGGTATTAAAACGGACGTTTATAAGTATATAGTATACGGCTTTAAAGCAGTAACGGTATTATATTAGTACTTTATCCTAAATTATAAGGGTAATAGAGCGTAGTAACTACGCTAGCTAAGAGTCTTTAGGTATATTATATATGGATTTCTTATATAGATTAATAGGAATGCAAAAACGGGAGTAGGTAGTTTGGCCACTAAGTAGTAAAAGGGCAGCTATACCGGAAAAGGCGATATAGAGAATAATACGGTTATAGGAGCGGTAGTAGTGGCAGATATAGTAGTAAAGAAAGGTTTTACCAGTGCCTATAGGGCCCTATAAAAAAAATAGGCGGTCTATAGGTCTATATCTATAGCGGTAGTAACTATAGTAAAGTAGGTAGCCTAGTTAGAATTTAGCTAGAAACGCAGCTTTATAAAAAGGCGGCCTTTCTTAATAGTGCTATAATTAAGCTCTATAGTAATAAGCGGGTTACTATTTATAAGGTCCTAGCGGTGCTATAATAGAGGTAGAAAGTAATCTATAAAAGTTTTACTATAGTTTATAAGCACCCGCTAGATAAGATATAGGTTATAATCTAGATATATATTATTAATGCTACCTAGAAGATTAGGCCGACGCTTTAAAATATAAGGGAGATTATTATAGAGAGACAGCTTAAATTTTGCCTAAAGGGCAGAAGAGTTGCTTATAGGGCCGTAAACTAAAGCAGTTATAAAAAGAGACCGTAGCTAGGCGCTAGTAGCGAATACAAATACTTCCTATAGGCAGTTAACCTACTTATAGTTATTGTTAAGGAGCCCTAAAGCTATATAAGCGGCTTAAAAGGTTAGGTAAATAGTGCTAGTAATAGTACGGAGGTACTTAAAAAAGGTAGCGCTAGAAACAGCAGTAAGTAGCAGCTATAAATAATACCGTTCACCAGTAATAGGGCTACAGTAATATATACGGCCGATAACAGTATTATTTAGGTGGACGCGGCGCTACTATTAGCGTGTTTTTACTATAAAGGTATATCTATAAGGGAAGTCCTAGTAAAGCGTAGCACAACTATCCGTATTTTTAGAGTTATACTAAAACTAAGCAGTTAAAGTTAAATAAGCTATTTTAAGGCGCTATTATAGGTCCTTTATAGACTTACCTAGCTAAAAATAAACGGGCTACTAGCTAAGAAGGTGTACGGCAAGCTATATTATAGGGGGGTATTCCTTATAAACTAGGAACTTAAATAGCCGCTAAACAGCCTCTATAGGGCTAATATATCTACCGTAAAGGTACCTACTAATTTTATTATTATCGTCCGAGAGCTATACGGTTATTTAATCGGTTCCCTTATAAATATACTTATAAATATACTTATAAATATACTTTACGGCCTATACAGAGGCGCAAACCTCAACGTTAATATAGGCCCTATACTTTACGCTAAGATAGGGATTATACGGTATAACCTAGCGGTTATTAAGGTTTATAGTAGCACCGTTACCACCTAGTATACGGATAGGCTATAACTATAAATTATTGCGGCGGTAATACTAAGGGTAACTATTATTATATACGGTTATTGCGGGGTAGAACGGCTTTAAAAATTACTTTAAGTAGGTTAGCAAATAGCCTAGAGCACCGGCGACTATATAGGGGGCGTTTAGGTTATTAGTACCGCAGGGCCTATAGACTATTATAGTCCGTATAACGTCTATAAGCCGTTTAGTAAGGTTATCCTAAGGCCGCGGGAGCTCTATGGATATATAATAGTTAATAACTACAGGATCTATTAACGTATTATAGTCCTTTAGATATAAAAAGAGAAGAAGGTAGAGATATAGTAGGCACCGTTTTTAATATTTAATAGTCTAAACGCAGCTAAGAAATCTACTAAAAATCTACTTTTTCTTAAGGTCGTTTAAAAGGTGGATAACCTTTATATAGAAGACACAGGCAACTAAATTAGGGCGGTTAATAGCGGTTTAGTAAGGTAAAAGCTTATAGGTAATTTTATCCTACTATAGATTAGCTATAAAAGTAATAAATAGGCTTAAACAGCTATAACGGCGGATTATAGCTATAGAATTTTAGTAGCACTGGCTGATAAAGTAGGCGCTACTAAGGTAGTTTAAAGAAAGAATAATACGGCGGCTAATAGAATTAGGGTTAACATCTCCGTAAGAGATAGTATCCGCGATACCGTTATATAGGTCTATATAAAGATTAGACTAGTAGGAATAGATCTAATTAAGCTTATTCTAGTTATATAGGGCCTAGGCGTTAATAATATACTACTAAAATAGGCGCTAGAAGGCGAACGGCATAAATTCGGAGCTGTTACAGATGTAAAGATAGAACTAAAAGTAAGCTTGCTAGGGAAGGCGGTTATACTAGCGGGTATAGGAATTGCTACAGAGCTGTATACCTTAGTGCTAGCTAGGGTTACTATAAAAAAAGAGCAGTACGTAGTATAACGGCATATAGGTGGCGTAGTTTAAGTTAATACGGTAGTACCATAGGGGCTTCTTAGGCTAGCTACAGTTAGTAAAAACAATATCGCAGAAGCTAGCGCTTTTATACTTATTAGGAATAATAACAGCGACCTTAGTAGCCGTAAGTAGATTTTTATAGCGCTAATTAGCACCCGCCTTAATAATTAGCTATATTTATAGGTTTAGAATAATCTATAACGGAGTAGATATAGCTTATACTTACGCCTAAAGCTATTCTACGGCAGTTTAGTATAAGGTAATAAAAGGATTACTAATCTTATATAGTATATTAGTAAGACGCCGCAAAACCTCCATATTAAGCTACAGATTAGTCTATAGACGGATATTAGTAGTATAGGCGGGGTTATAAAAGTAAAGCTAAGTATATTAAGGTATAGCTCTAGAGGGAGCTTTTATAGGCCTAGTAAGGTAGTATAGTTTGCTATAAATCTAGAAATAATTAATACCGGCCGAAGTAGTGCTATAGTTAGTAATGGTATAGTTAATAAAGGTAAAAGCTAAAGCCGCGTTATATAAACGGAGCTAGTTTTAAAATGTACGGGCGAAGCGTTTCTAGGACTATAGTAGGGTCTATAAATACCGCGGCGGGGGTCTAAATAAAGGTAGAATAATATCGCCTTGCTTATAGCAGCTCTTAAAGTAAGGCTATTTAGCCTACGTAGAACTAATCCGTTCGTTTATCTAGTATAAAGCTTTACAGTAATTATAGACCGTATTTATAGGCCCGATATCTAACTAGTCCGTAATAGGGCAGATGGTAGCAATAGCGGCTATACTTATAGGCCTAATATCTAACTGGTCCGTAATAGGGCGGACCGTAGTAGGTTGCGGTAGGATTAATACGGGCGGTATAAGAAGGCGAGAAGTAGAGGGAGAAGTAGCGGTAGGGGTAGCGGCGGGGGCAGTAGCGGGGGCAGCGGTAGTTATAGTTTGGTTTATAGCCTGCGGAGGGTTTGCTAAGGATTATTAGGACCGTACCCGTCCCTTTCTTTTATCCTATAAATATATAGAGTTAGATAGAAAGGTAGTAATATAAGGGGGGGTAAAAAAAAAGATTAACCTTATAAGATTTATAGGTCTTATACGCAGCTCTAAGACGATTTGTTATAAAGTTAGTAGAAGGGCAATACTATATATAGGTAGCGCAAAATATACAATTAGAAGGCATTTAGGTAGTAGGTAGGTAAGAAGTAGTAACTAGGGTAGTAAATATAGTAGAGAGTAGTAAGTAAGAGTAGTAATAAGGGGTAGGAAAAAGGTTGGGATTTTTTAATAGGGTAGTATATGACTAGGTCTAATTTCTCTAACTAATTAAAACCCGCCAAGACCCTTTAAATAATACAATATAAACGAGAAATCCGTTAAATTTTCTAAGGAAAATTTCCAAATTACTAACTTATAGCTAGTAATTTGGTTCCTTAGAGAAATTTAACGGATTTCTCGCGCCTACGGCGGGCTTTTGGCCTTTAAACTTAGTCTGCCCTACTACTACCCTACTACTACCCTACTACTATCCTACTGCCCTACTACTGCCCTGCTACTGCCCTGCTACTGCCCTACTACTGCCCTACTACTGCCCTACTACTGCCCTACTACTGCCCTACTACTACCCTACTACTACCCTACTACTATTGCTACTGCTACTACTGCTATACTATCCCGTAGTAACACCTCCGGATATATAATATTAGTAGTAGTAGCATTGCCTCCCTGCTGTAGTAATAGCGAAAGCCCACTTATATTTGTTACTCTTAATAGTGTAATATATAGCTACCTATGCGTAAAAACTGGTATACGCAAATTAACCCTAATAAAGTTAAAAGACTGCCCTTGCGACTTATTTACTATTATAGCAAAGTATAGCCAGATTAGAAACTGCCTTCTACTAATAATAAATAGCAGTTCTCCGTCCGTAGAGGTAAGCTTAATGCGAGGGATTAGCCGTAGCTACCCGTAAAAGCTGCCGCTAAGCATCTGAGTTTTAATATAGCGCCAGCCTAGGCGCGTAATAACTATACGGGTGCCGTTACAGAGCCCTTCCTTAGGGTAGAGGTTCCGTAAAGGAAGTACGGGCGCGCCTACCTTAAGGGAAAGCTTTAACGGAGGTAAGTTATTAGGATTAAGTGTTTACAGAAGCTCCGGCGGCAGTAGGATAATATTACTATTATCTTCTCTACTTTACTTTATAGTATCTATAAAATAAAGGGTACTTAGGGAGCCGTAAAGCCGCGTAAGGATAGCCTTATTAATCTTAGCTATAGTATCGTTGTAAATAGTTAGGATAGCGTAATTATAGAAGGTATTAAGAGTAGTATATACCTGCGTAAGCAGTTGCGGAGGGTATATATACCCGTAAAAGGGTTCCTTAGACCGGAACTGGCCTATACTAGGCGGGATACTAACGCTATTAGAGAGGGACGTATTATAAAATAAGCTCTATACCCAAGCTGCGAACTACTAATTAACCTCGCCCTAGTAGACACGTATATTTAACCGCAGGGATAGTATATAAAAGGTAGGCTAGAGGAACGGCTACTATAGGTAGGCACCTATAACGGCTACGCGGTTCCCCTATGGGATAATAGGCAGTATTTAAGTAAAGTTGCTACCTAAGATAGTAGGGAGTCTGCTAAAGGTAGAGTTATTAGAACGGATATCCGTAAGTATATAGTATACGGCTTTAAAGTAGTAGTGGTACTGTATTAGTACCTTATCCTAAATAAGTAAAGAAGTACGGCGTAGAAGCTTAGCCAAATCTAAGCCTTTAGAGATATTGTAAGTAGACTCTTTATATAGATTAATAGGTATCTAAAAATAGGAGTGGGTAGTACAGCTACTAGGTAGTAAAAGGGCCGTAATACTAGAAGAAGCTACGCAAAGAATAATCTTACCGCGCGAGCGGTAGTAGTAGTAGAGGTAGTAATAGAGAAACGTTTTACCGGTACCTATAGGGCCCTAAAGGAAGAAGCGGGCCGTCTATAGATTGGTATCTATAGCGGTAATAATAGTATTAAAGCACGCTGCTTAATCCGTATTTAGCTACTAGCGTAGCTTAGTAAACTAACGTCCTTCCTTTATAGGGTTATATTGCTATAGCTCCGCTATAAAAAGTGGGTTACTTCCCTCTGTAATAATACCCCACTAGTACTAGAACTGGGGTAGGCTATAGTCCGTAAGCATTTTCTGGTAATCTGTAAGTATCTAATAGATAAGGTATAGGCTGTAATTAATATAGGCGTTATCGTCCTCGCCGACAGGAGGAGGAGCATTAGGTTAGTGGGCTAGAAAGCGCGGTAGATTATCGCAGATAGACTATTTAAAGCGGTCCTATAAAGTAACTGGCTCCGTAATAGGGCTATAAAGTAAAGCGGTTATAAATAAGGAGCGTAGCTAGGCGCTAATAGTAAAAACGGCGGCCTCCGTTAAGCAATTAATCTACTTATAATTATCTTTTAGTAGCCCTAGGGCCACGTAGGCGGCCTAAAAGGTTAGATAAACTATACTAGTAATAGTACGGAGTTTTTTAAAGGAGGTAGGGCTAGGAACAGACATTAGTAGCAGCTATAAGTAGAACCTCTCGCCTGTAATAGGACTGTAATAATATATACAACCTATTATAAAGCCTTACTAGCGTAAACGCTACTCCCATTACTTTAAAATAAAGATATACCGCTTAGGGAAGTCTTAATATAGGCGGTTACAGCCGTCCTTATACTCTGCATTATACTTAAAGAAGGCTATTAATATAGAGCGAGAGAGCTTAAGGCGCTCCTAAATCTCCTTAGCGGACTAGTTAGGCTAAAAGTATATAAACTGCTTACCTAGAAGGTATACCGCAAGCTAGGTTATAGGGGGGAACTCCTTATAAATAGAATACTTAAATAGCCGCCAGATAGCCTTAGAGGGGCTAATATAACGGCCCTATAAATACTAGCTTACCTTATCGCTGTCTATAAGCCGTAAAGTAGTGTAGTTGTTCCCCTTATATATATACTTATAAGTATACTTTACAGACTTTACGGAGGCGTAGACCTTAACACTTATATACGTATAATACTTTATAGTTAAATATAGGCTGTTGGTTACACAAGGTAATATTACGTAGCTACGGTTCGTAGATAGTATGATAATTATTCTTCTTATTTTTGTATTCTTGAAGAAAGGGGTAAGGAACTTAAGGTTCCTCACCACGCTAGTGCCGCGGCGGCACGTGACGGCAACTTGCCGCATGTAACGGCAACTTGCCACATATGGTGGCAATATGCCTTATATAGTAACTACTTGCCTTTATTCCTAACACTAGCAACTCTTCTTTTATAGTTGCTATTTATATATATATACCGCTTAACTAGCGTAATAAATATTAATCCTCCTTACTTACTATTGCCATTGTAATATAAGTCTTGCTATTTTAAAATTTACCTCTTAACATATAGTGCTTTCTTACTTAGGAGTTATAGGTAGATATTGTGTTTAGAGGGCCGCTAAGGCGCTAGTAGTAAGCAAGCTAATAGCGATTTTCTATCCTGGGAATAGAAAATCCTAATTAGCTGGATTAAGTTAGGCTCCCCCTTTAAAAAAGTCTTAGCAAGAGAATCTAACTAATTAGATAACTTTAACCGCCGGTTAAAGTTTTTAGATATCTTAAGACCTTATATAATTAAGAAATTTCTAGGGACTCCCTTTTAACCTAACCTTTAACTTATATACGTAGAGTATTTATATTAATAAACGTCTCTAATGCCTTATTTAGGTTCGCCTTTATTATTATATCTACTAGGTTATCTTAGCTATTAATTTATTAAATTTTAAAGAGTTTTTAATGCTTATAGGATTGCTAAAGTGCTATAATATTAATTATAAGGCGCTTTTCTTTTATAGTACTAAGCTTAACTAAATACTTATAGAGGGAATATAAGTTGGTGTATACAATTATAGGGATAACGGGAAGTTTGAGTTAATCTATAATTATCTTTAGGGTAGTTCTAATTGCAATTGCTATATTAACTCCGCTAACTATTCTATATATCTTTAACGCTAAAATACTTTAGGTAATACGCTTGCTCTTAGTTAAGCTCTAATAGATAAAATTGCCATAGATTGTGAAGTTATTCTCTCTAGTAAATTTGTTTATAATAATAATCTTATATCCTAACTAGGAGCTAAAATCTTTATTATTTATAAACGATCTATTAATAAATATAAAAAGCTTAGCGGTAGGAAGATTAATAGGTACGTAGAGTAGTTCCCAATTAAGATAGTTTATTTGCTAAGAAAGACATTTATTTAGGGTAAGAATGTTGTCCTTAATTAGTTTCTAGTGTTAGGTAGTAACGGAGAGATTAAATAAAGCCTTAGGTTAATAGATAGAAGTAATATAAGCTCCGCGAGCGCGTTACTCTATATATTCTTACTTTAGGGAATTAACGTTAATAACGTTAATCTTTTTATCTTAACCCTTCTGGCGTAAAGCAATAGAATCCTTATTTAGGGAGAGGATGTATTTATTAAAGAGTAATAGTGTTATTAAATTAAGCTTTTCTTTTAGCTTTGCTATAAGATTTGCCTTTATTAGCTTATCTTCTTTAAGAGCTAAGAATTGGTCGTCCCCTAAGATAATTATATTATTAGTTTATATGCCAACGATTCTAAATAGAGTTTCTATAGTTATAATAAGGAAGCAGGGATTAAATATAGAAGTAGTTATTAAAAGCTTCTCTTTATAGTGCTTGCTATAGGTAGCCTACTAGTAAGTTCCTACCTCTGCAATTCTATATAATAGCTTAAGTATAACTATAATTATATCTTTAGGATACTGGTGGCGAATTTGCTCCGGAAGGTATACTAATAT
>Ga0307515_10019135_pt1 | contig 12345 bp, 10 predicted proteins | sample 17_EM_MG_FD_194513 | JGI IMG/M metagenome (GOLD analysis project Ga0307515, IMG submission 194513) | Populus trichocarpa ectomycorrhiza microbial communities from riparian zone in the Pacific Northwest, United States - 17_EM | ecosystem: Host-associated > Plants > Roots > Unclassified | place...
CTAAATTATTAGAATTTATTATTAAGTGGTTGTTAAGATATTAAGGTATAAATTTTCTAATTTTTGGTTGGGTTTTGAGGTGGGCCACTGGCCCGCGTGGGCCACTAGCCCGCCGACTACGTTAACTGGAATGTGAGGAGAATACTGTCGAAGATGTAAGTGTTTTGATTTTTCGCAGTGGGCTTCCGAAATTTTTCTTGATAGAATTCGTATTGTAGTCATTTCTTCACAGTCCGCTCATCTCCTTGCGTCGAACGAATACAAAGCTGTTTCGAGCCAAGCCTCTATATCAGATCTTTAGCAGTCTTACTTGACGGAGCAGTGACGTACCCATGATTATTTCGACCTTAATATGAAGACTATAACAATTATTCCTGGGCGAAGACTGTAGTTGAGAAGGACCATAGTGGTGACATCTTAGTGGAATGGTGCTAGTTAAGTGCTCTCTGATATTCATCACGACTGGAATACAGCTCGTAAACAGCAGTAACCTGGAAGACAGGACAAGGTGGCTCGCTGTATTGATTTATGACGATGTGCTTATTCCTAAATTCATGATAAATTACAAAATATTCATTCTCTAACGCATAGGCTCTTTTTGTCCATCTTTACGTAGCCCCGATACCAAACGCAAGGAATTACCACCGCCTTCTTTCTGCCCCATGCATAACCCTGAAGCTTCCTATCTCACTTCGGAAAAGACTTCGAAAAGAATACCGGATACAAAAGCTGAAAACCAGTCTGACTTGACAGCGCTCCTCTAGATGTAATATCCTCTCCATGAAAACCCGCCAGTACGGTAGAGAATGAAACCAGGGATTAAGCAAGCCAAGAACGTGAGCAATATGGATGAAAGGAGATCTCAGTTAGGACTGACCTCCTGACCTGCTATGAATACTTGCAGCAGCCCGAAAGCCATATCACCTTACTTCCCCAGCGTGCTAATTCGAGTACCCTCAAGCTGGGAGAACGCACCTATTCCTTACCCGAATCTAACCACGCAGAACCGCTGTATACTGCTCCGCTAGTGCCGTACCCAGCGGCGGTGCCCGCTCCCGAGCCTCTGAGTCTAGATCTCCGCACTGAGGAGCCTGCTTAAGGCTCCTAGTAGCGAAGGGGAGGAGGACTGGACGCTAGATACCTGCAGTAGAGAGCTTAGGCGCAGGCTCGAGCTCAGGTTCAGGCTCAGGTGACGTGTGACGGCGCGGTGAGCTGGCGCGTGGCTTCCTCCGACGGGACTATATCCTCGTCCCCCGAATCGGTGGATTCGAGAACTAGAGATAGATGCCAGGACGCGATTTCTAGTTGCAGCGCATGCCAGGCCGGGAGGTGAGGCGTGTCGGTGTTTGCTGGGCCAATTGGACGAGGGCTTTTGAGCATATTGGGGTGGGGGAGAGGAGGTGCGGAGCTGGGTCAGCTCGGTTTGGAGCGTGAGGAGGGGGTCTGAGGAAACTTTCGAGCGAGGCATTCTAGGTTTAGAGATGGGTGTATGGTTTGTGTTGGCCGGAGAGTGAGGGTGCGTGAGAAGCGTTTCTTGGGTGTGGAGCTGCGGTTACGGATTATTTGCCGGAGATGATGGGATGGGAGTTTATTAGAATCGTGAGGAAGACCTGTTGATGTTGAACGATAGAGTGAAAATAAAATAGAAGATAGATGCTTTGGCAATCCATTAGTGTCTTTCTTGACATCAGTGACCGTGAAAACCTAGCACTTCAACTACACTTGCAGTTTCCAAGACTTAAAAGAAACACGCTCATCCCACCTCCTGATCCCATTCCTTCTCTTGCCCCTCTCACGGTGGCACCTCCTTACCCTCCCAGTCCCAGCACCTCTCCTCCCCTCCACCCCCGTCTCCTTCACAGCCTGCACCAGCCTCTCAGCAACCCACTCCCTCTCAAACAACTTCCCTTTCCTCACACTCCCCCATAACTCCTTACTTAACCCGCCCTCACTGTTCTAAGGTGCAGCCCTACCGCGACCGCATTCCCACCCGCCGCGTCCCGCAGTTGTCGAAAGTCCTGACAACCCGGTTCACAGCAGCCTTGGACGCCTGGTAGCTGTACCAGCCGCCGAGGCGGTTATCGGCGATGCTGCCGACCGCGCCGACATGAGCGCCGTCGCCGCGACAGCCGGAAGACCGTGCAACGCATTAGCTCGTCCGCCGCACGCTCGCCCGCGGAGGGGGAAGAATAAGAAGGCAAGGGCATGCGGGAGCGCTTCCGCGGAGGAAGGGCGCGAAGTGCTTGAGCACGACCAAGGGGGCCGAGCGCGTTGGTGCGGAGGGTCAGCAGGGCGTTGTCGGCGTCGATCTGGGCGGGCGACTTCTTCGGGAATAGCACGCCTGGGAGGACGAAGGCGAGGTGAAGATGATGGGGCGGTGTCGGGAAGACATCCGCGCGCGCAGCGGCCGCATCGGCAATGGAGGCTTCATCTAGAATGCGGCGTGAGCCATGAACAGTGTTTTAGAAAATACGACAATTAAAGTGCCAGAGCGGGTGCTGAAACAGAGCGAGGGCGCAGTGATACATGACGCATGCGGATGGGTTTCAATACGGTTGCAAACAGTTTCTGGGGCAAGTAGTGGAAGCATTGGAAGGCTAGTGGAATGAAGTGAGGCGGGGCTTGGCGCTACTGGAGCTTCGACTCGGAGCCCTCTCTGGAGGTTTGCGCACCTTGAACATCGAGCCTCAGCACGTGCAATCTGCTCGTCGATGCTTGAGGCTCTGTCCGTGCGGTTGCAACTATGGGCGCGTGGGTGTTTTGGAGCAGGTGCCGTGCTAGCACGAAGTCAATGCCCCGTGTAACCAGGCACCAGGGACGCTGGAATGCGGATGCGCAAGTCGTGGGTGGTGAGTATGCCTAGGGTGGTGAGGATGGTGAGGATGGTGGGGCATTGTCGTGAAAGATTGATGGGAGATTATGAAAGTCACATGTTGACGATCGGCGGCTGAGATCTGGAGGATTCATGATGCCTGCATTTCTGCGGGAGATCGGCGCTGGGTCAGCCCTGGAAGGAAGACATGGCTGTGCGATTCGAGTTTCGTTCTTTACAAAACATTATGCTAATAAAGTCTTGGGAGCTATAGCTACCGTTACCGTTACAGCTACAAGCTGTAATACAATTATGCCCACTAAAGCAATCTTCCAATCCTATCCATCCCTTTCCCAGTCGTTCCACATAGCATGCACTGCCCAATATCCTGACATTTATAAAAATTTCCCCAAAAGCTTCCATCTTCCCAGTTCGTTTGCCTGCAAGACCGTAGTATAGCTGATATGTCTGAATTGAACGAAAATGAAAGTTACGGTTCTCCTCATAGGAGCGATTCTGGTGATCATTGCCCAAACATTCTTGGGACACAGCAAATTAACCAGTGTAAACAAGAGCAGGGTATACAGCGACCTAAAAAATTACCAAAGAAAATCCCATGCGAGCCAGCGAACCTGGATTTTGTCACCACCGGGCCGGTGGTCAGACGAAGATGGAAAGGTATCGAGTAGATTAGAAGAAGTTACCCTTAGGGAATGCACAAAAGATTCCAACCGAAACGGCTGAAATGATAAAGGCGCCGAGAATTGCTTGTAGGAAAATGGTGTCCTGGATCTGGCGAAGAGCAGGTTCCTGGATCCACACTTCGCGATCGAATACTTTGCGGACGATATTGCGTTTCTCGTATTTTGCGACCCAAGGTTCATCCTCCCAACTATTGCCCGAATTTCCAGAAGCAAGACTGGTGAGCGAGTCGGTCTTCGCATCGAAACCACTAGGTTCATCATCGGAACCAAACAACTCCCATGGTCGGAGGTGACGGTGATGCATACCGTGGAGGACCTAACCAGTTAGCGAAATAGTTCAGTACTCGTGGAAAAACTCAGTACTCACAACACACATGCCCTTCCACGCAGCAATAAGAGTTGCAATGCCAATGAAGAATCCAATGAACGACAGCACTCTCCACGCACGTCCAGCGTTGCTGAGGGTTATCAGGATTGCTGCGATGGTGCCGCCAACAATACCGCCAACACCAAGACCGCGAGCGAAGATCACACGTGGGCGATTGCCGTTGCAAATCGTCCATCGAATGAAATTGGGGTGCGCTTGGCATCGCAGGGACCACTCAACAGTCGTGATGACATCCCTAAACGCGGATGGGTGAGTCGTGTGTTGAAGAGCATGAAGAAGAGTAGTCCTCTCCCTCGACGAGAGATTAAGCTGGCGAGCACCTCCATCCGCAATATAAATGGAGATGATTCTCGAAATTTCTTCGCGATACGGCTGAACAGTAACTAGTGCAGTCAGTAAAAATCAATGATAAACGGTGAAAAGTAGGTCTTACGTGGTTTCCACTTCAATCCTGCATTCTCAAAAGCACCTTCGGCCCTCCCTTGGTGATCTACTTTACTGCCCGCAATGCTTTCATATTCTGAAGCTTCCACGGAAGATACATCTCTCTTGCCTTCTCCAGGAGTTCCAGGTGGCGTGTAGAAGGGATTGACCTTCTCTGCCTCAGCGACCCTTGGTTCATTAGCGAAACCGGTGCCCTTGAAAGCAGCAGCGGCACCTGGAGGTACAACTTTCTGTCGAACATGAACCTGGGCAGCCATGGCCTCGGCCTCGGCTTTTTCCACAGTCCATTCCGGAGACAATGCCTTCTCGTTGGCTGGAAGCCCGTCGAAGCGGTTGACGTAATCGCGATACCAAAGAAAGAATTGAAGATTTTCAGCAGACAGCTCGATGTACTTCAGGTAGTTCATGAAGTCCCTGACTGTGCACGGCTAAAAAGATACAAAAGTCAGTGGTTTTCTTATAACGCATAGAGGAAGTCGCCCGGGTTCTAGTGTACCATGACAGAAGCAATAGTAGGTGGTGTAGATGTATGCAACTTAAAATGCAGAATGTAACTTACAGGGCAAACACCACCAGCGATGATTCGGTCAAACGACAGTGCCTCCGGAATGCCATGAGACATCCCAGAGCTTCCAGATGTGACCGACTCATCGATGGATCTCTGCCTCTCCTCTCCGGACATGGAGTTACGAGGAGAAGACACCATTGAGGGCCGGCGGTAGGTGAGTGAGTAAACCATGGTGATGCTCGTGTTCAACTAAATGAGTGAAGGTGCTTAAACCTAACTATATGAAGAAGGAAGAGCAAAGGCCTTTCACAACCCAGAACACAGACAATTTTCTTTCCTTAGAAGTAACGGAGGTCGTGTAAGGCTGAGAAGAGGAGAGGGCGGTAAATTAAGTATGAACAGACACTTGAGATTGCACACAAGCGGGAATTGATGGCGCAGAGATAGCGGATAATAGACAGATAGCGGATCGCTCAATTTAGTGCAGGCCAGCCACGAGAGACGGCGGCTGCAGGATAGTTGTCCGAAACGGGAGCAAACTGACCTAAGGACAGGTAACGCTGGTAAGAAATACGGGAACAGGAAGGATGAAAAGGCTTTGTTGGGCTCAGAAGATGCCGTCCCGCTCTCTTTATGCGCACTTGTGTAGACGAGGAGCGTTCACGAGCCCCTCCTAGGTTATTAAGGCTGTTTATGGATGAGCTCTGACTGGGGGGATCAGAGATCAACTACTTAGGACCTAGGTTCTCAGCTTCCTAGTGCTTGAGAGGCAGCGGCGACGGTGCTTCTCTTGGTCCCTGTTCAATCAAAACATGGAATGACCATGGTTGGGTCAGTCAATAATCATTGATATGGCATTCCCCAAACAATGGCGCGCATATCATTCCGTTCGCCTCCTGCAAGACAAATGCAGCTCGTCACAGTTTGCCTCATAATTAAAGTGCGGGAGTTGCAGGCCAGGAACATCTGGGGGTGCCGACAAGCTCGTCTACGTCACGAAAATGTAGAGGGGTTCCGTGGTGGCTGGGCCTTGCGGTCGAATAAAGATATCGAACCCAGCCAGGGTAGGACTGAGTTGGAGGTAGAAGCGGGACAAGGCTATTTTTGCTCTCGTTTGCCGCATCCACTCGCCATGCGAGGAGCGGCATAAAACGGTTCATCTGACAGAACGGCGTACGAACTGAAACCGCCATTCTTTTCTCGAAAGTTACGCGTCTGTGAAAATCAATCATGGCGGAAATTTAGTACTTGAAAGTGAGTTGCAGGGGCTCTGCCGCCAATCTTCCCTGATCCGCTCGAGGATGCCCGGTAATATGACGTCCTTTCAGTCAGCCACAACGCGACATGGTTGGATGCATCCCTCTCTGCAATTGGCAGAGCCAGCCAGAGCCAGTCACCATGAGGAAACCCCACAGCGCGAGCTCGCCGAACAGTAGCGCATATTGCTTTTGGTTGCCTGGGTACCGTTGTGCCCAGAATCCCGGAGACGCGGCTTGCGCCTGGGTGGAAGCGATCGTTTTGAGCTCAATTCCTCCCGAACTGGCCTCTTGCTATGGCACTTGTTGACGAATGAGCTTCTTCGTACAGCGCCTTTTAAGGCAGCCTGCCAAATGATAGAAAAGCCCCAACCTCGACAATTGATTCTATTTCAGCCGAGAGCCTCGGAACCCCAGCTTTTCCTTGCGCACAGAGTCGATCTTTGTCGATTACGACAATGCGCAGCATAACCACAGGACGCTTTGGCAGAACTGCACGTTTTTGCTGTCCATCTCTCTCCACACTCCGCTCCGATGTATGCGGGATTCCGCTTTGCTGGCAGCTTACCAAGAGCACCGCAGGCCAGACCGCTTCCTCCACTTCGTACCCAGCCGCCATGAACGGTGGTCGAGCTGAAGCAATGGCGAAGGCCACATCCCAAAAAAACTAGCGACCGCCATATCACTCGGCAGCCCGTTGACTACTCCACACAGATCCCTGCCCGTTATCTCACGTTTCGAGAAAGCTCCGGACGCCTACTAGCCAATTCCGAGAGTAGAGCTCAGGGGCACGGCACACCCGGGGATCAAGCTTCTGCTTCGAGAGATCTCGAATCGCTGAGTGGAGACGTTGAATGGCTGCCAAACAGCGCCACTCGTCTAAGAAAACGCCTTGGATACTGTGTCATCTCCTCAAAGGGTTTACTCCGCTGTCGCGAATGCTTTTTGCCGTGTGCCAGCAGATAGGAAGGTGATAGGAAATTTATCTAGAAAAGAGCATCTTCGATCTAAACTTGATCTGGTCTCTGTGAACGGGCCGTCGAAGAAGAGGCGGCCTGGAAAGTTTTACCGCAGTAGAGTCGTCAGCCCGTGTGCTTATCGCAAATTCAGACTTTCGAAAAGCCAATCGAGGTCCGTTGTGCCACCGTTTAAACATGACCGCCACTTTCCGTATGCGTCTGTCACGCATAATTATTGTCCCACAGTGGCCATCTTTTCTCGTAATGCGGATGATCAGCGCTAATATCTGTACTACTAACATTCATATTAGAGAAACGCCTGCGGTGCTCTATTCCTTTCTGCCAACTTCTGCCGACTTCTGCCATCTGACAGTCGCGCTAATATCTGTACTATTCACATTCATGTTAGAGAGACGCCTGCAGTGCTCCACTCCTTTCTGCTAACTTCTGTCAATTTCTGCTATCTGACGGTCGCGCTAATATCTGCACTATTCACATTCATGTCAGAGCGACGCCTGCAGTGCACTATTCCTTTCTGCTAACTTCTGCCAACTTCTGCCATCTGACAGTCGCGCTGATATCTGCACCATTAACATTCATCGCCTATGTCTGCCGCCTTGAAGCATCCCTTCCTTTGCTTTCCGTTCTCCTGCTCACAGTTCGTGGACTTCTCCTTACTGTGCTAACCGTTCCCCTGCTCCCAGTTTGTCGACTTCTTCCTGTGCTACCCGTTCCCCTGCTCCCAGCTCCTCGGCTTCCCCTTCCTCTAGGTCCTCTCTCTGGACCCTGTTCCGGTATATCCTGTTCTTCAGTATCCTCTTCCTCTGCATTCTGCCCCAATGCATCTGGTTGTTCTACGTCCCGTTCTTCTTCAGGTTCCAATTCTTTGTAAAACTCTTCCTCTGCATTCTGCTCCAATGCATCCTGTTGTCCTACGTCCCGTTCTTCTTCTTCAGGTTCAAATTCTTTGATTTTTGGGTAATACTCTTCCCAACTGTTACAATAATCACCTCTAATATTGCGGTGGCAGAACTTGTCATGCTCATCACGAACACCACGAGGGTCGCGTGTTTGCAGGACTTGCTGGAGTAAGGCTCTCGTGGCGTCTTCCAACTCATGGCCTCGGAGACAACCGTAAGTGTCCACACCTGCACCCTCTGCATGTATGCCAAAGAGGTACTGCTTAGAACCCTTCTTAGGCAGACCCTGCACATCAACTCTAGGTTTTCCTTTTATCCCTAGATCCACAAGAATACAAAGAATTGGATCGTTTGTATGAGAGAACAACTTGTACATATAGTTTCCTAATGAAAGCTGGGAAGCTGCAACTTGATTTTTAACCGATATGACTACTGCAGAAGCGCGTGCAGGGTCAAACCCCTCCCCTACGTTGCCGAAATAAATGGGAATGAGAATATCAAAATCAGGATCGATGGATTCAAGTTGGAGGGCTTGCTGCTGCCGTAGCAATAGATGTAAGACGTCAGACATGTTATCGTCTCGTAGGTGTACGTCCGAATTTACGAAGTGCGTAAAGTTCATGCTGCCTTTCTCGAAAACGTTGGAGAATGTCGCGGTTTCTGAACTTTCCGAAGACCGAGTGTTTGGTATTTGTGGTTTGAACTCCTTGATTTCCTGAAACCGCTCATTACCAAAGAGAGATTGGAGAAAGTCGTTGACCGAGAACGTTTCTGCATATGGGAATGAAACGTTTGTGGTTTTAAGTCCTCTGAGGTGAAAGTCGCGTGCAAGGATACATAACAAGCGCGCAAATAGCTCTCCCTTCAGACCTTTTTCAACTAAACCCCTGCTGAGTAGATGTTTTGCTAGTGTGTTAATGCTCGAACTCCAATTTTGGTCTTTGCAGAGCAGCTCGGCAACTGCCTCAGCAATAATAGGTTCCGACGGTGTTACTGTTTCCATGCGTTGAAGAGACCTTCGACTCTGGTGGCCAGTCTTGCTCAGCTCGAATTTGACCGATTTCCCACCATTACTGGAATTAGACTGTTGCTCGCCTGAATCAATCTTCTCCTTAAGACCCGAATCACTCCTATCCATATCTTTAGCTGTACTGCGACCCGCATAATCGCCGCTCGAATCCTTGCCCTTCCCAGTAGTGTCGATGCTGATGACAATCCGTAAGTAGGAATTAACAGCCTCATGTGCTAAAGCTATTGCCTCTGCCTCTTCCATACAAACATCGAGACATAGCCTGGAAGCGAGAGCCGCAAAAACATGGTTTTTGTTCCCAACATCATATTCAGTATTGTGAATTAACTTCGCCAAAGCGAAGCGGCGGAGAATGAGTGGAGCCACGTTGCAATATGCCCGCCACAGGGGTCTACCGAACATTGTCATATGTTCGACAGTCGCGAACTGCGACATGGGCTTTTTCCGTTCCTTGCTCAACCCTTCTTCGGTGGTTACAGCCTCCTCGGCAGCTACATCGAGCTGAAGACCCAGGAAAGGTTCGAGTGTACTTAACTCTCCAACGCGCATTCGAGCAGAGCGATCTATATCCCTCGGCGGCAAGAGCGATCCTGTAGTGGACTGCGTAGAAAGTAGAAAGCTCCAGATAGGAAAATCCTTGAGAAGGCCTAGCACCCTGCGCAAAGCATAAAATGGATCCCCATTTCTCCCTTGGTCGGTACTAACCCAGAGGTTTGCCGCCTCGTCGAACACAAATAACAGTAACGGTTTAGCAGCCTTTGTCGCTGCCTGGCTTTCATCACTGAAGATGAAGGTTGTTGCGCTGGCCTCGGTGTCTCCGGACACTTGATACCGCTCGTTAAGACGGTCGGTGAGCTCACGGGCTGGCTGTATCAGGTGATTGTGGACGAGTTTATGGTTAGCCATCGTAACAGAATCCCTATGATCGTTCGTCCAGGTGGAATCATTGATGAGCTTCTGATAAAGCTCGTTTGCAGCTTCGACTGCATCTTTGATAAACATGGTCCGAAATGCGGATCGCAATTCAGTCTGCGAAGTTGATTCGGTGCTCTTCGGATCTATTGGAGCCATCTCGTCGTGGAATGTTTTTGCCATCTCCTTCATTTGATCGGATTGTGTCCCTCGACCGTACCATTCTGTCACTGGAATGTAAACTGTTAGCCTATCACAGCAATTATTATTTCTTATCACTGGGAACTCATTACATTGGGTCAGAGTGCCGCTGAGTAAAGCTACAGCACTAGCAGTGAGCTCTTTATAACAAGTTGAGCGAGTGAGAAAGTTGGTGATTTCGTGATCACCAGGAGGCCATGTGGTGTCATCGCTACGATGCCGCAAAGCAAAGGAAATGGTTAGGAACTCCTTGCCCAACTCATCAACAAGTCGTGATTTGCCGGTGCCACTACTTTGGATGATTGTTATCGATTTTGCATAGAACTTATCCTTTTCAAATGCCTCTTCTTCATTCAGAAGTAATTCTCTCAGAAGATTAATAGCGCGTCCGTGGAACGGCCTTTTCCAGTCTCCAGACAGTGCAGCGAGTATTTTATCCTTCTTGAGTTTAGTCGGGGGAGAGTCTAGAAGATGTCAATTAGCTGATCTCGGAATACACGGCTGGCAGTCGAAAGCTTACCGTCAGAACCGGAAGTCCCTTTCTTCGTAGGTGTAACTGGTCCTTTGTGTTTCGCTAACAGAGATTGAAGTTCCCCCTCTAATTTCATTCGCGCTTCCCGTTCCTTCTTAAGCGCTTCCTTTGTTTCCCGGAGCTCTTCCTCGGCCGACTTGTGTTTAAGATCCGTTGGCTCAAACTCTTGGTCCAGACGGTCCGCTTGTCGGCGGCCAGCCCGATCTTTCTCAAGCATTTCGAAGTCTTCCTCCGACGCCATAGCTGCTGGTTAATTCAGATTCGTGGACCGCCGGAAAATTCTACTGGTCGAGAGCTTGACGTGGTAAGCAGTCACGAGAAAGATTTCGTTTAGCGAAGCGCGACGTGATTAAGCTAGCCTGAATTAGCATAGCATCGCGGGGGTTATTGCGGACACCATCGCTAACCCCAACACGATTTATCTTGAACGAATACGATGGCAACTTGCGGAGACTTCTGACGCGGAAAGGCAGAAAATGGTAGGATGGAATATCCAACAACTCGCTATGGAAAGTGGGCGTGTGTGTGTGTGAGAAAGTTGAACTTCTTGATGCTAAAACCGCGTAGCTTTCGTGATTTAATGTTTGTGGATCTTTATGGTGCTAGACCCACCAAAACTTTGGATTTTTGAAATACCCCCAATAACTTTTTAAAATACAACTCTATATTATATAAATGAGGCTATATTTTAAAGATTTAGTTCTAAGCTCTAAAATAAGACGCTATTTGTAACGATTGGGACCCGGAAAGGAGCCAAGGGCCTTGGATGCTCCTGCGGCAAGATCCAACACACTTTCTGCCACTTTCTAACAGCTATGCAGAAGACGGCAGAACTTGTCTCAGCATGCCCAGACTAAGAAACCTTACCTCAGCAAGCTCAGACCACATATTCGGAATAATTTTATATCCGCTCCACGTAAAATCGAAAATGTGGTCTGAGGGACACGAGAAATAAGCAAATTTTCCAAGGAAAATTCCAAATTGCGGACTTTCAGCCCGCGATTTGGTCCTTGGAAAATTTACATATTTCTCGCGCCTACGGTGGGCTTTTACCTTTTTAAACTAAGTTTAACTGCCCTCTACTGCCTATTACTGCCCTCTACTGCCTACTACTGCTCTACTACTGCCCTGCTACTGCCCTGCTACTGCCCTACTACTGCCGCACTACTACCGTACTACTACCGTACTACTATAGAATTTATACAGCTACCTCGTGGTAGTAACGTAAGGCTGCATTTATGTGATAATCGCGTGATATGGATTCACATAATTGATTACGTGACGTATATTAACAATAGCTATTCACGTCGTTGTCATCGTCGTCTTCTTCCTCAAGCAACAGCACCACCACTACTGCTGCTGCTGCTGCTACATCGTCTGCTCCTGCTCCTGCTCCTCCTCCACCACCACCACCACCATTACCACCGCCGCCGCCGCTGCCGCCGCCATGTCCGCGCCCGGCCGCCGCCACTCCTCTATGCCCCCCCCCCCCGCGTAGGGCTGCGCCGCCTCTGCGTGGGACTTCGGTCCCAGTAGATAAGCGTGCTGGTGAGCATTAGCACCGTTAAGAGAACTGCAAGAATATACTGACCTATAAATAGCTGCTACGGCTCCTGCTGCGGTTAGGCCCCTCCCTACTGCCTCCCCCCTCCCCGCTGCCTCCCCCGTCGCCGCCACTG